>Ga0183260_10004292_pt1 | contig 11337 bp, 7 predicted proteins | sample AntDrymUQ4972206_2_FD_129768 | JGI IMG/M metagenome (GOLD analysis project Ga0183260, IMG submission 129768) | Polar desert sand microbial communities from Dry Valleys, Antarctica - metaG UQ497 (22.06) (version 2) (version 2) | ecosystem: Environmental > Terrestrial > Soil > Desert | place...
CAGGTAGCCCATGACCCGCCTGCTGCATTTGGCCGACGTTCATCTGGACCGCCCCTTCGCCGGGCTCGCTCCAGAAGCCGCCCGAGCGCGTCGCCGCGATGTTCAGAGGACCTTCGAGCGCTGTATCGCGATGGCATCCGAACGGGGATGCGATGCGATCACGATCGGCGGCGACCTGTGGGAGGACGAGCATGTCACAGCCAATACGTGCCGCTCACTCGCCAGCACTCTCGAGGGCTTTGGCAAGCCCGTGCTCGTCATCGCCGGCAATCACGACCCACTTCTGCCTGGCGGTCACTGGGAGCGAACCACCTGGCCGTCCAACATGCATCTGTTCAGGGGATCCGACGTCGCGTTTCGAGAGCTCGGGGATGACGTGCTGATCTGGGGAATTTCCTGGCAGGGTGGCCCATTGAGCGCCGACTTCCTAGCCGACCTTCGGGCCCCCGAGGGTCGAAGCAACCTTCTCTTGTTGCACGGGTCTGAGCAGGGTGGGGCGTTCCGTCAAGGCGGCCATTGCCCCTTCGATGCGGACGCGGTGGCGAGGGCTGGCTTCGATTACTGCCTCGCCGGCCACTACCACCGTGCCAGCGACACGGGTCGCGTCGTCTATCCGGGTTCGCCTGAGCCCCTTGGTTGGGGCGAGACGGGTGCTCACGGCGTCGCCATCGTTGAGATCGATGGTGGACGAGTCTCGGTCGAGACAGTTGCGACCAACACGCTTCGCTACATCGAGCGCCGGACCGACTGTGAGGGGTGCGCGTCGAGCGCTGAAGTTCTCAGCCGGGTGCGCTCGGCTCTGGACGATGCGACTCCGGACCAGATCTGTCTAGCGCTGGAGCTCACGGGTGAGCTCGATCCCGAATGCCACCTCGACCGCGAGGAGCTGCTTGGCTCTGTCGGTGAGGACTACGCTGCCCTCAGGATCGCGATCTCTACGACCTTCGGCTACGACTTCGACGAGCTCGCGGCCGAGCAGACGGTGCGGGGCCACTTTGTCCGCCGGCTCGGACGGAGGATCGAGGACGCCTCAAGTCCGGAAGAGGAGCGTCGCCATGTCGATGCACGCTTGGCAGGACTTAGGGCCCTCGACGGCCGAAAGGACGTCCTCGATGTGGGTTGAGCAGATCGACATCAGAGGGTTTCGACGCCTGAGCACGACCGTCGAGCTCTCGCGCGGGCTCAATCTTGTCCACGGCAAGAACGAGGCCGGAAAGAGCACGCTTTTCGACGCGCTTGTCTGCGGGCTCTTCGGGTTCTCGCGCGCCGAACGTCGCGGACCTGATTCGACGCAAGTGCTGAGTCGGCCATGGACCCATTCACAGCATGCCCTGCAGCTCGTCCTCCGGGAGACCAGCCATCGCGACGCTCTTCGCGTCGAGTGGAGCTTGGGCGATCATCGAGTGTCGGTCTACGACAACTTCACCGGCGAGGACCTCTCCGGCGCAGTGGGCAAGGTGGCCGGAGACGTCGATCTCGGTTCCTGGCTGTTGGGAATCGAGCTCGCGGAGTTCAGGGACGTTTGCTGTCTCGATCAGGCCACGATCAAGCCCGTCCACGGCTCCGAGAACCTCAAGCAGGCACTTCAGGCTTCGGTTGCTAGTGGCCGCGCAGAGGTGGGCCACGAGCAGGCCGAGCAGCTTCTCCGCGACTTCCTCCGAGGCCGAATAGGCCTCGACCTGAGGAGCATGAGCCCCAAGGCCGAAGGACCGTTGGGTCGCCTGGTGCGGAAACGCGACGATGCCGTCGAGCGGCTCGAGGCCGCGCGCGCCGAGCGCGAGGCCATCACAGAGGTCGCGAGTGGGCTGCCGGATCTGAGAGATCGCGAGGCCAGACGCGAGCAGGAAGAGAAGCGCTTAACCCAGCGGCTGCTGCTGAGCCGTTACGAGGTCACCCGTGATCGGCTCGAGCGGGTCCACCGAAAGGAGTGCGAGAGCAAGGACCGCCCCAAGAAGTCGCAGAGCTTTCCCGGCGAGCAGGTCAGCGCGATTCACAGAGATCGACTTCGCATCGACGAGCTCGAGCATGAGCTCCAGCAAGCCAGGTCGGTGGCCGAGCGGTACGCGTCGGAGGTCGCGGATCTCACAGGCCGCCGCGACAGCCTTGTCCGCGAGAGGGACTCCCTTGAGGCTTACGCGGAGCTGGACCGCGGAGCGGAAGATCGTCTCCGCTCGCTTCGATCCCGGCGCGAGCAGGTGGCAGCGCGCCTAGCCACGCCGGAGGCCGAGCCTGCCGACGTCACCCCGGACCCCGAGCTGGAACGCTTTCGGGACGAGCGCGAACACCTCCGCCAGATCGCGGGCGGCGGAGGTGTGCACAACGCCTGGCTCGCGGTCGCCGCGGTCGTAGCAATCGCCTCGCTCGCGATAGGCGCGCTCGTTTCCCCGGTCGGCTTGGGCGGCCTGGCCTTGGCTGTGGTTATCTATCTCTACAGCAGGCAAGCCGGCGGCGGTGAGGAGCTCTCCGAAGCACTGGCTCGCTACGGAGCCTCGTCACTGGAGGAGCTAGAGCGTCGCGCTGAGGCTGATAGCGAACGCGTCTCCGAGGCGCGGGCGGCCGAGCGAATTCGCCTGGAGCAGCGCGAGGGCGACGAGTGTGCCGCACGGGAGATCGATGCTGAGCTCGACAAGCTGCTGCGAGACGTGTATCCGGACGGGCACGGGGCGTCGCCGGCCGACGGGGTCGCGGCCTACCTCGGCGCATTGGAGAAACACGATGCCTTTACCCGTCTCCGGGCTGAGGCTGCGGAAGTGGAAAGCACGCTCCGCGAGCGATCGGAAGTGGCTCGGGCCGTCGAGAGGCAGGAGAGCGAGCAGGAGGCGATCCAACAGCGGCTCGGAGTCCACTACGAAGCCCTCGGGATCGACGCGAGCGATCTCGCAGAGGCGGCCTCCGCACTCGATGCGGGAGAGGCGAAGGCCGCGAGCAACCGCGAGCGCGTCCGGGTTGCGTCCGCCGCAGCCGACGCCCTTACGGACCTCTTGGGTGGCGAGTCGATCGCCGAGCTTACGGCGAGGGTCGAGAACCTGCGATCCGAACTCGAGCAGCATCGGGCAAGACAGGGCCAACTCGCCGACCAAGCCTTCGACACCGATGACGTTCAGACCGAGCTCGATCGAGCCCGGGGGGAGCTCCGCGATGCGCGCGCGGAGCGCCACGCGCTGGAGGGGGAGGTGGCGCGGCGAGACGCAGAAAGCGGAGATCCGGCGACCCTCGAGGCGCTGATCGCCGATCTCGATCCGCGGATCAGGACGATGGAGGACGCGCGGGATGCGGTCGAGCTCGCTCGAGGGGAGCTCGTGGAGGCGGCCAGCGAGACCTACCGGGAGTTCGCACCCGCTCTACGCGCCGCTCTGGAGCGATACATGCCGAAGATCACCGGTGAGCGGTACGCCGAGGCGTTCGTCGATGAGGAGCTGGGGATCAAAGTGAGGGCTCCGGAGACGGGCGAGGTTGTCGGTACCGAGCGGCTGAGCCGAGGCACGCAGGACCAGATCTTCCTAATCGAGCGCCTGGAGATCGCCCGGATGCTCGATCGAACCACCGGCGGAGCCCCCTTGCTGCTTGATGATCCGTTTGATCGTTTCGACTCCGAGCGCCTACGGCTTGGGCTCGAGGTCTTCAACGAGGTCGCTCAACAGCGACAGGTAGTCCTCTTCTCGGAGAACGACCATGTCGTCGATGCCGTGCAGAGCGTCTGCAGCGGTTGCAACTTGATCGAGCTGCCCGGCCCGGCGGCGAAGGCCGCCTAGCCATGGACGCCCGGCGTCGACGGCCATGGTGCTCTACCTAGGGTGCTCGGCGGTGCGAGGCCCAGAAACACGCCGGCACTAGTCGTCCGCGAGCCCCGCTACTAGGGCTCTCTGCCGCCTATGCGCGCCCGACCCTCTAATACCTCTTAGGGCTCATTACCGAGTCGATCATCTCGCCGTAGATCCGTGTGTCCTGCCGCGAGAGACAGCCGACGCGTTGACCCCCCCGGTCTTCACTCTTACCGCATGGGGATCGTGGGGTCGGTCGAACCAATGCTGCAATGCAGGCTGGCGGCGGCCCGTCACGCACTCGTGGCGGATTGGCGCGCTGCCCGCGCCGCGCTCAGGGTCCCGCTTGGAGCTTGCCGATCGGCGCGTACTGCGCCCGCGGCCCCGCTCGCCGCATCGATGTCGAGACGGCTGGATGCGAAGTCCGCCTCCAGCAGCGACTCGCTGAGAGCCCAGTGGTGCTTCTCGACCAGCTTGTTCCGCACGTCGCCGGCGAGTTCGATCGCCGTGGGCGGGTTGCAGAGTACGCGGTCCAGCGCCGCCTCCGTCTTCTCGGGCGTCGTCTTCGGAAGAAGGAGCGCGAGGCCGTCGCGTGCGGCCTCTGCGAGTCCCTCGCGGCGCAGCATTAGAGCCAGCGTGTCGAGCGCGCGATCGCCGACCCAAGGGAACAAGACCACATCCCTGCCCCAGGGAATGAGCGCAGTGTCGTGGAGGCCGAGTCGGCGGAAGGTCTCGCGCGCCTCGGCGAGTAGGCGTCGGGCGCCGCCGTCGAGGTACGGCGGGTCGTCGGTGAGCTCGTAGACCCGTTGCATGCGCCCACGGACGGCATCGGCGACCAGGGCGGCGCCGCCCGAGAAGTTCGGCGCCCGCCCGCCGGGAGCGGGCTCGAGCTCGATGACGCGCTCGGCGTCGCGGACCGCGAGGACGCGCCAGCGCCTTCCTGCGAAGAGAAGAAGGTCGCCGACGGCCAGCGGCCGGGTGACCGGGAGGGTGCCCAGGGTCCGCGGGCCAACGACCAACCGGTACTCGTCGGACGTGACGAACGCGGAGTAGAAGTCGTAGTTGTTGACGAGGCGCTCGCCCTCGAGGCCGAGCAGGACGGTGCCGTCGTGGGCCTGCGTGAGCAGGTCTTGGGACGCGAGATCGCGCAGGAGCGTGGCGAACGCCCTAGAGGTCACCGCCGCAAAGGGTCCCGTCGCGCACAGCGCACGCCAGGCGTCGTCGGCGCGAAAGCCACCACGCTGCGCGGCGAGCGAGAGGGTCTGCTGGACCAACGTGGATAGGTGCAGTGCGCTCGGACGCGGGGACTCGTTGAACCGCTCGATCAGCAGCTGGACCATCGCCACCGACTGCACGACCGCCTCACGCAGTTGCTCCTGCGGTGGGGTGCTCGCGCTCACAGCCGCCTCCTCCACGTAGATGCGCAGCTCCGAGTGATCTTCGGCACGACGGCCGGAGCGGCCCAAGCGCTGGCGCATCGACGAGACTGACGGCGGCGGCCCCATCTGCGCGATCGTGTCGACGCTGCCGACATCGATCCCGAGCTCGAGCGTCGTGGTGGCCACGACCGTCGACGGCCGCTCGGAACGCAGGGCAGCCTCGGCATCCTCGCGGACATCTTTGGCCAGGCTGCCGTGGTGCGGCCAGAACTCATCCGGCGCTCCGTCCTGCTCGGCGCGGCGCTTGAGCAGGTGCACGTACTGCTCGACGTCGGTGCGTCGGTTGGCGAAGACGATGTGCGTCCCGCCGCGGGCGATGCCGTAGAGGTGGTCGACGATGTCCAGCGGCTCGGCTTCGTCATCTTCGGGATTCGCGGGTTCGTCCCGTCCGTAGCCGCGCACCTGGAGGCGGATCTCACGGCGCGTGACCGTGGACTCGACGATCTCGGGGACGCGATCGGCCAACGGACGCAGGAACGCTGCGGCCACGTCGAGGTCGCCTAGGGTGGCCGACAAACCCACGCGCGGCACCGAATGTCCGACGGCCAGCTCGACCCGATGCAACAACGACTGGAGCTGGCGCCCGCGCTCGCTGGCAATGAAGCTGTGCAGCTCGTCGATGACCACATAGTCCAAGCCGTCGAAGAAGGCCGCGACCGCACTGCCACGCGTGACGAACATCGCTTCAAGAGATTCGGGGGTGATGAGGAGAATGCCCGAGGGCGCGTCGCGCAGCCGTCGCTTGCGCGATGCGGCGACATCGCCGTGCCACGGGGTCACGGTCAGGTCGACGACCTCGGCCAGGGACTCCAGCCGGGTGGTCTGGTCGTTGATCAGCGCCTTGAGCGGCGAGACATAGAGGATCCGCAGGCCGGCGCCGGTAACCGGGCGGGAGAGCAGTGGGAGGAACGCGGCCTCGGTCTTGCCGGAGGCCGTGGCGGAGGCCACGACGACGTCGCGGCCGGCCAGGATCGGGTCCACCGCCCGCTCCTGAATGTCGCGCAGCGCCCGCCATCCCTTCCGCCAGACCCAGCGGCGGAGTGGCTCGGCGAGTCGGTCCGCCGACGACGATGGACGGGCGGCGGGCCCGCTCACAGCCGAAAGCTCGCCAACTCCTCGTCGTCTGGCGCCGAGCCCGTGCGGGGCACCAGGTCGGGCTCGGGCCCGGTGTCGGTCTCCACCTCGGTCCGGCCCACCAGGGTTGGCCAGTCGGCCGTGGGGTTCTGCTCGAGGACGGCCAACAGCTGGACGAAGGCCTTGATCGTTGTGCGCGGCGTGCGGAAGTAGCTATCGCCGAGCCGGTCCGCGCAGTGGGCCATGAACGCCTCCAGGGCTTCGTCGGGAACGAGATAGCGGTCCTCGTCGCCGGCCGCCTGGACGTGGCGCAGCTTTTGGAGGAGAACGTAGAGTTCCTCGGGGGTCAGGCTCGCCAGGCGGATCACGGGCCCGGAGAGGTCGTGCAGGTTGCCAGAGGCGAACGCGTTCTCGGCTAACCGGCCCTGCAGCGCCTCGTAGCTGTAGAGGCCCCGACGTGTGTCGGTGAGGAACTCGGGCGTCCCGCCCATGACGAAGCCCAGGTGCTCAACGCCGCCCTGGAGGCAGTCGTTGACGATCCGTAGGATCTGCTCGTAGTTGCTGCGGCGGGCGGCGGTGTTCGAGAGCTTGTAGAGATTGACCATCTCGTCGAGGGCGACCAGCAGTCCGCCGTAGCCGGCGAGCACTACGAAGCGGGCGAGCAGCTTGAGGTGGTCGTAGACGTTTCCGTCATCGACGATGGCGCGCACGCCGAGGTCCGCGCGAGCGTCGGTCTTGGTGGTGTACTCGCCACGCAGCCAGCGCACCGCGGCGGAGGTGAGCGCGGCATCGCCACTGTCATGGCCGCGCCAGTAGCCAGCGATGACCGCGGCGAAATCATAGCCGCCGACCATCTCCGAGAGGTCGGCGAGGCGCTCGTCTATGACCTCCTGGGCGGGGCGGTCAGAGGCCTTGGCCGCCTGCAGCGCCGTGGTGATGAAACGCTCTACGACCGAGGCGAGGGCACCGCCCTCGGGGCTCGTGCGCGTCGCAAGGTTACGGGCGAGCTCAGCGTAGAGCGTTCGGGCCTGGCCGCCGGTGGCGTGCAGGCGCCGGTCGGGCGTCAAGTCGGCGTGCATCGTGACGAGGCCCTTCTCCAGGGCCACAGCGCGGACGAGCTGCAGAAAGAAGCTCTTGCCCGCTCCGTAGTCGCCGATCACGAAGCGCACGGCGCTGCCGCCGTCGATCAGGCGGTCGAGGTCCTCGATGACGGCGCCGACCTCCAGGGCCCGGCCGACCTGGAAGTGCTGCTGTCCGCGGCGCGGCACGACACCGGCGGACAGGGACTGGAGGATCGCGTCGCGGTCCCGTGGACGGATTCGTGGACTAGGCATCCAGCAGCTCCTTCAGGACATGTCCGTCCAGCTCGATGGGGTCGTCGCCTTCCAAGAGCGGTCCGTCGGAGACGGTAAAGGCGGCCTCGTTGACCGCCTCGATCGCGCCCGCACCGAGGAGGTCGACCTCGGCGGCGAGCGCGTCGAAGTCGGCGCGCGGCCAGACCGGCTGGGCGGCCAGCCGCCGGACCAGGCTGGCGTGCGCGCTATCGAGGCCGGCGACTGCACCCGGCCCGTCGGCCTCGCTGTCGGGCTCCGGCGGGGTCTCTTCCGGCTCGTCGTCGACGAAAACGGCGGTGAGGACGTTGGTGACCTGCTCGGTCGAGCTCATGACCTCCGCCAGGCGGCGCTGGTCGAGCAGCACCTCTCCGGGGAGCGCGAAGTCTCCGAGGTCGGGATCGGCCCTAACGACCGGCGTGGGCGACGAGGACGCCGACGACGACGCCATGTCGTGCAGGTCGCCGTGCACGGACTCGGGGTCGAGGCCGAGCAGCCCGTAGAGCTTGCGGAGGCTGTCGACCTCCTTGGCGGTCACGTGGCCGTCTGCCCCGGCGACCGCGAGGAGGTAACGGGCTATGAGCTCGCGCTGAGTGGTGTCGATCGAGGCGAGGCGGGCCTTGACGCCCGCTATGCCCGGCTGCTCGGCGAGCAGCCAGCGCAGGTGCGCGCGCAGCCGCCTCCGGCCCGCGGGCGGGAGGTCGAACGCGCTCTCCAGTCCGGACTCGAGGTGCTGCTCCTCGACAGCGGTCACCTGGCCGTCGCTCGCCGAGACGGTGACGCCGAGGTGCAGCAGCACCGTCGCTGCGGCGAAGCCTTCACCGGCGGGTGCCGACGCCTCGTCCTCGCGCCACAGCACCGCGTGGCCGTGGTGCGAGAAGTTCGCCGTGCCCACTCGCACGTCGGGCTCGAGGCCGACGCCGTGGGTCTCGAGAAACGAGGCCAGCACGGTGGCATCGCGCTTGGGCAGCTTCGGTGGACTCGGTGCGCCGAGGATCGCGGCGACATCGGCGGCGGCGACGACGTGGTGGCCTTCGGCCGGCACGGCGCCCACCAGCGCCGGCTCGGCCAGGCGCTCGCGCGCGATCGCCGGCGGCAGCAGGGCGACGGCCCGGACCGAATCACGATCGTCGTGGCGACCGACGTAGCGGCTGTAGGCGTCGAGCTCGTCGGTGACTGCCGTGACCAGGGTGGCGAGTTCCTTCGTCGGGCCGGGGAGGCGGGTCACGTCGGGTAGCCCGCCTGAGTCCAGCTCGATCGCGTCGCCGAAGGACGCCGACGCCGGACGGTACTCGAGGCGCAGCTTGGCCTTGTTCGGCTCGATCCGAAGGCCGTCGCCGTGTGCGTCGGCGTAACGGATCAAGAATAGCCGGGCGAACTCGTCGGGACAGCGGGTGGCCGGGGTGCGGGGGAAGATGTCCGGGCTGGTCAGAGCCCAGGCCAGAGCCCACTCGGCCGGGATCGACTCGTCGGCGGCCGCGAGCGCGCCAGTGACGAGCTTGACGTCGAGCGGGATGTCCCAGCCGAAGCGCGTGCGCGGGGGCGTGAGGTCGGAGACTTGCTTCGGGGCTGCGAGTAAGCGGGCGATAGACACGAAGTCGATCCCGTAGCCCTGGAACGATCGGTTGTCCCCGTAGAGCGCGAGCAAGCGATCGACCTCGGCCAGCAGGGCGGGTATCTCCTCCTCCGACCGCGCGGTAGCAGTGTCGCGGAACACGCGGCGTTCGATTCCGTAGAAGAACAGAAACACGTACCCGATGTAGGCCCCGCCGAGCCGGCCGGCTTCGAGCCAGCGCAGATAGGCGCCGCGCGACGACGGCGGGATATCGGAGTAGGAGGGCCAGTAGCCCATGTGCTGACCACCCAGATCCGGACGGCGCAGATCGACCGGCAGCAGTGGGTTGATCAGGGCCGGCTCGGTGCCGAGTATCGGCTCCACGGCGTCCAGCCCCTCGCCGAGGTAGAACCCGCCCGGCACCTCGAGACCGCTGACGGTGACGGTCTCGCCCAGGGGCACCCAGCGAGCCGACGTCCGGCTCGGGGGGCGGGATGCCGGCCGGGGGTAACGGCTCGCTGTGCGCGTCCGCGTCGGCGCGGTCGGCGGGGTGGTCCGGTGCTGTCTGCTGAGAAGCCACCAGCCGAACACGCCGAGCACGACTAGAAGGATGAGGACCTCCATCAGGGGCCTCTCTGTTCGGCGAGCGCGTGCGCCGCGCGTTGAGGGACCCCGAGCAGCGCTGCGACGTGCGCGATGTCGCGAGCCTCGGCCTCAGTGAGCTCCGCGTCCTGCCATGCGATCTCCGCGAGGCGGGCGACGTAGGCGGTATGAGCGCGGGCGACATTGTCCTCGGTCAGATCGCAGCGGCGGGCCATGACGGTCAGCGCGTCGGCCTCGTCGGCCGTGATCACGCGGTCGAGCAGAACGCGGTCGAGGAGGCCAAGGTAGGCAGCGAGGGCAGGGTGGTCGATCGGCGATTCGTCCCGAGGCGGCGGACCGCCATCGCGACCCGCTTCAGCGGAGGCGATGGCGCGGCCGGCGGCGGCGGCGGAGCGGGACGCAGCGCGAGCGAGGAGGAAGCGCAGCCGAGTCCTGCGAGCGTCGTGATGCCTTGAGCGCGGGCCTCGCGCAGGAGGCAGAGAAGCAACCGGGCGGTCGCGTGTGCATCGTATTCGGCGCCGTGGGCGCGGTCGGGCTCGTGCGCGATGCCGAACGCTGCACAGCAGGATGCCAACGAGCGGCCAGCGGTGGGAATGCCTAGCCGGGAGGCCAGCGCGATCGTGCAGAGGGTTGGCCCCTTGAAAGCGGCCACGCGGGCGCGCGCGAGTTCGGCCTGCAGGAACCCCACGTCGAACCGGCTGTTGTGAGCCACGATGACAGCATCGGCGAGGCCGCGGCGCAGCTGCAGCGCGATGTCGGCGAAACGTGGAGCGCGACCAATATCGCTGGGGCGCAGGCCGTGCACGTGGCCCGCTGACAGCGGGCGCCCGGGATTGACCAGTGTCACGAAGCGATCGATGACGCCCGAGCCGGGACGGCAGCGCAACACCGCTACCTCGACGATCCGATCACCGGCGGTGAATCCGGTCGTCTCGAGGTCAACGACGGCGTAGTCGGCGTCCTGCATGCCAGGCCACCGTACCCCTTGATGCGCGAAGACCTCCACCTTGATCGAGCAATGCCGTCAGGATGCGTGACTGCAAGGCGACGCTGTCTTTGAACGCTTCGCACATTGAAGACCCAGGCCCGCCGTCCGCCGCGCCGCCTGCCGCCGAGCAGGCTCAACGACCTTCCGGTCGCGAGCTGGGACCGCCGGCCATGTCCGGTTGGCAGCTCCACCGAGAGGTGCTTGAGGTTCGTGGCGTCCCCTAGCGTCGCACGGCGGGAAGGCCCTCCGAGGCAAGTGCGCCCGCGGCGCCCGTCTTCCTGTCGCCGACCACAAGAGGGCCTCTCCGTATAGCCGTCCTGCGATCGTCAGGAGTCGCCGCCACGGCCCGACCTGGTCGCGACCGAGCGGGCTGGACTGCAATACCGTCCAATCGAACGGTCGGGCAGTCATCGTTCCTTCCGCTGAGCGAAGCAGCGTGCACGTTAGGAGACCCCTCCGGCCCCGCCTGAAGCAGTCGCAACCTCGACGCCCGCCCGCGGGAACACGAAGACAACTTGCCTTACGTCGAGACCGGTGACCTGCTCAAGTGCCTCCGCGTACACCTCCGCCTGACCGGCGTGGTGGG
>Ga0183260_10004293_pt1 | contig 11335 bp, 10 predicted proteins | sample AntDrymUQ4972206_2_FD_129768 | JGI IMG/M metagenome (GOLD analysis project Ga0183260, IMG submission 129768) | Polar desert sand microbial communities from Dry Valleys, Antarctica - metaG UQ497 (22.06) (version 2) (version 2) | ecosystem: Environmental > Terrestrial > Soil > Desert | place...
CGGGCTGGGGTGGACAGTTCGTTCGCGAGAGCGATGGGTGGTTCCGCGATCCGCCGGCCGACGGGGGCGTGGATCCGCGCGAGACGGTGAGTCGCTGGAGACCGGAGTTCCAGCGGGATTTCGCCAGGCGGATGGCCTGGTGCCTGCCGGAAAGGAGATAGACAGCTGGCGAGCGGCCTCGGTCAGAAGCGGCGCGAGTACTGGACCTTGCCGGAAATCTTGCTGTCCTGCGTCCGGAACCGGAGGTTGCCCCCCTCTTCCTGGATCCATCCCTGGTTGAAGGCGAAGAAGAGATCGTTGCCGTACGACGAGCGGGACGCCAGGCTCTCACCCGACGGCAGATGGCTCGTGTATCAGTCGGAAGAGTCCGACGAGCCGCAGATCGTGGTCAGGCCCTTTCCCGCCGTGACGTCAGGTCGCACCGTGGTCTCCGCAGGATTCGGACAGCTTCCCATCTGGTCGCGAGATGGACGAGAGATCTTCTATCGGGCCAGGGATGGAACGCTCATGGCCGTCGCGGTGTCTGCCGGCCAGACCTTCCAGCACTCCGCTCCCGTCGCCGTCGTCAACCCGGTTCACACGCTTCACGAGGTGAACACCGCCCCCACCTATGACGTGTCGCCGGACGGTCGCCGGTTTCTGTTCATCAGGGCGCCGGAGCTCGACATCCGCTCGCTCACCATTGTCCAGAACTGGGATGTTGAAGTGAATGCGATTCTCTCGAAGTCGCAGCGCGCCGACTAGTCCCCTGACCGTGATGGGTTGCTGGAGTCCCGGAGTGCGCGCCCGTCGCAAAGCCGCGACGTGCTCCGGACCGTGCGAATCGCTTCAGCAGCGCGGTGTGCATTCCGAGCCTCAGCTCTACTGGATCTCGCGGATCTTGAGGTTGCGATACCAGCACTCGTCCTGGTGGTACGTCAGCATGATGTGCCCCGCGATCTTCTCGCCGAAGCCGGGCTGGTCCTTGAACTTGCTCTTCGCGAGTCCGGCCTTCACCGTCGGGCTCCCGATCTCGTACGTGAGGACGTTCTTTCCATTCAGCCAGTGCTCGACGCGAGTGCCACGGACCACGATCCCCGATGAATTCCACTCACCCGCGGGCCGCATCGGCTTGTCAGCCGCCGCGGGCAGGACGTCGTAAAAGGCGGCAGTCCACTGCTGCGGCGTGAGCTCGCCGGGATAGCCGGCATCGTCGATCATCTGGTACTCGTGCCCCGGCGACTTCGGGCGCTCCTCGGTCACGAAGTACTTCACACCGTTGTTCCCACCGGGTGCGATACGCCACTCCCAGGTGAGTTCGAAGTCACCGAAGGTCTTCCGCGTGATGAGGTCGGCCCCCTTGACCTTCGGAATCGTGCGGACCGTGCCATCCTTGCTCTCCCAGCCGGATTCCGGCAGCGTGTCGCGGCGATATCCGCGCCAGGCGTCGAGAGACCTGCCATCGAACAGCAACTGCCAGCCGGCGGCCTCTTCCTGCGCTGTCAGCGTATTTGGAGCTGTTTGCGTCGCAACGCCCGGCCCGAGCGCGAGCGACAGGGCCAGGGCGACGAACGGGACGACGTGCTGCATTGCGATGACCCTCCGTTAGCAAGAATATGTCAGGACCAGGCCATGGAGAGGCGGAAGCCCGGTGTGTCAATCGGCGTTCCGCACGACTCCCGCGGCAGATGAGCCACCGGGCCGGTCCATCAGCGATGCAATTGCCGCCGAGAGGTGGGCCAGCCCAACAGGTTTCGGCAGGTGCAGGTCGAATCCGGCGAGCAGCGCCCGGGTGTGGTCTTCCGGCCTGGCGTAGGCGGTCAGCGCGATTGAGCGCACGCCTCCGCCCCCCTCGACCGGCAGCGCGCGGACCGCGCGAATCAAGTCATAGCCGTCAAGACCGGGCATGCCGATGTCGCTGACGAGCACGTCCGGCGGATCACTTTGAAGCACGCGCAACGCTTCTCCGGCCGACGCGGCGACAGTGACGCACGCGCGTGTCTCTTCCAGCAGCCTGGCCACTACCTGCCGCGCATCGGGCTCATCGTCCACGAACAGGACGGAGACACCACGCAGATCGACCACCCCCGCGGCTACCTCCTGCGCCTCGGCTCGTCCAGCCGTGGCGGCCTGCGTATCATGCTTCGCGTCAGCCGCGGTGAGCGGCAGCATGATGGTGAAGGTGGCGCCGTGCCCAAGGCCGTCGCTCGTGGCGTGCGCGCTGCCGCCATGGAGCTCGGCGAGGTTCTTCACGATCGCCAGCCCCAGCCCCAGCCCTCCCTGGTGCCGTGTCGTCGAGGAATCCGCCTGCCGGAACCGGTCGAAGACATATGGCAGGAACTCGGGTGCGATGCCCTGACCGGTGTCGGAGACGCTGATGGCCAGATGGCCAGGCAGCCTGGCGAGCCCTGCCTTCACGGCGCCGCCGGGCGGCGTGAACCGGATGGCGTTGCTGAGGAGGTTCCAGACGATCTGCTGCAGGCGGGCTGCATCGGCCTGGAGGATCTCCGGGCTGGGCACGCCATTCCACTCCAGCCGAATGTCCTTGGCTTCCGCCGCCGGCGCAACCGAGGCAATCGCGGCGCTCACCACGTCGCGCAGGTCCACGGGCTCGATGTTCAGGCGCAACTTGCCAGAGATGATCCCGCTCATGTCGAGCAGGTCCTCCACGAGGCGCGCCTGCATGCGGGCGTTGCGGTCGATGGCCGTCAGCGCATGGTGGAGATCACCGGGCGGGCCGTCCAGCCGCCTCAGCAGGAGCTGAGACCCATCCCATGATGGCATTGAGGGGGGTGCGGAGTTCGTGGCTCAGCGTCGAGAGAAAGTCGTCCTTGAGGCGAACGGCCCGCTCGGCATCCAGCCGGGCGTTACGCTCGCGCTGCAGCAGTTCCGCACGCTCGGCCTCGGCTTCCTTCCGGGAGGTCACGTCGGTGTGGGTGCCGACGGCGCGGATCGGTTGTCCTCCGTCCTGCCACTGCACCACACGACCCCGTGCGAGAATCCAGCGCCACGAGCCATCCGTGTGGCGGAGCCGGTGCTCGGATTCGTAGAAGTCCGCGCGCCCCTCGAGATGATCCCGGAGCAGGGCCGTGACGCGCTCCCTGTCTTCCGGGTGCACCAGCCGCTCCCACCCGCGCACATGTGGCTCGGTCTCCCCTGGTCCATATCCCAGCATGCGCTCCCAGAGCCCGCCGTAGGTGACATGGCCGCTCGGGATGTGCCAGTCCCAGAAGCCGAGCCGACCGGCTTCGAGGGCGAGGGCGAGCCGCTCCTGGCTCACCTGGAGAGCCTCCTTTCCCCGGCGCTCATCGGCGACCGCCGCAAGGACGAGCGAGGTCAAGGCGGCAATGACGATGAACTGCTGCAGCAGGAGAAAGCGGATGGGCTGCCCGGCGATTTCCCCTGCGGTTGCGAGGGGACCGAAGCCAACGGTCGTGCCCCACAGGGCGATCGCGCTCACGGGGAGGAACACCAGCGTGGCGCCGCGAACCCCGGCGCCGAGCGCCGCCCACATCAGACACGGGAATATGAGGAAGGTACGGAGCAGGGGGCGTTCGGGTGGGAGGAAGACCAGCCAGGTGAGCGCGACGGAGGTGACGGCGCTCGACGTAAGGTTCAGCCACCACGTGCGGTCGCGGCTCACAGGCCCCCCTCGCCCCCACGCCAGGAGCAACGGGGCCATTACGAATCCGCCTGAGACGTCGCCCACCCACCAGCTCAGCCAGACGACGCCGGCGGCACCGGGATCCATGGCGCGAGCGGCTGCGAGCGAGCCCACGCCAACGGTCGCCGCGATGGCGGAGTGCGCGAGCATCACGGCGCTGAGGCCCAGCACGTCGCGCAGCCGGCGTAGCGAGAGGTCCAGCCCCGTGTGGCGGAACACTTCGGCACCCACAACGGCGGCGAGGGCATTCCCGGCGGCGATGGCGACGTCCGCCCAGAAGGGCAGCGATCCGTCGAGAACCGCGACGGCCAGCCGCCCGAGAAAGATCGCAGGCCAGAGGCGCGTTCCCCACAGGAGCAGGCCGGCGAGTCCGACCCCGGCCGCAGGGAACACCGGTGACGCCGCACCACTGACGGTGGCCCACCTCGCCCCCAGCAGGGCAAACAGGAAGTAGGCCGCACCGAGGAGCGCCAGCTGTCGAAGCAGTTTCATCGATTCGCCATCCCGCTCGCGACCTGCAAGGGGGCAGCCGAACCCGCGCGCCGCATTCTACCCCACAGCTTCGAACGGGGGGCGCTCGTCCCGTCTTGTGCCCGGCGGACGGCGTCACGACGATCCCCGTTGCAGGGGTCGAATTTCTGTCACTCGACGCAGGGCGCCTCTCTCTACATTCACTGGTCAGTTGCGGCCGCGGTAGTGGACGCACACCTGGATCACGGCCAGCCAGAGTCGGAGCGCGGTTCCAAGCCAGCCGAGGTAACGGTTCAGATTCCACGAACATCGAATCCGAATGCCCGGGCTGCCAGGCCGAGCGCCGTGTCGTGCGTCGCCATCGTCGGCAGCGGGCCCATGCGGTCGCGCCAGATCAGAGCCGTCGCGAGATGCACGGCATCCAGCGTGCCGAGTGGCATCGGCATCGGTTCGCTGGCCCGGCTCAGGACCGGCGGTCGCAGCAGCACCAGATCAATTGCCTCGAGCCATTCGGTGACGGTGCGCGATCTGGTGGCTGCCTCTTCGGTGGTCAGCAGGCCCTGAAGTCGCAGTCGATCGATCGTGCGAGCGCTTTCGACGGCAATGAGCTCGCTGGAAACAAGCGCCTCGTACGACCGCAGTTCCTCCAGAGCGCCGGGCTCACGCAAGACTATGCGCAGCAGGGCGGAGGTGTCGATGTACGCGATCACCGGCGGCGCCGATCCTCAATCAGCGCGGCGACGCTGTCAGTGCGCTTCGAAGGTTTGGGCGGAAGTTTCAGATCGCGAAGGCGCCGCTTCGCCTTCCGAAACTCGAGGGGTTGTGGCGCGTACGGAACAATCCGGGCAACTGGCGTGTCCCGGTCGAGCACTGTAAGCGTGCTGCCGTTTCGCACCGAGCGCAGATGTTCGCTCAGCCGGGCCTTCAGATCCGCAATTCGGACATCGGTCATGACTATATTATAGTCACGACTGGTCACGATCGGGCGGCGGCGTCGCCAGCCGGCCCTGAATCATCCATACATTCTCACCATTCACGACATCGGGCAGGCCGGGACGTTCAGTTCATCGCCACGGAGTCGTTGATGGCGAGACGCTGCGAGCGCCTGGAACGGGGCTGTCTGAAGCTCCCAAAGGTGCTCGAGATCGCCACTCAGGCCGGCAGCGCGCTGGCGGTAGCGCACGAGGCGGGGATCTGCACCGGCCGGGCGCCGTGATATGACTCTCATCATGTCTGACACGACGGACCCCGTTCGCGAGCACCTGATCCGGGCACTCGACTGGCAGGATGCGCACGTGGGATTCGAGAAGGCGGTCGACGGGCTCCCCGCGGACAGACGTGGTCTCCGTCCCGCCGGTTTCGAGCACTCACCGTGGGAGCTGGTGGAGCACCTCCGGATCGCGCTGGAGGACATCCTCGACTTCTGCGTCAACGCGCGCTACGAGCATAAGCTTGCCTGGCCGGACGACTACTGGCCGAACGAGCCCGCACCGCAGGACGACGCCGCGTGGATGGCGGGCATCACCGGATACCGGCGGGCGATTGGCGGGATGACGCGCGTCGCGCGGGAGGTCGACGATCTGATGGCGACGGTCCCCACCGGCAAGGGCGGCCAGACGTATCTGCGCGCCCTGCTGCTGGCGGTGGACCACAACGCGTATCACGTCGGTCAGATCGTGTCGGTGCGGCGCGCGCTTGGCGTGTGGCCCTGACCGACGAGTCCTTCTTCCCCCCGTTATCCGCGGAGCCGCGCAAACAGGAATGCGGCGGGAATGCCAGCGGCGGCGATCCCCGCGCCGATCAACGTTTCGCGCGGCTGGCCGACGATGAACAGCGTTGAGCATGCAGAGAATCAGCAACAGAAACAGCGCGATCGGCAGCGGGTGGAACGGCGAGCGGAAAATCCGGTCGTCGCCGGCCGGACGTGGCAGGCGGAGGATCGCCGCCGCGGAGAGGCCCAGGAAAAAGATGGTGACCGGCACGAAGTAGCCAAGGATTTGCTCGAACGTGCCGAGCGCCTAGAGGATCGTGACGAGCGTCAGGCCGCCGATGAGCGCGCGAGGCATCGTCCGTCGCGGCGCCTCGACCTCCTCGCTCATGCGGCCGAGTTCCCACCACCCGCCGAACGCGAAGAAAGCCGCAATGATCGCACCGGCCAACGCCTCCATGCCGATTCCGCCGGTGGCGCCGGACACGGCAATCGAATCACCACGCGGTCCGGTCCTCCGACGCCCGGATTGAAGACTTCGCCGACCGTGCGGCCAATCAGGAAATGGGTTCCGCGGTTAGCCACCGGCGTGAGTGTATGTGGTCTGACGCCGACCGGCAACAGGTGGCGCACGCGCCAACCTTCCCCGCTACGCGCGCCAGCGAGACCACTCCGGAGCCAGATCCCGCCGTAGCTCGCGAGCAACTCAGCGCGACCCAAGGCGTATCTGACCGTTTCCTGACGCTCGTGCAACGGGGGCGCGACACACCGATGCCTGAGTTGCCCTATTATGAGCGGCGCGTGTTGTCCCGTCTCTCTACCTCACCGCGCACGCGCGTCCGGGTGCTGTTCTTCGCTGTCATGCTGACATTGACCACGGCGCTCACGTGGCTTGGCTGGCGCCTGCTTGACCAGGATCAACAACTTGCGACCCAACGCATGAGCGAGCAGCGTGAGGCGGCTGCTGATCTGGTAGTTGCGGCTCTCGAACGGCGGTTCGTCGAGGTCGAGCGCGATCTGGACCGTGTACTCGCAGGAGAGGAGCCTGCCACATCGCCGGATCCGGGCGCAGCGGTTGTCCTCCGCCTCGACGCCATCTCGTCACGCGCCTGGCCCTCCGACGGCCTCCTGTACTTCCCGCAGGTGTTCGCGCCGTCCGAGCCGCTCAATCCGTCTCTGGAACGAGCCGATGCCCTCGAGTTCCGAGAGAACGCGCATTCGGAGGCGCTTCGGAATCTGCTGCCGCTCGTGACGGCGTCTGATGAGAATCTCGCAGCGGCGGCCTTGGTGCGCATTGCCCGCAATCACGCTAAAACCGGCAACTCCGCGGAGGCGCTCGCTGCCTACGCTGCGCTCCAGGTGAAACACACGGCGACTGTGGCGGGAATCCCCGCCCCGCTTGCTGCCCAACTGGGGCGGCTCACCATGTTCGAGCAGGCGGGGAACACGCATGCCGCAGCGGAGGCCGCACGAGTGCTCCACGACGACGTGATGAGCCGCCGATGGCCGCTGTCGTACGCGAACTATCGGTTTCTTCGCGAGCGCGTCGCGCCCGCACTCCCTGAAAGCACGACCCACGCCGGCGGGGACGAGTCCCACCCGCGCGACGTCGTCACGGAGGCCGTGACTTCGTGGTGGGAGTCGTCGGTGCGCCTCAATGGCGCAGCATCAGGTCGGACGGCGATACCAACTCGCGCCGGCGCGACGTTGGTCGTGTGGCGTCGTGAAGGCCCAGTCTTTTCGGTGTTCGCGCTGACAGCCGAAGGGATGGATCGCGACTGGCTCGAGGACCTGCGGCCCCGACTACAGAGCCGAAACGTGCAGCTGGCACTGACGACACCGGCCGGGGACGGCGTCATCGGGAGGCGCACGGAGCCCACACGTTCAGCAATCCGGCTGGCCTCCACGACCACACTTCCCTGGACCGTGCAGCTCTTTGATACGACGTCTGCGCCGGACGAACTTCAAGGCCGCCGCAAGTTGCTGCTCGGGGCGATGGCCGTGCTCCTCTTGTTGATTGCTTCAGGCGGCTGGTTTGTCGGCCGGTCTGTGACACGCGAGCTCGCCGTGGCCGACCTGCAGTCGGACTTCGTCGCCGCCGTGTCCCACGAGTTCCGGACCCCCCTGACCACTCTGTGCCAACTGACAGAACTCCTCGTACGCAATCGCGTGGCAGCGGAGGAGGACCGACGGCAGTACTACGAGCTGCTACACGGAGAGAGCCACCGGTTACGCCGTTTGGTTGAGCGGCTGCTTGATTTCGGCCGCCTGGAGGCGGGGAAGATGCCCTTCACCTCGGAGCGGCTGGATGTGGTGGCACTGGTGCGACAAACCAGCCACCAGTTCGTTACCTCGGTGCAGGGGTCACGCCATCAAGTGAATGTTGATGCTGCGGCCGGACACTTTGTCGTTGCCGATGGCGAGACGCTTCGCTGCGTCTTGTGGAACCTTCTGGAGAACGCTGCGAAGTACTCGCCGGACGGGCGCACGATTGCGGTGGACGTGCGTTCGGCGAATGGGCGGGTCGAAATCGCCGTGCGGGATCGGGGCCTTGGCATCCCCCGGGCAGAGCAGCGCCGCGTCTTCGACAAGTTCGTGCGCGGCAGTGCCGCAAAGCGCAGCGAGGTGCGCGGCACGGGGATTGGCCTCGCCATGGCCCGCGCGATCGTTCAGGCGCATGGCGGCACGATACGACTGGAGAGCGAAGTCGGCCGCGGAAGCACATTGACGGTGGTGCTCCCCCAGGCAACATCGTGACCAGAATCCTGATCGTCGAGGACGAGCCAGCAATCGCGCTTGGGCTGAAGAACGACCTCACGCTCGAGGGGTATCAGGTCGAGGTGGCAGGGGATGGCGAGACCGCCACACGGCGTGCCCAAGAAACGGGCTTCGATCTGATCCTGCTCGACATCATGCTGCCGAAGAAGGACGGCTTTGCCGTATGTCGTGACCTCCGTCGCGGTGGTGTGCGGACGCCCATCATCATGTTGACCGCACGGGCGCTGGAAGCGGAGAAGGTGTTGGGCCTCGGGCTGGGCGCCGATGACTACGTGACGAAGCCGTTCAGCCCCCTGGAACTGTGCGCGCGAATCAAAGCGGTCCTTCGGCGGACGACGGCGGAGGAGTCGTCGCAGTGTCGATTCGGCGACGTGGAGGTCGACTTCGGCCGAGGCGTCGTCAAACGAGCGGGGCAACAGATCGAGCTCACGCCGTTGGAGCTGAAAGTGCTTGGCGCGCTGATCGACGCCCGGGGGCGGCTGCTCAGTCGTGAGCAGTTGATCGACCGTGTGTGGGGCCGCGACGTGTCGATCACGGATCGGGTCGTCGACAACCACATCATGAACCTGCGGCGGAAGCTCGAAACCAACCCGGCACACCCGCGGTTCATCCTCAGCGCCCGCGGCCTGGGATATCGGCTCGAAGACTCGGACGACATCCTGACGAACTCCTGATGAGGCTCCCGACACTCAGCAGACAGGCAGCTCTTAGAGTCTCACCGTGGAGGGAACCATGGGACGAATCGTGATGGTAGCGTGTCTCGCGAGCTTTCTCGCCGCCTCAACCGGTGCGGAACAGAAGAACGCGGAGGTCACGTTTCAGGCAGCAATGGCGAAGCAGATGATCGAAGGCGATCTCACGGGCGCGATCGTGCTCTTCGAGCAGGTTGTCAGCGAAGCCGGTTCAAACAGGGATCTCGCGGCCCGCGCACTGCTTCGAATGGGTGAGTGTTATCAGAAACTCGGTCATACGCAGGCGCGCAAGACATACGAACGGGTGGTGCGGGAGTTTCCCGATCAGAAAGACGTTGTGGCGCTTGCGCGGACTCGGCTCGGGCAGACTGTGAACGACGGCAGCGGTGACCGTGTCGTGTGGGCAGGCGCTGAAGTGTGGGGTGACGGTACGGTGTCGCTGGATGGGCGCTACATCTCGAGCATCGACTGGACGACCGGCAATGTGCTGCTGCGCGATGTGGCGGCCGGCACCACCCGGGTGCTCTTGGATAGCAAGGAATGGACCATCGGAAACGCCTCTACGGCGACATTTTCGCCCGATGGAAAGCAGCTGGCCTATGGCTGGCGCACCTATGAAGAAAACGGCAACACCAATGACGTCCGTATTCTCGATCTCGAGCGGCGTGGCGCGCTTCCACGGAAGCTGTATGCGAACGACGACGTCAACGTCTTCAGCCCGACCGACTGGTCCCGGGACGGCAAATGGCTCGCGACGGTCGTGGAGCGCACCGATCTCAGTAAGCAGATCTCGCTCATCAACGTGCAAGACGCCTCCGTTCGCGCGCTCAAGACAGTCGGCTGGCGCGGACCAAACAAAGTGCTCTTCTCTCCTGACGGCCGATATATCGCATACGACCTGCCGGCGAACGAGAACTCGGTGCAGCGCGACGTATTCATCATGGCGGTCGACGCAGCCGGCGAGACGCTGGCGGTCGAGCATGCCGCACATGACATGCTGATGGCCTGGTCGCCGGATGGTCGGCATCTGCTTTTTGCCAGCGATCGAACCGGCAGTGTGTCGTTGTGGGCTCTGCCGGTCCGGGACGGCAAACCCGGCGGAGCGCCGGCACTGGTCAAACCTGATATCGGATCGGTTCAATCGCTGGGCGTGACCTCCGCCGGCGTATTGCACCTGGTCAAGGACGCGAGCACGGAAAGTCTGCAACTTGCGCCATTCGAGCCCGCTGCCGGTCGCATCACCGGTCCCTCCGTCCTCGAGAACTTTCGTAGTTTCCTGCCCACGTGGAGTCGAGACGGCCGCTCTCTAGCGTATGCGCACATAGGCTCGGACGAACGACGAGCGCTGGCAATCCGATCCGTAGATTCTGGCCAGATTCGTTACGTCCGACCCGAGCTGCAGTACTTCAATGAACCTCAATGGATGCCTGACGGCCGATCAATCGTGACGACTGGTCGTGCGCTGAATGGCCGTTGGGGTATTTTCCAGATCGATGTCACATCCGGGAAGCACACGCTGCTGACCGACGCCGATCTGTGTCGTGTGCAAGTGTCGCCCGACGGGGCGAAGGTCTACTACGAGATCGGGCGGGTCACGCTGGGTGAAGGCGAGCCCACCCGCGTCATGCAGCGCGATCTGCCGACGGGCGCCACTCGTGAGATCTTCCGCAAGAGTCAAGGCGCCGAAGGCAATTTCGCCCTGTCTCCGAGCGGCGAGGTGTTTGCGTCCATTCGCATCGACCCCGCCACGAAGGCCTCAGTGATCGTGCTCACGAACGCGGTCGACGGCAGCCGTCGAGAGCTGATGCGGCTGGCGACACCGGAGACATTCACAACCCACGGCAACCACTCGTGGACTCCGGACGGCAACGCTCTCTTGGTGATGCGGAGCGGCCCACAAGAAAAATCACTGTGGCTGGTTCCGATTGACGGCACGGGGCCGCGTAAGCTCGACATCGACGTCCGCCAGTGGTCCAGTAGGGGGGTGCGATTGCACCCCAGCGGCAAACAGATCGCGTTTTTCACCGGCGAGTCCTCCCGCGA
>Ga0183260_10004294_pt1 | contig 11333 bp, 10 predicted proteins | sample AntDrymUQ4972206_2_FD_129768 | JGI IMG/M metagenome (GOLD analysis project Ga0183260, IMG submission 129768) | Polar desert sand microbial communities from Dry Valleys, Antarctica - metaG UQ497 (22.06) (version 2) (version 2) | ecosystem: Environmental > Terrestrial > Soil > Desert | place...
CAGACATCTTCTCGGCGGCTTCGACGACCTCTTCGATCGCGCCTTTATACATGAAGGCCGCTTCCGGAAGGGCGTCGTGCTTGCCTTCGAGGATTTCCTTGAACGAGCGGACGGTGTCGGCCAGGGGCACGAATCGACCGGGAACGCCAGTGAACTGCTCGGCGGTGAAGTACGGCTGGGACATGAACCGTTCGACGCGTCGAGCGCGGGCGACAGTCTGGCGGTCTTCATCGCTGAGTTCCTCGACGCCGAGGATGGCAATGATGTCCTGAAGCTCGCGGTAGCGTTGCAACACGCGCTGGACTTCGCGAGCGGTGTCGTAGTGTTCCTGACCCACGACCAGCGGATCGAGAATGCGCGATGTCGAGGAAAGTGCGTCGACCGCGGGGTAGATGCCGCGCTCGGCGATCGACCGCTCCAGCGAAAGTGTCGCGTCAAGGTGCGCGAACACCGACGAAGGCGCAGGATCGGTGTAATCGTCGGCCGGAACGTAGACGGCCTGGACCGAGGTGATCGAACCACTTTTGGTCGAGGTGATCCGCTCCTGGAGCTGACCCATTTCGCTATTCAGGGTCGGCTGGTAGCCGACGGCGCTCGGCATGCGACCGAGCAACGCGGACACTTCAGAACCGGCCTGCACGAAGCGGAAGATGTTGTCGATAAAGACCAGCACATCGCGACCTTCGTCGCGGAAATACTCCGCCATCGTCAACCCGGTCAGCGCCACGCGCAACCGGGCTCCTGGAGGTTCGTTCATCTGACCGAAGACGAGTGCGGTCTGGTCGCGGACGCCAGATTCCTTGAGTTCGCCCCAAAGCGCGGTGCCTTCACGGGTCCGCTCACCTACGCCGCAGAACACGGAGTAGCCGCCGAACTCAGCGGCAATGTTGCGGATCAGCTCGGTGATGATCACGGTCTTGCCGGTGCCCGCGCCACCAAACACGCCGACCTTGCCGCCTTTGGTGATCGGTGCGATCAGGTCGATGACCTTCGACCCTGTTTCGAGGAGTTCGACGGAAGTCGCCTGCTCCTCGAACGATGGCGGATCGGCGTGAATCGGCCGGTACTCGGTGGCCTCCACCTCGCCAAGTTCGTCGATTGGTTCGCCGGTGACGTTGAGAATGCGTCCGAGGGTGCCCGGACCCACCGGGACGGCGATCGCGACACCGGTGTCGACGACGTCCTGGCCCCGGCGCAGACCATCGGTCGTGCTCATCGCGACGGCCCGGACGCGATCGTTCCCGAGGTGCTGTTGGACCTCGAGCACAAGGCGCTTGCCGTCGGGGAGGGTGGTTTCCAGCGCGTTGTAGATTCCCGGCAATTGATCGGCCGGGAACTCGATGTCGACGACGACGCCGGTGATCTGGACGATCTCGCCTGTCGCTCCGGTGGTTTTCCGCTCGGGTGCGGTTGCGGTTGCAGCCATATGTGCGTTCCTCGCTTGGTCGTTACTGATCCAAAATCCACATGGACGCTTGTCGCGCCGCTGGTCGTAGGGGCGATCCTCCGTGATCGTCCGATGCATGAGGGTTTTGCGGCCTAGGGTCAACACGGAGGTTGACCCCTACACACTTGCGATGGCGCTCATTCCAATTGTTCATCAGCCTTACTCACGTCACGTGCGGAAGGCGTTGGCGCCGGCGGCGATTTCAGCGACTTCATTGGTAATTTGCGCCTGTCGTGCCTTGTTCATCGCCAGTGAAAGATCGTCCGAAAGTTCTTTCGCATTGTCGGTCGCGTTGCGCATCGCGACCATCTGCGCGGAATAAAACGACGCGATGTTTTCGAGCACGGCCTGGTAGAGATTGATCTCAACGTAGCGGGGAAGAAGCTGATTGAGAACTTCCTTCTCATTCGGCTCAAAGATGTAGTCTTGCGCCTTGTCGCTGCTTCCTTCCGGGCGTTCGATCGGCAGGAGCTGGAGAACGACCGGCGTTTGGGACAAGGTGCTCACGAACTGTGTGTACAGGATGTGCACCGCATCGACGTTGCCGTCAAGAAACTCCTGAATCGCGATCTGGGTAATTGGTCGAATGTCGTTCAGTCCAGGACGATCCCCCAGGCGAATGAACTCCGCCACCAGGTCCTGGTTGGTGCGAGCCGCGAAATCGCGACCCTTTTTACCAACCGCGATCACCTGGGGCCGACTATCGACCGATTCGTTTCGAATGTATTGGACTGTGCGCCGCAGGATGTTGGAGTTGAGGGCTCCGGCGAGTCCACGATCCGGAGTGATCAGGATCAGCGCCGTCTCCTTCACCTCCCGTTGCGCCAGCAACGGGAACTCCTGCAATTGCTCGCTATCGAGCTGCAGCGACGCCAAATCGCCCAACACTTCGCGCAAGCGCTCGCTGTACGGTCGGCCGCTGGTGACGCGGTCCTGGGCGCGGCGCATTTTCGAGGCGGCGACCATTTCCATGGCTCGCGTGATTTGGGCCATGTTCTTGACGCTACGTACACGCCGTCGAATTTCGCGTGGATTGGGCACTCCGCCTTATCCTCTCGAGCCAGTCAGCGCTGGCGTTTGCTGTTGGTGGCGTTGCGCGGGAGACATGCACCTCGCCTACATCGCATGATCCTTGTCGCCGGCTAGCTTGCAGGCGCCGGGGCCTCGGCATCCTCAGTGGTCGACTTGACCTCGGTGGCCTCGGGAACCTGCGCGGCTCCTTCCGCATCGTAAGTGTTTGCCGACAGGAAGTTCTCCGTCACCGTTTTCAGGGACTCGACGAGATCGTCTGCAAGCGTCTTTTCGGTCTTGATCCGTTCAAGCAACTCCGACTGCGAGGTGCGCAGGTGCTCGAGGTACTCGTTTTCGAACTTCGCGACCTGATCGACCGGGACGTCATCGATGAATCCACTGGACCCGGCCCAGAGAATGGCTACCTGCTCCTCAACCGGGAACGGGCTGTACTGCGGCTGCTTGAGAACCTCGGTCATGCGCTGGCCACGCTCGATTTGGTGACGCGTGCTGGCGTCGAGATCGGATGTCCCGAATTGGGCGAATGCGGCAAGCGAGCGGTAATTGGCCATATCCAGGCGCAGGCCGCCCGCCACTTGGCGCATGGCTTTGATTTGGGCGGCGCCACCGACGCGCGAAACCGAGAGACCGGTGTTGATGGCCGGTCGAATACCGGCATAGAAAAGATCGGTCTCCAGGTATATCTGGCCATCGGTGATCGAAATCACGTTCGTCGGGATGTAGGCCGAAATGTCCCCGGCCTGCGTCTCGATAATCGGCAAGGACGTCAGCGAACCACCTTCGAGATCGTCGTGCATTCGCGCCGAACGCTCCAGGAGGCGGGAGTGGAGATAGAATACATCGCCCGGGTAGGCCTCGCGGCCGGGAGGGCGCCGCACCAGCAGCGACACCTGGCGATAGGCCTGGGCGTGCTTGGTGAGGTCGTCGTAGACGATCAGCGCATCGCGGCCAGACTCCATGAACTCTTCGCCCATGGACGTGCCGGCGAACGGCGCGATGTACTGCAATGGAGCGGGATCGGAGGCGGAAGCCACAACCACCACGGTGTGGTCCATGGCGTTGTTCTCCTCAAAGATGCGCACGATTTGCGCAACCTGGGCGTTCTTCTGTCCGATCGCAACATAGATACAGAGGACACCGGAATCGCGCTGGTTGATAATCGCGTCGATCCCGACCGTCGACTTGCCAGTCTGGCGGTCGCCGAGAATCAACTGTCGCTGGCCCCGACCGATCGCGGTCATCGCGTCGATCGCCTTGATCCCGGTCTGGAGCGCGGTGTCGACATCCTGACGCTTGATCACGCCGGGCGCGATGCGTTCGATTTCGCGGGTCTTGTCGGTCTGGATCGAACCCTTGCCGTCGATTGGTTGACCGAGGGCATCGACCACACGCCCAAGCAAGGCGTCGCCGACCGGCACCGAAGCAACGGCTCCCGTGGTCCGAACTTCGTCGCCTTCTTCAATCGTGGTGTAGTCACCCATGATGATGACCGACACCGTGTCCTCTTCGAGGTTGAGCACAAGACCCTGGATGCCGCTCTTGGTGAACTCCACCAACTCGCTTTGCATGGCCTGCGAGAGGCCATAGACACTGGCGACGCCATCGCCGATGCTGATCACCTGACCAACATTCGTGATCGCCGCCTCGTCTGAAAAACCCTGGATCTGCTGCTTGAGCAGATCACTGATTTCGGTCGCGCGTACCGCCATGATCGCTCCGTTCTCCCGCGACGTCCGCCCCGCTTCGCGCGGTCCTGAATCGTTTCGGGGATAAGTACTGTGTCCACATCCATGACGTGAACGCCTCGATGCTCAATCGTCAGGCGGCCGAGAGCCGCGCTCGCAGTCGCCGCAACTTATTAACTACGCTGCCATCGATTACCTGGTCTCCAGCCCGTGCCACGAAACCGCCAATGATGTCGGGGTCCTCGTGCAGCCGAAGTTCAATACGCTTGCCCAACAGGCGCGCAAGATGTTCCCGCACCAGTTCCTGGCCCGCATCGTCCAGCGGCTCTGCAGTCGTCACATCGACGAGCGCAATGCCTCGTTCGGAAAGCACGGCCTCATCGAACAAGTCAGCCAAATCGTGAATGATTCCAGTTCGCCGGCGCTCGATCAGCATGTGCGCGAGGTTGCGCGCTTCGGGCTGGGCATCGGCCAATACCGCATCGACCGCCTTGATCTTTTCGTCGGCCTGAATGCTCGGGTTTTCGAGAAACGCCCGGACAGCCGGGTCACTGACCACAGACCGCAAGAGTTGCAGATCGCGCTGCCAGGAATCGAACGATTCCTGTTCACGAGCCAACTCAACCACAGCCTGTACGTAGCGTTTCGCCGAACCGCTTGCCATTGCCTGCACCTCGCCTCGCGTGTGTTCGAGCGCTCGTTTGCCAACGTCGCGGGACCGGCCCCGCCGACTCGGAGCACATGGATCTAATTCTGTGAAGCCAGAGACGCGCCGGAAAGCGTTTCCTCGATCAGTTGGCGCTGGGCCCGCGGATCGAGTTCCTTCCTGATGATGCGGCCAGCCGCCAGCACCGCGATATCCGCAACCTCTTGTCGAAGTTGCTCGCGGGCCTGATCGGTTTCCTGGCGCATCGTTTCCTGGGCGCGCGTGAGATAGGTCTCGGCCTGGATATTGGCTTCCTCCCGTGCCCGCGCCAACAACTGCTCGCCATTCTTGCGCGATACTGCGAGTATCTCCTGTGCCTCGCGCCGCGCGTCCAGTAGCACTTCTTCGTTGCGCGCCTGGGTTGCTTTCAGTTCCGCTTGCATGCGTTCGGCAGAGGCCATGCTCTCCCGAATTTTGTCCTGCCGGTCATCCAGCACCTTGACGATGGGACCGACCGCGAACTTCCACAGCAGAAAAATGAAAACGAGAAAGGCGACGAGTTGAACGACAAACTGCCAACCGTTCAGACCAAGTTGGTCCACTGTGGTACACTCCTTTGCGGTTCGTCCTCACCGGCCGGTCATTGATTCACGCCTCGCCGATTCGGCTTGGGTGAACACACACCGGCCTGGTGGATCGGGACACAGCGGCTCGAGCGTTTCCCGCGCCGCCGCCGATTCCACCGGGAGGTCCTAGAGCACGAATGCGATGATGATGGCGATAACGAACGCGTAGATCGCGACCGCTTCGGCCAGCGCGGCGCCGACGATCATCGTCGAGCGGACCTCGCCAGCGGCCTCGGGATTGCGCCCGATCGCTTCCATCGCGCCCTTGACGGCGAGACCAATACCGATACCGGGGCCGAGGCCGCCAATGCCGATCGCAATTGCCGCGCCGATCGCCTTGGCCGCATCTACGCCGTCGGCGCCTTCAAGTCCACCAAACACCTGTTGATTCCTCCTGGCGGTTTCAGCCATCCATGCTCCCGCATGTGACCGTACCGTCGTGATTTTGCCAGAACGACGCCTTGTCGTTCCTTTCAGCCAACACAACCGAGATCCGATGCGCCCTGGCCGTGAGCCGGGACATTGCCTAACGGCAGAACTCGCGAATTAGTCGCCTGACGGTTGCGGGGCAGGAACAGCCCCATGCGTGCCATCGCCGGCGCGGGCATGTTTCGCGTCTGCTTCGTGACGTTCGTCGTGCGAGTGCGCAGCCGCGAGCATGATGTAGATAAGCGTGAGCAATGCGAAGACCAGGGCCTGAATCGTTCCGAACAGCACTTCGAGGCCAATGAACACCACCGGAAAGAGTACGGGAATCACGGCAATCTTGATCGCCGACGCCATCGCATACATTACTCCGAGGAGAATTTCACCGGCGAGCACATTGCCGAAAAGCCTGGCCGCGAGTGAAAGGATTCGGGAAAGTTCGCCAATTACCTCAATCGGGAAGAGGAAGGGCGGGTCTGCCATGTGCTTGATTCGACCAACCACGCCGTGCGCCGAAATGCCGGCGACCTGAATTGCGGTGAAGGCGAGGATCGAAAGCGCGAACGTCATGTTGAGATCGGCGGTCGGCGGCCGGAACAATGGAGTCAAGCTGTCACCGTGCTTGATGCCGATCGTGCCGACCCCAGGCAGCAGTCCCGAAAAATTGGCGAACAGGATAAAGATGAAGATGCCAGAAATGAGCGGGAGAATGCGGCGCCCGAGTCGCTTGCCACCGGTGCCCTCGACCAGATCGACGAGGAACCCGACGAGCACCTCGGCAAGACCCTGCGTTCGCCCGGTTGGGATGTTCTGCGCCCTGCGCGCGATCAGGACTCCGACCGTCAGCACCAACGTCATGACCATGAACATCGTCATCATCGAATTGGTCACCGGAATCGGACCGATCTTGAAGAGTTCTTCGGCGGCCAGGGAAATATGAATATCCATAAATCAGGCGGTACTCCTCAAGGGCTCGACAGCGAGTATGAATTCCTGTTCGTCATTCCGGCTTGTTGCGTTGTTTGGCGCCCATGCGCTGTGCCATTGTCCGGCCGACCGGTCCATTCTCGCGTTTGTTGTCGCTGACCAGAATAAGCTCGTAAAGTTGATAGCCAGCCCCAACCAACCCCAGCGCAACTCCGATTAGCGTGAAGAGTGGACTCTTGTCGAGCCACTGGTCGAGCAAAATGCCAAGAACGATGAAAAAGATGAGCGACGCAACAACGGAGAAGCCGAGCGCCGTCGCCAAACCGATGACCTTTGCATTTTCAACCTGGTGATTTGGTTCCGATTGATCGACCAAGCGTCACCCCTGTTTCGTTTGAACATATTATCACAATCTCGCCACGATTCACATGCGCCGCGATCCGGGCAACCGCATCAACCACCACCAGAATGCATGGCTGGCGACTCCTCAACTACACAAACCCTCGAACAAACCCATCCCACATACCGCCAAGACGCGTTTCAGCAGGTTCTCGCTGCGACAAGCCTACCCTGCCGTGGCGGCGGTGTCACGGAAGCGAACGGGAAATCCCCGCTTCGCAATTCGGCACCGACGCGCCCTCGCGACCTGTGGTGTATGGCCCATTCCACTGGTACGCTGAAAGACGGAATCAATCGGTGAAAACCGCTCTTGTCGCCATCGACAAGCGTCGAAGCGATTGGCGGACACCATCGTCTTGCATGATCCTGGGACAAAGTCCACGCGCGCATCGGAAACACACGAATGCCAACATTACCCAAGGGCGTGGACACCGCACAATGACGACCACCACAACCGACAACGCCGCGACCGGCCGGCCTTCGGCTGCCGGACACGAGATTGCCGCCGGGGCACTGGTTGACGCCCCACCGATGACGCAACGACGGGTGCTCGGCTTGTCGCTGCCAATCATCGGCGAGAACTTCCTGCAATCGGCGGTCGGGATCATCGACACGCTGATGATCGCCCGCGTCGGGTCGGCCGCGCTGGCCGGAGTCGGCGTCTCACTTGAAATCGTGTTCTTCATGATCGCCATCCTCTCGAGTATCTCGATTGGCGGAACCGTCCTTATTTCGCAGGCAATTGGCGCCCGGAACCGGGAGCGAGCGAACACCCTTGCACGCCAAACAGTACTTTGGGGTCTGATGCTCTCGATTCCGCTGGGGGTCCTCGGGTATGTCTCGGCGCCAGGGTTGATCGGGCTGTTTCATACCGAACCGGATGTTGCGGAGTACGCGACCACGTATCTCCAGATCACCGTAAGCATGATCGTGACTTTGCTGATGACGTTTGTCTGCGGTGCAGTGCTGCGTGGCGCGGGCGACAGCCGCTCGCCTTTGGTTGCCAGCCTCGTCGCCAATGCGGTCAAGATCGTGTTGTCGTATGGACTCATTTTTGGCAACTTCGGTCTACCGCGGATGGAAGTGGCGGGCAGCGCCATCTCCTCGGGTATCGCCCGTGGCGCCGCGGTCGCGATCATGCTCTGGATTCTGTACTTCGGAGCGAGGCGGGTGACGATACGCGGTCCCGGTTCCTGGATACCCAACTTTTCGTACGTCGGGCAACTGCTCAGGCTTGGCGTACCGGCGGCGATCGAACAAATGCTGCTCTCGGCCGGATTCACGGTGATCATTTCGATTGTGGCGGTGATCGGCACACCGGCGCTGGCCGCCCAGCAGATCAGCTTCAACTCGTTGTCATTGGCGATCATGCCGGGATTCGGGTTCGCGATCGCGGCGACGGCGCTGGTCGGCCAGAGCATCGGCGCCAATCGACCGGACCACGCACGGGAAGCGGCGCGCATCGCCAATCGCTGGGCCACGATCTGGCTGGGCGCCGCGGCCGTCGTCTACATCGTCTTCAGCGAACAGATCGTCCGCATCTACACCGACGACCAGGCCGTGATCGATCAGGGATCGGCCGCGATGAAGGCGATTGGATTGGGACTGCCCCTTTGGGCATCGTGGACGGTCCACGCCGGGGCCTTGCGCGGCAGCGGTGATACCCGCTCGCCGTTGGTCTTCGGGACGTCGGCGATGTGGCTGGCGGTGCTGCTGTCGTGGGTGCTTGTTCACTTCTTCAATGGTCAACTATGGATGGTGTGGCTCACGTTCTTCGTGACCACACCGATTCCGGCGGTGATGAACCGGGTCACATTCCGCCAACGAATCCGGCGCGCCGAGCAGGACTTGGTTCAACCTGTTCCTGCCCTCACCGCCTGACCGTCACCACCAACCGTACGGCACATTGTAGTGCGGATCGAGGATGGGGTACCGGCCGATGTTCAGGAGGTGGCGAACCCGATGCCGCAGAGCATCGTTTTCGGTTGGATGCAGGATATCCGCAAGTTCGGAAATGACTTCGGCGTCATCGCAAAGCAACCGGCCAATGTCGGTCTGAATCGACCTGTCGACAGGTTCGCCGGAGAACTGCCAGAGCACCGTTTTCAATTTGGGATCGACGTTAAAGGTCAGACCATGGTCGATGCCCCAGATTCGATCGCGAACGTCGACCAGGCAATGACCGGCCTTGCGGTCGGCATTGTTGGCGATGTGATCGAACATCACGATGCGCTCGAGCGGGAGAATCTGGCGGCCCCAGAACGAGGCTTGGTCACCGACATCGTCCTTCGGTTCGACGTAGAGCTGGAGACTTCCCACGCCGTGGGGACCATCACGGATCACCGTTGGGGGAACGAAGTTCCATTCCAGCCACCGGCTCAGGCGGTATGCGGCGTACTCGCGCTGGTGAAGCGTGCCGGTCGGGAAATCCCACAATGGGCGCTCTCCGACTTGTGGTTTGTAGATGCCGAGGTGGTTAGCGCCGCTGTCGTCTTTGAGCGCGACGGCGAATGTGTAGTTCGATCCCCAGGGCACGAGGGTGGCAGCGGTGATCTCGGCGGAAGTAAGCATTTGGAGGGCGGCATCGTCGTCCAGTAAGGTCCGGGGCGCCGACGTTTCGTGGTCGCCGAGTTCGATGCGAATGCGTAGATCTGGCATGGAATTCGGACCCTTGAGCAACGGCGCCCCGAGTGGACGATGCCTGATTCTAGGACATTCATCGGGTACGGCGCCCCGGTCGGATCGTTCTTTGCGATGGGCGCGTCGCGTGTTTAGGGGGTGGCGGGTACAATCCCAGCATGTTCGAGCGCGGCTCGATACACACGGCCCGCATGCGACGCCCGCGCCATCGACCCCAAGCCAGAAGGAGTCTCGTACCCCATGAAGATCGTTCGCTATCTCGATTCCGCCACCAATGCACCCGCCTTCGGGATCGTCGAGGGCAACACGGTCTTTGCGGGGGAGGGCAATGTGTTTGCAGGTTTGACCAAGGGCGCCGAAGTTGGCCCATACGCAGATAATCAGATCCTGGCCCCGATCGAACCCGGCAAGGTGATCGCGATCGGCATGAACTACCTGAAGCACGTCAAAGAACTTGACGCCACGCGCGAAGTGCCGACCGAACCGGTCGTGTTCATGAAACCGCAGTCGGCGATCATTGGTCCCGGCGCGGCGATCGAACTCGCCTACCCCGAAAACGAAACCCACTACGAAGCAGAACTCGTGGTGGTGATCGGCAAGTCGGCGAAGCGTGTCGCCGAAGCGGACGCGCTCAATTACGTGCTGGGTTACACCGCCGGCAACGATGTCTCGGATCGTGTCCAGCAGGCTGCCGGCATCCAGTGGATTCGGGGCAAGGGCTACGACACCTATCTGCCGCTCGGTCCCGCGATCGAGACCGAGCTCGATCCGGGCAATCTCATCGTGCAGTCGCGACTCAACGGCGAACTCCGGCAGGACGACAATACCGACGGTCTGATTTTCGGCGTCCCGTTCCTGATCCAGTTCCTCAGCGACGTGATGACCCTGAACCCAGGGGACATCATCATGACCGGCACACCGCACAAGGTCGGCGCGCTCACTGCTGGCGACACGATCGAAGTCGAGGTCGGCGGCGTTGGCGTGCTTTCCAATCCGGTGACCAACCGCGCGTAGCCGGCGAGGCGCCCGAAGTGAGCGGGGCGCTCGATATCTTCGCCACACAAGCGTATTTTTTGCCGTGATGGCATGCTCTGTTAACGACAGTGGAGTCGGTCAGCGCGCCGGAGGGCAATCGCCGTCCGATTGCCGCAAGTAGTCGTCAAAGCAAAGGCAACGCCAGAATGCGACTAACCATTTTCGGAACCGGGTATGTCGGGCTCGTGACCGGCGCGTGCTTCGCCGAAAGCGGCAATCATGTTTGTTGCGTCGATGTCGACGAGGCCAAGATCGATGCCTTGAATCGGGGCGAGATTCCCATCTACGAACCGGGTCTCGCCGAACTTGTCGAGCAGAACACGCACGCCGGTCGGTTGAGGTTCACTACCGACGCCGCCGCCGGGGTCGACCATGGCGTGATTATCTTCATCGCCGTCGGCACCCCACCGAACGAGGATGGCTCATCGGACCTCAGACATGTCGAGACCGTGGCGCGCACGATCGGAGCC
>Ga0183260_10004295_pt1 | contig 11332 bp, 9 predicted proteins | sample AntDrymUQ4972206_2_FD_129768 | JGI IMG/M metagenome (GOLD analysis project Ga0183260, IMG submission 129768) | Polar desert sand microbial communities from Dry Valleys, Antarctica - metaG UQ497 (22.06) (version 2) (version 2) | ecosystem: Environmental > Terrestrial > Soil > Desert | place...
CCGGCCGAGCGGGCTGTCTCGATCAGTGAGCCGCCGGAGCCGCCGCACACCGCGACGGTACGGATCTCCTTGTCCGGGTCGCCGGCGATGCGTACACCGCTCGCCGTGGCCGGGAGGCCGTCGGCGACATGGGCGGCGAACTCGCGCAACGACTGCGGTTGCTCGAGTGCACCGATCCGGCCGATGCCCTGCCTCGTGCTGGGCAGGCTGGCAAGACCCACGATGTTGTATGCCGGTTCCTCGTACGGGTGGGCAGCAAATAGTGCCTCGACGACCGCAGCCCGCCGCGAACGTGGGAGCACCATCTCGATCCGGTTCTCGGCGACCTCCTCCACACAGCCGACGGCGCCGATGACCGGATTCGCTCCAGGACCGGGGATGAAGGTGCCGATTCCCGCGTTCAGAAAGGCGGCCCGGCTGTAGTCGCCGATGGCGCCTGCCCCAGCTTCGCTGAGTGCGTCGACGACGAGCTGGGCCGCCTCCGTCGGCACGAAGGCGATGATCTTGTCCAGGGGGGTGGTGTCCGCGGGCTCGAGCGGGTCGGTCTCGACCAGTCCGACCGCTGCAGCCAAGGCGTCGCTGACCCCAGGACGCGCCCGATCGGCATTGGTGTGCGCGACGAAGAGCCCGCAGCCGGCTGAGATCAACCGGTGGACCAGGCGGCCCTTGGGATCCGAAGCGGGGACGCCGTGCACGCCGGACAGGAACAGCGGGTGATGGGTGACGAGCAGGTCGGCCCGTGCCTCGATCGCTTCCTCGATGGTGCTGGCAACCGGGTCGACGGCGAACAGCACCCGGCGTACGGCGACATCCGGATCCCCACAGACCAGCCCGATGGAGTCCCAGGGCTCGGCGAGACCTGGGTCGTAGCGCGCCTCGAGCACGGCGATGACATCAGCAAGCGTGGGCATCACCGGAGCCTATGCACAGGCGCCGCCGCCATAGGCAACGGAACGATCACTTGTTGGCGGTGCGGTGGGCGCGGCTGGGATCGAACCAGCGACCGCTCGGTTGTAAGCCGAGTGCTCTGACCGCTGAGCTACGCGCCCGACAAACGGCCGGGACAGACTATGCCGTCTGGTTGGCCGCCTCGGCGGCCCGTCTCCAGGCCGATTGATCGCGAGCCTGACCGGGGCCGTTGACCTCGGCGAAGGCCACGGTTCCGGCGATGTCGACCAGGAAGGTGCCACGCACGGCCATGCCGGCCTTGTCGTTGAACACGCCGTAGGCCTGGGCGACGGCCCCATGCGGCCAGAAGTCCGACAGCAGGGTGAACCGGTAGCCCTCGGCTTCGGCATAGGCCTTGAGCGCGTAGGTCGGATCGGTGCTGATCGCCACGACCTCGACGCCCGCGGCGGTGTAGGTGGCCAGCCCGCCACGTAGCTCGCGCAGTTCTCCGGTGCAGATCCGGCTGAAGGCGAACGGGTAGAAGATCAGCAAGGCAGGCGCCTTGCCCTGGAAGGCGGACAGCGTCACGTCGGAGTTGTTCTGGTTCCGCAGAGTGAAATCCGGGGCTACGGTGCCGACCTCGGGTGGCGTTGACTCCGGTCTGGGGCGGCTCAACGGCGCGAGCGAGCGGTCTTGGGAGCGACGAGTCTGGTGCCCGACCAGTCCGGTGCGGCGCTGATGCTGCTGGTCTGGGACAGCCCGGCCGTGGGCGCGGCCTCGGTCACGTCACTGGGCGCCACGTGGCCCGGGCGACCGGACTTGGGACTGAGCAGCCAGATGACGCCGCTGTCGGCCAACGACGTACCCGCGTCCACCAGCGCATCGATCAGGTCGCCGTCGGTGTCGCGGAACCAGAGCAGCGCGACATCGACCACCTCGTCGGAGTCCTCGTCGACCAATTCACCGCCACAGGCATCCTCGACGGAGCCGCGCAGATCGTCGTCGACGTCCTCGTCGTAGCCCCATTCCTGCACAACCATGCCCGGCTTGATCCCGAGCCGGGCCGCCAAAGAGTTGGCGCTCTGTTCGCCAGCCATGTCAACCAATCCGCGTGAGCCTGTGTGGAGCAGACAACATCACAACTCGCAGGCCGTCGCCATGGCATCCACCGCTGCGATCAAACCGCTGTTGTCCACGGGCGCGCCTGCGCGCAGGCCGTCACGCAGTCCACCGGCGGCATTCTGGGCGGCCTGGACCGCATCACGTATCGCGCCCGGGGGTAGCGGGTCCAGCAGGGTTTGCACCGAATCGATGGCGGAATCGAAGTCGCCCGCGACACTCTCGCGGGTCAGCGGCGTCGGGGCGCCGGTGTTGGTCGCCTCTGCCCAGGCAACGAAGTTGTCGTTGGCACTGATGTAGGACAACCCGGCCGTGACGCAAGCCAACAGTTCGTCCGGGTTGCCGGAAGGCGATTCCTCGGTGGGCTCCGCGGTGGTTTCCGCTGTGCTCTGTTCGCTGGTCTGCGTCGGACCACCGTAAGTCGCCGTCCCGGCGACGCTGCTGGTGCAGGCGCCGACCGCGAGGAGAGCTGTGCCCCACACGACGGCGCCGAGGAGCATCCGGAGCCGCACCATCAGTCCTTCCGCTGGCCGAGGTCACAGGCAGAACCTTATGACGTAATCAAGAGCAGCCTAAGGCATGCCCGAGATGATCCGAAGCGACGCCGGTGTCGGTAAAGCGATGGGTCGATGTGGCACGAGAGCGCCGTACCCACCACGATGGAGGCATGACGCGATCAGACGGCGGAGATCCCGACGCACAGCGCACGGCAGCCTCTCCCGGGGCCCCAGTCATCACTGATGGACTGCCCAGTCAGGTGCCTGATATCGACCCGGACGAGACCGGTGAGTGGTTGGAGTCCCTGGACGCGGTAGTCGGGAGCGCCGGGCGCGAGCGGGCTCGCTATCTCCTGCTGCGGCTGCTCGAACGGGCGCGGGAGCGCCAGGTCGGGGTTCCGGCCCTGCGCAGCACCGACTACATCAACACCATCCCGCCGGAACGGGAACCGGACTTCCCGGGCGACGAGCACATCGAGCGGCGGATCCGCGCTTACCTGCGCTGGAACGCCGCGATCATGGTGCACCGTGCGCAGCGCCCCGGGATCGGCGTCGGCGGCCACATCTCGACCTACGCCTCCAGCGCGGCCCTGTACGAGGTCGGCTTCAACCACTTCTTCCGCGGCCGGGAACATCCCGGTGGCGGGGACCACGTGTACTTCCAGGGGCACGCCTCTCCGGGAATCTATGCCCGTGCCTATCTCGAGGGCCGGCTGACCGACAGTCAACTCGACGGGTTCCGCCAGGAGCTGTCCCATCCCGGTGGCGGCCTGCCCTCCTATCCGCATCCCCGTTTGATGCCGGAGTTCTGGGAGTTCCCCACGGTGTCGATGGGTCTCGGACCGCTGAATGCCATCTACCAGGCCCGGTTCGACCGCTACCTGCACCACCGCGGGATCAAGGACACCTCCGACCAACGCGTCTGGGCCTTCCTCGGTGATGGTGAGATGGACGAGCCGGAGTCCTTGGGGGCCATCGGGATCGCCGCTCGCGAGGAGCTCGACAACCTGACCTTCGTCATCAACTGCAACCTGCAGCGCCTGGACGGCCCGGTTCGCGGGAACGGGAAGATCATCCAGGAGTTGGAGTCATTCTTCCGCGGCGCCGGCTGGAACGTCATCAAGGTCATCTGGGGGCGGGAGTGGGATGCCTTGTTGGCCAAGGACATCGACGGCGCGCTGGTCAACGTCATGAATGCCACACCTGACGGGGACTACCAGACGTACAAGGCCAACAACGGCAGGTTCGTGCGCGACCACTTCTTCGGCCGTGACCCTCGTACGGCCGCGATGGTCGCCGGGATGACCGACGACGAGATCTGGGCCCTCAAGCGCGGTGGCCATGACTACCGCAAGGTGTACGCCGCCTTCCAGGCAGCCGTTCGGCACACCGGCCAGCCCACCGTGATCCTGGCCAAGACGATCAAGGGCTGGACGCTTGGTAGTCACTTCGAGGGCCGCAATTCCACTCATCAGATGAAGAAGCTGACCCTCGATGACCTCAAGGGCCTGCGGGACCGGCTCTACCTGGACATACCGGACAGCGCACTCGACGAGAAGCTCCCACCGTACTTCAAACCGGCGGCTGATTCCGAAGAGCTCCGCTACATGGCTGAGCGACGTCGCCGGCTGGGTGGAGCCATGCCGCGCCGGATGCTCACCGCAAAGCCCTTGGCCCAACCTGGAGATCAGGCCTATGACGCAGTGCGCCGTGGCTCGGGAAAGCAGCCGGTCGCCACGACGATGGCCTTTGTCCGGCTCTTCCGCGACCTGCTCAAGGACAAGGAGATGGGCCCGCGTTTCGTGCCGATCATTCCCGACGAAGCACGTACGTTCGGGATGGATTCGCTGTTCCCGGTGCAGAAGATCTATTCACCGCACGGCCAGACCTACACCTCGGTCGACCAGGACCTGATGCTGTCCTACAAGGAGTCCGTGACCGGCCAGATCCTGCACGAGGGCATCAACGAGGCGGGGTCGACGGCGTCGTTCACTGCCGCTGGGTCGGCGTATGCCACGCACGGCGAGGCGATGATCCCGATCTACATCTTTTACTCGATGTTCGGGTTCCAGCGGACCGGCGACGGCTTCTGGGCCGCGGCTGACCAGATGTCGCGCGGTTTCCTCCTGGGCGCTACTGCCGGTCGTACGACGCTGAATGGTGAGGGACTTCAGCACGAGGACGGCCACTCCATGCTGATCGCGGCCACGAACCCGGCGGTCGTGTCCTACGACCCCGCTTTCGGCTTCGAACTGGGGCACATCGTCCGGGACGGTCTGGTCCGGATGACCGGTGACGACCCGTCCGGTCGTTCGCCGGACGTCTTCTACTACCTGACGCTGTACAACGAGCCGTACGTCCAACCGGCAGAGCCGGACAACGTCGACGTCGAGGGCATCCTGGCCGGAATGCATCTGTACGCCCCTGCGCCGCGAGACGGTTCCGGTCCGCGGGCGCAGATCCTCGCCTCCGGGGTGGGTGTCCCATGGGGAATGCGCGCGCAGGCTCTGCTGCAGGAGCACTGGAACGTCTCGGCCGACGTGTGGTCGGTCACCTCATGGACGGAGTTGCGTCGCGAAGCGCAGGAGATCGAGGACTGGAACCTGTTGCATCCCAACGAGAGGCCTCGGACGCCGTACCTCATCGAGCGGCTGGGTGAGGCTCCCGGCCCGATCGTTGCCGTGTCGGACTGGATGCGGGCCGTACCGGATCTGCTCGCGCCCTACCTCGCCGGGCAGCCGGGCAGATATGCCTCCTTGGGCACCGATGGGTTCGGGTTGTCCGATACCCGTCCGGCCCTGCGTCGGCACTTCCGCGTGGACGCCGAGTCCATCGCCGTCCGGGTCCTGGCTTCGCTGGTGGCCCGGGACGAGGTTCCGGCCGAGGTGGTCGGACAGGCGATCGACAAATACCACCTCGAGGATCCACGGGCGGCCAAGAACGTCTTCTCCGAGGAAGGCGGCGGCGAGTAACCCCTCCCCCCGCTTTGGCTCAAGGACCCCTTGTGCCAATAGGTTTGACACAAGGGGTCCTTGAGCCAATTAGGACAGCGGGCTGAGGGCGTCCAGGGCGACGGCGGCGTAGGTCGCCACTCCAGTCGGCAACGCCGCCTCGTCGAAGATCACCAGGTTGGAGTGATTCGGCGCGGCGTTCTCCGGCTCGAGACCGGGCGGACACGCACCGAGGAAGGCCATCGCGCCCGGAACCTTCTCCAGCACGTACGACCAGTCCTCGGCGCCCATGATCGGAAAGTTCATAAGCGGCACGCGTTCTGAGTCCAGCAGATGGCTCGCGACATCGCGCACGGTCGTTGCCATGGTGTCGTCGTTGACCGTGACCGGGTACCCAGCCGTCAACTCGACATGCACCTCGAGGCCGTGTGCGACAGCGATTCCCTCGGCGATGCGTCGGACGTGCTCACGGACAGCGGCTCGCGAGGTCGCCGAGAGAGTCCGCATCGTGCCGCGCAGCGTCGCGGTGGGGGGAATGACGTTGTGCGTCGTCCCCGCCGCGATCGTCCCGATCGTGACGACGGCGGGATCGAAGACGTCGACGCGCCGGGTCACCATCGTCTGCAGTGCCAGTGCTATCTCGCAGGCCGCCGGGATCGGGTCGTTGGCGTGATGTGGGGCCGAGGCGTGGCCACCGCGGCCGGTCACGACGATCTCGATCCGGTCCTCGGAGGCCAGGAAGGGCCCGCCGCGGGTGTGCACTGTCCCGCTGGCGAAGGTCGAGGAGATGTGCAGCGCGAACGCACCACTGACCGGTGCGTCGGCAACGGTCGTGAGGAGGCCTTCCTCCAGCATGAAGCGGGCGCCGTGGAAGCCCTCCTCCCCTGGCTGGAACATGAAGAGCACCCGTCCGGCGATCTCCGCTCGTCGACCTGCCAGGAGCCGGGCCGCGCCAGCCAGCATCGCGACATGCGTGTCATGTCCACAGGCATGCATCGCACCGGGGATCTCGGAACTGAAATCCAGGCCGGTGTCCTCGGTCAGCGGAAGGGCGTCCATGTCGCCGCGAAGCAGGAACGTCGGCCCCGGGTGGGCGCCTTCGAGGACACCGATCACCGAACTGACCGAGCTCCCGGTGCGCAGGTCCAGCTCGAGATCCGCGAGTTCGGACATGATCGCGGCCTGCGTCTCGGGGAGCTGCAGTCCGAGTTCGGGGCGCCGATGCAACCGGCGGCGCAGGTCGAGCGTGCGGTCCTGAAGGTGTTCGGCCGCGGTCAGCAGATTCGGTTGGCTCTCCATGCGGCGCGAGTATGCCCGCTACCGATCAGCCGGTCTTGCGCGCCAAGCGCGGCCAACCGTGCTCGGGCAGCTGCGCAGGGCCCCCGGGATAGACGCCGAGGAGGGCCATGGACACCAGAACCACAGCCGTGCCCAGTGCCAACCCACCCACGGTGTCGGACAGGTAGTGCACGCCCAGCGCGATCCGGGTCCAGGCCACACAGAGTGCGGCGAGGGTCAATACGGCTGCCACCCACGGCCGCCAACGGGATGTGAGCAGCGGCCAGAGGAGCACCAGCAGGACGCCGGCCAGGGTGGCCGCACCGGAGGAGTGCCCACTCGGAAAAGACAGCCCGTCGGCGGCCACCAGCGGATCATCTGCGGTCGGCCGTACCCGTCCCACCAACTCCTTGAGCAGAGTCGTCAGCGGCCCGACAGTGAGCGCGGCCAGCAGAACGAAGCTAGCGACTCGTAGGCGTCCCAGTACGGCGAAGAAGACGGCGACCGGTGCCAGCACCACGAACCGGAATACCGACAATCCTGGAACGGTCAACACCTGTAGGACGTCCACACCGGAGCTTCCTGCCCCTTGGAAGCGCAGCGCGGAGCCGACGGCCAGATCGAGCTCGAGGACCCCGCGGACGTCTTGGTCCACCAGGACGCCGAGAATCGCGACGATGGCGGCGAGCACAGTCGCACCGATCAGCACAGGCCGCATCCCTGCATTGTTCCCCGCCCCCGCGAGGTCTCGGTTGGGTCTTGCCACCAAGCGGTGGCAGGCTGCCCGTCGTGGGGGTCGAGCGCGCAAGCTGGGGCGAGTGTTGGCTGGGGTAAGCGTCGAGCGGCCAGGCGCAAGCTGGGACGAATCTTGGCTGGGATAGCGCAAGCGCCGATGGTCACGACGCTGCGTCGGCTGGAGCGCTCGGCCGGCGCCTTGGCCACGCAGAGCGTCTCCCGGATGGACGAGCTCCTACCGTGGTTTCGGTCCATGCCCGCGGACCGGCGCTCATGGGTCACCTTGGTCGCGCAGGCCGGAGTGGACTCGCTGGTGGAGTGGATGCGCAATCGCGACGTGCCGCCCCGCTTGACCGGCGAAGTGTTCGGCACCGCACCCCGTGATCTGGCCCGCGTGGTCAGCCTCAAGCAGACAGTCGACCTGATCCGAGTCGTCGTCGGGGTCGTCGAGTCCCGCATCGAGTCGCTGGCCGAACCGGGTACCGAAAGCGAGCTACGAGAGGGAATCCTGCGATACAGCAGGGAGATCGCCTTCGCCGCAGCCCAGATCTATGCCAGCTACGCCGAGAGCCGGGGCGCTTGGGATGCGCGGTTGGAGGCCCTTGCCATCGACAGCCTGCTTCGCGGGGAGACCGCCCAGACATTGGCCAGTCAGGCCGCCGCCCTCGGTTGGTCCGGCGCAGGGCAGGTGTTGGTCATGATCGGAGCCGCGCCCGCGCATGACCGCGAGCAGGTGCACGGCTCAGTCGTGCGGGCCGGTCATCGCCGGGGGCTGAAGGTCCTGGCCGGTGTTCACGAGCAGGACCTCGTGATGGTCCTGGCCTCGACCGAGGACCCCATGCAGCATGCACCCGCCCTGGCCGTGCAGTTCGGGCCCGGGCCAGTCGTCTGCGGACCGGTGGTCACCTCCTTCGGCGACGTCGGTGGCTCGGCTGCCGCAGCCCAGAGCGCGCTGGCCGTCGCCTCCGCCTGGCCGCAGGCGCCTAGACCGGTGGCCGCTGCCGACCTGCTTCCTGAGCGAGCGATGGCCGGCGACCGGCTGGCGCTGGCCGAGCTCACAGCGATGACCGTACGACTTGCCGAAGCTGGTCCCGTCGTGCTGGAGACGGTTCGGGCCTACCTGAGCAACGGAGGCAGCCTGGAAGCGACGGCACGCGAGGTCTTCGTGCACCCGAACACGGTCCGATATCGGCTGCGACGGGCCGCGCAGGACAGCGGAATCGCGCCCACGACGCCGCGCGGAGCGTGGACTCTGCAGGTCGCGCTCACCCTGGCTGCGCTCGAGAGTGGTCGCGGTGCCGAACACCATCGGCGAGCTTTGTAGACAACCTCCAAGACCCACGCGCAGCAATTCGTACTGCCCGTGGGCGCAACTTCTGCCTGGTAGTGCATATCGTGTAACGGTGCTGGCCATCCTCGCCCCGGGTCAGGGGGCACAGAGTCCTGGGATGCTTGAACCCTGGCTCGACCTGGCGGGGGCCCGCGAGCGGATGAGCTGGTTCTCCGCTGTCTGCGGCATCGATCTCATCGCGCTCGGCACGACAGCCGACGCCGATCAGATCAAAGACACCGCGGTGACCCAACCGCTGGTCGTTGCTCTCGGGCTGCTCGCGGCCGAGGAGTTGGGTCTGCTGCGTACTGACGGTGGCGCGCCGGCGGATGTAACGCTGACCGCCGGGCACAGTGTCGGGGAGATCACGGCGGCTGCCGTCGCCGGAGCGCTCAGCCCCGAGGCCGCGATCGCCCTGGCTGCTGTCCGCGGGCGGGAGATGGCAGCGGCCTGCAAGCTGACGCCAACCGGTATGTCGGCCCTTCTCGGCGGGAACGAGGAACTGGTGCTGGCTCGGCTGGAGGAGCTGGGCCTGACACCGGCCAACCGCAATGGAGCGGGGCAGATCGTGGCGGCCGGATCAATCGAGGCCTTGGCGAAGCTGGCCGAGGATCCGCCGGCCAAGGCCCGGGTGCATCCGCTTTCGGTGGCCGGAGCCTTCCACACGTCCTACATGCAACCGGCTCAGGAAGCCCTCGCCGCCTTCTCGGATGGAATCTCGGCGAGCGACCCCACCCGATTGTTGCTGACCAATTCCGACGGGACCGCAGTGGAGACCGGACGAGGGACCGTCCGCCGCCTGGTTGCCCAGCTCACCGCACCGGTGCGCTTCGACGCCTGCCTCGCGGCGATGCGTGACATCGGCGTGCGCGGCATCATCGAGCTTCCCCCGGCGGGGGTTCTCACGGGCCTGGTCAAACGGGAAGTCAAGGGAGTCCCGGTGGTAGCGCTCAAGACCCCGGACGACCTGGGCGCAGCACGCGACATGTTGAACCGGCAGTCCGGAAAGACCGAGGATGAGCACCGCCCCGACTGGCGGATGGTCGTCGCGCCGGTGCGGGGTACGGTCGGGCTGGCCGAGGTCGCCGAGGGCGCGAACGTCGAGGCCGGTACGCCGCTGGGAGTCGTCACCAGTCGTCGTGAAGAAGCGCACCTGTCGGCCGGGTACGACGGCGTACTGGCCGAATGGCTGGTCGTCGACGGCGATCTGGTCGATGCCGGCGACCCGGTCGCCCGGCTCTATCCAACGAGCCAGCGATGAACCAGCGAGGAGTACGTACATGAACGGAAGTCTCAACCTGCGCGCGGGTGCCAACGGAGCGCGGATCCTCGGCTTCGGTGACTACCGTCCGCGGCGGATCGTCACCAACGAGGAAATCTCCCGACGCGTCGACACCGATGACGAGTGGATCCGTACCCGAGTAGGGATCTCCGAGCGACGATTCGCCGGGGCCGACGAGTCGATCGTGGACATGTCGGTAGCAGCTGCGGGAAAGGCTTTGGCCAACAGCGGGGTACTCGCGGAGGACATCGACACCGTCATCGTCGCCACCTGTACCGCTCCGGCGCCGATCCCCGGCCTTGCCCCGGAGGTCGCCCACCGCCTGTCGATCGGTACCCCGGGCGCCTATGACCTGAACGCAGCTTGCGCTGGATTCTGCTACGGCCTGTCCGCTGCAGCCGATGCTATCCGCAGTGGATCGTCGCGATACGCGCTCGTCATCGGCGCAGAAAGGCTCACCGATTGGACCGATCAGGACGACCGGGGCACCTGCATCATCTTCGGAGACGGCGCCGGGGCAGCGGTTGTGGCAGCCAGTGACACTCCCGGTATCGGCCCGGTGGTGTGGGGCAGTGACGGCGAGAAATCGCGGGCGATCTCGGTCGCCGACCGATTCTCCTACATGGAGATGGACGGCCGGTCGGTGTACCGCTGGGCAACGACGAGGCTGGCCGACTCCGCGCGCCGAGCCTGCGAACTCGCCGGTGTCGACATCGGCGACATCGACGCCTTCGTGCCCCATCAGGCGAACTTGCGGATCGTGGACTCGATGGTCAAGACCCTGAAGTTCAAAGACGATATCGCCGTCGCGCGCGACATCGTCACCTCCGGAAACACGTCGTCGGCATCCATCCCGCTGGCCTTGACGGCCATGATCGAACGCGGCGAGGTCAAGACCGGAGACACCGCTCTGCTGCTCGGCTTCGGAGCGGGGCTGACCTATGCAGGTCAGGTCATCATCTGCCCGTAGCCCCGAGCTGTAACTAATGCCGTACCGGGAAAGACCCGGGCGGAGTACTCAACGAAGGGATCACCACGCATGGCGACAACCGAGGAAATCCAGTCCGGCCTTGCCGAGATCCTCGAAGAGGTAGCCGGGGTACTGCCGGCTGATGCCACTCCCGAGAAGTCCTTCACCGAGGACCTCGATGTCGACTCGCTGTCGATGGTCGAGATCGCGACGGCCGTCGAGGACAAGTTCGGCGTTGCCATTCCCGACGACGAACTGGCCAACATCCGCACCGTCGGTGAC
>Ga0183260_10004296_pt1 | contig 11330 bp, 12 predicted proteins | sample AntDrymUQ4972206_2_FD_129768 | JGI IMG/M metagenome (GOLD analysis project Ga0183260, IMG submission 129768) | Polar desert sand microbial communities from Dry Valleys, Antarctica - metaG UQ497 (22.06) (version 2) (version 2) | ecosystem: Environmental > Terrestrial > Soil > Desert | place...
TCCGACCAGGACTGCGGCAAGAATCTCGTGACCCCGCTGCTCGAGCTCGCGCAAGGCGGCTTCGGTCACGGGTGGATAGTGCTCGCCGTCGATCACGGCCAAATAACGGATGAGTACCTCCCTAAGAACTGGAAAGGTTAGGAAAAGGCTTATGGGGAAACTTTCCAAGAACAACTGTGCTCGCAGCCTCTGAGCGCGACCGCCTCTGGATGACCGCCCCTAGGATGACCGCTTCAAGGATGACCGCCTTAGGATGACCGCCTCTAGATGAAAGGGGTTCGAAAATGCTCGGCAAGAAGAGTGAGCGGAACGATGGTCCGTCAGCCGAGACCCGCACGGAATCTAGCAGACAGGTCGGAGGGCGGCGGCCGGTGGCCACGGCCCGGGGAGGCATCTCGTTGGGTGGAATCTTAACGGGAGTGGTAGTCACCTTCGGCGCCCTGCTCTTGCTCACCGCCCTGGTGGGGGGGATCTTTACCACTTCCGACTTCAACCCGACCGAGCTCGGCTCCACGCAGGAGGTCGGTGTAGGGATCGGTGTCGGCCTGGTCGCCGCCTGGTTTCTCTCGAGCATGTGGGGTGGCTACACAGCCGGTCGGATGGGGAGGGGGGCTGGAATCGTAAATGGGATCCTGGTTCCTCTCGTGGTGCTAATAATCGGGGCGATCGTCGCTGCGATCGTAGGGGCCCTCGGTTCCAGTGCAAACCTCAACCTACCCTTTACACCTGCTCAGCTGCCCACGCAAGACTCGGCCCTTTACGACCTTTCGGCGGGGTTCGGGATCGCCATTCTCGCGGCCATGGCTGTGGGTGGAGCCGTGGGCGGTGGGTTGGGGTCACGATGGCACACCAAGCTCGAGCGGCGTGTCATCGCGGAGGAGGAAGGGCGGATCGCCGAGACCTCCGCGGGCGGCGACGGCCGAAACGAGACCCTGGAGATGCGCGGCCGGGAGGACACACCCCGCCCGGCTTGACCAGGAGACGGTCCTGTGGCGGGTCACGTGCGACCGCTGCACATCAACCACCAATTCGAGCAGCGAGGCGAGGCCCGGGGAATGCCTCGTGGTCGGCGTACGACAGGCGTCAGACCACAGCAGCCTCAGGGGCTGGCCTGGGCGCCTTTGGGCTCCCACTCGCTCACGAAAACTCTCCAGCCCGCGTTGCGAGCGCGGCAGACCCGCCTGATCTGCTCGGTCCGCATGGTGACCTCCACCCGGGGGACCACCAGCAGCAAGGAGGGCCCCGCCCCCGCCAGGGCCACGGCAAGGCCGGCGGCACGTAGCTCCCCGTGCACCGCTGCGGTTTCCGGCATAAGAGCCAAGCGGTGAGGCTCGTGGAGCCGGTCGCTCATCCCCTCCGCCAACACCTCCGTTCCCGCTCCGCTCATCAGCGCGCCGATGAGCAAACCGGCCCTCGCTGCGGTGTGCTGGGCGTCCGAAAATCGCACCTGGTCGGGCAGCACGCGACGCGATTCTCCAGTGGGAAAACCCTCCCGGGGCACGGCCAGAACGGGGATCAAGCGACGGCTGACCTCCGTTCGGTAATGGCTGAGGGTTCCGCCCGCGCTCCTATAGCACACCACGAGCCCGCCCACCAGTGCGGCGAGCACATTGTCAGGATGGCCCTCGATTTCGGTGGCGAGCTGAACCATGTCCGCCTGGGGAATGTTGCGACCGGTCAAAGCCCGCGCCGCCGCAAGACCCCCCACCACCGCGGCTGCCGACGAACCCAGACCCGAAGCCAGCGGAATGGGGTTACGAACGCGCAGGGCGTAGCCTGCCGGGCGGCGGGCGACCCGGTCGAAGAACTCGTTCATCGACCGGATCACGAGGTTGGTCTCGTCGGTAGGAAGGTGGTCCGCCCCTTCGCCCTCGATCCCGATGTCGATCGTGTCGCGCCTCGTTTCGAGGTCGATCTCGAGGTGCATGTCGAGAGCGACACCGAAGGCGTCGAAGCCTGGGCCGAGATTGGCCACCGTGGCCGGAACGCGGACGCTGACAGTGGCCGGCATCGACTATCTAAGGGAGTCCCGCAGAGGGCCGACATCGACGCCTCCGACGCTCCCGACCGAGAAAGCGGCAAACAGGCCGACTAGGGCAAGGGTGGCGACGAGGGCAAGCGCTATCCCGACCCAACCGAGGATTTGGCCCGCAACTGCCAGGCCTCGTCCCGTCTGCAGGCCGCCGGAACCATCAATCTGTCGCTTTCCGCGCCCGGCGAAGACGATCGCGAGGAGGGACGGGATAAACGGTATGAAGGGGAAGACGACGCCGAGGATGCCGCACACCAGTGAGGCAACGGCGAACCCGTTTGTGTCCGCTAGGGGCGCGTACTGGAGCTGGTGGCTCTGAGGTGGCTGAACCTGCTGTTCTGTCATGGCTCGATCAATCTCTCATGCGGTGGGGCGCGCCGGGCGCGCTGATGGCCGCAACTCGCGCTCGTAAGTGCAGAACGGCATCCGGTGACACAACTCGTGCGCTTCACGCCAGCTCGAGGTGCTCGAGGATGGGCTCGATCGCGGCTGGAACGCGGCGCGGTCGCGGAGCCCCGGCGAGGGCCCATTCGGGATCCTTGAGACCGTGTCCGGTGAGTATGCACACGACGCGACAGCCGGGAACCACGAGGCCCTCGGATGCGAGCTGGCGAAGACCTGCAACCGAGGCCGCAGAGGCGAGCTCGACGTAGATGCCCTCCGCCGCCAGCGAACGATAGGCCTCGAGGATCTCCTTGTCCCGCACCGATCGAATCTGGCCCTTCGAAGCGTCCGCCGCTTCCACGGCCCCACCCCAGGATGCCGGATTCCCGATGCGGATCGCGGTCGCCACCGTGCGAGGGTCTTCGACGCGATGGCCTCGCACTATTGGATTGGCGCCTTCGGCCTGGAATCCGAACATCCGGGGCAGAAAGTCGCACCATCCCTTGGCCGCAGCCTCCCGGTAGCCGCGCCAGTAGGCCGTGATGTTCCCGGCGTTGCCCACAGGCATGACATGGAGATCGGGTGCCGAGCCGAGTGCTTCGACGACCTCGTAGGCAGCCGTCTTCTGACCCTCCACTCGGAATCCATTTATGGAGTTGACGAGGGTCACAGGTCGGGACTGCGCCATCTCCTTTGTCAGCGTAAGCGCGTGGTCGAAGTTGCCTTCTATCTCGACCACGCGCGCGCCGTGTGCCAGCGCTTGAGCCAGCTTTCCCAGGGCGACATTTCCTTCGGGGATCAGCACCGCACAGATAAGCCCGGCGCGCGCGGCATAGGCAGCGGCCGAGGCACTGGTATTGCCGGTGGAGGCGCACACCACGGCCTTGGAGCCTTCTTCGAGAGCCTTCGAGATCGCCAGCGTCATGCCGCGGTCCTTGAACGAGCCGGTGGGGTTCAGACCTTCGTACTTTAGCCAAACCCCGGCTCCCACCTCCTGGGAGAGCCGCTCTGAGAAGATAAGTGGCGTATCCCCCTCGTCAAGGGTGACTATGGGTGTCTTCTCGGTCACGGGAAGATGCTCGAAGTAACGGCGGATGACACCTCTGCGGCCGGCGACCGCAAGAGCGCCCGAGTTTGGGCTCATCCTTCGGCCGTACCGATCACTCGCATCTTGGAGGTAACCGCTTTGACCGACGGAAGTGCCTCCAGCTCACAGAAGATCTCAGCATGTCGGCCCTCGCTTCCTGAATGCGTAATCAAGAGGAGCGTGGCTTCGTCCCCGAAACCCTCCTGACGCACGCTCGATATGGAGATGGTGTGTCTGGCAAAGACGCCGGCAACTGCGGCCAGCACTCCCGGCTGATCCAACACCGACAAGACCACGTAATAACGCATCCGCACCTCCCCAGGCGGGCGGATGCTTGCATCCGAGTGGTAGCAGGTACAGCCGACGCTGCGCGCACCGGTGAGCATGTTTCTGGCGACTTCAACGATGTCGCCGACGACCGCCGACGCCGTCGGATCCCCACCCGCGCCGCGTCCCAGGAACATGAGCTCTCCCGCATGCTCACCCTCGACGAATACGGCATTGAAGACATCTCGCACGGACGCCAGGGGATGGGTCTTTGGGACCATTGCGGGATGGACGCGCGCGCTGATGCGGCCTCCTTCCTGTTCCGCCACCGCGAGCAGCTTTATCTCATAGCCAAGTTCGTGAGCCGCTTGCATATCGGTTACTGAGATTTGGGTGATCCCTTCCCTCTGTACGTCTCCCGCAACGACGCGCGCGTTGAACGCAATGGAGGCGAGAATGGCAAGCTTCGAGGCGGCATCGTAGCCTTCGACGTCCGCGCTTGGATCAAGCTCGGTGTAGCCGAGGGCTCCGGCCTCGCCCAGAGCTTCGGCGAACGTCTCCCCGGTTTCCGACATCCTGGTCAAGATGTAGTTGGTGGTCCCGTTGACGATCCCCAGCACGCGCTGAACCCGGTCGCCGGCGAGCGATTCCTTCATGGGCCGGATGATGGGTATGCCTCCCGCAACCGATGCCTCGAACAGGAGGTCGACGCCCGCGGTCTCGGCGGCGCCCAGCACCTCCTTGCCCAGCGTCGCCAGCAGCTCCTTGTTGGCCGTCACGATGTGCTTCTTGTTCCGAGCCGCCGCGATAAGAAGGGCACGTGCGGGCTCGATGCCACCAATGACCTCTACGACGATGTCGATAGCAGGATCGGTTACGAGCGCATGAGCGTCCGTGGTAAGCGTTCCGGCTGGAAGGGCCACCGCACGAGGCTTGGTGACGTCGCGGACGGCGACGCGGGTCAGCTCGATGGGAGACCCGGCGCGACGGGCAAGCTCATCAGCGTGCTCGAGCAGGATCCGGGCCGTGGCCGCTCCCACGATCCCGCATCCGAGCAATCCGACGCGGATGGGCGTTGTCACGGGGCGATTCTGCCACCTCGGTCGATTCCGCGAGGCGACTCGAACAGGTCCACGGGCGCATCGCAGACCGATCTTCTCCACCTCAGCAGCGCTCAGCGCTCCTTAACACGGACAAAGTCGCCGACGCTAGCAACTCACCGTTACGCCCACGAGGAGATGTCCCTCAGGATCCGAGCGGTGGCGGGAAGATGCCTGAAATCATTCGGGCGTGCGCGAGGGGGGAAGCTTCACAAGTTCGCCTTCGAGCACCAGGTCGCAACGGCCCCCGACCATCACCGAAGCCTTTTTTGCTTGCACCCAGAGCCGGGACGGGCGCCCGATCTCGCGCCCTTGGGAGATCTCGAAATCGATATCCCCGATGCGGGCTGCGAGATAGATCCCAAGCTCGGCCGCGGCCGAGCCCGTCGCAGGGTCTTCTGAAATACCGACGCCTGGGAAAAACCCACGCGCTCGAATCCGCCCTGCGCCCGCGGCCGTGAAGCAGTACGCACCGACACTCGACACCGGTGCTAAGAGATCGGCCCTGACCGAGCACGCCGCGAGCGAGCGCAGGTCGCGAACCGGAATCATCAGGTGACCCATACCCACATCGGCTACCGCGGGCCCGAGGCGGCCCGACCGACCCAGCTCGCGAGCTTCCAGCCCGATCTCGGCCGGATCGAGGGAGAGAGCCTCAGCGAGAGTGCCGCCGGCTTTCTCGTCCGAGCTCTCGAGATCATCGTGAGAGCGGCCCGGGCGTTCGAACCACCACCTATCGTTTCTGTGCGTCACCTTGGTCTGGCCCACCGAAGTGCGCTGAGTCAAGTGCTCGCCGGTCACTCGTCCGAGGTGTGCCAGGCAGAAGGCCGTCCCGATGGTGGGGTGACCCGCAAACGACAGTTCCTCCGCAGGAGTAAAAATTCGCATGTCATACGAGTCCACGCTCGCGCGAGTCACGAAGGTGGTCTCCGATAGATTCATCTCCGAAGCGATCATCTGCATCTGAGCAGCGTCAAGGTGGTCCGCCCCCGGGAACACCGCTAGTGGATTCCCCGAATAGGGCCCGGAGCCAAAGACGTCGAGTTGATAAAATTTCACGTCACATGCTCTCGGGTGCCGACACGAGAAGGAGTCCCAACCCGTCTGCGATGACTCTCTTGGTGGCCAGGCACAGAGTGAGCCGCGCCTGCGACAACGCGCGCTCTTCGGAGATGACTCTGCAGTCCCGGTAGTAGGCGCTAAAGCTTGACGCCAGCTCCTCCAGATAACGGGTCAACCTCTGCGGAGCACGAGCCTGAGCCGCTAGCAGCACCGTTTCCTCGTACGATGACAGCTTACGCATTAGCTGTTCTTCACTCGGATGTCCCACGGGATCGAGCGGCGATGTCCCAGTCAAGAAACCCTGCTCGGCCGCCTTCTTGAGGATCGAGCAGATTCGAGCATGCGCATACTGCACGTAATAGACGGGATTGTCGGGCCCCTCCTGCTTCGCTAGCTCTATGTCGAACTCAAGCGGCGCGTCCATCGAGCGTGTCAGAAACGTGTAGCGAGCGGCATCCGAGCCGACCTCGTCCACTAGCTCGTCCAGCGCTACTACCTCCCCTGCTCTTTTCGACGCCTTGACCGTTACCCCTTCGCGCAACAGCGAGACATTCTGTATCAGACGGATCTCCACCTGCTCCTTGATCAGTCCCAGAGCCTGAGTGGCCGCCATCATCCGGGGAACGGTCCCGTGGTGGTCTGCCCCCCACAAGTAGATGAGGTGGTCGTAACCCCGCCCCGCCTTATCGATCAGGTATGCGATGTCGGCAGTCAGATAGGTGGTGGCACCATTTGAGCGCACGACGACTCTGTCCTTGTCGTCGCCGAATTGAGACGACCGGAACCATAGAGCCTTGTCTCTCTCCTCTATGAATCCACCATCACGCAATCTCTCAATCACCGCGGACACCGCACCCGAGTCGTGCATCTTTCTCTCGGAGAACCACACATCGAAGCGCGATCCGAAACGCTCGAGAGATGCCTTCATCGAATCGAGCATCCGCTGCAGGGCGAGATCGCCCAGCGTTTTTTCTCGTTCTGCAGACGGTGACTGGACGAGGCCATCTCCGATCTCGTTGGCGATCTGCTCGGCAACCTCAATCAGATAGTCGCCCTGATAGCCGTCCTCCGGTAGCTCCGCCATGACTCGGAAGTGCTGCAAGTAGCGAGCCGCCACAGATTGTGCGAACAGATCGAGTTGGCGTCCCGCGTCGTTGATGAGGAACTCGCGCGTGACTTTGTGGCCGGTCGCCTCCAACAATCCTGCGAGAGCATCTCCCACCGCCGCGTGACGCCCACTTACGACGTTCATGGGGCCGGTCGGGTTGGCCGACACGTACTCCAGATTGACGTGGCGCCCGCTTCCCTCGCTCGAGCGGCCGAAGCCGGAGGCAGGATCGGCCGCTCGCTGCACAACGTCATGGAGCCACTTCGAGGAGAGATGGAAGTTGAGGAATCCGGGGCCGGCCACTTCGACTCTCTCGACAAGATCTGACGGCGGAAGCCGCTCGACGAGCGCCGCGGCCACGGCTCTGGGATTGGCGCCGCCTCGAGCGACAACCAGGGCGATGCTCGTGGCCCAGTCGCCGTGCTCTGCTCTTTTGGGCCGCTCGAAGTGGGGGCCGGGAAAAGACTCCGACGATAGGGCCCCATCCGCCACGGCGGCCTTGAGGGCGACCTCGACCAGGCCCGCTAGAGCGTCGGTGACCATAGAGGGAGCCTAAGGGTCAGCGAACGAGCTGCTCGATGACCTCGAGTAGCTCGGTGGGATCGAACGGTTTGGTGATATAGCTGGCGACCCCCTGCTCGCGGCCCCTCTCTATATCCGAGGCCTGCGCCTTGGCGGAGAGGAAGAGAACCGGGGTATCGCCGGTGGTTTCTCCCACCTTGAGCTTCTCCATCGTCTGATAGCCGTCCAGCCTCGGCATCATGATGTCGAGAATGATGAGGTCGGGATCCTCGGCATTGGCGACCTCGATCGCCTCCTCGCCGTGATGGGCGAGCAGAACATCATAACCCTCTAGTTCAAGGTTAACCTGAAGAAGGCGAAGGATGACGGGGTCATCGTCGCAAATGAGCACTCTCTTTTTGTCGGACATGTCCCGACCTTACTAGTACAGGCCTTGTCTTGTCGGTCACCTCAGCGTGATGCAATACAGTTTTCTTGCCCGAGCCCCCGTAGCTCAGGGGATAGAGCACACGCCTCCGGAGCGTGGGGCGCAGGTTCGAATCCTGCCGGGGGCACAGACGAAAAAGGGTGCTGCTCCCGGTCCTGGTCCACGTCCAGGAGCGGCAGAGCGCCGACGAGGCATTCGGCCTGCTCCGGGGGACTGGGAGTTGCGCCATCTCCTTCTGGGCGGCCTCCAGGGCCCGCTGTTCCTTCGTCACAGCTCCCCAGCTTGTCGACCCCCTGCCGCAATCCCTCATCTCCGCCGACCAGCCTCGAGAGCGGCGGGCGTGACAAGATGGCACGCGAGGGAGGAGGAGGAGTCAATGACGCAGCGGGCCAGTCGGGCGTTCGATTGGGGCACAGAGGAGTGGGAGAAGGCGGGACGACGGGCTCTTGACCTGGCCATCACGGTCTCGACGGGCTGGGAAGGACGCGCACCGGCGCCGATAGCGTCCCCCGAAGAAGTGCGTCGCCGCTTTCAGGAGCCCTTGCCTCTAACCGGCGTCCCCTTCGAGGAGGTCGCCGAGCGGCTGGAGGCCGCCGCGGAGCTCTCGACCTACATCGGACATCCCCGATGGCTCGCCTACATCACCTCGAGCCCCGCGCCGGTGGGCGTGCTCGCCGACCTCGTGGTTTCAGCCGTGAACCCGAACCTCGGCCTGTGGCGCGGGGGTCCGGCCGGGACGGCGATCGAACTCAGTCGATCGACTGGCTGAAGGAATTGCGCGCACCCACCTGAGGCGGAGGGCGTCTACTCGAGCGGGGGGCAGTTCGCCAACGTCCTTGCGCTCGCCGTGATGCGCGACCGAATGGCCGGGTGGGATGTCCGCACGGCCGGCACGAACGCCGGGCCGCACCTCCGTCTATATGTGAGCGAGGAGCTCCATTACTGCCACCAGCAGGCCGCCGAGCTGCTCGGGATGGGGCGGGAAGCTCTGCGGCTAGTCCCCACCGACGAGGCCTACCGGATGCAGCTCAACGCCCTCCAGGAAATGATCGCCGCGGACCGAGCGACCGGCGATAAGCCGATCGGCGTGATCGCGTCGGCGGGGACCATCGGCACTGGAGCCGTCGACCCGATCCCGGCGCTGCGCGAGCTCACCCGCGCCGAGGGGTTGTGGCTCCACGTCGACGGCGCCTATGGGGCATTCGCCGCGATCGCCCCGAGCGCGCCCCCGGAGCTCCGCGCCATGGCCGAGGCCGACTCGATCGCTTGCGACCCGCACAAGTGGCTCTTTGCTCCGATCGACGCTGGGGTCACGCTCGTGCGCGAGCCCGGACTCTTGGAGCGGTCGTTCGCCTTCCATGCCGCCTACCTACATCACGACCGAGAGGCAGATGCCCGGGTGGACCTCGCCGAACTCAGTCCGGAGAACAGCCGTCGAGCCCGCGGGCTCAAGGTCTGGGCCTCTCTACTCGCATACGGGGCCGACGGCTACCGCGAGATGATCGAACAGAACATCCAGATCGCGGCTCATCTAGAGCGGCTCGTGGAGGAGACCGATGACTTGGTGCTCGCGGCGCCCCGGGGCCTTTCGATAGTTTGCTGGCGGGTCGAGCCACCGGGGATTCAGGGCGAGGCGCTCGAGGCACTCCAGCATCGCGTGATCGAGGAACTCCAGAGGAGTGGCATCGCGATGGTCTCGAACGCGCGTCTCAAGGGAGGCGGGACCGCGATCCGCGCCTGCGTAGTGAACTTCAGGACCGGCGAAGAAGACGTGGAGGCCGTAGCCGCCGCCAGCGCCGAGATCGGCAGGAAACTCGCGGCTGGACCGTAGACATGCTCCGTCTGCTGTCGTTTCCTGAAGCGCACAATCCCAGCGACCGGACGTTCCGGCAGGCGCAATGCGTAGTCACGACAGGCTCGATTCGCCCCATCGGGTGCTCCGTCTCACCCGAGATCGCTCGTCCGCGGTCCAGCCTCATCTCTGGCGTCGACGGGGAGCGTCACTGCGGGAGGACTGCACGCCTCGCCTTAGGCCAGAGGATAGGCGGCCGCGATACTGAGGCTTGAGCTGCGTCGCCCCGTTCGTCCGGCTCGGTCCAGGCAACAGTTCACACCTTTGCGCGCCTATTCGAAACCACTTGCTGGCCCGCCACTGAGAGAGGCCTTCTACGGCTAGCCAAGTAACTTGATGGGCCGACAAGCACTAGAGGTTGCGACCACCCCCACGACCAGAGCACTCCTACCCGGTGGCAATCGAGTCAGCCAAATATGATATCCGTAAGGCGATGAAAGCGACAATCCTGGTCGTCGACCACGACGAGAGATCGTTGGAGATCCTCCAGCGAGACATGACGAGGAGATATGGCGTCGACTACGACGTGCTCTCGGCGAGCTCGTCGCTAGAAGCGGTGCGATTGCAGGAACGATTGGCGAGCGAGAAGCGGACCATAGCCCTAGCCATTGCCTATCAATGGATGCCTGAGATGACAGGGATCGACCTTCTCAGTCAGTCCCGCGATCACCATCCCGGGGCAATGAGAGCCTTGGTGATCGACGTCGGAGACCTAGGTGCGGAACAGCCCATCGTCAGGGCCTTGACCCTGAACCATATCGATTACTACTTTGGCAAGCCGTGGGCATCGCCGGAAGAGGAGCTCTACCCGACTACCGGAGAAGCACTTCGGGTCTGGTCCAGCACCCACCTACCCCGGATGGAGAAGATCAAGTTCATCGGTGAGCCGAAATCGGCGCTCATAAGCTCTCTGGTCCGAGGGGCCGAGCTCAACAACGTCGCCACCGGCGTCTACCCGCCCGACTCACCCGGTGCAACAGATATCATGCGGGAGCACCGGTTGACGCTTGACGACCTACCCGCAGCCGTTCTCTACGACGGCCGGGTCATCCGTGACCTGTCCGTCATGAAGATCGCACGCGCTTTGGGCGGACGCGATCTCCCACCGCAGGACTCCCCTTATGACGTCACCATCGTGGGCGCGGGACCGGCAGGGCTCGCAGCCGCAGTGTACGCGGCGGCCGAGGGCCTCCGCGTGCTGGTCCTCGAGTCGCTGGCCGTGGGAGGCCAGGCAGGGAGGAGTGCGATGATCCGTAACTACCTGGGGTTTCCATGGGGTATCAGCGGAAGGGATCTTGCTGAAAGGGCATCGCGACAGGCGCAACAGTTCGGAGCTTACGTGGCCTTTACCGCTCCGGTCGCGGAACTGCGGAGTGATGGTGGCGAAAACGCTGTGGTCCTGGCGGACGGTCGGGAGGTTCACAGCCATACGGTGATCATTGCAACAGGAGTTTCCTATCGACAACTCGAGGCCCCAGGCATCGACCGA
>Ga0183260_10004297_pt1 | contig 11330 bp, 12 predicted proteins | sample AntDrymUQ4972206_2_FD_129768 | JGI IMG/M metagenome (GOLD analysis project Ga0183260, IMG submission 129768) | Polar desert sand microbial communities from Dry Valleys, Antarctica - metaG UQ497 (22.06) (version 2) (version 2) | ecosystem: Environmental > Terrestrial > Soil > Desert | place...
GGGCCATGAAGGTGCTCCTGTTGGTCAACCCCTCCGCCTCCTCGGTGACCGCCCGCAGCCGGGTGGTGATCCAGAAGGCGCTGTCCGCCGACCACGACGTCACCCTGGCCGAGACGAGCCGGCGGGGCCACGCCAACCGGCTGGCCCAGGGAGCGGCCGCCGCCGGCACCGAGGTGGTCGTCGTCCTCGGCGGCGATGGCACCCTCAACGAGGCGGCCAACGGACTGGCCCGGTCATCGTGCGCGCTGGCGGCGCTGCCCGGCGGGTCGACCAACGTCTTCGCCCGCACCATCGGCCTGCCCAACGACCCGATCGAGTCGACCGGTGAGCTGCTCGACGCCCTCGCCCACGGCAGCATCCGCCGGGTGGGCCTGGGATCGGTGAACGGGCGCTACTTCCTCTTCCACGTCGGCATGGGCTTCGATGCCGCCGTGGTGGCCCAGGTGGAGCGTCGAGCCGGCCTGAAGCGCTACGCCGGCCACCCGCTGTTCGTCTACGCCGGCTTCGACACCTGGATCCGCCACTACGACCGCAGCCGCCCGCGGTTCTCGGTCCGGTTCCCCGACGGCACGGTGGTGGACGACGGCTACCTCTCCATCTGCCTCAACACCAACCCCTACACGTACCTGGGCAACCGCCCGTTGAACCTGGCGCCGGAAGCCACCCTCGAACGCGGCTTGGCGCTCGTCACGCTCCGCACCCTCGCCTTCGGACGCACCATGCGGATCATCGGATCGGCCCTCGCCGGTGGCCGGCACCTGCGCAGCTCGCGCTGGACCGACCACCGCACCGACCTCCCCGGGATCGTGGTCACCGGGCACGGGCCCTTCCCCTTCCAGGTGGACGGCGATCACCTGGGCGACACCGAGCGCCTCGAGATCACCCACGAGGCCGACGTGCTGGACCTCGTCATGCCGTTCGGGCGCTGACCCTTCCTACGGCCCGCCCGGTCCCAGGGCCTCCCGGGCGACGCCGGGGACGTTGGTCACCACTGCGTCCACGCCGATGTCGGCCAGCCAGCGGATGCGGTCGGGGTCGTCACAGGTCCAGGTGTTGACGGCGAGGCCGGCATCGTGAGCCGTGGCCACGAAGTCCTCGTTGACGAAGACGTGGTGAGGGTGGACGGCGCCGTGCTGGTGCTCGGCCGCCTTGATGATGAGGCGGGCTGGGTCCTCCACCATGCCGAGGAGCCAACCGGTGGCGAGGTCAGGCGCCAGATCATGGACGCGGTCCACCGTCGGCAGGTGGAAGCCCGACACGAGGTAGCGGCCGCCGTCGAGCTCACCACGGGCCGACAGGAGCTGCACCACGTCGGCCGCCAACTGCTCGGTGGGGTCGAAGTCCCTGTCGTCAGGCCAGTTCTTGATCTCGATGTTGACCACGTCGAGCGACGCGCACACATCGAGGGCGTGAGCCAGGTCGATCATGGGCGGCGGAAGCTGGTCGAAGCGGGTCTCGACCAGGACGGTGCCGTCCGGGAGCGTGTCGCTGTGGTTGACGGCCATCCGACCGTCGAGGGTGCGACGGACATCCAGCTCCACGCCATCGGCCCCCTGGTGCCCGGCCGCGGCAAAGGACGCGGCGGTGTTCTCAGGGAAGGAAGCCGACGCGCCACGGTGGGCGATCACGAGCATGGCAAATGTCACCTTTCACGGAGCAAAAAGTGCTTGCAGGGGTTAGCGCATCGGCGCTACCGTGTCCAACGCAGCCGCCCACGTTCGCTCAGTGCTCACCTGACGTGACGGCATGTGAAACTCGTCACGAACCTCGTCGTGACCTCGTACCCGGAGAACATCGTGGCCCTCGCCCAAAGCCGCCCCCTGCAGCTCACCATCGAGCGAGACGACTGGCGCGACCTGTCGCTGTGCCGTGACACCGACCCCGACCTGTTCTTCCCGGTCGGCACCACCGGGCCGGCCATCGAGCAGATCGAGAACGCCAAGGCCGTCTGCCGCCAGTGCGAGGCTCAGGCCCCCTGCCTCGAGTACGCCCTGGCCACCAACCAGGACTCCGGCGTGTGGGGGGGCACCTCCGAGGAGGAGCGCCGCCAGCTGCGCAAGCAGTACGTGGCCCGCCAGCGCCGCACCGCCTGACCGACCCGCCCTCCTGTCCGACGTCACTCGCGTTCGGCGACCGGGACGTCGATCCGCACCACCGTGCCGGGCCGGGCACCCCCGCCGGCGCCGCGCTCGAGGGAGATGGTGCCGACCAGCTCCGACGTCACGAGCGTGCGCACGATGGACAAGCCCAGGCCCGTGGCGGATTCGAGGCGGAAGTCCTCGGGCAGGCCCACCCCGTCGTCGACCACCGTCACCTGGAGCCGCACACCGTCATGAGCCAGCCTCACCACCACCCGGCCCGGTTCGGCCTGGAGGTCGATGGTGGCCGGGAAGGCATGGTCGATGGCGTTCTGGAGCAGCTCGTTGAGCACCACCGACAGTGGTGTGGCGACGGTGGCGGGCAGGAAGCCGGCGTCGCCCTCCACCGTGAAGCTGACGGGGCGATCCTCCGACGACATCCCCTCCTCCACCATGTGCACGAGCGGGCGCACGATCTCGACGAAGGCGACGTCGTCGCCCGCCTCGCGCGAAAGGGTCTCGTGCACGAGGGCGATGGCCCGGATCCGCCGTACCGACTCCTCGATGGCCACCTTTGCCTCCGGCGAGCTGAACCGCCGGCTCTGCAGGCGCAGCAGCGACGAGATCGTCTGCAGGTTGTTCTTCACCCGGTGGTGGATCTCTCGGATGGTGGCGTCCTTGGAGAGCAGGAGCCGGTCACGGCGACGCAGCTCAGAGACGTCCCGGGTGAGGACGACCGCCCCCGAGACCGACCCGTGGTCGATCAGCGGGATGCACCGGATGAGCACGGACACGTCGACCTGGCCCTCCAGCTCCTCGGTGACCGGCGCCCCGATCGAGAACGCCGTCCGCACCAGGCTGTCGTCGAGCCCGAGCTCGTCGAACCGGAGGCCCTCGGTGTTGGCGTGCACCCCGATGCGGTGGAGCGCCGACACCCCGTTGGGTGAGGTGTACTCCACCCGGGCCGCCGAATCGAGGAGGATCACGCCGTCGCCGACGCGGGGCGCGTCCTCGGTCTCGGCGTCCTGGGCGTCGAAGGGGAAGTCCCCCGCCGCGATCATGCGGGCGAAGCGGTTGAAGATGTCCACGTAGGTGCGCTCGAGCTCGCCCGGCTGGCGCCCGAACGAGGGCGCCGACTCCCGGGTCAGCACCCCGATCACGTCGCCGCGACAGCGCACCGGGATGCAGAGCACGCGCACCCGCTCCTTGAGGGCAGCGACCGTCGCCTCGCCTTCGATGATCTCGCCCAGCCGGAAGGCTCGGGCGACGAGGGGGCGCTCCTCCTCGTCGACGGTGGTGCCGATCCAGTCGGCCCGGTAGACGGTCTGGGAGGTGGAGGGTCGCACCTGCGAGACGACGAGGAACCGGTCTCCGTCCTGGGCGTCGACCGTGGGGGCGAACAGGAGCAGGTCGGCGAAGCAGAAGTCGGCCAGGAGCCCCCACCCCGCCACGAGCCGCTGAAGGTGGTTGACGCCGCGCCCGTCGAGGGCGGTGTGGAACCGAGCGAGCTCGGTGAGCGTGGCCATGGCCCGCTCAGGCTAGGAGCCCGTGGCGGAAGGGACCCCCCAGAACTGCTGGCCGAGCTCGAGGAGGCTGGCCAGGTCGGTGATGTCCCGGTCGAAGTACGGCACGGACGCCACCACGTCCGGTGCGGCGCTCAGCTCCGCCCGCATCTCCGCCTCGCGCTTGGCCACCACCTGGAAGTTGAGGAAGCTCTCCCCCACCTCGTGCAGAACGCGCGCCACCTGCTCGGGAGGTCCGAGGGTGGACGGGAGCTCGGCGGCGAGCTGGTCGGCCCGGGCGCAGAGCTCCTTGGCCGCGCCGGTGGAGCCCTTGTCGAGGAACCACGTCGGCAGCACCTTGTTGAGGACGACGGCGCCGAGGTGGAGACCTCGCTCGTGCAGCGCGTCGATGAAGAACTCGGCCTCGCGCACCGGCGCAGACTCCAGCGTGGAGACCACGACGAAGGTGGTGCGCTTGTCGGCCAGCGTGCGGGTGACCGCCGCGGCCCGGTCCACGAAGCCGGCGTACATCGTCTGGAAGAGCAGGAAGAACTCGGCGATGTCCTCCAGGAACTTCGAGCCGAGGATGCGGTCGGCCACGGAGTAGAAGGGCTTCGAGGCCATGCTCAGCACCCGACTGCGGGCGGGCACGGTGAGCCACCGCAGCAGCCGGCTGGAGAAGAAGTCCGCCATCCGCTCGGGGGCCTCGAGGAAGTCGATGGCGTTTCGCGTCGGTGGGGTGTCGACCACGATGAGGTCGTAGGTGCCCGACGCGTGGATCTCGTAGAGGCGCTCCATGGCGATGTAGTCGTGGCTCTGCACGAAACGGCCGGTGATGTTCTTGTAGAGCGGGTTGGCGAGGATGGCATCGCGCGTGGTGGGGTCGGGGGCGTGGCGGCGCACGAGGTCGTCCCAGCTCTGCTTGGTGTCGAGCATGGCCGCCCACAGCTCGCCGCGCGGCTCCACCCCGGCCTCCATGAACGCCGCGCGCGGCACCTGGGTCTCCACGTTGCCGAACGCCTCGAGGCCCAACGCGTTGGCCAGCCGCCGAGCCGGGTCGACGGTGAGCACGAGCACCTTGCCACCATGGTGGACGGCGGCCATGGCCGCCGCCGCGGCCGCCGTCGTGGTCTTGCCGACACCGCCCGAGCCGCAGTGGATGACGATCTCCTTGGCGGCCAGGAGCTGTTCGATCGAGCCGGTGGAGCCCGCCGGCTTCCGGTTCGCCATCAGAACCCGAGCTCCTCGCCGAGGTGGGCGGCCACCTGGTGGGTGGCGCGGGCGCCGTGGCTGCGCTGGAACAGGTACGGGACGTAGAGCAGCGGCGTGCCGTCCGGCAGCTCCTCGCGCAGGCGGGCCAGGTGCACGCTGCGCGTCCTCCGGAGGGTGACGGCCAGCTGGGCGCCATCGAGGATCGTCCGGACCGGCGCCCCCACCGCGTGGCTCAGCACCTGCTCGTCGTCCGTGGCGAGCTGGTCGAACACCGCCTCTTCGCCGCGGCCGAAGAGCTCGGGCAGCACCCGGTTCGCCACCACGGCGGCCAGATCGACCACGGTGTCAGCCGCCAGCTTGTCGACCAGCTCGAGGGTCTCGTTCACCGGCATCTCCTCGGGCGCGGCGACGATCACGACGCCCGTCTGGGCCGGATCGCCCAGGAGGTCGAGCATCCAACCCGTCTGGTCGCGCACCAAGCCGACCTGCACCAGCTCCTGGATCGCCTGCGGCGCCGCCAGCTGACCGGTGATGTGGCCGGTGGCGACGGCATCGACCACCACGAGGTCGTAGCTCTTCTGGCGCACCTCCCACAGGAACTTGCCGATGGTGAGGATCTCCTTCACACCGGGCGCGGCGTTGGCCACGAAGTCGAAGGTGCGGGCCAGCGGGCCGATGCGGGCCAGCACCGGGATCTTGAGCTGGAGGCTCAGGTACTCCTTGAGCGACTCCTCGGTGTCCATCGACATCGCGAACAGGCCGGGCGAGACCTCCCGCTCCTTGAACGACGTGGGCCCGATCTCGAAGAAGTCGGACAGGTTGCCCTTGGCATCGATCTCACCGACGAGGGTGCGCTTGCCGTGCTGGGAGGCCAGGAGGGCGAGCGAGGCCGCGATGGTGGTCTTGCCGACGCCTCCCTTGCCGGTGACGAACAGCAGCTTGCGGTCGAGCAGGCTCAGGTTCAGCCCCCGAAGCCGATGCGCCGGGAGTCGTCCGGGCTGCCGATCTCGACATAGGCCAGCTTCTCGGCCGGAATCCCCACCTGGCGACCACGACGATCGGTGAGCCAGAGGGTGCTGCCGTCGGCCAGGGCCTTGTCCACCTGCTCGCGCAGGTCAGTGGCATCCGCACCGTCGTCGAGCTGGACCTCGAGCTCCTTGGGGGACTGGGTCAGGCCGATGCGGACGTCCACGGGATCTCCTCCAGTTGGCGGGCGGCGGTCAGCCTAGGGGGCGACGTCTGCACCCACGTTCTCGGGCTCGGGCGTCGGTCGACCCTCGACCTCGGACCACCAGCGAGGATGGTGGCGCTCGGCGTGGCCAGCGGGCACCGTCCCCTCCCGCATGGCGCGCATGGCGGTGGGGTCAGCCAGGGCCTTGGCGATGTGACCGACGATGGCGACGAGCAGTCCCAGGGCGAACCAGTCGTGCACGAACGTCGCGCCGGTGCGCCAGGCCAGCGGGAACGGGTCGAACCAGCGCATGATGCCGCCGGTGGCCAGCATCACCGGGATGGACCCGGCCACGAAGATGGCGTTGATCTTCTGACCGGCGTTGAACTTGCCCATCCGCGGCTTGCCCCGGCGGCCGAGGCTGGTGAGCCAGCGACGGTCGTCGACCGACCAGCGCGACAACCGCCGCACGTCGCGTCGCACCGAGGTGCGCCAGTGGCCGGCGTAGGCGAGCAGCAGCGGGAGCGGGAGGAGGAGCCCGGCGTAGACGTGGATGTCCTTCACGAGCACGCGACGCCCGACCAGGCGCGAGAGGGCCGGCACGTACAGGGTCATGCCCGTGGCGAGGAGCACGAGGAACAGCGTGGCGTTGCTCCAGTGCAACCAGCGCTCCGCCCTGGCGAATCGCACCACCCGGCCCCCCTCGAAGGTGTCGACCGGCGCAGTGGCGACGGCGGTCACGTCGGGGTGTCGGAGAGCCCGTTGGAGCGCCCGACCCAGGCGTCGACGTCATAGCCGAGGTTCTCCCAGTAGCCGGGGTCGGTGGGCTCGTCGAGGAGGCTGGTCACCTCGATGCGATCGAGCCACTTGAGCGACTTGTAGCCGTACATGGGGGCCACGTAGAGGCGCACTGGGCCACCGTGCTCCCGGGTGACGGGCTTGCCCAGCATGTGGTGGGCGATGAGGACGTCGTCGCGCATGGCCTGCTCGAGGGTGAGCGTCTCGGTGTAGGCGCCATCGAAGGACCAGAACCGCACGTGGGTGGCACCCGGCCGGACCCCGGCCGCGGTGAGCAGGTCGGGCAGCGTCACGCCCGTCCAGGGCACGTCGGTCACCCGCCAGCCGGTGACGCACTGGAAGTCCTTCGTCATCGAGGTCTGCGGGAGGCGGTCCCGGAGGTCGGTCAGGTCCAGGGTGACGGGTTCGTCAACGTCACCATCCACGGTGAGCCGGTACTCGGCGTCGCTCCGGGCCGGCAGGGTGCCGGTGACCGTGTAGATCCGGAACCGTCCGGCGGAGGGCAGGAACGACGACAGACCGGTCTGGTCGTTGACGGTGAAGGGGCGGAGGGCCTCCTCCATGCGGGCCTGGGCCTTGGCGCCCCAAAGGACCCCGGCCGTGCCCAGGCCGAGCATGCCGAGCAGGGCGCGGCGCCCGACCGGCCGATCTTCCGGCGGGTAGGGGGCCTCGGGGCGGGTGACGGGCTCCACGACATCGAGGGTACGGCGGGGCGGGCCCCTGTGGATGGCGCCCCGTACCCGTTCACCCCGCCGTAAGGTGCTGGCCGATGGGCGACGCGCAGCGAGCCGCAGATGTCGAGGGGGCCCTCGATGCCCTCGACCTGGCTCGCCGGCGCTTCGTGAACGTGGTCGGCCACGAGCTCCGCACCCCCGTCACGACGCTGCGCGGCCTCAGCGAGGAGCTGGCCGACGCCACCGAGGACGAGCTCCGAGACCTGACCCCTGCGATCGTGCGCAACGCCCGCCGGGTCGAGGCGCTGGTCGATGACCTCCTCCTCGCCACGGACATCACCACCGCCCTTCCGGTCGGCGAGCCGGAGCCGATCGACCTCGTCGCGTCGGCCCAGGCCACCTGGGATGCCTTCGACGTCGACGATGACCTGGCGGTCAACGGCGCCATCGAAGCCGTGTCAGCGCTCCGGCCTGGGGCCGCCGACACGCTGCTCGAACGGGTCCTCGACAACGCCCACCGCTACGGACGGCCCCCGTTCGCCCTCGAGTCCACAGTCGGCGACGGGCGGGTGATCCTCAAGGTGTCGAGCGAGGGTGCCGACCTCAAGCCCGACGACGTCCACCTCGCCTTCGAGCTCTTCTACCGGGGTGAAGGGGCCGTCACCGCCGCCCCCGGGTTCGGGCTCGGTCTGCCCGTGGCACGGGCGCTGGCCCGCCAACACGACGGCGACCTCCACCTCGAGCCCCGGCCGGGGGGCGGGCTCGATGTGATCATCGACCTCCCGGCGGCGGTGTGACGAGGGTCGACCACAGCGGCGAGCCATCGCTGCGGGTGCTGGTGGCTGACGACGAGCCCGACGTCCGCCTGCTGCTCCGACTCGGGCTCCGTCACCACGACATCGCGGTCGTGGGCGAGGCGGCCGACGGCCTCGAGGTGCTGGCCATCTGCGCCGACCAGCCGATCGACGCCATCGTGCTCGACCTGCTCATGCCGAAGATGAACGGCTTCGAGGTGATCCCGGAGCTCCAGCGCGTCCATTCCGAGATCGGGATCGTCGCCTACACCACGGTGGCGGGCGACTTCGTCCGCCGGGAGATGGCCCGCCTCGGCATCCCCCTGATGCTCAAGAGCGGCGACGCCGCGCCCCTCGCCGAGGCCCTCCACCGGGCCAGCTCCGAGGCAAGAGCCGGCGCGTAGAAGCGAAGCGACCCGCCGGGCGAACCGCCGCCAGGCCGCAGGCGGCCGGCTTGCCGGTCGCTGAGAGGCACTTGCGGAGGGCGGGAGGAGCGAAGCGACGCCCGGAGCAAGCAGAACTACAGGAGCTTGAGCTCCTTGCGGTAGCGGCGGGTGGGGGCGAGGTCGACCTCGACCTGCTCGGCGATCCGGGCAAAGGCCTGGGCGGCGTCACCGTCCGGGTCGCTCAGCACGATGGGACGGCCGGAGTCCCCCCCGGCGCGGAGCTCGGTGACGAAGGGCACTTGGCCGAGCATGGGCGCGCCGAGCACCTCGGCCAGGGCGTCGCCGCCGCCAGCGCCGAACAGCTCGTAGCGCTTGCCGTCGTCGCCGGTGAACCAGCTCATGTTCTCGATGACGCCCTTCACCTCGAGGTTCACCTTCTGGGCCATGAAGCCGGCTCGCTGCGCCACCTTCTGGGCCGCCGGCTGCGGCGTGGTGACCACGTAGACCTCGGCGCGAGGCAGGAACTGGGCCAGCGAGAGGGAGATGTCACCCGTGCCGGGAGGCAGGTCGACGAGGAGGAAGTCGGGCTCATCCCAGAACACATCGGTGAGGAACTGCTCGAGCGCCTTGTGGAGCATCGGGCCCCGCCAGATGACGGGCTGGTCCTCCTTGGCGAAGAAGCCCATCGAGATGCAGCGCACGCCGCCCGCTCCGGTGGGCGGCACGAGCATCGAGTCGATCACCACCGGCGGGTGCTCGACGCCCAGCATCCGGGGGATGGAGAAGCCCCAGACGTCGGCATCGATCACCGCGACGCTCTTGCCGCGCTGGGCGAGTGCGATGGACAGGTTGGTGGTGACCGACGACTTGCCCACGCCGCCCTTGCCGGAGGCGATGAGCAGCACACGGGTCGGGCTCTCCGGATCCGCGAAGGGGATGGCCCGGCCCTCGGCGTGGCCGTGGGCGGGCTGGCTGCCGGCCGAGGCCGACGGATCGCCCTGCATCTTCTGCCGGACGCCGGCGCGCTCCTCGTCGGTCATGACCCCGAACTCGAGGTCCACGGACGACACCCCGATGGCGGTCAGCGCGCCGCTGACCCGGCTCTGGATCTCGTTGCGGAGCGGGCAGCCGGCGATGGTGAGCGTGACCTCGAGGGCCACCGAGTCCCCGTCGATGCGGACGTTGCGCACCATGTCGAGGTCGATGATGGAGCGGTGCAGCTCAGGGTCCTCGACGGGGCGGAGGGCGTCGATGACGTCGTCGACGGTGATCGGCATGGGCAGGGCTCCGGGGTTCAGGGGATTTCCACTACGGCCATAGGTAGAATACCGGCCGATGTCGACAGGCCTCACCCCGACGGAGTTCTCCTCCGCCGTCACGGCGATCACGTCCGCCTTCGGTGACCCCACTCGGCGCGGGATCTACCTCTTCGTGCACGAGCGGGGCGACGGCGTCACCGCCGCCGAGGTGGCCGAGCGCTTCGCCCTCCACGCCAACGTGGCCCGCCACCACCTCGACAAGCTGGCCAGCGGGGGCTACGTCGAGGTGGCCACCGGGCGCAACGGGGTCGGGGCCGGCCGGCCCTCCAAGCACTACCGAGTCAGCTCACCGGAGATGGCCCTCGAGCTGCCGGTGCGCCACGACGACCTCCTCGTCACGCTGCTCAGCAAGGCGCTGTCACTGCTGCCCGCCGACGCCGCCGAGGCCATGGCCGAGGAGGTGGGCCTGAAGTACGGCCAGGCCATGGCCGCCTCCATGGGCCCGAGCGCGCCCGGAGCCGTGCAGCGGTCCTTCCGCTCCGCCCTGCACGCGGTGGCCGATGCCCTGACCGCCCACGGCTTCGCGGCGCATGCCGAGCGCCATGGCGACGGACTGCGCATCGTGTCCGACCACTGCCCCTTCGGCGGTGCCGCCATCGAGCACCCGGTCATCTGCGCCGTCGACCGCGGTCTCGTGCGCGGCATGCTCGGCGCGCTCTACGGCGAGGCGGACACGTCGACCCCCTCCAGCCGCCCCATGGGCGACGAGGTCTGCATCACGTCGATCACGGCCTGACCCCGTGAGCCGGCACTACCTGGACCACGCGTCGACCTCACCGCTGCGGCCCGAGGCCTTGGCGACCATGCACGAGTGGCTCGGTCGCGCCGGGGACCCGGGTCGCATTCATGCGGAGGGGTTGGAGGCACGGGTGGGCGTGGAGCTCGCGCGCGAGCAGGTCGCCTCGCTGCTCGGGGCACGCCCGCGGTCGGTCGTGTTCACCAGCGGGGCCACCGAGGCCATCGTCGCCGCCTGCTGGGGCGCGGCCGAACGAGGTTCCCACCAGGTGCTGGCCGCCCTCGAGCACTCGGCGGTCCGTCTGGCCGCCGAGGCCCACGGCGACGTGACGGTGGTCGGCGTCGACGGGCTCGGGCGAGTCGACCCTGACGAGCTGCTCGGCGCCGTCCGAGACGAGACCGCCCTCGTCCACCTGCAGTGGGGCAACCACGAGGTGGGCACCCGTCAACCGGTGGCTGAGGTGGTGGCGGCGTGCCGGAAGCGCGGGGTGCTCGTGCACGTCGACGCGGCCCAAGCGGCCGGCCACGACCCGATCGACTTCGACGAGCTCGGCGCCGACCTGCTGTCGATCTCCGCCCACAAGCTCGGCGGGCCGGCCGGCATCGGCGCACTGCTCGTCCGCCGGGGTCTCCGGCTGCGACCTCTGCTGGTCGGCGGCGA
>Ga0183260_10004298_pt1 | contig 11329 bp, 12 predicted proteins | sample AntDrymUQ4972206_2_FD_129768 | JGI IMG/M metagenome (GOLD analysis project Ga0183260, IMG submission 129768) | Polar desert sand microbial communities from Dry Valleys, Antarctica - metaG UQ497 (22.06) (version 2) (version 2) | ecosystem: Environmental > Terrestrial > Soil > Desert | place...
TCGCCGAGCGGCGGGCGGCCGGGTGTGCGCTGGCTGTCGTGACCCACGACCGCGACCTGATCGACGTGCTGTGCGACGCCGAGCTGCGGCTGTGACCGCCAGCCTGGTTCTGGGGCCGGCGCCAGACGTCGCGCTGGCGCGGATCAACCCGGTGGCGCAGCTGTCCGCCATCGGGATCGTCACGGTGACCCTGATCGTCAGCCTGGACATCGTCACTCCGAGCGTGGTGCTGCTCGCCGAGCTCGCGTTGCTGCCCGCCGCCGGGCTGACCTCGCCGTCCGCGTTGCTGCGCCGGTCGTGGCCGCTGCTGCTCGGGGCGGCCACCATCGGCGTGGTCAACGTCGTCATCAGCGACGACGCCGGCCCACTGGTCGGGCTGGGCCTGGCGCTGCGGGTGATCGCGCTGGCGTTGCCGGGCGTCCTGCTGGCCGCCGCCACCGACCCGGTCCGGCTGGCCGACGCGCTGACCCTGCACTGGCGGCTGCCGACCCGGGTCGCGTTCGGCTCGCTGGCCGCGCTGCGTCTGGTGCCGCTGCTGATCGTCGAACTGCAGACGATCCGGCTGGCCCGTCGCGCCCGTGGGGTCGACGCGCGCCGCAATCCGTTGCGCGCCGCTGCACTGTTCGGCTCGGCGGTCTTCACCCTGCTGGTCGGTGCTGTACGCCGGGGCTCCCGGCTGGCTACGGCGATGGACGCCCGTGGCTTCGACTCGGGGATCGCGCGGACCAATGCCCGCGGTTCGGTGCTGCACCGGCGGGATTACCGATTCGTGGCGGCGACCGGGCTCGTCTGCGCAGTTGCGACTGCCCTCAGCGTTCTCCTCGGCACGTGGTCCCCCATCTTCGTCGGCGGCTAACCCGTCCATGTTCGGCGATCATGACGTTTGGACGTTCAGGTCGCGATAGCCGATGCCCGGCTCGTCGTACATCGGGATGAGGTACGCCGGCGCCTCGTCCACCGGCTCGAGCGCGTGCGGGTCGGCGTACCAGGGCTTCCCGGCGGCGTCCTAGCCCGGCTCGCTCGAGGTGCGGGGTCAGCTCGGCGCGGGTCAGCGGCCCGTCGGCGAGCGCCGCGGCCACCACGTCGGTGCCGCGGGCGATCGTCGGCCCGTCCAGGCCGAACTTCACGTGGTAGGGGCGGTTGAGCTGGTGCACCCGAGGCTTGGTCAGCCGCAGCAGCCAGCGGACGTCCTCCCGTGCAACGAAGTGCCAGCTCGACCGCGGTCTCGAAGGGCGGTCCGGACAGTCGCTGTGCGGCCATCCGCCGCCGTACGAAGGTTGGGGCATCGGGCAGCACCGCCACATCCGCGAGTAGAGCAGGCACCGCCCCACGACTCTTGATCAGCCCACCGGATCAACTTCGGCGTCAGCGGCCGACGGCATAGCCCTGCATGCCGCGCGGGTTGGCCCCCGCCCGTAGGACACCGGTGGCCGGGTCCCGCGACGCCGCGGACAGCCGGCCCAGCGACCACGGGTCGGACTCGGTGACCAGATGCCCGCGTGACCGCAGCGACGCGATCGCCTCGGCGCCGATCCGCGACTCCACCACGACCTCACCCGGCACCGACGCCCGCGGGTAGAACGACGACGGGAACGCGTTCGTATGCCACGACGGGGCGTCGATCGCCGCCTGCAGGTCGAGCCCGTCGACCACGTGCGCGAGCCAGAACACCATCTGCCACTGCTCCTGCTGGTCACCGCCGGGCGTACCGAAGGCCAGCACCGGTGCCCCGTCGCGGAGCGCCAGCGTCGGGCTCAGCGTGGTCCGCGGCCGCCGGCCCGGCACCAGCGAGTTCGGCAGGCCGTCCTCCAGCCAGCACATCTGGGCCCGCGTCCCGAGGCAGAATCCGAGCCCGGGCACGGTCGGCGAGGACTGCAGCCAGCCACCGCTCGGCGTCGCCGAGAGCATGTTCCCCCACCGGTCGACGACGTCGAGGTGGCAGGTGTCGCCCCGCGTCGTCCCTGACCGCGCCACGGTCGGTTCCCCGACGCTGCCGCCGGATTCCTCCCGTCCAGCCACCCGCCGGCCTTCGGCGACGAACCGCGGCAACCGCGGCTCCCGACCACCGGGTGACCCCGGCCGCAACTCCATCGACGCCTCCGGCTGGACGAGTGCCCGGCGGTCGGCGGCGTACGCCGGATCGAGCAGCTCCCCCACCGCTACCGAAGCCGAATCGCCGTACCACGCCTCCCGGTCGGCGAACGCGAGCTTCGTCGTCTCGACGACCACGTGCACCCGCCCGGCGGTATCCAGCGCGGCCAGCTCGGCCGGGTCGATCATCGTCAGCTGCTGGAGGAACGCCGGTCCCTGCGTCCACAGCCCGGCCTTGGCCACCGTCCAGCCCCCCCAGTCCAGCGTGAGCGCCGGCTCGTACGTCGGCGTCCAGCCGGCCAGATCAGCGCCGGTCAGTACCCCGGCGTGCGGCGTACCGGAGTCGTCCATCACCTCGGTCCCGACAAATGCATCGATCGCCTCGGCCACGAAGCCGGACGACCAGGCGCGAATCGCCGCGTCGATCTGCGCCTCCCGCCCCGGGACCGATCCGGCCTCGGTGACCAGCCGCCGGTACGTCGCGGCCAACGCCGGCTGCCGGAGCACCGACCCACCCACCGGTACGCCGTCCGCCAGCCACACCGCCGCCGACGAAGGCCAGTGGGCGCGGAACAACCCCGACACCGTGTCGATCGTGGTCGACACCCGCGGCAGCAGCGGATGGCCGTGCTCGGCGTACCCGATGGCGTAGGACAAGACGTCCGCGAGCGTCCGGGTCCCGTGATCGCGCAGCAGGGTCAGCCAACCGGCCACGGCGCCCGGCACGGTCGCGGCGAGCAAGCCCGAACCCGGAACCAGGTCCAGCCCGAGGCCGGTGTAGTGCGCGCTGGTGGCGGCGGCAGGGACCGGACCCTGCGCGCAGAGCACCGTCGGTGTCGGGTCGGCCGCGGTGGTGAAGATCGCCGGCAGGTCGCCGCCCGGGCCGTTCAGGTGCGGCTCGACCACGTGCAGGGTGAAGGCGGTGGCCACGGCCGCGTCGAAGGCGTTGCCGCCGCCCTCGAGCACGGCCATGCCGCACTGGCTGGCCAACCAGTGCGTCGAGGCGACCATGCCGAACGTCCCGGACAACTCCGGTCGAGTCGTGAACACGGCTCAGAACCTACCGCCGGCCGACGAGCCGGCGCCTACGCGCGAGTCCCACACACTCCCGTCGACGAGCCGCCGTCCTCGCGCAGCCGGCTCCACAGCAGCTCGTCGTGCTTCACGCCGTCGCCGTACCGGTAGGAACGGCGCAGCCGGCCCTCCAGCGTGAAGCCGGCCCGCTCGGCCACCCGGCCGGAGGCCGCGTTCTCGACGGCGTGCGCGAGTTCGATCCGGTCGACCGGCAGTACGGCGAAGGCCCACCGGCACACCAGCGTCACGGCTCGGGCCGCCAGCCCATGGCCGCGGGCCTGCGCTGCGACCCAGTAGCCGATCTCGGCGTCACCCTGAACCGGGTCGATCTCATGCAGCGACATCGACCCCAGCAGGGCCAGGCCGGCGGTCGCGCTGATCGCGAACGAGGCGTGGTCGCCCTCGCTCCAGTCCGCACGGCGGCGCACCCACGCCTCGGCGGCGGCGAGGTCGGGCACCACCGAGCCATTCCACAGCACGATCTCGGGGTCGTGCAGCGCCGCGAGGACGACCGGTGCATCCGCGTCGGTCCACGGGCGCAACGTGACCGGGCCGGAGCGCAGCCAGACCGGTCCGAGCGCCGCCGTCATGCGGCGCAGCCTCACACATACCGGCGCCTCCGCGGAGAAGTACGTCGGCGCACGTCCCGCTACCGCGGCCAACCTTCGGGCACCCTGGCCGGGTGACGCACAGCCACCTCGCCATCGACGACACCGAGCCGACCCCTCAGGTCCGCGCGCAGCGACGCCGGGCCGGACGACTGCTCGCGATCGTGTTGGTCCCCGTCGCCCTGGCCACGATCGTCGGGCTGTTCGTGCTCTGGCCGGACGGCGCGCAGAGCGCGGCCCGCCAGGAGGCCACGAACCAGATCATCCCGGGGACCGTCTTCGTCGACGGCACGGTGCTCGCGGTCGACCCGTACGACTGCTCCGGGACGCCGTCGCCCGGATCGCCGGTGCCCGCCACGCTGACCTGCGCCGACGTCGTCGTGGAACTGGCCGACGGGCCGGACGCGGGGGCGTCGGTGTCGGTCCAAATCCCCGCCGAGGTCTACCTGGCCGGCTTCGGGGTCGGCGACGGCCTCCGGCTGCAGCGCAGCGCCCCGATCGAGGACGTACCGGTCAGCTACTCGTTCACCGACTTCTCACGGGAGACGCCACTGACCCTGCTGTCCATCGTCTTCGCCGTCGCGATCATCGCGGTCGCCCGGCTGCGCGGACTGGCGGCCCTGGCCGGGCTCGGCTTCGCGTTCCTCATCCTGGTCGCGTTCATGCTGCCCGGGCTGCTCAACGGCGAGTCCCCGATCTGGGTGGCCCTCGTCGGGTCGAGCGCGATCATGTTCGTCGTCCTCTACCTGGCCCACGGCTTCACCGCGCGGACCACGACGGCCCTGGCCGGGACGCTGTTCGGCTTGGCTCTGGTCGCGGGGCTGGGCTCGTGGGCGAGTTCGTGGTCGCGGCTGACCGGCCTGGGCAGCGAGGAGAACCTCACCCTCACCTACCTCACGGGTCAGATCGACCCGGCCGGCATCGTCATCTGCGGCATCATCGTGGCCGGCCTCGGTGTACTCAACGACGTCACGATCACCCAGGCCTCCGCGGTCTGGCAGCTGCACGAGCTGGCCCCGGAGATGCCCGCCCGCCGCCTGTTCAGCAGCGCGATGGCCATCGGCCGCGACCACATCGCCTCCACGGTCTACACGATCGTCTTCGCGTACGCCGGCGCCGCCCTGCCGGTGCTGCTGATCCTGGAGACACTGCAACGCCCGTTCATCGACGTGGTGACCGGCGAGGCGGTGGCCGAGGAGGTGGTGCGCACGATGGTTGGCTCGATCGGCCTCGTCCTTGCCGTACCGGTCACCACGGCCATCGGCGTACTGCTGGTCAAGTCCACGGCCCGTCAGGAGGCCCAGACCAGCGCCTCGGACAGCGCCTTGCGGACCAGGTCGGGTACGACGCAGTCCGAGGCCGGGTAACCGACCGGGAAGAGGATGTACGGGCGCTCGCCCGCGGGCCGGTCGAGCAGCCGGGACAGGAAGCCCATCGGGTTGGGGGTGTGCGGCAGCGTGGCCAGGCCCATCTCGTGGATGGCGGCCACGAACAGCCCGCAGGCGATCCCGACGCTCTCGCTGACGTAGTAGTTCTTGCGCGTTCCGGTCTTCTTCTGGGCGAAGACGGTGACGATCCACGGCACGACGTCGAGGTAGGCCTTGTGCTCGTCGGTGCCGAGACGGGCCAGCGCCTCGTGCCACTCGGGAGCCTGCCGCTCCCGGTAGAAGCGGCGTTCCTCGGCCTCGGCCGCCTCCCGGATCCGGTGTCTCAGGGCCGGTTCGCCGACCGCGACGAACGTCCACGGCTGGTGGTGGGCGCCCGAAGGGGCGGTGTTGGCGGCGGCGACGGCGAGCTCGATCGCCTCGCGGGGCACCGGGTCGGGGCTGAACATCCGCACGCTGCGCCGCCGTTGGAGGTGCGCGACGAGCGCCCGGCCGCGCTCGAGCCCCACATCTGCAGGCATGCGCTCCGGTCGGTAGGGCACGAACGTCGGCCCGGTCACCTACGGTCCTCCGGCGAGCGGCCGACGAGATCGCGAACGATCAGGACCACGCCGCAGCCGGTCACGACGTAGCCGAGCAGGGCGAGGAGGCCACCGCCGATGTCGGTCGGCGCCCCGAACTTGCCGACTCCCCAGAAGCTCAGCAGGTAGTACAGCGTGATGACAGCGAGCCCGATCACGCCGACCAGAAGCGCACAGCGGCGCGGTCGCCCTCTCCGGTACGTCATCGTGCCAGCGTCGCATGGTGAACCGGCCGGACGAGGCGGCCGGCCGACTCGCCGACCGCTGACGCGCGGTCAGCGGACGACGGCGTCACCCAGCGCGCCCAGCAGGAGCACGGCGCCGATGACGAGCGCGACGACCAGCAGGATCACCACCAGCAACGGAACCGCGACCCACCGCCGGCGGAACCGCCACCGCCGCGGCGCCGGCTCACTTGCCGGGCGCGCGCTCGGCGGGGCGACACCCTGCGCCCCGGGCTGCGGCTCGACGAGTGTCGGGCGCTCCGTACCGGAGCGGTCAAGGTGCGCATTGACCCGGCGAGCCGCCTTGCTCGCAACCCGCCCCGCCGTCGTGGCGGCCAGCGCCGAGAGCTGATGCAGGTCGATCCGCTCCACCAGGTTGCCCCGCTCCACGGCGTCGCCACGAGCCCGGCTGTCCGCGGTGGGCCCGGGCGGCGGTGTCAGCAACGCGGTCGGGGGATCGCGCAGCGCCCGCTCCAGCGCGGACCGGACCTGCTCAGCGTCCATGCGCTGCGTCGGCTCCTTGGTCAGGCAGCCCAAGAGCACCGGCGCCAGCGACCCGGCCGCCGCCGGCGGGTTGGGTGGCTCGTTCGCCACGGCGAGCAGGGTGGCCATCGCCTCGCCGCGCTCGAACGGCGGCCGTCCCTCGACCGCGGTGTAGAGCGTCGCGCCGAGCGACCACAGGTCACCGGGCGGGCCGGACTGCTCGTTGCGCGCGCGCTCCGGAGACATGTACGACGGCGAACCGAGCAGGACACCCTCGGTGGTGATGCTCGAGTCCAGACTCGAGGTGGCGATCCCGAAGTCGGTCAGCCACGCTCGCCACTGTGCGTCGATGAGGACGTTGCCCGGCTTGACGTCCCGGTGCACGATGCCCGCCTGATGCGCGGCCTGCAGCGCGTCGATCAGGTCCATCCCGATCCTGGCCACGCGCTCTACCGGGAGCGGCCCTTGCTCGTGCACGAGCTGGGCCAGGGTCCTGGAGGGCACGAATTCCATGACGATCCACGGCCGACCGTCCTCCTCGACGACGTCGTGCACGGTGGTCACGTTGGGGTGGGTGAACCGCGCGGCCGCGCGCGCCTCCCGCATCGTGCGCTCCCGGAGCAACGCATGATCCTCGGCGGTGAGGTAGTCGGGATAGACGACTTCCTTGATCGCGACGTCCCTGCCGAGAAGGAGGTCGCTGGCCCGCCAGACGGTGCCCATGCCTCCGCGGCCCACTGGTGAGTGCAAGGTGTACCGGCCGGCCACGACCCGCCCGTCGTCCACGCCGCAGACGCTACCCGCCGGAGGGTTCGGCGGCCCGGGCTCGCGCCACCCCCCAGCTCCGCTCCCGGATGCGCGACGGCACGGGCACGCCGGCGGGTACGTCGGGCGCGGTGACCGGTTCGCCGTACGCCGAGGTCACCGGGAGGACCCCCGCCCAGCCACCGTCGGCCACGTCGGAAGGCTCGTCGATCGGCGGGCCGGAGCGGACCTTCACCGACGCCTCCAGCAGCGAGAGCGCCAGCACCGACGTCGCCGCGAGCTCGCGACGGGTCGGCGTGCGGGTTGCGGCCCACTGACCCGGCGCAAGATGCTCGGTCACGGCCTCCAGCGCGTGGAGCTTCTCGGCCGGATCGGTGAGCAGCCGCGGTATGCCGAACACGACCGCCGACCGGTAGTTCATCGAGTGGTGGAAGGCCGAGCGGGCCAGCACGATCCCGTCCAGCAGGGTCACCGTGACGCACACGGTCTGGCTCGGCCCGACGACGAGCGGCCGGGCGGCGACCGACCCGTGCAGGTACAAGGTGTCCCCGGCGACGCCGAACCCGGTCGGCAGCACCACCGGCGTCCCGTCGGCGGCCACGAACCCCAGGTGGCAGATCAGTGCCGCGTCGAGCACGTCGAACAGTGCAGCGCGGTCGGAGCGGGCTCGTTCGCGGTGCCGTCCGAGCTGGGTCCGCGGGGTCGACGACAGTGTGTTCACGTCAGGCACGGTACGGGAGCCGTGGCCTGGGACGCCTTCCTGAAACCGGCGTTCTGGCGCGGGCCAGGATGAGCGACATGACGACTGTGCACCCGTCTAACGCCGAGACGGCTCGCGCCTGGGACAACCGGGTACGCAGCTACTGGGTCGAGCGCGAGACGTACTTCGACCGGGCGATGGCCGTACCTCACCAGCGGCTGTTCGACGCCGCCGCCATCCGGGCGGCGGACCGGATCCTCGACATCGGCTGCGGGAACGGCCAGACCACGCGCGACGCCGCCCGGCTAGCAAGCGCTGGTTCGGCGTTGGGGATCGACGTGTCCGCCCTGATGCTCGACCGGGCCCGGTTGCGCACGGCCGAGGCGGGCATCACGAACGCGACCTTCGTCCACGGTGACGCGACCAACCACCCGTTCGAGCCCGCGTCGTTCGACCTGACCGTGAGCCGGATGGGCGTGATGTTCTTCGGCGAACCCGAGCTGGCCTTTGCCAACATCGCGCGCGCCCTACGGCCGGGCGGGCGGCTGGTCGTCGCCGTCTGGCAGGACCTGGCCCACAACGAGTGGCTGCGCGAGATCACCAACGCCGTCGCCGCCGGGCGGCCGATGCCGACTCCACCGCCCGGCGCGCCGGGGCCGATGGCGCTCGGCGACCCCGAGCGGGTCCGGCAGATCCTGGGCGCGGCCGGATTCCAGGACGTCGGCTTCGAGGACGTGCAGGCGCCGTCGTGCTACGGCTCCGACGCCGAGGACGCCTTCGGCTTCATCTCCGGGCTGGTCGAGACAGCGCTACGCGAGGCCGACGAGCCGACCCGTGCCCGGGCCGTGGCCGGGCTGCGCGAGACCATTGCCACGCACGACACCGGCCAGGGGATCTACTTCCAGTCCGCCGCGTGGATCGTGACCGCCCGCATCTGACCGTCCCGGTCCGCGGCGTACTAGTTCTTCCAGCCGAACGACCCGACCTCGACGAACTCGGTCACGCTCCGTTCGTCGCATCGCTGTTCGAGGTCAGCCCGAAAGTCTCGGAATGCCTGCAGTTGCGGTAGCGGCCCCGGCAGGTCAGCACCCACCGCGATGTCGACGAAGCTCAGCTGATCCGGAAGGCGGAGGGTCGCGAACCGCAGCCCATCCGGCCGGATGGCGGCCAACTCGGCGTAGACCGCACGGAGCAAGCCCAGGTGGCGGCCCAGCTGATCGGGCTTGACCCGGTAGCGGATCATCAGCCGGTCCATGCTCAGCCCGCCCGCTCAGTCGCGAGGTCGGGCTCCAGCCCGGCACTACCGTTGGCCCCCATGCCCGGGTCGGCGGCTCGCAGCCCGCGCAGAGCGTGCGACCAGGCACTGACCTCGGCCAGCATCGTGGTCAGGTCCTGTTCCTGACCCGCACCCGGCCTGAGCACCCCCGCAGCGGTGGGGTCGCTCGCGTCGAAGTCGGAGAAGTCGAAATCGGTGAACACCGACAGCGAGACCTGGGTCGGCACGACGGCGGCTCGCACCTCCGCCAGGACCAGTCGCAGGTGGTCACTGGCCCGGAGCCCGCCCTGTACGCCGTAGCTCACCAGCCCAGCCGCCTTGCCGCCCCACTCGGAGTACAGGAAGTCGATCGCGTTCTTCAGCGCGGCCGGGAGCGAGTGGTTGTACTCCGGAGTGACAAACACGAACGCGTCAAAGGAGCTGATCACCGCCGACCACCGGCGGGTGTGCGGATTGCGGTAGTCGGCGAACATCGCCGGCACGGGCTCGTCGAGCAGGGGCAACGCCTGCGCCCCCAGGTCGACCACCTCGACGCTGGCCTGTCCGGTGGTCACGACGGCGTGCCCGAGAGTCACCTGTTCAACCCACCGGGCCACGGCCGCTCCCCGCCGGCCCGGTCGGGTACTTCCCACGATGATCCCGATCCGGGTCATCGGTTGTGCGCTGGACATCGTCATGTCGTCATCGTCGGGCCGGCCCGGCGGGGGAGGGAGACCGCCGCGAGGCTGGTCCTCCCAGGGACACCCACCGCACACCGAGCGCTGCCAGACTGGCGGGGTGATGGATGGGGAGCTCGGGGCGTTCCTGCGCAGTCGACGGGAAGCCGTGAGCCCGGCTGAGGTCGGCCTCACCGGGGGCTCGCGACGGCGTACACCGGGCCTGCGGCGGGCCGAGTTGGCCACCCTGGCCCAGGTCAGCGTCGAGTATCTGACTCGCCTCGAGCAGGGTCGTGACACCCGGCCGTCGACCCAGGTCCTCGCCGCGCTGGCCGATGCCCTGCGGCTGGGTGCGGCCGACCGGGACTACCTGCATCAACTCGCGGTCGTCAGCCATGGTCTCGAACTGTGCTCCGAGGGCAGGCCGACCGCGGCCCGCACCGTGCGTCCCACCGTCCAGGCCGTGCTGGACCGGCTCGGGCCGACACCGTCCTTTGTCCTCAACCACCTGTGCGACATCCTGGCCTGGAACGACGCTTTCGAGCGGCTGGTCCGGCCGCTGGGCATCCTCGACGGCGCGCGGCCGAACCTGCTCTGGTTCACCCTGTCCGACGAACGCGCCCGCGAGGTCTTCCCCGACTGGGACGACGTGGTGGACCAGCAGATCGCCGACCTGCACGAGCTGCGCCGCGGAGACCCCGACACCGACGCCTTCGCCGACCGGCTGGCCCGAACGGTCGGGGCACCGTTCGCGGACCGGTGGCGACGCCGCCCGCTCGGCGGCGCCCGCAATGGGGTTCAAGGCTGGTCGCATCCGGAGGTGGGCGTGCTGCGCCTGGCGTTCGAGACCCTGCAAGTCGCCGATCTGGACCATCAACGGCTCGTGGTCCTGCTGCCTGCCGACGCGGTGACGGCGGTCGGCCTCGATCGCCTGGCCGGTCGCCAGCCCGGGGGCTTGCGCTCGGTCAGCAACTGAACCGGCACCCGGTCCGACGGGCTCAGGTCCAGTCGTAGAAGCCGCGGCCGGACTTCTGGCCCAGATCGCCGCGCTCGACCATCTCGCGCAGCAGCGCGGGCGGCTCGAAACGTGGACCGAGCGTCGCCGCGAGATGCTCGGCAATACCCAGCCGTACGTCGAGTCCGACCAGGTCGGTCAACCGCAGCGGGCCCATCGGCCAGCGGTAGCCCAGCCGCATCCCGGTGTCGATGTCCTCGGCCGAGGCGACACCGTCCTGCACCATCCGGATCGCCTCCAGGCCGACCGCGACGCCGAGCCGGCTGGTGGCGAACCCGGGCGCGTCGGCGACGACGATCGCCTCTTTGCCGAGGACGCCGACCCAGTCCCTGACCTGTTGCAGTACGTCGCCGTCGGTCCCCTCGTGGTGGACCAGCTCGACCAGCGCGCTGGCCGGGACGGGGTTGAAGAAGTGCATGCCACAGAAGCGTTGGGGCCGGCTCAGCCCGGCGGCCAAAGCGCCGACGGACA
>Ga0183260_10004300_pt1 | contig 11327 bp, 11 predicted proteins | sample AntDrymUQ4972206_2_FD_129768 | JGI IMG/M metagenome (GOLD analysis project Ga0183260, IMG submission 129768) | Polar desert sand microbial communities from Dry Valleys, Antarctica - metaG UQ497 (22.06) (version 2) (version 2) | ecosystem: Environmental > Terrestrial > Soil > Desert | place...
ACTAACCTCGGGCTCCAACGCACCATAGTGAGCCGGCGGCAGCAGACGACACCTGCATCCTGCCACCGTTTTCACCCGACCGGAACCGCCAAACCCCGGCGGCGAGCTCAACTACCGCCTACGCGCCTACCATCTACCGCTCGCCCATGAAACTGCGTGACATCTACGCCCGCGACGGGCTGACGTTCTCGATCGAGTTCTTCCCGCCCAAGACCGACGAGGGCGAGCAGAAGCTGTTCGCCGAGCTCAAGGTGCTCGAGACGCTGCAGCCGGCGTTCTGCTCGGTGACCTACGGCGCCGGTGGCTCGACGCAGAGCAAGACCGTCGAGATCGTCAAGCGCGTGCGCGAGCAGGCGGCTGTCGAGGTGATGTGCCACCTCACGATCGTCAACCAGCCCAAGTCGCAGGTGCGCGGCGTGCTCACGCAGCTGCGCGAGGCCGGCATCGAGAACCTGATCGCGCTGGCCGGCGACCCGCCGCAGGGCGCCGAGGTCGACTGGACGGCGCACCCCGACGGCTACCTGCACTCGCGCGAGCTCGTCGAGGAGGCTGTCGCCTTCGGGAACGGCTGGTTCTCGATCGCCGTGGCGGGCTTCCCGGAGGTCCATCCGCGGGCGGTGAGCGCCGAGAGCGACCTGACGTACCTCAAGGCGAAGGTCGACGCGGGCGCCGACGCTGTGGTGACGCAGCTCTTCTACGACAACGACGATTACTACCGCTACGTCGAGAATGCGCGCGCGATCGGCATCGAGGTGCCGATCGTGCCGGGCGTCCTGCCGATCCAGTCGGCGCCGCAGGTGCGCCGCTTCACGGCGATGTGTCATTCGAGGATCCCGCCGCGCCTGGAGGGGATGCTCGTCAAGGTCGAAGACGACAACGAGGCCGCGGCCGAGCTCGGCATCGAGTACGCCACCGAGCAGGTGCAGGGGTTGCTCGACTTCGGCGTTCCCGGCATCCACTTCTACTCGCTGAACAAGTCACGCTCGGTCACGCAGATCTTCGAGAACTGCGGGCTCGGCGCGCTCGCCGGCAGCTCGCGCTGAACGGCGCTCGCGCTCTAGTCTAGACGGCCGCCGGGCTGCTGAGCTGCGGGTACAGGGGGTAGCACTCGGCGAGCGCGCGGGTGCGCTCGGACAGATCGGCGCGGTCGGAGTCCGAGAAGCCGCCGGTGAGCGCCTCGCCGATGATCCTGCCGATCTCGTGGAAGTCCTCGACCTGCAGGCCACGGGTCGCCATCGCCGGCGTGCCGATGCGCAGGCCGGAGGTGACCATCGGCGGGCGCGGGTCGTTGGGCACCGCGTTGCGATTGACGGTGATCCCGATCTGCGCGAGCCGGTCCTCGGCATCGGGGCCGGCCAGCTCGGAGTCGCGCAGGTCGGCGAGCACGAGGTGCACGTCGGTGCCGCCGGTCAGCACGTTGACGCCGGCGCCGAGCAGCTCCTCGGCGAGCGCCTCGGCGCCCGCGCGCGTGCGCTGCTGGCGCTCCTTGAAGAGATCGCTCTGCGCGATCTTCAGCGACACGGCCTTGCCGGCGATGATGTGCATGAGCGGGCCGCCCTGCTGGCCGGGGAAGACGGCGGTGTTGATCTTCTTGGCGAACTCCTCGCGGCACAGGATCATCCCGCCGCGCGATCCGCCGAGCGTCTTGTGGATCGTCGTCGTGACGACGTCGGCGTGCGGGATCGGGCTCGGGTGCTCGCCCGCGGCGACGAGGCCGGCGAAGTGGGCCATGTCGACCATCAGGTACGCGCCGACCAAGTCGGCGATCTCGCGGAAGTGCGCCCAGTCGAGCTGGCGCGGGTAGGCCGACCAGCCGCCGAGGATCATCTTCGGCCTGGTTTCCTCGGCGAGCTTCTGCAGCTCGTCCATGTCGACGCGCGAGTCCTCGTCGCTGACGCCGTAGGCGACGATGTCGTAGAGCTTGCCGGAGAAGTTGAGCTTCATGCCGTGCGTGAGGTGGCCGCCGTGATCGAGGCGCATGCCCAGGACGCGGTCGCCGGGATCGAGTAGCGCCATGTACGCGGCCGCGTTGGCGGTCGCGCCGCCGTTGGGCTGCACGTTGGCGTGCTCGGCGCCGAAGAGCTCCTTGGCGCGCTCGATCGCGAGCGTCTCGGCGACGTCGACGTGCTCGCAGCCCCCGTAGTAGCGCTTGCCGGGCAGGCCCTCCGCGTACTTGTTGGTCAGCGTCGACCCGTGGCAGTCCATGACCGCCTGCGGAACGAAGTTCTCGGAGGCGATCATCTCGAGCGTCGTCTCCTGCCGGCGGGCCTCGTCGGTCAGGACCTGGGCAATCTCGGGATCGACGTCGGCGACCGATCTCGTGAAGTGCTCAGGTCCCAGTTGGCTCATGGACACCGACGGTATCAACCGGCAATCACGGTTGTGAGCGGCGCCGGGTTCAGTTGCGCGCGGTATCCGCGAGCGTCAGGACGTTCGCGCGAGCAGCAGGCGCCCGGCGAAGCCGGTACGGCGCGCGAGGTCGGAGAGGAACGCCTTGCGCAGCAACGCGTTGCCGTCGATCTGGTCGAGCATCTGCGCGGCGATCCACGCGGAGTCGCGCGCCCGCGCGACGCTCCAGCTCGCGAACATGTCGTCCGCCGTGCCGAACGCCTTGTCGACGTCGGCGATGATGCCGGTCGTGAAGCGCTCCTTGATCGCGTCTTGGACCCGCTCGAGGATCTTGTTGACGACGATGTAGTCGCGGTGCTGCGGCGTTCCCTCCTCGAGGCCGATCCCGAACTCCTTGCAGGTGGCGACGAGCGCGATCGCGAGGTCGCAGTTGATGTGGGCGTTCATGCCGGCGATCGCGAACTGCAGTGGCGCCACGCCGGTCGCGTGGCGCTCCTCGAACAGCGGCGCCCACGCCTTGGACACCCTGCGACCCGCGGCGTCGTCGTCGACCGCATCGAAGTAGAGGTCGGCGAAGATCACATCGAGCCGCGCGATGAACTCCGGCGTTTGGAACGTGTCCGCGGCGGTCTGCCTTGCGACCTCGATCGTCACCGCGAGGTAGAGCTCGTTGAAACGCCTGACGCCGTCGCCGGCGTCCAGCGGCGCAGCGATCGCTTCCATCCTCGTGATGACCGCATCGATCGCGCCGGCGGCCGCGAGAGGCTCGCCGTCTGCCTCCCGATGCCCTCCCATATCGAGCGATCCTATTCCACGAGCCGCCCGCGGCGACCCGTTAGCGTCAGCTCGATGAGCGCTCTGACCGATCTCATCACCCGCCCTGCCGCGCGCCTCGGCGCCGCGGCGCAGAACGCGCTCGAGATCGCGCGCTTCGGCGGCCTGGAGACCGGTGAGCAGGCGGCGCCGTACGAGATCGCCGCCGAGCAGCGCAACTACGTGCTGCGCCACTACTTTCGGGACACAGTGCAGGCTGGCCCGCCCGTCGTGCTCGTCCCGCCGATGATGCTCGCAGCCGATGTCTACGACGTCTCGGCCGCAGCCAGCGGCGTGTCCATCCTCAGGCAGCACGGAGCCGACCCCTGGGTTGTCGACTTCGGTGCGCCCGAGCACATCGAGGGCGGCCTCAAGCGCACGCTGACCGACCACGTGGTGGCCGTCAGCGACGCCGTCGACCGGGTCAGGGCCATGACCGGCCGCGACGTGCACCTCGGCGGCTATTCCCAGGGCGGGATGGTTTGTTACCAGGCCGCCGCCTACCGCCATGGCGAGGGGCTTGCCAGTCTGATCACCTTCGGCTCGCCGGTGGACACGCTCGGCGCGCTGCCGTTCGGCGTCCCGCAGGAGATCGCCGCCCGCGGCGCCGGCTTTCTCGCCCAGCATGTCTTCGCGCGCCACGCATTGCCGGCGTGGGCGAGTCGCGCCGGATTCCACCTGCTCGATCCGATCAAGTCGCTGCGTCACCAGATCGACTTCATCCTGGCACTGCACGACCGCGAGGCGCTGCTCCCGCGCGAGCGTCAGCGCCGGTTCGTCGAGCAGCGCGGCTGGGTCGCGTGGCCTGCTCCGGCGCTGGCGGACTTCGTCGGCATCGTCGCCCACAACCGCATGCTCTCCGGCGGTTTCGTCATCGAGGACCGGCTGGTCACGCTCGCCGACATCACGCTTCCCGTCCTCACCGTGGTCGGAGAGGCGGACGTGATCGCGCCGCCGCCGTCCGTGCGCGCGGTCTGCCGTGCGGCACCGCGTGCGGACATCCACGAGCTGATGCTGGGCACGGGCCACTTCGGCCTCGTCGTCGGCTCGGCGGCGTCGCGCACGGCGTGGCCGGCGGTCGCCGGCTGGGCGCGCTGGTGCGACGACGGCGCGCCGCTGCCCGACTCGATCCGCAGGGTCGACGAGCCGGCGCCGCCGCCGGCCGCCGCCGGCACGCGTCTCGGCGTCGGGGTCGGCCTCGAGCTCGCCGCCGGCGCCGGGCTCGGCGCCGCGCGCAGCGTGCTGGCTACCACGACGCGTGCGGCGAGCATCGCGCGACGGATGACCGAGGAGGCCGCGTCGACGGTCTTCATGCCGCCGGACCGGCGCGCCCGGGAGGAGTAGCCTGCCGGGTCCGGCGGATCGCCTACTCGGCCGGAGCGCCTCGGCGCTCAGCCGGGCCACGCGCGGGCCTTGCGGCTCGCGGCCAGTCCCAGTGGTCGGGAGTGTCACGCCAACCCAGGTGACACAAATCCCTGGGACGTAGTAGTTCAGCGGCGATCCATGACCGGGCGGCAACGGGCGAGCCTCAGGCTCGCCCGGCCGCGTTCAGGGGCGGCTCCGCGTTGGTCGCCGCGGCGAGAGGTGCGGCTGGGGTGATGGGCAACCGTGCGGGTTCTCGCACGTCCGTCCAGCCGCTCATTGATTGGATAAGATCTATGCGTTATCATGTGTGTCATGGTTTCCACGATCGATTCGCGGGCTCCGAAGGCGCAGATCGAGCTGCCGTGTCAGCTGCGACGGCGCACCGGATCGCCGATCCCGGCGCGGACGCTGGTGCTCGGCCCGCGGGGCATGCGCGTGTGCAGCCCCCGCCCGCTGGCCCTCGACGAGATGGTCGGATTCGATCTGCCCAACCTGAACATCCGCGTCAGCGGCAGCGCGCGCGTGGTGGGGCAGGACCGCGCAAACGTCTACGTCCTGCGTTTCGAGGGTCTTGCTGAGCCGATGACCCGCTGCCTTCACGCGCTCGCCGTCAACGCGCCTCCCGATCGCTAGGAGGGTCGTCGCGCCCCGGCGCGGCTCTGCATAATTCGTTGCAGGAGCAGGGCTTTGTCGTCGCATTGCGAGGGCGGTTGCTAGCGTCGCCGCCTCCCGGATGACCTCCCTGCGCCGATTCATTCTGCTCGCGCTTCTCGCTGCCGTCATGGCCGTGGCGGGGATCGTCTTCACAACGGCCGGGCCGGCCGGAGCCGACATCAACTCGCGCATCTCGGGCGCTGCGAACAGGGCCGAGGCGCTGCGCGCCGCGGTAAGCACGGAGAGCAGGCGCATTCGCGCGTCGGCATCCTCGCTGCAGGCCGCCCACCGGCGCCTGGGCAGGCTGAAGACCGCCAACGCCGCGCAGCAGGCCGAGCTCAAGAAGGTCGAGCAGGCGCTCGTACGGGCTCGCAACCGCCTGACGGTGCTCATCAACCGCCAGCGCCGCGCCACCGGCGCGCTGCGTGACAATCTCGTGTCGTCCTACCGCGAGCCGGATCCCGACATCGTGTCGGTGGTCCTGACCGCCAAGGGCTTCGCCGATCTGCTGGAGAGGGCCGACTTCCTCAAGCGCATCGCCAAGCAGAACGCGCGAATCATGGACACGGCGCGCACGTCAAAGGCGCAGGTCGCCCGCCTGACCAACAAGCTCGCGAAGATGCAGATCCGCCAGCAGCGGATCGCACGCGAGCTCGAGCGCAAGCACGACAGTACGCTCGCGATCCAGACCGCGCTGATGCGTGCCCAGCGGGAGCGCCTGGCCTCGCGTGCAACCAAGTCGTCTGAGTTGCGCCGCATCCAGAACGGGCTTGCGGCGCTGCGGCGCAAGCTGGCGCGCACGGCCCGCGCCGGCATCGGCACGAACCCCGGCGGGACCGCTCAGCCGCCGGCCGGCGCCCCCGCCGCCGTCGGGCTCGTGATGGCCGCCGGCAACGCGATCGCCGGGCTGCCGTATCTCTATGGCGGCGGTCATGGTGGTTTCAAGGACACCGCGTATGACTGCTCGGGCTCGATCAGCTACGCGCTCGCAGCGGCGGGGCTCGTCTCCTCACCGATGGCCTCGGGCGGGTTCACGAGCTGGGGCCAGCCCGGTAAGGGCAAGTGGATCACCACCTACGCCAATTCGGGCCACATGTTCATGGTCGTCGGCGGCTGGCGCTTCGACACGACGGCGCTGCGCAGCGGCGGGACGCGCTGGACGCGCTCGATGCGCCCGACGGGCGGCTTCGTTGCCCGTCACCCGCCCGGGTTGTAATGGATTTCGCCATCCGGTCGCCGGAACCGGCGACCTCCTGGCGATCAGTCACGCGTCCTCGTCGGGCCAGCGGCCGTGTTCGTCGAAGTAGACGCGGGCCGCCTCCTCGGCGTCTCGCTCCTCGTCGCCCTTCACGCCGACGCGGTAGAGCCAGTTGAGCATCAGGATCGCCAGGCCCGCGCCGGTGAGCAGCGCCCAGCCCTCGAGGCCGGCAAGCGTCGGGTTGAACGCGAGCAGGACGACCCCCGCGAGCACGACAACCGCGGGCAGCACGTAGCGGACCGCGATCATCGTCCTCGGCCGCTGCTGATCGTCGTCGGTCACCCTGCCATCAGCGTGCTGATTCCCTGAGCCCGGCCGCGCCCAAACGGTGGACGCGGCGAGCTGGCGTCTGCTTCTACGAGACGACGACGGTCCACGGTACGATGCGCTGCTGCGTGACGATGCCGTTGACGACGTACGGGTCGGCCGCGACGTAGGCGTCGATCTGCGCCGGGTCGTCGACCAGGAAGACGAACATGCCACCGGAGGGCGGGCTGCCGAGCGCGCCGGCCGAGACCAGCCTACCGTCGTCCTTCCATTGCTGCGCGAGCGCGAGGTGCTCGGCGCGGTACGGGCCACGGCGCTCGAGCACGTCCTCGACGTAGTCGTAGAACAGGACGTGGTGCAGGACGGGTTCGCTCATAGGGCAACCTGCGTTCTCGGCGAGAGGGTTCTCTCCCATGTTGGGAGACCGCGATGTGCCCTCCACGGCCTCGCGCGCGCTGAGTTCGCGCTCGCGGATGGCGCGCGCAGGCTCGACCGCGGAGACTCGGTGAGGTCACGCGTCGGCGCGGCGACAGCCATGGTCGGGCAATGTATTCGGGCGCGGTCTTCCCTACCACCTGTACAGTGCCGTTTCGTGCGGGATGGGGATGCGGCGATGACGGCCCTGGGGGTCGCCGGCGACGCCACGCTCGAGCGCTTCGCCGATCTCATCGTCCGCTTCGCAGCCAACGTGCAGCCGGGGCAGATCGTCGCGATCGGCACCGAGCCCGGCAAGCGCCCGTTGACGCGAGCGGTGGCCGACGCCGCCTACCGCGCGGGCGCGAAGTTCGTCGACGTCGTCGAGTTCGACCTGTACGTCAAGCGCTCCAGGATCCTGCACGCCGACGAGACGACGCTCGACTACGTGCCGCCCTGGTACGGCGAGCGGCTGCTCGCGCTCGGCGAGCACCGCGCGGCGCGGATCGGGCTCACCGGCCCGGCTGCCCCCGGCCTGCTGAGCGACCTCGACCCGCGCCGCGTCGGCCGCGACCAGTTGCCGTTTCTGCGCGAGGCGAGCGAGGTCGTCAACGCGCGCACGACGAACTGGACCGCCGTTCCGTGCCCGACGCTGCCGTGGGCCGGGCTCGTCTACCCCGAGCTTGCGCCCGACGTCGCGCTGGTGCGCCTGTGGGAGCAGGTCCTGCACGTGTGCCGCGTGCAGGAGGACGATCCCGTCGCGGCCTGGCGGTCGCGCCAGGACGTGCTCGTCGGCGTCAGCGAGCGGCTGACGGAGCGTCGCTTGGACGCGCTGCACTTCGAGGGTCCCGGAACCGACCTGCGCGTCGGGCTGCTGCCGACCTCGCGCTGGCTGGCGGCCCGCTTTCACACGATCGACGGCATCCAGCACATGCCCAACCTGCCGTCCGAGGAGATCTTCACGACGCCCGACCCTGCCCGCGTCGACGGCGTCGTGCGCGCGACGAAGCCGCTCGTGGTCGGTGGCACGATCGTGCGCGGGCTGCACGTGCGCTTCGAGCAGGGCTTGGCGGTGTCGATCGAGGCCGACGAGGGCGCCGAGGTCCTGCGCCAGTACAGCCTGCGTGACGAGGGCGCCTGCCGGCTGGGCGAGGTCGCGCTCGTTGACGCCGAAGGGCGCATCGGCCCACTCGACACCGTCTTCTACGACACGCTGATCGACGAGAACGCCGCCTCGCACATCGCGCTGGGCTCGGCCTACGAGTTCACCGCCGGCGAGCAGGACCACCCGCGCATCAACCGCTCGCAGATCCACGTCGACTTCATGATCGGCGCGTCCGACGTCGGCGTCACGGGTCTGACCGCCGAGGGCGAGCGCGTGCCCGTCCTGCGCAGCGGCGCCTGGCAGATCTGAGGTGTCGCCTCGCGCTAGCCTGATCCGGCCCAGGAGAGGTGCCGGAGCGGCTGAACGGGCACGACTGGAAATCGTGTGTGGGCTTTACGGTCCACCGAGGGTTCGAATCCCTCCCTCTCCGCTACCCATGTCCACCGTCGACATCGTAGTCCGGCCCCGGTCCTTGAAGACACGTCCGTATCGCAAACTCTCGCTCGGTCTCGTCGACGCGACGGTGGTCGCCGCGACCGAGATGCTGACCGAGACCAAGCTCGCCACGCTCGATCGCCTGCGTCCCGCGCACACCGAAGCACTGACGACTGCCCTGAGCTCGAGCGCGAGCCGAGTCATCGCGTCGGCCACCGAAGGGCTCGAAAGACGTCCCCAGGGCCGTACATCTTGTCCTCATGCGAACCCTGGCCTGGCGAAAGCGGGCGGCGGTTCGCTTCGTTTCTGACGACGCTGCGTCGAAAGTGGACGTCTAGGCTGCAGGCCAGTGCCCGTAGCACCAGCTGAGCACACCCGATCCAGGCCCGTCACCAAGCTGCGTCCGGAGATCCAGGCCCTCCGCGCGATCGCGGTCCTGCTGGTCGTGATCTATCACTTCTGGCCCGCGGCGCTGCCGGGCGGCTTCATCGGCGTCGACGTCTTCTTCGTGATCTCGGGCTTTTTGATCACGTTGCATCTCCTACGCGAGGTCGAGCACAGCGGAAGGATCTCGCTGCCGGCGTTCTGGGCGCGCCGGGCGCGGCGCATCCTTCCGGCCGCCTTCTTCGTCCTGCTGCTCTGCGCGGTCGCCACGATCGCCTTCATTCCCCAGACCTTCTGGCAGCAGTCCCTAACCGAGATACGGGCCAGCACGGCGTACGTCCAGAACTGGCAGCTCGCCGCGTCCGCGGTCGACTACCTCGCGGCGCAGAACGACCCGACGCTCGTCCAGCACTTCTGGTCGTTGTCGGCCGAGGAGCAGTTCTACCTCGTGTGGCCGGTGTTGATCCTGCTCGCGGCGCTGCTCGCGCGCGGCCGTCAGACCGCGGTCCGGCTGAGGTGGATCGCGGTCGCGCTGTCGACCGTCACCGCGCTCAGCCTCGCGTACTCGATCTACGCCACCGAGACGAACCCGGCCGCCGCGTACTTCGTGACTCCCACGCGGGCGTGGGAGTTCGGTGCCGGCGGGCTGCTCGCGCTGCTCCCGAGCCTGGGCCGTCCGCGGGCCGCCGTCAGCTCCGCCCTGTCGTGGGCGGGCATCGCTGCGATCGTCGTGACGGCGGTGGCATATTCCGACCGCACGCCGTTTCCGGGCTACCAGGCGCTGCTGCCGGTGCTCGGTGCGCTCGCCGTGATCCGGGCGGGGGCGCCCGCGCTTGCCTGGGCGCCGACGCCGATCCTGAAGCTCTCGCCGGTCCAGTTCGTCGGCGATATCTCCTACTCGGTCTACCTCTGGCACTGGCCTCTGCTCGTCCTGGCCCCGTTCGTGACCGGCCGCCCGCGCGACGTGCCGATCTCGATCGCCCTCCTCGCACTCACTTTCCTCGCGGCGTGGATCACGAAGATCGTCGTCGAGGATCCGATCCGGATCGGTCCGATCCTCAGCGGGCGCCCGGCGGGCTGGACATTCGCGTCGGTCCTCGCCGCCAGCGCGGTCGTGGCGGTCGTCACCGCCGGCGCCAACACCTATCTGCAAGACCAGATTCAAGCGGGCGAGCGTGTCTCCGCGCGAGTCCTGGCCGATGAACCGCGCTGCTTCGGCGCCGTCGCGCGCGATCCGCTTCGCCTGTGCAAGAACCCCAAGCTGAGGTTTGCGGTCGTTCCCACCCCGGTCGCGGCGCGCGACCGGCACAACTCCCGCTGCACCCGCCTCCAACGGCGCCCACTGACGATCTGCGGTTTCGGCGTCCCCCCCAAGAAGACCACCCCAACCGTGGCGCTCATCGGCGACAGCCACGCCCAGCATTGGCGGGCAGGCCTCGAGGTCGTCGCCCAGGCGCGCCGGTGGCGGGGGCTGTCGATCACGCGCACCGGTTGCCACTACACGGCGGCGATCGACATACAGCTCGAGCCGGCGCGTACGAAGTGCCTGCGCTGGAAGCAGGAGCTGCTGCGATGGTTTCACAAGCATCCCGAGGTGAGCACAGTGTTCGTCTCGGCGGCCTCCGGCGGGAGAGGGGTCGAGGGACCGCGCGGCCAGGACAGGTTCGGCGCCCAGGTCGCCGGCTTCATCAAAGGGTGGAGGGCCTTCCCGGCATCGGTCAAGCACATCGTCGTGATCCGCGACAACCCGAAGATCGATGAGGACACGCTCGGTTGCGTGCAGCGGGCGCTGGATGCGCGCAAGCGCGCAGGTCAGGTCTGCGCGGTGCAGCGGCGCGAGGCTCTGGACGCCGATCCCGCAGCTGCGGCGGCCCGGCGACTGCGCTCACCGCGAGTCCAGGTCATCGATCTGACGCGCTTCATGTGCGGCGCCCGCCAGTGCTATCCCGTCGTCGGCGGCGTGCTCGTCTACAAGAACCAGACCCATCTCACCGACGTCTTCGTCACGTCGCTCGGCCCGTTCCTGCTGCGCCGGGTCGACAGGCTGATGCGGTCCTGGAGCTAGCCACGGGTGGGCCCATGGAGCGCGCCACGCGAGCAGTCGCCGAGGACGCGCAGCAGGCCGCGTGAGGGCGGGGGGAGAAGTCTGCGGCGCACGCCCTAGACCCTATGGACGGCCGCCCGATCGTCCGGTTGTGATGTGAGGGTCGGCACCCGCGCATGAGGTGCGCGGGTTGAGGGCCCAGGAGCGGCCTGGGCCCCGACCGCAATCATGGGGGTGCC
>Ga0183260_10004301_pt1 | contig 11324 bp, 11 predicted proteins | sample AntDrymUQ4972206_2_FD_129768 | JGI IMG/M metagenome (GOLD analysis project Ga0183260, IMG submission 129768) | Polar desert sand microbial communities from Dry Valleys, Antarctica - metaG UQ497 (22.06) (version 2) (version 2) | ecosystem: Environmental > Terrestrial > Soil > Desert | place...
AACATGTGGTGCGCCCAGACCGTGAAGCCCAGCACGACGATCGCCAGCAGCGAGAAGGCCATCATCCGATAGCCGAAGATCGGCTTTCGAGACTTCACCGCCAGGATCTCCGACACGATCCCGAAGCCGGGCAACATCATGATGTACACCGCTGGATGCGAGTAGAACCAGAAGACGTGCTGATACATCAGCACGTCGCCTCCGCCGACGGGGTCGAAGAAGTTGAAGCCCAAACTTCGGTCGAAGAGCACGAAGAACTGCGACACGGCGATGAACGGCGTCGCGATCACGACGAGCAGCGACGTCGAGAAGTTCGCCCAGACGAGTAGCGGCATGCGGAAGAAGCTCATGCCGGGCGCTCGCATGGTGATGATCGTCACGAGGAAGTTCAGCGCGGTGGCGATCGACGACGCGCCCGCGAACTGCACCCCGATCGTGAAAAACACCTGTCCCTCTGGCGCCGTGACCGATAACGGCGCATACGCCGTCCAGCCGCTGGCGAACGACCCGCCCGGCGCGAAGAACGACATCAGCATCATGATTCCGGCCAGCGGCAGCATCCAGAACGACAGCGCGTTCAGGCGCGGGAACGCCATGTCCGGCGCCCCGATCATCAGCGGCAGGACGTAGTTGGCCAGGCCCGCGAAGACGGGGATGATGAAGAGGAAGATCAGCAGCGACGCGTGGACGCTGAAGAGCCCGTTGAACGTGTTCGGATCGACGAACTGGCGGCCCGGCTGGGCGAGCTCGGCGCGCATCAGCATCGCGAACAGGCCGCCGACGAAGAAGAAGAAGAACGAGGTCACGACGTACTGGATGCCGATGACCTTGTGGTCGGTGTTGACGCGGAAGTAGTCGCGCCACGAATGCGCGCCGTGGCCGGAGTGGTCCTCGGCGAGGGTCTTCCTGCCCGACGCATAGTAGAACCAGTAGTCGAACGCACCGAGGCCGACGAGGAAGCCCAGCGGCGCGAGGAACAGCGCCAGCTCGAGGACCGCGGTCCCCTTGATGAGCGGGTCGAGGTCGTACCAGCTGCGCATGATCACGATGATCAGGTACGACAGCGCCACCCCGAACACGGTGTGCAGAGCGGCCCTGTACATCCCCGGTCCTCTGAACTTCGCGACCATCTGGCTACTCCTCGTTCCCTGTGGTCACGCTCACGACGCAGCCACCTTCTGCAGGTACTTCACCAGCGCATCGAGCTCTTCGACGGACAGCGTACCGGCGAAGTCCTTGGGCATGAGGTCCTCGAACCCAGCGGCGAGCTCCTCACTGGGCTTGACGATCTGCTCGCGGATCGCGTCGGCGTCCTCGCCCTTGAGCACCTTGCCCAGGTCGGGACCGGTCGTGCCCTTCGTGCCCGCGTCGGCGAGCGTGTGGCAGCTGCCGCACGCCTGCGCGGTGCCGTTGCCGTCGGTGAAGAGCTTCTTGGCGTCCGGTGCCCCGCCGACGGCCGTCTGCGCGGGCGCCTTCTGCTCGGCGATCCAGGCGGCGAACTGCGACTGGCTGACGACGCGCGCCCGGTTGCGCATGAGCGAGTGGCCCAGGCCGCACAGCTCCGCGCAGACGACCGGGTAGCTGCCCTCGCGGCGGGGAGTGATTCGGTAGGAGGTGTCGATGCCGGGCACCGCGTCGACCTTCATACGAAAGGCTGGTACCCAGAAGTCGTGGATGACGTCCGGCGAGCGCACGATGAAGCGCACGGGCTTGTCGACGGGCAGATAGAGCTGGGTCGACGCGATCGGCTTGCCGCCGGCCTGCGGGTATTCGAAGGTCCACGCGAACTGCTGGCCGGTGACCTTGATGCGCATCTCACCGGGCTTGGACTCCTCGATCGCCTGCAGCTCGACGTACGAGTACGAGCACAGTGCGACGAGGATGATCGCCGGAAGCGCGGTCCAGTAGATCTCGAGCTTCGTGTTGCCGTGGATCGGTGGCCCGTCGAGGTTCTCCTCGCCCGGGCGCATGCGGAAGTTCCGCACGCTGAACAGGACGATGATCATCACCGTGACGAAGATCGGGACCGAAGCCCAGATGAGAACGTCCCACACGGTGTCGACCCTCTGGGCCTGGGTGGATCCCTGCTCGGGGAACCACTCGATCAGCACGCCCGCTGCGATGCCGAGCGCCGAGGCGATCACTCCGTGGATCACCATCCACACGACCGGCGTGCGCTCCTGGCGCCCTCTCTCCTTGCCCATGCGGCCCGGGATCCTACGGTGTCGCCGCGACGAACGGCAATCTGGAACGGGCCGGCAAGGCGCGCAAACGTCCAAGCCCCGTGCGGGCGTTACGAAATGCTCACGCAGGCCAAGCTCGGGCCGCGGCGCAGGCCTGGCCTAGGCAGCTACGCGCGTCTGCGCGCGGAAGCGACGCATGTCGCGAAACGCCGATGGAGCGAGACCGTGGCGGCGGCGAAACGCCTTCGCGAACTGCGCCGGCTGACGGTACCCGACCCGCTCTGCGACCTCGCGCACGGTCAGGCCGCGCGTAGCCAGCAACTCGGCTGCGCGTTCCATGCGCACCGCGGTGAGGTGCTCGCGGAACGTGGTGTTGCCGATCTCGGCGTAGGAGCGCTGCAGTTGACGGCGCGACGAGGCCACTCGGCGAGCGATCTCGTCGAGCGACAGCTCGGAGCCGTACTCGGTCTCGACGATCGCGACCGCATCACGGAAGAGGCTGGTGCGATGACGCACCGTAGCGGGACGTTGAACGGATATCTCCATGGAGGTGATACGGACCGGTATCCCCCGGGGATGCGCCTAACGGTCACAAGGTGGAAACCTGGCGCGGCAACGCTCGTCGCACGGCTACTTCAACGATCCGTCCTAGTGCTCGTCGAGATCCTCGGGAAGCTCGCCCATCTCGCGCCGCGTGTCCGAGATCCAGCGCACGGTGACCCAGATCGTGAGCACCAAACCGCCGACCAGCAGGGGCCTTCCGAGTGTCACGCCGATCAGCGTGAGCGTGATCCCGAGGGCCATCAGCAGCGGCTGCAGGCTCGGGCCCGGAAGATGGATCTCCTCGCCGGCGGGCGGCGCCTCGGCGTCGGACGAGCTCACGACTGCGCGCCGTCGCTCGACCAGGGGTGCGTGGTGGCGGTCATCGTGCTGCTCGCTAGGACACGTAGATCGCGGCGGCGACGAACGTCATGCCGAACATGATGAAGCAGACGACGGCTGCGAGGAGGCCGGAGCGGAGGTTCTTGCGGGCGAGCTTTTGATCCATGCGAGGGGCGGAGCCTACACGTGCGCGTCAAGCACCATCGAGCCGAACAGCAGCGCGAGGTAGGCGAGCGAGAACAGGTAGAGCTGCAGCGCCGTGCGGCGGTCGGCACGGCGATAGATCAGGACGGAGCCGCCGATGAACAGGCCGCCGAGGAGCAGCGACGAGACGAGGTAGAGGCCGCCCAGGCCACCGGCGCAGAAGGGAAGCTGCGTGACCGCGTACAGCAGGATCGAGTACAGCAGGATCTGCTTGCGCGTCTCCTGCTCGCCGCGCACGACGGGCAGCATCGGCACGCCGACGCGCGCGTACTCGTCCTTCATCAACAGCGACAGCGCCCAGAAGTGCGGGGGCGTCCAGAAGAAGACGATCGCGAACAGGTACAGCGGCATGCCGGCGAGCTCGCCGGTGACCGCCGCCCAGCCGACCAGTGGCGGCACCGCTCCGGCCGCGCCCCCGATGACGATGTTCTGCGGCGTGCGGCGCTTGAGCCAGACGGTGTAGACGAAGACGTAGCCGACGAAGCCCGTGAGCGCCAGCGAGGCCGCAAGCAGGTTCACCGTCGTGCTCAGCAGCACGAAGGACAGCGCGCAGAGCACGCAACCGAAGATCAGCGCCGCGCGTGGCGAGACGCGCCCAGAGGGCACGGGCCTGTCGGCGGTGCGCGCCATGAGCGCATCGATGTCGCGATCGAAGTAATGATTGACCGCCCCCGCCCCGCCGGCCGACAGGTAGCCGCCGAGCACCGTCAGCGCGATCAGGCCGACCGACGGGTCGCCGGCGATCGTCATCGTGCAGACGGTCGTCAGCAGCAGCAGCGACTGGACCTTCGGCTTGGTCAGCGTGACGTAGTCGGCGACGACCTGGCGCAGTCCGGCGCTGGCCGCCGGGAGGGCGACGGGGGGTGTGACTCCGGAGGCCTCCATCTAGTGGGTCATCACTACGCCTTCGCGGCCGGCTGCGGCGACAGCCCGTGCCCGTCGTCCGATTCGGTCTGCCTGGCCACCTGCCGGCGGACGTCCTTCATCGGCTCGACCGAGCGCACGCGCGGGATGACGTCGAAGTTGTTGACCGGCGGCGGCGACTGCGTGAACCACTCGAGCGTGTTCGCCTTCCACGGATCGGGCCCGGCCTTGACGCCCTTCTTCAGCGAGCGCATGACGTTGATCACGGTCATGCCGACGCCTGCCGCGAGGATGAACGAGCCGACCGTCGAGATCTGGTTGTAGAGCGCCAGGTTGCCGATGTCCGGATACTCGTAGACGCGCCGCGGCATGCCGTCCAAGCCGATCGTGTGCTGGATCAGGAAGGTCACGTTGAAGCCGATGTACATGAGCGCGAAGGACCACTTGCCCAGGCCCTCGCTCAGCAGCCTGCCGGTCATCTTCGGAAACCAGTAGTAGATCCCGGCGAAGATCGCGAAGACCGAGCCGCCGACGAGCACGTAGTGCAGGTGGGCGACGACGTAGTAGGTGTCGGTCAGTTGCCAGTCGACGGGGAAGACCGCGAGGAAGACGCCGGTGATGCCGCCGATCAAGAAGACCGAGATGAAACCGACGCAGAACAGCAGCGCGGTCGTGAACTCGATCGTCCCTCGCCACAGCGTCGCGACCCAGTTGAAGATCTTCACCCCGGTCGGGATCGCGATCAAGAACGAGCTGATCATGAAGAAGACGAGCACGACGGTCGGGCTCGGCGTCGCGAACATGTGGTGCGCCCAGACCAGCAGCGCGAGGAACGCGATCACGACCGTCGCGGCGGCGATCGCCTTGTAGCCGAAGATCGGCTTGCGCGCGAAGACCGGCAGGATCTCGGAGATCATCCCGAAGCCGGGCAGGATCATGATGTAGACCTCGGGGTGGCCGAAGAACCAGAACAGGTGCTGCCACAGCAACGGGTCACCGCCCGCGCTCTGGTCGAAGAAGCCCGTTCCGAAGTGCCGGTCGGTCAGCAGCAGCGTCACCGCACCGGCGATCACCGGCAGCGCCAGGATCAGCAGGATCGCGTAGACGAGGACCGACCACACGAACAGCGGCAGGCGTCCCCAGCCCATGCCGGGCGCGCGCATGTTGGCGATCGTCGCGTAGAAGTTGACCGCGCCGATCAGCGACGAGATGCCGGTCAGGTGGATCAGGAAGATCCACGCATCGATGCCGCCGTTGGCCGAGTAGGCGTCCGAGGTCAGCGGCGCGTACGAGGTCCAGCCGGCCTCCGGCGGGCTGAAGAACAGCGAGAAGTAGAAGACGATCCCGCCCATCAACAGCAGCCAGTACGACAGCGCGTTGAGCTTCGGGAACGCCATGTCGCGCGCCCCGATCATCAGCGGCAGGAAGTAGTTCGCGAAGCCCGCCATGATCGGCACCACGAACAGGAAGATCATCGTCGTGCCGTGCAGCGTGAACAACGCGTTGTACGTCTGCGGGTCGAGGAAGGTGTTGTTCGGCGCGCCGAGCTGCACGCGCATGAGCAGCGCCTCGACGCCGCCCAGGATGAAGAAGACGAAGGTCGTGACGAGGTAGAGGATTCCGATCCGCTTGTGGTCGGTCGTCGTTACCCAGGAGACCCAGCCGCGCGGCTCGGGCACCACGCTGTGCGCGGTGATCTCCGGGACCTGGACGGCTGTGTCGACTGCTGCCATGCGTCTCCTAGGGGGCCTCGGCGCCGGCGCCCTTGTCTTCGGTACCCTCGGCGTCCGCCTCGGACTCTTCGAGGCGGCGCTTCTGGGCGAGCGTGTTGGCGGCTTCGATCTGGCCCTTCTTGTCCTCGAGCCAGACCTTGAACTGCGCCGGCTCGACCGCGCGAACCGTGGCGATCATGTCGGCGTGGTTGCGCCCGCACAGCTCAGCGCACTGGCCGCGGAAGACGCCCGGCTTGGGGATCTTGAACCACGTGAAGTTCAGATGCCCCGGCACGGCGTCGAACTTGCCGCCGAGCTGTGGGACCCACCACGAGTGCGCGACGTCCTGCGCGGCGATCTGGAGCGTCACCGTGGTCTTCGTCGGAACGACGAGCTCCTTGTAGTTGAAGACGTCGTTGAGCTCGTTGTCGTCCTTGTCCGGATACGTGTAGCGCCAGATGTACTGCTGGCCGTTGACCCTGATGTTCAGCGCCTTGCCGTTCGGCGGGACCGTCTGGTAGGGCGAGGCGCTGGCGACCTTTTCCAGCTTCTGCGTCGCGAAGCCATCGGGGTCGGAGTTGGGCGCGTTGCGGATGTCGCCGAGCATCACGAACGTGACGATCGCGAGCACGACGAGCACCACCGACGCGCCGATCGTCCAGCCGATCTCGAGCTTCGTGTTGCCGCGGATCTGGGCGGGCACGGCGTCCTTGCGCACGCGAAACCTAATCAGCGAGTAGATCAGCACGCCCTCGACGCCGACGAAGACCACGATCGCGACGGCGGCGACGATCTTGTAGAGCGTGTCGATGCTGTCTGCGTTGGAGGAGCCGCCGGACTCCGGTGTCAGCAGGTCGGCGGATGCGCCGGATGCCAGCGCGAGCAGGCTCACCAGCGCCGCGGCAAAGGTCAGCGCGAAGACGCGGCGGCGGGGGCGAGAACGTGCGTGAGCCAAGGCGGCGGGCATTCTATTCATGCCACGGCCATGTGACGTCGACCCACGCTCGCCGGTCGCGGCGGCCGGAGGGCCGTTGACGTCGACCGAAGGTCGCCGGTCGCGGCGACCGGAGGGCGAAACCTCCCATCACGTACCCCGGAAGGCGGCCTCGCGCTTGCCCAGGAACGCGGTGACGCCCTCGGTGAAGTCCTGCGAGGCGGCCATCTCCTGCTGCAGATGAGCCTCGAGATCGAGCTGCTCGTCGAGGCCTGCGTTCATCCACTCGCTGAGCTGACGCTTCGTGCCCGCGTAGGCCTTCGTCGGACCGGCCGCCAGGCGGCCGACGAGGTCGCTGACGCCGGCGTCGAACTCGTCGTCGGGCAGGACCGTGTTGACCAGCCCCCAGCGCTGCGCCTCCGGCGCCGTGATGCGCTCGCCGAGCATCGCCATCTCGGCGGCGCGCCCGACGCCCGCACGCGCTGCGATCAGTGCGGTCGCGCCGCCGTCGGGCACGAGCCCGATCTTCACGAATCCCAGCAGCAGGTAGGCGGACTCGGCGGCCACGACCAGATCGCAGGACAGCGCCAGCGAGCAGCCGATCCCGACGGCCGGGCCATTGATCGCAGCGACGACCGGCTTGGGCATGGTCCGCAGGCAGTTGAGGATCGGGTGGTAGGTCTGCGTCAGGACAGAGTGGACGTCGACGTGCCCATCGGGCGTGAGCTGACGCGCGCCGAGGTCGCGCAGGTCGGCGCCGGATGAGAAGGCCCGGCCGGCTCCCGTCACGCAGACCGCGCGCACGGCCTCGTCGTCGGCAACGCTCAGTACGGCGTCGAGCAACTCGGTTCCGAGCGCCTCGTTCCAGGCGTTCAGATTTTCGGGCCGGTTGAGCCTGACGATCGCCGCCGCGCCGCGCCGCTCGAGCTCGATCGTCTCGTACATGGGGGGCACCGTACCGCGCGGATCTAGCGGTTTCGCCCTCCGGTCGCCGGGACCGGCGACCTCCGGGCGACGTCACACAGCCTCCGGTCGACGGAACCGTCGACCTCCGGTCAACGTCACACGGCCCTCCGGGCGGCGTCACACGGCCGCCGGGCGACGCAACCGCCGACCTCTGGCGACGTTACATTCGTGCCGCCATGGCGCGACCCATCATCGGCATCTGCACGCCGCTCGAGCTTGCGCGCTGGAGCGTGTGGGAGCTTCAGGCGTTCCTGCTGCCGCGCAACTACGTCGAAGCGGTGCATCGCGCGGGCGCGATGGCGCTGCTGCTCGCGCCCGACCGCGCCCTCGTCGAGAATCCCGACGAGGTGCTCGACCACCTCGACGCGCTGATGCTCGTCGGCGGCGCCGACGTCGACCCGGCCACCTACGGCGCGCAACCGCATCCGGAGACGACCGGCACGGTGCCCGAGCGCGACGCCTTCGAGATCGCGCTCGTGCGCCGCGCGCTCGAGGGCGACCTACCGTTCTTCGGGATCTGCCGCGGCATGCAGATCATGAACGTGGCGCGCGGCGGCACGCTGCACCAGCATCTGCCCGAGTCCCGGGGCCACGAGGAGCACCGCCGCGTGCGGGGAAGCTTCGACGGCGCCGACCACGACGTCCGCATGACTGCCGGGTCGCTCGCCGCGCGCGCCGCGGGGGAGGAGCGCCACAGCACGAAATCGCACCACCACCAGGGCGTCGACCGTATCGGCGACGGCCTGCGCGTCACCGGCTGGGCCGACATGGATGAGCTGCCCGAAGCGATCGAGCTCGAGGGCAACCGCTTCGCGCTGGGAGTGCAGTGGCATCCGGAGGCCGACGAGCGCAGTCGTCTGATCGCCTCGCTCGTCCGCGAAGCCGCAATCGCACGCGCCGGCGCCGGTTGACGCGGCGAGCCCGCCGCCCCTGCACTGGCGTCGGGGGGCCTCCATATACTTGCCGGTGCCCTCACCGACCGACTGGACCACATGGTCAAGCCCCCCCAGGTCGATCCGCCGCAGCCCGAAGAGGAGGAGGACGACCTCGATGAGGCCATGCCGCGCGTGCAGATCACGCGCAAGGGCGCCCTGTTGTTCTGCCTGTTCGTCGTCTCCGCGGTTGCCTTTCTGTACTTCGTCCTGCCTCAGATCGCCGGCGACGTCGAGAAGACACGCGACAAGTTCGGCGAGGGCAACCGCGTCTGGCTGGGCGCCGCACTCGTGTTCACGATCCTCTCCTTCGGCGGCTACATGCTCATGTTCCGCGGCATCTTCATCGGCGACGGCACGCGGATCGATTGGCGCGCGAGCTATGAGATCACGATGGCCGGCCTGGCAGCGACGCGGCTGTTCGCCGCCGGCGGCGCCGGCGGCATCGCGCTGACGGCCTGGGCGCTGCGCCGTGCCGGGATGCCGCGGCGCACGGTCGCCGACAAGACGCTTGCGTTCCTGATCCTGACCTACGCCGTCTACATGGTCGCGCTCGTCGCGATGGGTTTCGGCATCTACTTCGGCCTGCTGCCCGGCCCCGCGACGTTCGCCGTGACCGTGGTCCCGGCGATCTTCGGCCTCAGCGTGATCGTGCTCGGCCTGGCGCTCTCGCGCGTGCCGCCCGACCTGCAGCGTCGCCTGGAGGGCTTCGCGCGCCGGGGCGGCAGGATGGCCCGTCTGGGGCAACTCCTGGCCAACGCGCCGGCGGCGTTCTCGGCCGGGCTGCGCGAAGCGCTCTGCCACGTGCGCGAGCGCGATCCGGCGCTGCTGGGCGCGATCGCCTACTGGGGCTTCAACATCGCGGTGCTGTGGGCGTGCTTTCACGCCTTCGGCCAGCCGCCGCCGTGGCCGGTGGTCATCCAGGCCTACTTCGTCGGCTTTCTCGGCAACCTGCTGCCGCTGCCGGGCGGCATCGGTGGCGTCGACGGCGGCATGATCGGCGCGCTGCTGGCATTCGGCGTCGACGCCCCGCTCGCGGTCCCGGCCGTGCTCGCGTACCGCCTGTTCACCTTCTGGCTGCCGACGGTCCCGGGCGCAGTCGCCTACTTCCAGCTACGCCGCACGGTCGCTCGCTGGCGCGAGGAGCGCAAGTCGATGGAGTTGGCGGCTCCGGCACGTGCATGACGTGTCCCCGGCGGGTAGTCGAGTGAGCAATGACGAGCCACTATACTTTCTGAAGTGACTTCAGATAAGACAGAGAACGTCGTCATCGTCGGCTCCGGCCCGGCCGGCTACACGGCGGCGCTGTACGCGTCGCGCGCAAACCTCGAGCCGCTCGTGATCGAGGGCTTTCTTTGGGGCGGGCTGCTGCAGCAGACGACCGACGTCGAGAACTACCCCGGCTTTCCCGACGGGATCACGGGGCCGGAGCTGATGCAGAAGTTCCGCGACCAGGCCGAGCGCTTCGGGACGCGCTTCATCACCGACCAGGCGACTGAGATCGAGCTCTCCGACGAGCCCGGCGGCCTGCACACGGTCCGGGTCGGCGAGGACGAGTACAGAACGCGCACCGTGATCCTGGCGATGGGCGCCGAGCACAAGAAGCTCGAGATCCCCGGCGAGGAGGAGCTCGGCGGCCGTGGTGTGAGCTACTGCGCCACCTGCGATGCCGCGTTCTTCAAGGAGAAGCCGACCATGATCGTCGGCGGCGGCGACAGCGCGATGGAGGAGGCGATCTTCCTGTCGAAGTTCGCGTCGAAGGTCGTCGTCGTGCACCGCCGCGAGGAGTTTCGTGCGTCGAAGATCATGCTCGAGCGGGCGCGGTCGATCGACAACATCGAGTGGATGACTCCGTACGCCCCCGAGGAGTTCGTCGCCGGCGACGGCGGTTCGCTGGACCATGCGCGCCTGAAGCATCGCGACACCGGCGACGTGACCGACGTCCCGATCAGCGGCGTCTTCATCGCGATCGGCCACGAGCCCCAGTCGGAGCTCGTCGAAGGTCAGGTCGAGCTCGACGACGAGGGCTACGTCATCACCGAGGGCCGCTCGACGCGCACCAAGAAGCCGGGCGTCTTCGCCGCCGGCGATGTCGTCGATCACACGTACCGCCAGGCGGTGACGGCGGCCGGCTCAGGGACTCAGGCGGCGCTCGATGCCGAGTGGTACCTGCGCGACACGCCCGGGATCGAGGCACCGGAGGGCATGCCGGAAGGCGATCTGGCCGAGGCGCAGTGGGCGCCGCCCTCGTAGCGGCGCCCGTTCGCGCTTGAGTCAGTCGTCGGGGTCGGGCGGGCGCGGCCCGACGTCGCGGTCGGCCAGCGTCTTCGGGTCCAGACCCCCGGGGACCCCCGGGGGGGTCCGGAACGTGGTAGGCACGCCGTGCTCCCCCTCCTCCGCGTGGTGGACGACCGTCGTGTCCTGGTTGATGACGTCCTGGACGGCGGGGTCGCTCTCCCTCTCCTCAGCCTCGGCGGCTTCGGGCTCGGGCTCGGGCTCGGCTTCGGCTTCGGCTTCGGCTTCGGGCTCGGCTTCGGCTTCGGCTTCAGGCTCGGCTTCGGCTTCGGCCGCGGGTTCGGCTTCGGCTTCCGCTTCGGCTTCGGCTTCAGGCGCGGCTTCGGCTTCGGCTTCGGCTTCGGCTTCGGCT
>Ga0183260_10004303_pt1 | contig 11322 bp, 10 predicted proteins | sample AntDrymUQ4972206_2_FD_129768 | JGI IMG/M metagenome (GOLD analysis project Ga0183260, IMG submission 129768) | Polar desert sand microbial communities from Dry Valleys, Antarctica - metaG UQ497 (22.06) (version 2) (version 2) | ecosystem: Environmental > Terrestrial > Soil > Desert | place...
AGACCATGCTTTCGTCGGATCTCACCGAGAAAGCGGAATGACCAGCATCCCGTTTTTCCAGGTCGATGCGTTCGCGCAAGTGCCGTTCACCGGCAATCCGGCCGCCGTGATGCCGCTCGAGCGTTGGCCCGACGATTCGGTGATGCAGGCGATCGCCGCCGAGAATAACCTCGCCGAAACCGCCTTCGCCGTGCCGTCCGACGGCGGCGAGGCGGATTACGAGCTGCGCTGGTTCACCCCGACCGTCGAGGTCAACCTCTGCGGGCACGCGACGCTCGCCGCCGGGCATGTCCTGATGAGCGACAACCGGCTCCGCTTTGCGACGCGCTCCGGAATCCTCACCGTCGCGCGCAACGGCGACCTGCTCGAACTCGACATGCCGGCCTACGAGGTGGAGGCGGCCGAGCTGCCCGAATTGATCCAGGCGTTGGGCGTCTCGGGCGAGACCTTTCTCAGCGCGGCGGGCAACGGCAACGCGATCGTCCTGGTCACCGATGAAGGCGCGGTGCGCGCCGCGCGGCCGGATTTCGCGGCGCTGGCCAAGCTTCCGTTCCTTGTGTCGGTGACCGCGCCGGGCGACGAGCAAGATGTCGCCAGCCGGGTGTTCGCCGCTTACCACGGGATACCGGAAGACCCGGTGACCGGCTCCGCGCACACGGTGCTGGTGCCGTTCTGGGCGAAACGGCTGGGGCGCGAGAGCTTCACCGCCCTGCAAGCGAGCGCGCGCACGGGCGTGCTGCACTGCCGGCTGGAAGGTGACCGGGTGATCCTCGGCGGCCATTGCGCCACGGTGATCGTCGGAAACTTCCAGCTGTGAGCCAATTCCGGCTCGAGCGGCGGATCGGGCTTGCGGGAGCGACCCTGCTGTCGTTCAACGGCGTTCTCGGCGGGGCGATCTTCGCCCTGCCGGCGACGCTGGCGGCGGACTTCGGCAGTTTCTCGCCGTGGCTGTTCCCGCTCGTCGCGGTCGCCTCGCTGCTGATCATCGTTCCCTTCGCGAAGAGCGCCGGAGCCTTCCCTGAGAGCGGCGGGCCAGCGGCCTATGGCGCCGTGTTCGGCCGCTTCGTCGGCTTCGAGCTCGGCTGGATCTATTATGTCGCGCGGACCGCCGCGTTCGCCGCAAACGCCAATGTCCTGACCGCCTATGTCGCGCGCTGGTGGACCGGCGCGGACGAAGGCGTGGGCCGAGCCGTGCTGCTGCTGTCGGTCTGCGCGATCCTCGCCGCGATCAACATCGCCGGGCTGAAGCGCGCGCTCGCGGTGCTCGGCGGCCTGACATTCCTCAAGACCGTGCCGCTGGTCGTCGCCGCGCTGGCGGTGATCGCACTGACTATTCCGTGGCCGGCGCCCGGGCCGATGCCGGAACTGAGCCAGCTCGAGGCCGGCGTGCTCCTGGTGTTCTACGCGTTCGTCGGTTTCGAGAATGTCGTCGTGCCGGCCGGCGAGACCAAGCGGCCGGGGACGGTCCTGCCGCGTGCAATTTTCGTCACCATCGCGCTGACGACCTTGCTCTATTTCCTTGTCCAACTGGCGTTCGTCAGCGCGCTTCCCGGCGGCGCGAGCGACGACAAGGCGCCGCTGATCGATCTCGGCAGCTGGCTTGCCGGTCCGGCCGGAGCGGTAATCCTGACCCTCGCCGCGATCTCCTCGCTGACCGGCAATCTGCACGGGATCATGACCTCGACCTCGCGCGTCACCAGCGCGCTCGGCGAGCGCGGCGACCTACCGCGCTGGTTCGCGCGGGTTCATCCGCGCTTCGTCACCCCGGCCAATTCGATCGCTTTTCTGGCCGTCTTCGCCGCGGCCCTGGCGCTGGTCGGCACCTATGTCTGGCTGGCGGTGATCAGCGTCCTTGCAAGGCTGATCGTCTACGCGGTGACCATCGCCGCATTGCCCCGGGCGCCCGGGCGCGGGACGGTGCCGCGCTGGCATTATGCGCTTGGAGCAGCCGGGATCGCGCTTTGCGCGTGGGCGTCGATGCAGGTCGAATGGGAAGCGTGGCGGACGCTCGGCCTGCTCGCGCTTGCGGGAGCGGCGCTCTACGCGTTCGCTTCGAGAAGCGGCGCTTCGTCGAGGGAAACCGGCGCCGTCTCGGCGATCCAGCCGCCGCCGAGCAGCCGCGATCCGTCGTAGATCACCGCCGCCTGGCCAGGCGCGACACCGTATTCGGAGCGCTCGAACCTTACCCAATCGCCGTCGATCTCGACGGCAACCGGCGGCGCAAGCGAGCGCACCTTGACGCTCACCTGACGCTGCTTCTCGCCGATCCAGTTCCAGTCCCCGACCCGCATCGCGCTGACCGCGAGCGCGCGCCGGGGGCCGACGACCAGGCGCCGGGTTTCGGGTTCGATGCGCACGACATAGAGCGGCTCGGCCTGGCCGCCGATCTCGACGCCACGCCGCTGCCCGACGGTGAAATGGACGACTCCGCGGTGCTGACCCAAAACGCGGCCTTCGAGATCGACGATCTCGCCCGGAGCGATGGTTTCGGGGCGGAGCCGCTTGACCAGGCCGGCATAGTCGCCATCGGGGACGAAGCAGATGTCCTGGCTGTCGGGCTTGGCGGCGACCGTGAGCCCCGCCTCCTCGGCGATCTGCCGGACATCCCCCTTCGCCAGGTCGCCGAGCGGGAAGCGCAGGAAATCGAGCTGCTCGCAGGTGGTGCCATAGAGGAAATAGCTCTGGTCGCGGCCGATATCGGCGCCGCGGTGAAGCTCGGTGCGCTGCTGGCCATGAGCGTCCGAGACGATCCGCCGCACATAATGGCCGGTGGCGAGGCAGTCGGCGCCGAGCTCGCGCGCGAACGCGATGAGGTCGGTGAACTTCACCCCCTGGTTGCAGAGGCTGCACGGCACCGGGGTCCGGCCAGCCGCATATTCGTCGGCGAAGCGGTCGATAACGCCGGTGCGGAAGCGGCTTTCGTAATCGAGCACATAATGGGCGATGCCGAGGCGGTCGGCGACGCTCTTCGCGTCGTAGATGTCCTGACCGGCGCAGCACGAGCCCGACCGCCGCACTGCTTCACCATGATCGTAAAGCTGGAGGGTAACGCCGATCACCTGCGCGCCGCTGTTCGCGGCGAGCGCGGCGACGACCGAGCTGTCGACGCCGCCCGACATGGCGACGAGGATGCGCGCGTCCGCGGCGGGGCGTCCAAGATCGAAGCTGGCCGGCATTGCCGCTCTTTACCCGAAGTTCACCCATCGCGGCTAGACGCGAAGGAAGGTTTAGCCGGGAGAGGGCTGCGTTTGTCACGTTTCGAGGGCGATTTTAGTGCGGCCGGCCAAGCTCCGCTAAGCACGAGCGAACTGCTCGACCTGCTCGCGGCCAGCTCCGCCATGCCCAGCGAACAGCGCCAGCAGGCGATCGCCTGCTACCTCTCCGCCAGCGAGGGCTGGCACGAGGCCTTGAAGGCGCTCCGCGGGGCGTTCGCAACCAATGCCGCGGCGGCTGTGAAGCTCGGCAACGCCAAGAATGTTCGGGATATTAACCAGCGCGCTTCAGAATATCTTCAATGGCAAGCTCTTAAGCCCACTGGCAGCGACAATGATTAAGCAGGTTTGACGAATGCTCGAGAACCAGAAGTTTCGGCCAGCCCAGGTCATCGGTCCGCTCGGCGAGCCGCTGACGCTCGACAGCCTGCCGCCGCCGCAGACGACCCGCTGGGTGGTGCGCCGGAAGGCCGAGGTTGTGGCTGCGGTCTCGGGCGGCCTGCTGACCGTCGACGAGGCGTGCCAGCGCTACTCGCTCAGCCTCGAAGAGTTCACCAGTTGGCAGCGCGCCGTCGACCGCAGCGGAATGCCCGGTTTGCGTGTCACCCGAATCAAGCATTACCGCGACGTCTACGAGCGCCAGCAGCGTTATTGACGAATTCCCGTTACGGTTATCAACCGAACGCGAGTTTTCCACGGTTTTCAGCGCGCTCCCTTTACCATCGCACTGGACAGGGCTCTCCAAATCCGGAACAAGACACGCGCATCACGCGTCTTGATGCCGGAAGGCCGCCGCGTACCCATCAGGTGGCCACGAACAGGAGGGAACGCTCATGGGTTTCATCGTTTGGCTGATCGTCGGGGGAATTGTCGGCTGGCTCGCCAGTCTGGTCATGCGCACGGACGGTCAACAAGGCATCATACTCAACATCGTCGTCGGCATCGTCGGCGCAGTGATCGCCGGCCTGATCTTTGGCGGCGGCAACATCAACACGTCGGACCCACTCGATCTCACCAACATCCTCTATTCGCTGCTTGGTGCGATCATTCTTTTGGCGATCGTCAACCTGGTTCGCCGGGGTTCGGTCCGCTAAGTCCGAGCATTCATCACATCGGAAGGCCGCGCGGCATCACCGCGCGGCCTTTTCTTTGGGCTATTGAAGCTCGAAGCTCATCGCCAGCGTGACCTGGAGCTGCTGCTCGCCGGGATCGATCTTGGTCGCGGCCGAATCCGCCTGGGCGCGCATCATCGGCATCGGCGGCGGCACCGAATAACCGCCGCCCTCGCTGACCGACAGCAGCCGGACGACCCGCATTCCAAGCGCCCGCGCGTAGAGCTCTGCCCGGGCGCGCCCGGCGGCGACCGCCTTGGCCCGCGCCTCGTCGAGCGCCGCCTCGGGCTTGTCGATGGTCAGCGACGGCCCGTTGATCTGATTGGCGCCCTCGGCGACCAGCGCATCGAGGATCCGGCCGGTGTTGCGGATGTCGCGGAAGCGGACGTTGACCTGGTTGGAAGCGGTGTAGCCGGTCAGCTGCGGCGGCATGTTCTCCTGGTAGCGATATTCCGGGTTGAGGCTGATGTTGGACGTCTGGATGTCGCGGTCGGCGATCCCGGCCCGCTTCAGCGCCGCCCGGACCCGCTCCATTCGAGCGGCATTCTCGGTGATCGCCCCGGTGGCGCTGGCCGAACGGGTCACCACGCCGGCGGAAATGACCGCGACGTCGGGCACACGGCTGACCTCGCCGGTGGCGCTGACGTCGAGCCGGGTTCCGGATATCGCCTGGACGGCCGGCGCGACTTGGGCTTGCGCGGCGGCCGGCGCGGCGAATGCGCCGAGCGCCAAGGCTGCCAGATAAGCATGCTTCATCGTCAATCCCTCATAATCCACGGCATTGCGCGGGAGTTTGCACGCGCGCCATGGCTGTCCCCTGAACGGTGCGGGAACCGCCGTGAGTCAGCCCCGCCGGCGCAGGACGAGCCGGTAAACGAGCAGGATGAGAAACGCACCGACGACGGCCGCGACGAAGCCGGCGCCCTGATCCTCCGGCCCGTACCAGCCGATCGCCCGGCCGAGAAAGCCGGTGAGGAGCGCACCGGCGATGCCGAGGAGGATGGTGACGATGCAGCCGCCTGGATCCCGCCCGGGCATCAGCAACTTGGCGACGCCTCCGGCGAGGAGGCCGATGACGATCCAGCCGATAATGCCGTAATTTTCCATGGTCACGCTTTCCCTTTCATGGCCGCCGCCCCACATTGGCGCCGCCGAATCAACACATGCGCCAACGCGCCTTCGCGGAGCAAGTGCCGCCGTTGGTCGAAAAAGCGTGGCAATCGCAAGGGGCGATGACAGAGGCGTCATCGGGTTGTTGCGGTCGGTGAGTTATTACGGTAACACAGCTATGGCACGAAGGCCGTGGGATTCGCAATCGGGGCAAGAGATTTTGGCTATGAATCGGGAAACGGCATTTCGCTCATCTGACACGCTGGTCGTGGTCGACGGCTCGCGCCGCAAGCGCTGGGTGATCATCGGCGCGGTGGTGGTTGCGCTGGTCGCGGTCGCTTTGGCATTGATGATGTTCGGCGGCGGCAAGGACGAGGCGGCTCCGGCCGGGGCGGGTGCCGAAGGCCGCAGCGGCCAGATTCCGACGGTCACCGTCGTCGTCCCCGGGCGCAGCCAGGTCGCGCGCACGGTCACCGCCAGCGGCGCTTTGGCCGCTCGGCGTGACCAGCCGGTCGGCATTGCCGGCGAGGGCGGGATGGTGACCCGGGTGCTGGTCGATGCCGGCGCGTGGGTCCGGCCGGGCCAGGTGCTCGCCACCGTCGACCGCTCGGTGCAGAGCCAGGAAGCGGCGCAGCTTGCCGCCCAGGTCCAGGTCGCCCGGGCCGACGCCGCGCTCGCCCAGAACGAGCTCGACCGCTCGCAGGCGCTGATCGCTCGCGGCTTCGTCTCCAAGGCCGACCTCGACCGCAAGCGGGCCGCGCGCGACGCCGCCGCGGCGCGCGTCCGCGTCGCCCAGGCGCAGGCGGGTGCGAGCCGCGCCCGTGTCGGCCGGCTCGACATTCGCGCGCCGATGAGCGGCCTGGTTCTCGCCCGCAACGTCGAAGTCGGCCAAGTGGTCGGCGCCGGTGCGGGAGCACTGTTCCGCCTCGCCGCGGGCGGGGAGATGGAAATGCGGGCCCAGGTTCCCCAGCAGGACATCGCTTTGGTCCGGGTCGGGCTGCCGGCCAGCGTGACCCCGATCGGGCTCGACCGCAGCTTCGCCGGCTCGGTGTGGCAGGTATCGCCGGTGATCGACCCGCAATCGCGTCAGGGCGAGGTCCGAATCGCCATCCCCTACGACCGGGCGATCCGTCCCGGCGGTTTTGCCGAAGCGCGGATCGGCGCCGGCGCGACCACCGCGCCGATGCTCCCGCAGAGCGCGGTGCTGAGCGACGAGAAGGGCAATTACGTCTACATCGTCAACGGCAAGAACGAGGTCGAGCGGCGCAGCGTCAAGATCGGCTCGGTCGACGACGCCGGGGTGACGATCACCGAGGGCCTCTCCGGCCAGGAAGCCGTCGTGCTTTCGGCGGGGCCGTTCCTCAACCCGGGACAGAAAGTCTCGCCTAAGCGCCAGGCGGCGCGCTGAGCGTATCGGGAAGAGCTAGAACCGCATGAACTTCCGCAACATCTCGTCCTGGTGCATCCGCAACCCGGTGCCGCCGATCGTGCTGTTCATCGGGCTGCTGCTCGCCGGCATCGTCTCGTTCGTCAACATGCAGGTCAACAACAACCCGGACATCGACTTCCCGGCGGCCGAAGTGACCATTTCGCAACCCGGCGCGGCGCCGACCGAGATGGAATCCCAGATCACCCAGCGGGTGGAATCGGCGATCCGCGGCGTCGAGGGCGTGGACGAGATCAACAGCTCGGTGCGCGAGGGCAACAGCAGCACCTTCGTCCAGTTCGCGATCGGCACTCCGACCGACCGCGCGGTCAACGACGTCCGCGACGCAATCGCCCAGATCCGCGGCGACCTCCCCGACGGCATCCTCGAGCCGCAGATCAACCGTGTCGACATTTCCGGCGACCCGATCCTGTTCGTCGCCGCCGAGACGACCGACATGAGCCTCGAGGAATTGAGCTGGTACGTCGACAACAACGTCAGCAAGCGATTGCTCGGCGTCGGGGGCATCGCTGCCGTCACCCGCGAGGGCGGAGTCGACCGGCGGATCCGGATCATCCTCGATCCCGCTGCGCTCCAGGCCCAGGGCATCACCGCCGCCCAGGTCAACACGCAGCTTCGCCAGACCAATTTGAATGCCACCGGCGGCCGCGCCGAGATCGCCGGCTCCGAGCAATCGGTACGCGTGCTGGGCAACGCGCCCGACGCCTACCAGCTTTCGCAAACGCAGATCGCGACCCCGGGCGGGCGGACGGTCCGGCTGGCCGACCTCGGCGAGGTCAAGGACGCTTATTCCGAGCAGCGCACGATCGCCAAGATGAACGGCCGCCAGGTCATCAGCTTCAACGTCCAGCGGTCGAAAGGTGCGTCCGAGGTCACCGCTTATTACGACGCGTGGAAGGAGCTGCGGAAGATCGAGAAGGACGATCCGCGGATCCGCTTCGTCGAGATCGTCAACCAGGTCGCCTACACCGAGGCCCAGTACGCGTCGTCGATGGAAGCCTTGATCGCAGGCGCGATCCTCGCCGTCCTCGTCGTCTTCCTGTTCCTGCGCGACCTCCGAGCGACCCTGATCTCGGCGTTCGCGATCCCGTTATCGGCGATCCCGGCCTTCTGGTTCATGAGCCTGATGGGGATCAATTTGAACTTCATGTCGACCATGGCTCTGAGCCTGGTCGCCGGCGTGCTGGTCGACGACGCGATCGTCGAAATCGAGAACATCGTGCGCCACATGCGGATGGGCAAATCGGCCTATCAGGCGTCGATCGACGCCGCCGACGAGATCGGTCTCGCGGTGCTGGCGACGACCATGTCGATCGTCGCCGTGTTCCTGCCCGTCGCGCTGATGCCCGGCATCTCCGGCCAATTCTTCAAGAGCTTCGGCTACACGGTCGTCATCTCGGTGCTGATGAGCCTGCTCGTCGCGCGAATGATCACGCCGCTGATGGCCGCCTATTTCCTGCGCTCTCACGGCGTCCAGCCGCACGCCGCCGGCCGCGGCATGCAGACCTATCTGCGGGTCCTTAATTGGACCCTGAAACATCGCTGGGCGGCGGTGGTCGGCGGCATCGGCACTCTCGTGCTCACAGGAGTGCTATTCGCGACCTTGTCGATGACCTTCCAGCCGCCGCTCAACCTCGACTTCTCGCGGGTGCGGATCGGGATGCCTCCAGGATCGACGCTCTTGCAGACCGAGGCCAAGGTCGACCAGGCGGCCAAGATCGTCGAGCAGGATCCCGACGTCCGGCACGTGTTTCAGCGCATATTCGTCGGCGCCGGCTTCCTCAACATCGTCCTCAAAGAGGACCGAGTGAAGACCAGTACCGAGTTCGAGCGGGGCCTGACCCCGCAACTCGCGGCGATCCCCGACGCGCAGGTCAATTTCCTCAGCCAGAGCGGTGGCGGACCGGGTGGCGCCCCGCGCGACATCATGCTCTACCTCGGCAGCGACAATCCCGAATTGCTGTTCGCCACCGCCAACAAGATCTCCGACGAGATGCAGAAGATGCCGGAGCTGCGCGCGCCGCGCGTCCAGGGCGACTTGGTCCGGCCGGAAATCACCATCAAGCCGCGCTTCGACCTGGCCGCCGACCTCGGCGTGACCACCGTCGCCCTCAGCCAGACGATCCGCATCGCGACCTTGGGCGACATCGACCAGAACAGCGCAAAATTCTCGCTAGCCGACCGCCAGGTGCCGATCACCGTGTCGCTGTCCGAGAACAGCCGTCGCAACATCGCGACGTTGCAGAACTTGCCGGTGCCTACGTCCAGCGGCGGCTCGGTGCCGTTGAAGGCGGTCGCCGAGATCGGCTTCGGGGCCGGCCCGACGACGGTCCAGCGGACCAACCAGATCCGCCGCATCCTGGTCGGCGCCGACCTCGCGCCGGGACTCGTGACCGGCGACGTATGGCCGAAGATCAACAAGCTGCCGACGCTCGCCAACCTCCCGCAGGGCGTCGCCAAGCTCAACCTGGGCGACCAGAAGTGGCAGGCGGAGCTGATCTATTACTTCATGATCGCGCTGGCCTCGGGCGTGCTGTTGGTGTTCGCGGTCCTGGTGCTGCTCTACCGCCGCTTCCTCGCCCCGTTCGTCAACATGGGCTCGCTGCTGCTCGCGCCGCTGGGCGCCGCGATCGCGCTGCACTTGTGGGGCGCCCCGGTGTCGCTGCCGGTGCTGATCGGCGTGCTGATGCTGTTCGGGATCGTCGCGAAAAACTCGATCCTGTTGGTCGACTTCGCGGTCGAGATGATGAACCAGGGCATGCCCAAGGACGAAGCGATCTACGAAGCCGGGCACAAGCGCGCCCAGCCGATCGTCATGACCACCGTGGCGATGGTCGCGGGCATGCTGCCGATTGCCATGTCGCTGACCGGCGACGGCAGCTGGCGGGCGCCGATGGGCATCACGGTGATGGGCGGCCTGATCTTCTCGACCATCCTCACCTTGCTTCTGGTGCCGGCCTATTTCTCGATCGCCATCGACGTCGAGGGCTGGATCGGCCGCAAGTTCCACCGGCTGATCGGCGAGGAGTCGACGCGGCGGCCGCCGGAGCCCGTACCGGCGGAGTGATTTCGCCGATTCGGCCCGCTATGGCGGTGCGATGAGCTCGCCGGCCCTCAACCGCTTCAACCCTTCCCAGCCGGGCGCGGCGGGGATGAAAGCGGCCGCCACCGGCCTGCTGGTGGCTATGGCCGCGGTGTTCATCGCGGCGCGGGTGTTCGAGCCCGCTTACCCCTGGCTCGGCGTCGTCAAGGCCTTCGCCGAGGCGGCGATGGTCGGCGGCCTCGCCGACTGGTTCGCGGTCACCGCTCTGTTCCGCCACCCGCTCGGACTGCCGATCCCGCACACCGCGATCATCCCGCGCAACAAGGACCGCATCGGCGAGGCGCTGGCCTCGTTCCTCAAGGAGAATTTCCTGATCGCCACGGTGGTCGCGCGGCGGATGCGCAACATCGACATCGCCGGCGCCGCCGGCCGGTTCCTGCGCGCCCCAGAAGGCGAAGGGACGCGCATTCGCCACGGCGCCTCGCGCCTCATCGCCGACATTTTCGAAGGTCTCGACGACGAGCGATTGGGCGGCATCGTAAAGAGCGCCATCTCGTCCCGCCTCAAGAGCATGGAAGTGTCGCCATTGCTCGGCCATGCGCTCGCTTCGGCGATCAACGAGGACCGCCACGTGCCGATGCTGGAAGCGGCGATCCGCTGGTCGGCCCGAGTGCTCGACGCCAACGAGGGCCTGATCCGCGACATGGTGCACAAGCGCGCCAGCTGGGTGCTCAAGCTGGCCGGGCTCGACTCCAAGCTCGCCGACGCCATCGTCGACGGTTTGCGCAAACTGACCGTCGAAATGTCCACCGACCCCGCGCACCCGGTCCGCCGCAAGATCGAGGAGGCGCTCGCCCAGCTCGCCAACGACCTCCAGACCAAGCCGGAGACCCGCGAGCGGGTCGAGGCGATGAAGGAGGAATTGCTCGCCAACAAGTCGGTCGGCCAGTGGCTCGACACGCTGTGGCAAAAGGGGCGCGAGGCGATCATCCGCGCCGCCCGCAACCCCGACGCGGCGATGGCCGGAAAGCTCGGCGAGGTACTCAAATCGATGGGCACGACGTTGGAGGGCGACCCGCGCATCCGCAGCGCGATCAACCAGTTCGCCCGCCGCGCCGTCGCCGGCCTCGCCGCAAGCTACGGCAGCTCGATCGTCAAGCTGGTGTCGGAAACCATCCGCAGCTGGGACGCCCGGACGATCACCGCCCGGCTCGAAAGCGCGGTCGGCCGCGACCTCCAATACATCCGCATCAACGGCACGCTCGTCGGCGGCCTGGTCGGCGTGACCTTGCACGCCCTGGACGGGCTGTAAGAGTTCCTCCCCAGCATTTGCTGGGGAGGGGGACCATTCGCCGAAGAGCGAATGGTGGAGGGGTAGAAGACGCCTGCGCCAGTTAC
>Ga0183260_10004304_pt1 | contig 11321 bp, 13 predicted proteins | sample AntDrymUQ4972206_2_FD_129768 | JGI IMG/M metagenome (GOLD analysis project Ga0183260, IMG submission 129768) | Polar desert sand microbial communities from Dry Valleys, Antarctica - metaG UQ497 (22.06) (version 2) (version 2) | ecosystem: Environmental > Terrestrial > Soil > Desert | place...
CGCCGGAGCTGTCGTCACGTCCATAAAGCGCGGATACCGGGAGGGCTCGCCTGACCGCGACGAATCGGCGGCGGCACGTCGACGGGCGGCGCTTCGCCGCGCTCGAGCGGAGGCTCGTGCGGGTGGGCGTCGACCGACGCCCACCCGCAGGCGCGTCCCTACTTGACGGTCAGCGTGCCCTTCATGCCACCGGCCGCGTGACCCGGCAGCGTGCAGAGGTACGGGGCCTTGCCGGCCTTGAGCGTCACCTTGAGCGTGGCCTTCTTGCCCGGCTTCAGTGTCACCGTCTTCTTCCCGGCGATCTTGAAGTCGTGCGAGAGCTTGCCCTTGTTCGTCACGGTGAACGTGACGGCGCCCTTCACGACGGATCTCTTCGACAGCGTGAATCTGAACTCCGCGGGCTTTCCGGCGGTGACGGTCACGCCCGTTGCCTGCGTGGCCCCGAGCGCCGGGAGCGCGAGAACGAGCGACGCCGTTGCAAGCGCTCCCGCCGTTGTGATCATACGTCTCATGTTCCTCCTCGGAGTCGAAGCGAGTCGAGCAACCCTCGTGGTGCATCACCACGAGCGTTGCTCACGCCACTATGCCTGCGCAGGCGGGGCTCTCCGGCTACGGCTATCCGTACGCTTGGTCGATGACGCGCCGCGATCATCCCGCGCCTTCCGCCCGAACCCTGATCCGTCGTGTCCACGAGCGGGCGCGCTACGACCGCGAGGCGATCGACACCGTCCTCGACGCGGCGCTCGTGGCGCACCTCGGGTTCGTCTCCGACGACCAGCCATACGTAATCCCGACGCTCCACGCTCGCATCGGCGACGCCGTCTACGTGCACGGCTCGGCGGCGAGCCGCACGCTGCGGGCGGTCGGCCACGGCATACCCGCGTGCCTGACCGTCACGCTTCTCGACGGGATCGTGCTCGCGCGGTCGGTCTTCGAGCACTCCATGAACTACCGATCCGTCGTCGTTCTGGGCAGCGCAACGCTCGTCGAGGACGCCGACGAGAAGCTCCGCGCGCTCGAGGCGTTCACGGAAAAGCTTCTCCCCGGACGCTGGGCCGAGGCACGTCGCCCCACAACGAAGGAGCTGAAGGCCACCTCGGTCCTCCACCTGCCGCTCGACGAGGCATCGGCCAAGATCCGCGAGGGTGGCCCCGACGACGGCAACACCCCCGACGCCGAGCTCGAGGTCTGGGCGGGCCACCTCCCGCTCGTCGTGCGGGCTCTCTCTCCGGTTCCCGATCCGGCGCTCCGCTCCGGCATCCCCGTTCCGCCCGGGCTCGAGGCCTATCGACGCGAAGGCCTGGTGCCGTGACGGCGGCGTTCGACACGGTCGTGATGAAGTTCGGCGGCTCGTCTGTCGCCGACCCCGAGAAGATCCGACTCGTCGCCCGCCGCTTCGTCGAGGCGCGGCGACGGGGCCTGAACGTGGTGGGCACGGTATCCGCGATGGGGAAGACGACCGACTCGCTGCTGGCCCTCGCGAGCGACGTCTCCCCGAGCCCCAATCCCCGCGAGCTGGACATGCTCCTCTCGACGGGGGAGCGGATCGCCTGTGCGCTCGTCGCGATGGCGATCGGCGACCTCGGCGAGGAGGCTGTCTCGTACACCGGCTCGCAGGCCGGCATCCTCACTGATTCGACGCACACCCGCGCCAAGATCCGCGAGATTCGCGGCGACCGGATCCGCGCGTCGCTCGCCCAGGGGAAGATCGTGCTCGTCGCGGGCTTCCAGGGGTTCTCGCGCGACACGATGGAGATCACGACGCTCGGTCGCGGCGCGGGGGACCTCACCGCCGTCGCGCTCGCCGCGACCCTCGGGGCCGCATGCGAGATCCACTCCGACGTCGCCGGTGTCTTCACGGCCGATCCGCGGCTCGTGCCCGGAGCGCGCAAGATCCCGTCGATCTCGTATGACGAGATGCTCGAGATGGCGTCGTCGGGCGCGAAGGTGCTCGCCCTGCGATCGGTCGAGCTCGCCCGTAACCATGCTGTGCACATTCACGCGCGCTCGACGTTCACCGACGAGGAGGGAACCTGGGTGCAGGAGACAGGAATGGAGAAGGCAATCATCTCGGCGGTGACCCACTCGGAGACGGACGTCGTCTTCACGCTGACGGGCATCCCCGACAGGCCCGGCGTCGCGGCCCGGATCTTCGAGGGCGTCGCGTCCGCGCAGGTGAACGTCGACACGATCATCCAGAACGTCGTCCACGGCCGCGCCGAGATGTCGTTCTCGGTGCCGGCAGAGGACGCCGGCTCGACCCGCGACGCGATCACGAACCTGCAGGAGGAACTCGGGGCCTTCGACGTCGAGGTCAACCGGGAGCTCGGCAAGGTCTCCCTGATCGGGGCAGGCATGCGCTCCCATCCGGGCGTAGCGGCGACGATGTTCCGCACGCTCGCCGACCTCGGGATCAACCTCGAGATGATCTCGACGTCGCCGATCAAGATCTCCTGCATGATCGACCGCGACCGGATCCCCGAGGCCGTGCGCGCCCTGCATGCCGCCTTCCAGCTCGAGCGCCCACCCGAAGTCGAGCCGACGATGTGAGCTGGTTGTGCTCGCCGCTTCGCGGCGAGCACTCGGGGTCGCCGCGAAGCGGCGACCTCGGCAGGCAGACGAGGGCAGCCGACGAAGTATCCGGGGTGAGCAGTCGTGCCGTCGAGGCGGTGATCACCGCGGCCGTCGGGCTGGCGGTCGTCTTCGGCGTGCGGTGGGCAGTCGGGCTGGCGTTCGCGCGCTACGAGCGGCGGCTCGGGCTCCGCGACCCGGCGGAGGCCGCCCGCCGGCGCACGACCTTCAGCTTCCTGCGCCGCGTAATCGTCGCGCTCGTCGCGGTGATCGCCCTCTGGAGTCTGCTCTCGCTCTTCCCGCAGACCGACCAGATCGTCAATGCCGTCCTCGCGTCGAGCGCGCTGATCGCGCTCTTCGTCGGACTCGCCTTCTCCACCCCCCTCTCGAACCTCGGCTCCGGCATGCTCGTGGCCTTCGCGCAGCCGCTCCGGCTCGGCGACCGGGTCACGGTCGGCGACCACACGGGCTTCGTCGAGGAGCTCGACCTCCTCTACACGACGCTCGTCACCGACGAGGCGCGGCGCGTGTTCATCCCGAACAGCCAGCTCACAACCACGACGATTGTCAACCGTACGATCCGCGACCCCCGCCGGGTCGTCTCCGCCGAGTTCCCCCTCCGGCTCGGCGCGCCCGTCGACGAGGCGCGCCAGACCGTCCTCCGCGCCGTCGCGACGGTCGAGGGTTTGCGCCACGACGAGGCCCGGGTCCTCGTCGGCGACGTGAAGGACGGTGCGGTGTGGCTCACGACGACGGTCTCGGCACCGCTCGACGCAGACGTGATCCAGCTCGGCTCCGACCTGCGCGAGGCAGTACTCGACGCGCTCGGCGAGGCGGGCTCGCTGGCTGCTTAGGGTGAGCGACTCACGGTCTCACCCCGTGGGCACCAGGCAGTCGATCTGACCCGCTCGCAGGTAGTACTCGATCAGCGGTCGGGCCGGATCGTGATCCGCGTGCTCGAAGAGCGCCTCGAACGCGTCCGCGATCTGCGAGTAGATCTCCGGCGGCTCGCCGAGCAGGCGACGCCGCAGATAGCGCCCACCCGGTATCACGGTCTCGGCGAGCCCGAGAGGATTGTCAGCGTCTCGGTCGAGCCGCGCCGTGCTCAGTCGGTAGATCTGCTCCCTGTTGTAGACCAGGCCGTACATGTGACGGCCGCGCAACGAATCGAACGCCTCCTCGAACGCCGGCCAGGCAGCCTGGATGTCGTCGATCTCGAGCGGCACGTCGCGGCTCAGAGCCGGAACATCGTCCCGAGCGACCGGTTCGATCCGACCGAGCGTGTGACTGAACCCGGAGCCTGTCACCGCGCGACGATAGAGCGCCCAGGTCGGTCGATTCGCCCTGTTCCCGGTTGCGACGTGACGCACGGCACGAGGTTCAGCGAGCCACCGTCGGGCCAGGTTGATCGTGTGGGCCGGCGCGGGCCGGCCCACACGATCGCTAGACGCAATCGCGCAGCGGCTGCGCTTCCGGCAGCGATTCGAGGCGCTTCAGCGTGTTGTTCTCGATCTGGCGGATGCGCTCGCGCGTCACGCCGAACGCCCGCCCGACTTCCTCGAGGGTGCACGGCGCCTCGCCGAGCAGACCGAAGCGGAGCTCGATCACCTTGCGATCCCGGTCGGGTAGCGACCCGAGCGCGAGCTCGATGTCCTCGCGCCGCAACGAGAGCGAGGCGGTGTCGAACGGCGACTCCGCCTGGTCGTCCGGCACGAAGTCGCCCAATGAGGAGTCCTCCTCCTCACCGATCGGCTTCTCGAGCGACACCGGCATCTGCGCCATCCGCAGGATCTCGCGCACTTCCTCCGTCGACATCTCGAGCTCCTCGGCGACCTCCTCGGGCAGCGGCTCGCGGCCGAGCCGCTGCACGAGCTGACGCTCGATGTGTACGACCTTGTTGAGCTTCTCGACCATGTGGACGGGGATGCGGATCGTCCGCGCCTTGTCCGCGATCGCCCGGGTCACCGCCTGGCGGATCCACCATGTCGCGTAGGTGGAGAACTTGAAGCCCTTCCGGTGGTCGAACTTCTCGACGGCGCGGATCAGGCCGAGCGAGCCCTCCTGGATGAGGTCGAGGAACGAGAGACCCCTCCCGAGGTAGCCCTTCGCGATAGAGACGACGAGTCGTAGGTTTGCCTCGATCATGTGCTGCTTCGCCGACATGTCGCCGCGCTCGATGCGCTTCGCGAGAGCGACTTCCTGATCGGCTGTCAGAAGCGGAACCTTGCCGATCTCCCGCAGGTAGAGCCGGAGCGAGTCGAGCGACGGCTCGACGGTGAGATCGAGCTTTGGAGCCGTCGTCTCCTCGGGCGGCACGATCGGCTCCTCGTGCGGGAGCGCCTTGTGCTGCTCCCCCTCGTGGAGCTCGATCGAATGATCGATCAGGTACGTCGTGAAGTCCTCGAACTGTTCCTTCGTGAGCTCGACGTCCTCGAGGGACTTGACGATCTCGTCGTAGGTCAGGAACCCCTTCTCCTGCCCCTGTTCGACGAGCTTGTGGAGCTCCTCGACCTCCGGAAGGGCGGTTTCGACGGAGAGCATGAACCTCTCTTTCTCCCTGGCGGTTGACGAAGACTGACCCTGGACACACAGGGAGCCCGGCTTCTGCGGACGCCAGGCCCCGACCCTCAGGCGGCGCATCGTATACCGGTCCTTCACGAATGGGAAGGGACGGATACTCGATCATCGATGATGGTTCGCCCAACGTCACACGACGCGGACGACGCCGACGTTCTCGCCGTGGCTCGAGCGGACGACACCGTCCGTCACGGCGCCGGCGTCGATCCCGAGCAACCCGAGGACATGACAGACGGCCGAGGCGATCGGGCGGAAGGCTCCGTCCTCGATCTTGAGCGCCAGCGCAAGCCCGTCGTCCGACGAGGCGCAGAAGAGCCCCTCTGCCCCACCCTTTGCGATCCAGCCGGGGAGGACCTCGATGAGCCGCGCGTCGGCGCTCACCGGCCCGAGCAGAAGCCGCGGGTGCGCCCGCATCGCCCGGATCACGCGATCGCCCCCCTCGCATTCACGAAGCCGGCCGAACGCGAGCGCGGCGCGCTCGAGCGTGAGCGCGAACGTCGGCACCCCGCAGCCGTCCACACCGATCGGGAGCGACGCGGGCTCGACCTCGGCGAGCGACGCGACCTCTCGCAGAACGGCCTGTTGACACGGATGACCGAGCCGCCGGTAGCCCTCGCTCGGCCAGCCCTCCGCGCGGCAGAGCGCGAGGAAGCCGGCGTGCTTGCCGGAGCAGTTGTGCTCGATCGGCGTCGGCTCACCGCCGCACTCGAGCTCCTCTTCGGTCGCCGGCGCGTCGGCGAGGATCCGGCGGACGACCGCGAGTTGCTCGTCGGTCGCGCGATGGGACGCGCAACAGAGCGCAACCTGCTCGTCGTCGAGGTCGGGCCGCGCCCGCACCACGGGGAGCGCCTGGATGGGCTTCGCCGACGAGCGGAGATAGGTCTCGAGCCCGGCGTCGCCGACCGCGAGCTCGACCCGACCGTCACGGAGGACGACGGCGTGGACCGTGTGCCGCGCTTCCACCACCTCGCCGCGCGAGACCTCGACGACCAACGGCTTCACGGCGGGAGAGCCTACTTCTCGGCGGTCAGCGCGAGAGCACGTGTCCGACTGAAGTCGGACACACGGGGCTTCGCCTGCCACGCGAAACTAACCTGGACGCATGCCGGAGTTGCCCGAGGTCGAGGCCTGGGTACGGGAGCTCGATCCGCTCGTGGCGCGCGCGCGGATCGAGAGCGCTCGCCCGGGGCACATCGCCACGTTGAAGACCTTCGAGCCGGCGCTCGCCGTCCTCTCCGGACGCTCGTTCGCGGGCGCCAGCCGCCGTGGCAAGAACCTGCTCTTCCCCACCGACGACGGTGAGCTCGTCCTGCGCGTCCATCTGATGAGCGCCGGGAGGCTGCGCTACCTCACACCCGGCAAGAAGGGGCCGGCGAAACCGATGTTCACCGTGCGCTTCGACGACGGCGGCGAGCTCTTGCTCACCGAGATGGGGAAGAAGAAGCGCGCGGGGGTCTGGCTTCTCACGCCGGAGGGGCTCGAGACGGAGCTCGCCCACCTCGGCCCCGACGCACTCGAGCTCGACGCCGACCGGCTCGGCGAGGTCCTCTCCCGCGACCGGCGGCAGCTCCACTCCCTGCTCCGCGACCAGCGTGCGCTCGCGGGGATCGGCCGCGCGCATGCGAACGAGATCCTCTGGGAAGCGCAGCTGCCGCCGTTTCGCATCTCGACCGAGCTCTCGGACGACGAGGTCGCGACGCTCGCGCGCGCGACCCACGACGACCTCGCACGGGCGCTCGAGCTCCGACTCGCCGGGAAGGGCGACAAGGACGTCTATCGCATCCACGGCCGCTTCGGCGAGCCCTGTCCCCGGTGCGGCGAGACCCTCCGACGGGTGGACTTCGAGGAGCACACGATCACCTACTGCGCCGCCTGCCAGACGGGCGGCCGGATCCTCAAGGACAGGCGGCTCTCTCGGCTCCTGCGCTGAACGGTCGGACGAGAGTGAGCTCGTCGAGCTGCGTGGGGCGCCGAGAGCCCGCTGGACAACTTGTACCTTGCAGGTCATGACCGACCTGCCGCTCGTCGGGGATCTCCAGGCCTCGGCGCCGCCCGTCGGTCTCGCGCTCTCGCGCGCCGGTGTGACGGGCGTCCAGAAGGCGATTCGGATCCGCCGAGGCGAGCAGGAGATCCTGATGGCGGCCGAGATCGACTGCACCGTCGACCTCGCATCGGATCAGAAGGGGGTCCACATGTCGCGCTTCCCCGAGCTCTTCGACGAGGCGATCGACGAAGGCGTGTTGGGGGAGGGCCTGCTCGTAGAGGTGCTCGCCGACCGGATCGCCTCGCAGATCGTCGAGCGCCAGCGCGCGCTCCGCGCGGAGGTACGGATCGTGGCGCGCTGGCCGATCCGGCGCCGCACCCCGGTCACCGATCTCGCGACCCAGGAGATGGTGTCGCTCATCGGGATCGCCGCCGCGACGACGGCGGGCACCCGTCGCGTGGTCGGCGTCGAGGCGACGGGGATCAACGCGTGCCCGTGCGCCCAGGGCCTCGTTCGCGGCCGCGCGACCGAGCGGCTCACCGAGGCGGGCTACGGCGGAGACGAGATCGAGCGCATCCTCGAGCTCGTCCCGCTCGCGACGCACAACCAGCGTGGGCGCGGGACGCTCCTCGTCGGCACGACGCGGGAGCTCGACGCCGAGGATCTCGTCGACATCGTCGAGCGCTCGATGAGTGCGCCCGTCTACGAGCTCCTGAAACGGCCCGACGAGCTCTACGTCGTCGAGCACGCTCATCTGCAACCGCGTTTTGTCGAGGACTCGGTGCGGATCGCGATCCGCGATCTGCTCGAGACGGATCCCGACCTGGCAGACGACGACTTCGTCCTCTCCCGCCAGATGAACCTCGAGACGATCCATGTCCACGACGTGGTCGCGGAGCGCTGGGGCACCGTCGCCGAGCTTCGCGCGGAGCTCGCCGGTGCGACGCCCACGACGCAGCAGACGACGCTCGAGGCCTGGCTGAGCTAGAAGCGCCTCAGCTTCTCGTGAAGCGCGCGCGTGCGGACGTCGCCTTCTGCATCGGCACCGTGCACGTGGGAGATCGCCCGCGGCAGCTCCCGCTCCAGCCCGTGAACTGCCAGCCCACGGCGGCGCTCGCCCGAAGCGTTCGGGCTACATACGAGGTCACGCTGCGTGCGCAGCGAGCGAGGGAGCAGCGGGCGTCCGCTCCGGCGATCGACCCTTTCCCGTTGACACCGAGGACGAGCGAGAACCGCTCGAGCGTAGCCAGTCCGAGTCCTGGACGTTAGACGAGATGCTTCTCGTACTGCGAACGGCCCGTGGCCCCGAGCACCGCGTCGCTGAGCTTCTCGAACCGGGTGTCGTCCACCTGCAACGCCGCTGCCGTCTCGGTGGAGCGGACGACGAAGAGGTCGGCCTGGAGCCCGCAGGCGAACGGCGCGCGGTCGAAGCGAGGCTCTCGCTCGGAATCCTGACCGCGCCACCAGCCGGTGATCTCGTCGACGTCGGCCGAGATCACGGGCGCACGCTCCGCGCCGCGGTCGGGGCTGTCCGACGGGATGGCGTAGATCACCCGGATCGACCGCCCGGTGACCGTCGCCGGACGATCCTGGATCGTCGCAGAGCCGCACCAGGCTGCAGCGCTTGCCGTGCCGCCAAGCGACGCCGCGAGGCCCGCCGCCCCCACGAGGACGGCGAAGAACCGTCGGGTCGCGCGAGCGCTCAGACCACGCCCGCCCGCGAGAACTTTGGCTCGGTGCCGGCGAGCAGGCGTCCGACATTGTGGCGGTGGAGCACGGCCACCCCCAAAGCCGCAGCGGCGCCGAAGCCCACGATCGGCCAGGAGCTTCCGAACGCAAGGCAGGCGAAGGGGAGCGCGATCGCTGTCACGATCGAGGCAAGCGACGCGTACCGGACGAGCGCGAAGACGACGATCCAGAGCGCGAGGCAGACGGCGGCGGCGAGCGGCGCGAGCGCGAAGGCGACCCCACCCGCCGTCGCCACCATCTTGCCGCCCCTGCCGAAACCGAGAAAGATCGGTCGCGCGTGCCCGACCATCGCCGCGGCGCCGGCGATCACGCCGACCCAGTCACCACCGACCGCGAGCCCGACGAGCGCCGGCGCAAAGCCCTTCGCGATATCCAGGAGCGCGACGGGGATCCCGAGCGAGCGGCCGTACACGCGCCAGACGTTCGAGGCGCCGACGTTGCCGCTGCCGCGCCCGCGGATGTCGTCGCCGCGCACGAGCCGGGGCAGGAGATAGCCGAACGGGACGGAGCCGAGCAGGTAGGCACCGACGACGACGAGGACGTCGTCGATCACGCCCACGCCAGTCCGACCTCGCTCAGGACGGTATCGAGTACGACGAGATCCAACCGTTCACCACACTCCAGTCGAGGTTCTCGAAGAAGGCGTCGATGTACGACGGGCGATCGGTCTGATAGTCGAGGAAGTAGGCGTGCTCGTAGACGTCGAGCGCGACGAGCGGCGTCGCGTTCCAGATCGGGAACGTGTTCTGCGCATCACCCAGGTAGTTGAAGAGCCGGCGCTCGTCCCAGTCGTAGGCCGTCCAGGCCCAGCCACGCGCAGCGATCGCAGTCGCGCGAAGGTCGTCGCGCCAGGCGGAGACGGAGCCGAAGTCCCGCTCCACGAGCTGGCGAAAGGCACCGTCCGGGTCGCCGCCCTCACCACCGAGATGCGCGAAGTAGAGCTCGTGATTCTTGATACCTCCCATCGCGAAGGTCAGATCGACCTTCAGCGCCCGGACGCTCGAGTACACTTGGTTCGCCTTGTCGAGCTCGACATCGGCAAGTGCGCCGAGAATCTCGTTCCGCTTCGCGACGTATCCCTGGTAGAGACGGTGGTGGGCCTCGATCGAAGCCCGGGAGATGCCCGAGAGCTGCAGGAGCCGCGGCTCGAGCGGCCTGGCCTCGATCTCCTCGAAGGACGGCATCGATCTCCTCGGTTTGGCAGGACGCGACGGGCGGCAGCATATCCTTGACGTCGCACCCCCTCGCCACGACCAAAGGAGAAGACGATGCCCTACTCCGTGCCCGACCTTTCGTACTCCTTCGACGCGCTCGAGCCGCACATCGACGCGAAGACGATGGAGATCCACCACGACAAGCACCACGGCGCGTATGTCGACAAGCTGAACGCGGCGCTCGAGGGCACCCAGTGGATGGATCAGCCGATCGAAGAGGTGCTTGCGAACCTGGATGCCATCCCGGACGACAAGCGCGCTGCGGTGCGCAACAACGGCGGGGGGCACGCGAATCACACGCTCTTCTGGGAGATCATGGGGCCTGGCGGCGGCGGTGACCCCTCGGGTGAGCTGAGCTCGGCGATCGACGACACGTTCGGCGGGCTGGACGAGCTGAAGCAGCAGATCTCGGACGCGGGCGTGAACCGCTTCGGCTCGGGCTGGAGCTGGCTCGTCTGGGACGGCTCGGCCCTCTCGGTGATGTCGCTCCCGAACCAGGACTCCCCGCTCTCGGAGGGGAGGACGCCGATTCTCGGCGTCGATGTCTGGGAGCACGCCTACTACCTCACCTACCAGAACCGCCGGCCCGACTACCTCGCGGCGTGGTGGAACGTCGTAAACTGGAGCGCCGTCGGCGAGAAGCTCGACGCCGCCCGGGCCGGCTGAGGACGGACGGAGGGGGTGGAGTCCAGCCTGGCGCAACCGGCGTCCGACGCAGCTCGGACGCCGGTCCGGCCAATCCGTCCGGCAGGCATGCACGTATTCCGGATGTGGGAGCGGCGCTCACACTCCGGCCGTTCGCGCCCGCGCGCGTGGCGGAAGTTCGCCCCTGCGGAGTTCCGCTTCGCGAACAGGCAGTTGCGACCGCGACGGCCGGGCGCAAAGCGGCGGCCTTTAGGGATCTGCCCCGCTCCAACGGCGCGGCTCGAGCTGCGGGAATCCGCTCCTGCGGAGGCGCGCTTTGCAAGCAAGCGCAGAGCACGTGTCCGACTGAAGTCGGACACATCAACGCGGTGGCAGTTGCGGCCGCGACGGCCGGGCGCAAAGCGGCGGCCTTTAGGGGTCTGCCCCGCCCGAAGGGCACGGATCAAGCGGCGGAAATCCGCTCCTGCGGATTCCCGCTTCGCGAACAAAGCATGAGCGCAGATGGGACACCTGACGCCGAGCTGATCCGGCGGATCGCGGGGGGTGACCGGTCGGCGTTCGAGGAGCTGCACCGGCGCTAC
>Ga0183260_10004305_pt1 | contig 11321 bp, 11 predicted proteins | sample AntDrymUQ4972206_2_FD_129768 | JGI IMG/M metagenome (GOLD analysis project Ga0183260, IMG submission 129768) | Polar desert sand microbial communities from Dry Valleys, Antarctica - metaG UQ497 (22.06) (version 2) (version 2) | ecosystem: Environmental > Terrestrial > Soil > Desert | place...
ACTGCGCCGGCAACGAGCTTGTATTGGCAGAAGCCAAACACACTGCTCTTTCCAATGTCGCGGCGAAACAGTACGTGACGATTCAGTACGTCGAGGTCCCGACTGGGCAGCAGCCATCCGCCAACGGGGACACTGAGTTTTCGAAGATTCGCGAAGACGTGCGCGTCGAAATCACGAGCAATGATCCAGCGAGCGGGCACGGCGGCCGCGCAGTCACTGGCGCTTGTGGCGTAGACCATCCACTGTGCTTGGCCACGATTCGTCTGTACGGTTCGAAGTGGCGGATCAGCATTAGGCGTCGCCGATTGTCGAAATGACAGGACCCAGGAGAGGGCGCGACTACGGCGGGGCGTTGCCATTCTGCAGTGCTAACGGCGTCCAGTGAGTCGACGTATCCGTGAGTGCTGTATCAGACCGCAACGCGCTGACAGACGCTCTCTGAATCACCCATGCGCGCGGCCTCAAAGCCCGCGCCATGACGGGCGCATCCATGAAAATCGAACATGGCATATTGGAATTTCATGGTACTTAAAGTAACCTCCGGTGATGATCAAACGGAAGCGTCTCCTGGGCGAAATTCGCCTCGCACTGCGTCGTTCCCGGGCAGTCGTGTTGGTCGGGCCGCGCCAGAGCGGCAAGTCCACACTCGCGGGTGAATTTGTCGCGGCGGACTCTGCCAATTATTTTGACCTGGAAGAACCCGGCAGCCCGGCAGCACTCGCTGAACCGATGGCTGAGTTGGAAGCTCGCCAAGGCTTGGTAGTCATCGATGAAGTGCAGCACGCGCCAGAGCTCTTTCGCGTTCTGCGTGTATTAATCGATCGCTCGAATGCACCCGGCCAATATCTCCTGCTAGGCAGTGCAAGCCCTCCGCTATTGCGCCAGACGAGCGAATCACTGCTGGGGCGTGTTGAGGTGATCGAGGTGACGCCGCTAACTCTTGAGGAGGTCGGCGTTTCCGCTCTGAGCAAGCTGTGGCTTCGAGGCGGTTTTCCCCCCGCATTCACCGCTGCGAATGACGCGGATGCAAGCGCCTGGTGCAGAAATACGGTGTCGCGCTTCGTCGAAGGCGATTTACCGCAGTTCGGAGTCAACGTGGCTACGCCGACGATGCTTCGATTCTGGGCCATGCTGGCTCACGTTCACGGAAACGTTTGGAACGCGGCGGATCCGGCGCGTTCGCTCGGCGTCAGCGAGCCTACGGTTCGCAGGTACCTCGACTGGCTCACTCAGACTTTCATGATCAGGCAGTTGCAGCCATGGTTCGAAAATCTCGGTAAACGACAGGTCAAATCGCCAAAAATTTACTTTCGAGATACTGGACTGCTGCATGCGCTGCTGGGTGTTCGCAGTCAAGGCGACATGCACCGTCACCCCCGCTCGGGAGCATCGTGGGAGGGCTTCGCACTCGAGCAGGTTTTGCGCATGACACAGCCGGACGAAGCGTATTTCTGGGCGACGCACACCGGCGCCGAACTTGACCTGCTAATGATGAAATACGGCAAACGGGTCGGCGTCGAATTCAAGCGTATGGATGCGCCGCGTCTTACCCCATCGATGCGAATTGCCATGACCGATCTAAAGCTAGATGCGCTGTATGTGGTCTATCCGGGAAAACGACGTTACACACTAACTAATCGAATCGAAGCCGTGCCATTGGAAGCCTTTGTTGCAGGCTGAGCTGCTCGCACGAACATCCTCAAGATTCCATGACTAAACCTGAAGCGAACTCCGACGATGCGACCCATGCAACCGCCGGCCTGAAAACATTCCCACAGATTGACCACGTTGTTCCCCGACATCGCGTCCAACGCAATGCCCGCTCCTTATCGCGCGGCCACATGTACGGCAACAATGTGATGACGATGGGTACACCGCCCGCGCTGCCCGACACGATGCAAGCTGCGGCCCGTGCGGGCACGCTCGCGCCCGGAGACCAGACGTCCGCGAATCCGTCGTGGGGCTGGGCGGCCGGCGCAGGCATCTCCACCGCCAACGACCTCGCCACCTGGGTCGAGGCTTTGGTCGGCGGCAAGCTGCTGAACGCTAGCCTGCAAGCACGGCGCCTCGCCAGCGTCGTCCCGATCGATCCGAGTGATTCCAACAGCGCCTCGTACGGGTGGGCGATAGCGAAGTTTGGAAATCTCTACGGACACACGGGCGAATTGCCCGGCTACAACGCGTTCATGGGCCATGACCCTGTGAACGGCGTCACCCTCGTGGTGTGGACCAACTTGGCGCCCAGCGTCGATGGGCGCGATCCAGCGACAACCATCGCCAGAGAGTTGATCGGCCTCCTATATGCGCCTGCTCAGTAGCTCGCGACGCAGGTTGATTCCGATAGTGCAGCAATCAAGGTCAAGGCCTTGTCCGAATGCCCCCTTTTTGTAAGCGCGTAGCCACCTCGCCTTCATGAGCGACATCGTCACAGTCACCATCAGCCATCGCCTCGGAAAGGCCGAGGCGGTCCGCCGTATCAAGGAGGGCTTCGCGCGCACCGACGGTAACCTCGGACCGATGATCGCGATTGAGCAACACACTTGGGAAGGAGACACGTTGCGTTTCCGTATGCGCGCGCTCGGCCAAACTGCCGAGGCGAACATCGAAGTGCTCGAAGATGCGCTGCGCATCGAAGTGTCGTTGCCTTGGCTCCTGGCGAAGGCGGCGAAACGTCTTCTTCCAATATTGCGCAAGGAAGCGACGCGCCTATTGGAGAAAAAATAGAACCGGCCTTTGATGCTTCACGGTAAGAGAGCTTGACCGCCGCGCTTATACGCCATCATTCACTCACTGATTCCGCCGTAGCGCGTTGTTCGGCTCCAGCTCGTAGCTCCACACCTCTGTGAGCTGCTGCCCGTTGATGCTCAGCGAACCGCGCAGTGCCAGCGGCTTGTCTGCGCCGGCCCGCGCGAGAATGGACAAGCGCCAAAAGCCTGTGGCGTCGACGCGCTCGAGCTGATGCTCGAGGATCGTCGTACCTTCGTGCGAACTAATCGTCGCGGCGAGCGGTGCATCTGCATTCAAGTGGTCCAGGCGCGCGCCTGCGAAATCGACGATGAAGCGATACTGGCCAGCCATGGAGCTGGCGTCGATCACGTCGCGACCGACGAAGGTATTGACGACCCGACCGAGCCTCGTCTGCGCGATCGCCGGGCCGCCGATGCTCAACCGGTACTTCAGGTCGAGCCTTGTCCCGCCGTCCACGGGACCGGCCAGCGACCAGAACGCGACGACGTTGTCCAGAAACTCATTTCTTGTCGGTAACTGCACCAGCAGAATCCGGCCGGGTTCAAAGCCTTGTTCCAGCCGGACGACAGCGCTCGGCCTGCGGTGGTAGTTCGCTTCAGCATCCTCATAGGATGCGAAGCGTGTGTCCCGCTGTAGCAGCCCGAATTCGCGGCCTGCGGAAAAATTGTGAAACGTTATCTTCGACGGGTTCAACAGTGGCTGCCAGATCCAATCGCCCGCACCATCGTGGACGAGGAGCCCGTCAGAGTCATGCACCTCCGGGCGCCACGCGTCATGTGGCCGCGGTGTGTTCTCGCCGTAGAAATACATACTCGTCAACGGGGCGACACCAAGCTGCTCGATGCGATCACGCGTGAACAGCACCGACCTGACGTCGAGACGGGCGGACGCACCCGGCGAGATCACGAACTCGTGCGCGCCGGTGAGGCGTGGACTGTTGAGCAATGCATACACCGTCATGCGGCTTGCGCTGGGCCGCGGACGAACCAGCCAAAACTCTACGAAGTCGGGGAACTCCTCGCCCGACGCGAGCCCCGTGTCGATTGCCGCGCCTCGAACCGAGAGACCCCACTGTCCGCCCTTGCCGATGCCGCGGAAGTAGCTGCCGCCAGCGAACACGAGAAACTTGTCGTCGATGCCGTGTCGATCGAGTGAGTAACTCAGCTCGAAGCCCGCGTATCCCAGGTCATTCGGAATTCGCTGTTCGAGCTCCGCCTCGTCAAAAGTGAAATGGTCTTTGCGAAACGCGAGGCGCCGCACATTCTTACCGGTGACTTCGTTTATCGCCACCATGCGTGCGTACACGTTGCCGGGCATCACCGGCGAGACCTGAAATCTGGAGTGAGTATCGCGCCAGAGATTGTGCTTCGCTTGATGGCGAATGCCGCGATGTTGGTCGTACCCTATCTCCCGCATAAAACGCGGCGTTTCGGCCGGCGGCTGATAGCGTCCGGCAGCGAGTTGTCGCGCTCGCGCGACGACATCCTCGAAGCCGAATGCAAGTGCGCTCGATACCGGAAGCAGCGCGGCAACGAGCACGCTTACGATCCAGTTCCAGCGCACCCTGCGCGCCACTGTCATGTGTCCCGGTTTTGCATCCGCCGTTCCTGGTTCGCGCGGAGCACAAGACGTGACCGCAAGCTCTGATTCCAATGTGCGGTTCTCCCGATAGTTCGCCGCGCGCCCGGATACAGAGCGGCCGGGATCCACCCACGCGGGTGATCGTTCGTATGGTGATGGAGCCCGCGGAAGTCGGTCACCTCAACCAAGTGCTCCGCAAATTATTCAAGTCGCTCAAATTTCGACGGTATCCCAAACCTCGATCAAGCTAAGCTCGGCGCCAGTGAAGAGCCTAACTCGGCTGGTACAGGCTGGTAAAAGGGATCGTTGGACGTCTGCTTCGAGGCTGTCGTCATGGCCGGGCGCGCCACCCGCCAGCGGCTTAGCGGCAATCAAACAGTTGCTCGCCAAGGAAATCGCTGGGATGAAATCGCCCGGCGTACCGCTGACGCAGCGCGAATGATGACGTTGGCGGTCAAAGGGACATGGCGTGGCGCGCAGGACGTACTGGGTCGTCGTCACCGGTGTCGCCCGCCGGTTCGCGGTGCCGCGCCAACAGATCATGCGATCGCTTGCGCAGCGGCGAGCCACAAAGGAGCTCCGATCAGAGATAGCGGAACCCCAAGACCAACCATCAGCGAAGTGACCTCGTTATTCAATTTGAAGTGGTTCGCTACCACAGCTGCGCCGATCATCGGACCCATCGCGGCCTCGAACACAATGACTGTGCGTGCAAGGCTCGTGGTTGGCGCATCCAGTTGAAACAACAACACTAGCGCGAGCGCGATCACCAACGGGCCGAGCACGAGCTTGTACCCCAGTCCGAGAGCAACAGCGTTTAGGTGTGTGCGCAATGCGCCCAGGCGCAACTGACAGCCCACCGACAGAAGCGCGATCGGTGCGACAGTGGCGCCTAGGCGAGCGAGTGCGTCATCAAGCACCGGAGGAAACGTAACTGGCCGTAGAACGAGCGCAATGACCAGTGCCACCAATGGCGGGAACGTGACGATGCGGCGTGCCATTTCGCTCCAGTGAAGCGGCTGGCCGCTGTAGCGCGCCGCTACCATCAGGCCGAAGGTCGAGAGCGCAAGATATGAGCCCAGCTGGTCGATCACGATTCCGTATGGGAGACCGTCGCGGCCGATCCATGCTTCGATCATCGGCAGGCCGACAAATGAAGTATTGGCCAACCCTCCAGTCAGGATCAGAGCACCGGTGGTCCGCGGGTCCAGATGTGCCCGCCGCGCAAAGAACGCGAAGAAGAGTGCGGCCGTGCCGAGCATTAGCCAGGCGCCCGCCGCGCTCGCCAGCAGATCGAACGTCAAGTCCGCGCGGTGCAGATGAACCAGAGCCAACGCCGGCAGCGCGACATTGATGACGTAAGCGTTGAAAGCGGCCGGAGCACTTTCGGGCAAACGGCCGTTCCACCGTAATGCCATGCCTGCTGCCAGACACAACACAAGAATCAACAGGCTGCTCATGGCACAAACCTTCGTTCGCTGTCGTGAATGGATCGCAGCTGCTCTACGCAACTCATCACTCAGCCATGCACGTTCGAGCTGTAGAACATGATTTCACTGGGATCGAGGCGCAGCTGCGTGTCAAGGCTTGCATCCGTTGCCTGCGGCGGAGCTGACTGACCGACACCAGCGTCGATTACGCGGCCGGCTGATACCGGTTGTTGCTGACAGCCCGTGAGCGTCGCAACGGCAAGGATGCAACCGATGACGAAGGCACCGGCGACACCGCGCGCTATGGCAGCGTTGCGGCGCCCCGCCATCATCGATGCGTCAGACGAATACGAGTAGTTGAAGCGATTCATGTGACCTCCAGGAGTTATCCATCGACAACGGTGGCATCGGTAACTGCTGCCTCCCAAGGCGCCTGCGATGGAAATGAAGCCGCCTTATCCGGGAACACGCCATTCGCCCGACAATCCGGACATCAGCACGTCAAATGCGTAGAAATGAACAGCCGATCGCACCTGGCGGTGTCACGCGGGACTGTTTCGTCGTCCTTCGCGAACTAGAATCTGCAACCCATGATTGCGGCAACCGATCTCACAGCAGCAAGTTGGAGGGCGTTCAGCACGCTCTTGGACCGCGCGTTGGAGTTGGCACCGCATGAGCGGCTTTCTTGGCTGGATGCGCTGGGCCCCGAGCATGCGGCGCTCAAGCCCGCCCTGCGCGCGCTGCTCGAACGCGGTGTCGGCGTCGAGACCTTACAGTGGCTCGACACATTTGCCGCGAAGCGACGGTCCAGCGCCTCCGCTCGACGAACCCGAACTGCAACCCGACGCGCGCGTTGGCCCCTATCGGCTGTTGCGCGAACTCGGCGTGGGCGGCATGGGCGCGGTGTGGTTGGCCGAACGCGCTGACGGCACCCTCAAGCGTCAGGTCGCGTTAAAGCTGCCGCGGGCAGTCTGGTCCACGGGGCTCGCGCAGCGCATGGCGCGTGAACGTGACATCCTGGCTTCGCTCGAGCACCCGCACATCGCGCGGCTGTATGACGCGGGCACCGACGCACAGGGCCGACCGTTTCTTGCACTTGAATATGTCGAGGGCCAGCCGATCGACGTCTATTGCCGCGAGCGGGCACTGAACACCAAGGCGCGGTTGACGCTGCTGCTACAGGTGGCGCGAGCGGTAGCCTTCGCGCACAGCCGACTAGTGGTGCACCGGGACCTGAAGCCTGCCAACATCCTGGTCACTGCCGGCGGCCAGGTGCGGTTGCTCGACTTCGGTATCGCCAAGTTGATGGAGGGCGATCGCACGCAGGAAACGCAACTCACTCAACTGGCGGGTCACGCGCTGACGCTGGACTATGCAAGTCCCGAGCAGATTCGCGGTGAGCAGATCGGCACCGCGAGCGATGTTTACTCGCTGGGTGTAGTGGCCTACGAACTGCTGACCGGGGCCAGACCGTACAAGCTCAAGCGCGGCAGTGCCGCCGAACTGGAGGAAACCATTGCCACGGTCGACGCGCCGCTGGCCAGCGCCACCGCCACCGACACGGCCGCCAGAAAAGAGCTACGCGGCGACCTCGACGCGATCCTGAACACTGCGCTGCGCAAGGACGCACAGCAGCGCTATGCGAGCGTCGATGCCCTAGCGCAGGACATTGAACGCCACATGCGCGGCGAGCCTGTACAGGCGCGGCCGGACAGCACCGGGTACCGGCTGCGCAAGTTCGTCGGTCGCAACCGCCTGGCTGTCGGGGCGGCGGCAGCCGTCCTGCTGGCGGTGCTAACGGGAGCGACCGTCGCGCTCTGGCAGGCCCGCGAGGCGCGGGAGCAGGCGCGCATTGCGCGGATCGACGCGCAGACCGCATCGGCGGTGCAGAACTTCCTCGAAGGCTTCTTCCGCGCGAGTTCCGGCGACCAGGCCGATCCTATGAAGGCGCGGCAGCGCACCGCCCAAGAGTTGCTCGACGAGGGCTCGGCGCGGATCGAGACCGAGCTCGACGACGCGCCGGCGGCCAAGCTGCGCGTACTGAAGACGCTGGCCGAAATGAACATGGGCATGGGGCGCTACGAACGCGTGACGCAGTTGCTCGAACAGCGCGTCGCGCTCGCCGAACGCGTGCACCCGGGCCCCAGCGCGGTCCGCGTACATGCACTGGCGCAACTGGGCAACCAGCTGAGCCGCGTCGATCGCGCGGCCGACGCACTTGTGCAGCTGACTAAGGCGGACGCAATCGCGCAGGAGCTGGGCGAGATCGACGACGACACGCGCATCGCACTCGAACTCGCATGGGCTGACTACTACAGCCGCAGCTACGACGCGCGCGGAATCGAGCGGGCCCGGCGCGGCGCCGAGCTGCTCAGCCGGCGGCCGCCGTCACAGGAGCTCGTGCGTGTGTACGTGCTGCTGGGCGAGCTCGAGCGCACCAGCGGCCGGCCGGCCGACGCCGTGCGTTCGCTTCGCCAGGCCATCGCGGTGGCGGATCAGCTGCCCGCTGGCGGCGGAGCGGGCCGCGTCAATCCGCTGCTCCAGCTCGCATTCTCCGAGTCAGCGAACGGCAATCACGCGGCCGCCGAAGCGATCATGCGCGAAGGCGTCGCGGTGGCCGAGCGCACGGTCGGACCCGCCAGCAGTTGGACGATCAACATGCTCGGCAACCTCGGTCTCCTGCTGTCGCAAGGCGGCCGGCTGCGCGAAACGCTGGAGGTTATGCATGACGCACGGGATCGGCTGAGCTTGCTGCCCGATACGCCGGACAGTGCGTTGTTGCAACGATCGATCCTCTTCGTCGAAGCGCCCAACGAGCGCGCGTTCGGGCGTCCGGAACGCGCACTCGCATTGAGCGACCAATGGGATTCCGTGGACAAATCGGCCGCGCACCCGGTCAAGGACTCCGCGATGCTCGCCTGGCGTGCGCTCGCCCTGACCGACATGGGACAACTCGCGGCCGCGCGCAGCGCACTCGACAGGTCCGCGGCGGTACGCAAACAGCACAACCTGAACGATTACTTCGGCATGGTCATCATCGCGCGGTCTGAAATCCCGCTCGCGTTGGCCAGCGGCCGCACGGACCACGCGCGCGAAGTCGTGCAGCGCTGGGTCGACCATCCGCAGGCGCTTCGCGCTCGCCGGCCGGAGCTGCTCGCGGCCATTGCCGAGGTGAAGCTGGCCACCGACGAGCCGGCGGCGGCGGCCGCGGCCGCCGAAGCGGGTCTGGCCGAGTTGGCGGACCCCAAGTTCGCCCCGGTGTCCAAGGGCAGTCGCATTCATCTGCACCTTACGCTCGCCCGCGCGCAGCTGGCGCAGGGCCGCGCCGACGACGCGAAGCGCAGCGTGCTGCAGGCGCTCGAGGAAAACGCCGCGATGTGCGACGTCGAGTTGAGCCCCGATCGCCTCCTGGCACTGACGGTTCTCGCGCAAGCGAGCCTCGCGCTCGGCGACCGCGCGGGCGCAAAGCGCGCCTTCGACGAGGCCCAGGCGATCCGCGCGCGCCACCAACGGCTCGGCCCGCAGTACCTGCAGCCGCTCGAGCGGGTGCGCGCGGCGCTGGCCTGACGACACCTCGATGAATTGATCGAGCCGACGCGTGGCCACCGCTTTCGATGAAAGCGTCGACGTCATCTCGCGCGCTTGAAGCCGCGCTGGCTTAGCGCGTCCTGCTCGCGCTTTGCCTAGTTGCGACTCGCAACCGTTGCAGTGGATGCTGTGGCGTAATCGACCAGTCCGGTGGTGTTGGCCGCTTTCGAAAGCGTGATCGTGCACGCGGCAACCAACACTGCAGCAAATGCTCTCTTCAGGTGAATGACCGGCAGCATGTGCGCTGCGGACACACCGCGCGGAGCGAACAACGTTGCACTCACCGCAATCATCAACGCCGCGGGCCAATGAACAAATCCAATCAGCGCTGACGAACCTGTCGACAGATCACCGGGTGACACGCTGGCGAAGCCTGCACCGCCGGCGAGCGCAACGGCCAAGCCGACTGCGCTCGACACTGCAAGCGCGCGTTTCATCTCGACGCGCGCCGATAGAAGGTACGGAACGGTGAGGCTGGCACCGCCTACGCCGGCCATCGAAGCGAAGGTGCCGATAACGCCACCTATCAGCGGCACCGGAAATGCACCCGCGATATGCGCCGCCCTGACGTCACCACGTCGCGCGCGCCATCTTCAGCGCGATGGACGCCGTATAGATCACGAACACCATTGCCACCCAGCGACCGTTAACGGCGGCGGCCACTTGTGCGCCGATCACGGCGCCCAGTGCGGCTGCGGGAGTCAGCCGCCGCACCCACTGAAGGTCGAGCGCGCCACGGCGATACTGCGCGAAGACTGCCGAACAGGCTGTTGGAACCATCGCGGCCAGTGAAGTTGCGACGGCTATCTTCGGTACCAATCCGGGATCGATGCCAAGCATCGGCAGGAGCAGAATCAGCACCGGGACCATGACGAACCCGCCGCCAATTCCCAGCAAGCCGGCCATGAAGCCGCTCGCGATTCCTGCCAGAAGCAAAGCTAAATAGACCATCATGGGAGCACCTGACCTGACGACGCGGGACCGAATTGACCGCGCTCACCATGGAACACGCCGCGGAGGGCTCGAACCGGACATGCGCCGGTCGACGCGTAACCGCTACAAGACGAGAACGACAGCTTTCCGGTTTCCGGCACCGGCTTTAGCATCGCTGCGAGCGACGATGGGCGACGATGGGCGACATCACAGAACTACTGCAGCAGGCACGTAGCGGCGATCAATCGGCTCTCGATGCCTTGTTTACGGAGTTGCATCCCGAGCTGCGTCGACTGGCGCACGCGCGATTAGCGGGCGGTGGCCGCCACACCATGCTCGAGACATCAGTGCTGATCAACGAGTGTTATCTGAAGTTTTCGGGCGCCGGCCGGCTCGCGATCAACGACCGCGCACACTTTCTTGCTTATACCGCGCGCGCCATGCGTTCAATCATTGTCGACTTCGCGCGTGGGCGTGTGCGTGAACGGCGCGGTGGCGACGCGCCGCACGTCACGCTGAACACCGAAGTGGCTCAAGGACTCCCCGCCGGTGATGAGCAGATCTTGGCCGTTCATGAAACTCTGCAGGCGCTCGCCGCGCGCGAGCCGCGATTGGCTCAGGTGGTCGAGATGCGCTATTTCGGCGGCCTGAATGAGCAGGAGATCGCCGCTGCGCTTAATGTTACGGACCGCACGGTACGGCGCGACTGGGAAAAGGCGCGTCTGCTGCTGGCCGACGCGTTGCGCGTGTAGACGCAGTAGCGCTCAGAAGCCGTACGTACCCGCGCATCGCGATAAACGCAAGCGGCAAGGGCGAAACGCAGGTATGAGCCAAGATTCAATGCCGCCGTTCTCATTTATTCGACAGTTCGAGCGCGCTCGTTTCTACACCGGCCGTCTGCTAACGGCAGCAGATCTTCAGGACGAGCAGGATTACTTCCGTGAAAAGATTCGTCTGCACAATCGCCTCTTGCACGGATGGGGAGTCGTCACCGGCCTAAGGGTTTCAGAGTGCGCAGGAACGTTGACAGTTTCTGCTGGA
>Ga0183260_10004306_pt1 | contig 11320 bp, 10 predicted proteins | sample AntDrymUQ4972206_2_FD_129768 | JGI IMG/M metagenome (GOLD analysis project Ga0183260, IMG submission 129768) | Polar desert sand microbial communities from Dry Valleys, Antarctica - metaG UQ497 (22.06) (version 2) (version 2) | ecosystem: Environmental > Terrestrial > Soil > Desert | place...
CGCCTCGCTGGCGCTGATCGCGATGAACCTCGGCGACCGCTTCTTCCTCAACCACTTCGCCGGGATCGAGGAGGTCGGTCGGTACGAGATCGGCGTCCGGATCGCGTCGGCGATGGTGCTCCTGATCACGGCCTTTCGGACGGCGTGGCCCGCGTTCGCCTACTCGATCGACGAAGAGGCCGAGGCGAAGCGGACGTACGCCTACGTGCTCACCTATCTCGTCGCGCTGGCCTCGTGGCTTGCGCTCGCGCTCGGGCTGCTGTCGCCCTGGCTCGTGCGGCTGTTGGCGACGCCCGACTACTACCAGGGCGGACGGGTCGTGGCACTGCTCGCGTTCGGAGGCGTCGCGTACGCCGCTTACATCGTGATGGCGATCGGCGTTGGGCGCGCGAAGCGGACGCAGTTCAACTGGGTGATCGCGGGAGGCGCCGCGCTCGTGAGCGTCGCCCTCAACCTCCTCCTTGTCCCCGATCACGGGATGATGGGCTCCGCGGTGGCCGCCGCGACGGCCTACACCGTGATGTTCCTCGGGATGACGTGGTATGCGCAGCGCGTCTTTCCGACGCCGTATCAGTGGCGCCGCGTGCTCACCGCCGCAGGCGCAGGCGTCGCGCTCACCGCCGCCGGGAAGGTGCTCGACGTGCCGCTCGTCGCCGCACTCGCGCTCGTCGCCGCCTACCCGCTCGCGCTGCTCCTGCTCGGCTTCTTCCGGCCCGAGGAACGACTCAGGCTGCGACGAGCCCTGTTACGTACATGATCGCGATCCCCGCGAGGAAACCGCCGACCGCGTAGCCGGAACGGAGTCCGGCAGGGTCGCGCCGGGCAACGTAACGGACGACCTCTGCGACGACCTCGAAGGCCGCTCCCGCCGCCGCTCCGAAGAAGAGCGCGGCCAGCACGTCGTTCGCCACGAAGCCGCCGAGCCACGCGCCGAGGATCGCCGGCGCGCCCGCGATCAGCGTGAGTGCCCCGAGGCGCGGCCACGACAGGGTCGCTCCGTCGTCCGCCGCAGGTGCGGCGATTCCGAGCCCCTCGGTGATGTTGTGGATCATGAACCCGACGATCAGGAACGAGCCGAGGGTGAGCTGGCCGAAGGCGAACGACGTCCCGATCGCCAGCCCTTCGCCGAAGTTGTGCAGCCCGATCCCGATTGCGACGAGGGTGGCGAGCGCAACGCCGCCGAGCGCACCGCCCGCCTTGTCGGAGAACCGCCCGGAGATGAACGTCATCGTCAGGAAGCTTCCGGCTACCCCGAGCAACACGAGACCGGGACCGCCGAAAGCACCGGGGACGAGGGCCTGGAGCGCAAACGCCTCGAAGAGCGCCTCGACGCCGAGGAAGGCGAGCAGTCCGCCGGTGAGGGCCATGAAGGCGGTCAGCCACTTCTGCTGGACGCGGCGCAAAGACGGCAGCCAGAGCAGGCCGAGCCCAACCGGCAGCACGCCGACGAGGAAACCGATGATCCCGTAGCCGAGAAAGCCGCCGGCGGTCACGCCGGGCGTCTCGACAGCTGCGGGTATCTCTTCGACGGTCTCGATCCCGGTCGAGCTCGTCACCCCGACGGCGATCGGGTCGCCGTCGACCCAGCGGTAGGGAATCACGATCGTGCTCGAGCGCAGCCGCCCCAGCGTGCCGGGGCCGTCGAGTTGGAACGGGACGATCGCGTCGTCGACCGTCACCGATGCGACTGTCAGGTCTTCCTGCTGCGGGTTCGTGACGCGAATGCGGATCTCGCCGGGCTTGAACTCCACACGTCGCACGTCGAATTCGTCGGCCGGCGGGGGGTTCGATCCGATTAGTCCGACGATCGACGAGCCCGACGCGACGTAGCCACCGACGGCGAGCGCGAGCAGCAAGACGGGAACGAGCGCCCACAGCCGCCACGAGAGGTCGCGGCGTCGTGCCGTTCCGGCCTCCATCACTCGACCACGTTGAAGAAGCCCATCCAACCGAGGTCAGTGAACTCGGACTGATGGGCGTGGAACATGAACCTGCCTGTGTTCGTGAATTCGATCTCGAGCACGCCGCGCTGTCCCTGGCACTGCATCACCGTGTCGGTGTACTCCCAGTTCTCGCCCGTGCCGGTCGGCTGGTAACGGAAGAACTCGCCGTGCAGGTGGAACGAGTTGATCAGGTCGAACTCGGTCAGGTTGACGAGGTAGATCCGCACTGTGCTCGAGCGTTTCACCGTGATCGGGTACTTCGCGTAGTAGAAGCTGCGGCCGTTGACCGTGTAGAAGTTGTTGCCGCCGTCGCCGTCCGTGTCGTAGCCGTTCATCAGCATCACGAGCTCCTGGGCCGGCGGGCGCGGCTCCTTCGGGTCGATGATGAAGGCGCCGTAGAGGCCTTTGTGTATGTGCTTCTTCAGCGGCGTCGTATGGCAGTGGTACAGGTGAAAGCCGGCTGGCTTGGCAGGAAACTCGTAGACGAACTCGCCTCCCGACTTCACGACCTCGAAGACGCCGTCCATGTTCGCGGGGTGGATGCCGTGGAAGTGGATCGAGTGCGGATGTGAGCCGGCGTTGACGAAGCGGACACGCAGGATGTCGTCCTCCGTGGCACGGATGACCGGCCCCGGCACGGTGCCGTTGTAGGTCCAGGCGGGGAAGAAGACGCCGGGGGCGATCTCGATCTCGCGGTCGATCGCGCGCAGCGTGTACTCCCGCACGCGGCCAGGCTCGTGCGGCAGCGCTTCCGGCGGGTAGAGCAGCCCGTGGAGGTCGTTCGGTCCCCCGACGACGGGCGCGTTACCGCCGATCATGGCCGCGTGACCCATGGCGGCGTGGTTGTGCACGTGCCCCTGGAGCGTGCGCTGCGCGGCCTCTGCATCGCCATCGAAGGCCAGCTTTCCGAGCACCGGAGCGGCCACGATCGGGGCGGCGCCTGCGAGCAGTCGTCGGCGAGTAAATTTAGCCATGACTAAATCCTACCGAATTAAGCCATCGCCGAACTGGTCTCGCTGCCGGCGAGGAAGCTAGGCAACGATCCGGTAGACCTGGAAGCACTCCGCGTACTCGCGGTTGACATTGATCCCGTGTACGCGGGCGAGGTTCCAGACGTAGTCCGGGTTCGCGTAGCGCCGGTGCTGCTGCGACGCGTACTTGCTGAGCGCCGCGACCTTTTTCTCGAGGTGCCGCTGCTCGAGGGAGACGTATGCGCCGTAGGCGAAGTCGAAGTTGTTCCAGGGGATCTCGTAGCCGAGAACGGTCGTCCGCTTGAACGCACGCAGCCCTTCCTGCGCAATCGTCTGGTGATCCTGGTGCACGTCGTGGTGCGACGGCTGGAAGACGGCGTCCGGCCGGAGCTCCTCCCAGGCCTCGACGAGCAACTCGAGGATGTCCTGCCTGCGCTCTGGGAAGGTACGGACGTCAAAGTCGTGCACGGCGAGGTGCGCCTCCGGGATCCCGAGCTCGCCGGTCGCCTCGCGCACCTCGCGGGCGAGCGTGTCGGGCGCAAAGCCGGGCGGCAGGGAGCGGGTCGCAATCGAGAACGCGTGGTAATGCACCTCCACGCCGGCCTCGACGAGCCTCGCCATCGTGCCCCCGCAGCCGAACTCGCCGTCATCGGTGTGCGGCGCGAGCACCAGGACGCGCTTCCACGTCTCGATCACGCCGGCGCATCCTCCCCACGGCGAGCAGCCGCGAGCGCGATCAGGCCGAGTAGCCCCCACATCATCGGGTCCTCAAAGAGCGCGTTGTAGAAGAGGCTGTGCACGGCGATTGCGCCAAGCGTAAGGCCCGCGGCAAGTGCAGCGCCGCCGGCAGCTGATCTGCCGCGGGAACGAAACGCCGCCCAAAGGGACGCGAAACCGAGCCAGCCCAGCAGCGCGAGGCCGAGGATCCCTGTCTCGGCGGCGACGGTCACGGGCGTGGAGTGTGAGGCCGCCTTCTTGGGATCGCGCCCCTGCAAGCCGGTGCGGTCCGCGTAAGCGCGCTTGAAGCCGCCCGTACCGACGCCGAGTACCGGGTGGTCAGCCGCGATCCGGAGCCCGTTCGAGACCAGCCCGGCCCGGCCGCTCGTGGCCGCGTTCAGCCCGGCTCTGGACTCGTCCAGGAGCTTCGTCCGCACCTGCGGGGTCGCGAACGCGATCGCGACGACGGCAACGGCTAGGACCGCGACCGCGGCAGCGGCGCGCCAGCGCCAGGCGAACGTCGCGGCAGCGAGGGTGCCGACGAGCAACGCCGCGAAACTCGACTGCGAGAACGAGAACAACAAGCCCGCCCACAGCACGGCGATCGCCGCGATCGCGGTGGCGAGCAGCCGCTCACGCAGCCCGAGCAGGACGAGCGCGAGCGTCGCCAGGATCCCGACGACGAGATAGCGACCGTAGATCGACGGATCCCAGAAGACGGAGTTGACGCGGAAGAACGGCGCGTAGGCGTTGTCGACCTGAAGCTTCGGGTTCCAGAAGACCTCGCGCGTGCCCCACTGGTAGAGCCCAACGGCCGCATACGCGAGCGCGGTGGCAACCAGCGCCCCGTAGAGACCCAGCAGCGCACGCCGGCTCCACGGGAGGCGCGCAACACCGATCGCCAGCAAGCCGAAAGGGAGCACGAACGCGGCGAGGAAGATCGCGCCCTGGCGTAGGTCGTCCGTCCAGAGGAGCGCGAGCCCGGTCCACGCGATGACAGCGGCCAGGGGGAAGGCGATCGGGCCAAGCTCGCGGTCGCGGTCCTCCCCGCGCAGGAGCTGCCAGCCGAGCGCGGCGACGAGCGAGGCTACAACCGCGTAGAGCGGCAGGAGCAGGTTCGCGTCCTCCGCGCCGACGTCGACCGGAAGGCGGACGGGGATGCAGGCGAGCGTTGCGAAGGCGAGCGCCCAAGGCCGTCGCAGGAGGAACGCGCCGCCCGCAGCCGCGAGCACGAGACCAACTGCGCCGGCCGCGGCCAGCGCTCCCGTTCGCCCGTCCGGCGCGAGGTAGAGGCACAGCCCGCCCGTCCCGAGAACCCACGCCACGAGTCCCCCGAGCCGGAGCTCGCGTCTCGTCGCCACGAGCAGCAACGCGAGGCCCGCGCACCCCAGCGGGCCGGCAAGGCGCGCCAGCTCGCTCAGCGCGACGGCTCCAGGACGAAGACCGCGGCCCGGGTCGCGTGCCCGTTGGCCGAGACGGTCAGCGTGAAGCGGCCCTTCTGGAGCGGTGCGCGCAACCGCAACGTGCCGGGACGCGCGAGGCCGCTCTGGCCACCGAGCGACCAGCGCACGAGGCGCGCGTCGGAAGAGACGCGCAGGGCGAACCGCGCCCCCGCGGTCACCGTGATCCTGTTGCGGGCAAGCGTCACGTAGCGGATCACGAGCTGAATCGGGCCCGTCCGCTCCGCGGTGTTCCCGGCAGGATCGACAGCGGCAAGGCGGGCGGTGTAGGGCCCTGGCGCGAGCGCCCTACGTTCGACCTTGCCGTACCAGACGATCGAGTCCTCCTGGCGCGGAAACCGTGTCAGCCCACGTCGCTGCCCATTTACGAACAGCAGCCCCCGTCCGGGCTCGGTCAGCCGGTAGCGGAAGGTGACGCGATCGCGGCGCCGGTCGCCGTCGGGTGAGAGAATCTTGGGCCGAACCGAGACGACCTGGAGCTGCGGGGGGGTCACGTCGATCCGGATCGGGTTCGGGAGCGTGTATGTCGTCCTGTCGCCCCGCAGCCGGATGCGAGGCTGGTACTCACCCTCGGGCAGCACCTTGCCGGCGTCGTCGCGCCCGTCCCATTCGATCTCGACCGGCCCCTGCTCGTACGCGCGACCGAGCTCGATCGTCCGGACGACCCGCTCCGAGCCGTCGACGACGGCCACGTCGAGCCGGTCTGGCTTCCTTAGCTTGAACGCGACCGAGGCCGTCTCGGAGTCGCAACCACAGACGGGCGAGAACACCTCGTCCACGTCGGTGCCGAAGATCGCCGCCGGCTGGTTCTTGAGGCCCTGGGTCAGCGCGAAGGCCGCGGCGGTGGCCGCGAGCAGCGCGACCACTAACACGGTCGAGGCGATTCGAGCCACAGCGGCGCAAGTCTAGTTGCGCCCTTCGAGATCGAGCCGCTCGGCTAGCCTGAGCCATGCAGCGCGCGGCTGACCCTTACCACGACACGTCGGTGATCGACGCACGCGCGCCGCGCTTCAACCAGGCGGTCGTCGGGCTGGTCTCGCTCGTGGCCGTCACCGTCGGTCCGTGGTGGCTGCTGGCCCTGCTCGCGGCGCAGCTCGGTGCGGGACTGACTCTGGGGCGACGCTACTGCCTGCCCTGCCTCGCCTACTTCGAACTGGTGCAGCCACGGTTCGGCGAAGGCCCGCTCGAGGATGCGCGGCCACCGCGTTTCGCCAACCTCATCGGCGTCGTCTTCCTCGGTGGAGCGAGCGGGGCGTACGTCGCCGGTTGGGAGACCGCGGGTGCCACGCTCGGCGCGATCGTCGCGGCGCTCGCGCTGCTGGCGGCCGCAACGGGACTCTGCGCCGGCTGCGAGGCGTACAAGCTGGCCTACCGGCTCACCGGCCGGCGGTTCGTGTCGTGCCCGCTCCCGCCGCAGCCGCAACCGGCTTCGCGGAGCCTCTGACCAGCTTGCGGGCGCCCGCTGTGAGGAGCGCGAGCGCGGCGGCCGAGAGCACGGCGAGGATCAGGACTTCGGCGCCCGGCACCTCAGCCAGCTTGAGTCCCGCTAGCGTCAGCGTCGTCGCGAGACCGAGGCGCAGCGCGCGCTCGGGCAGGTTGATCGCCACCTGGCTGCCGAGCAGAACACCTGGAATCGACCCGACGAGGAGCCAAGCGGTCGCGTGGAGATCGACATTCCCGGCAACGAGATGGCCGGCCCCGGCGACCCAGAGCAGCGCGGCCGCATGGAAGATGTCGGTCCCGACTACCTTCGACGCGGTGAGCGGGAACACGAGCAGCATCACGAGCCCGAAAAAGGTGCCGCTCCCGACCGACGTGAGCCCGACGATGAAGCCGCCGGCCACACCTAGGAAGAACGCGATCCGCCGGTCGGACGCCTGCAACGCAAACGGCGCATCGCTCTTCGCGCGCCCGGTCAGGAAGGTCTTCACCGCGAAACCGAGGCCGCCCGCAATCAGTGCCACCCCGAGGATGATCGCCGCCGTATCCTCGAAGCCCTCGCCGTAACGGTGCCCGAGCCAGGTCGACAGACCGACTCCCACGAGGGAGAACGGCGCCGATCCGAGCAGCATCCAGAGCGTCAGCCTCGCGTGGACGGTGCCCAGCTGGCGGTGCCGGGCGGCGCCGAAGCTCTTGAAGATCGCCCCGTGGAGGATGTCGGTGCCGATCGCGACCGTCGGCTTGAAGCCGAACAAGAAGACAAGCATCGGCGTCATCAGCGAACCACCGCCCATCCCCGTCATGCCGACGAGCACGCCGATGAACAGCCCCGCAATCGAGAGCTTCCAGTCCATAGGCGGCACGCTACACAATCTCTACTAATACTGTCGATTAGCTTGTGTTATGAACACTGGTAGGCTTGCGCCCGTGAGAACGACGGCCCACGACGACATCGCCGCCCTGGCGGCACGGTCCGAGGAGCTCTCGGCCCAGGAACTCGTCGCGGCCATGCTCGAGCGCTTCGGCGACCGCGTCTCGCTCGCTTGCTCCTTCCAGAAGGAAGAGGCGGTCCTGCTCGACATGCTGATCGCGGTCGATCCGAAGGCTCGCGTCTTCGCGATTGATACCCACCACCTCTTCCCGGAGACGTACGAGCTCTGGCTCGAGATCGAGCAGCGGTACGACACGAAGGTCGAGGTGTTCGAGGGCCCGAGCGCCGAGGAGCTCACGGCGACTCATGGCGAGAAGCTCTGGGAGCGCAAGCCCGACCTCTACCTTGCGGTCGCCAAAGTCGAGCCGCTGGTCCGCGCGCTCGGAGATCTCGACTGCTGGATCACCGGCGTCCGCCGCGACCAGTCGCCGCCACGCGCGAACGCGCCAAAGCTCGGCTGGGACGCTGCGCACGAGCTGTGGAAGGCGAGCCCGCTCGCCGACTGGACCGACGATGACTGCTGGAAGTACATCCGGGAGCGCGGGCTTCCCTACAACGCGTTGCACGACCGCGGTTACGCATCCATCGGCGACACCCACTCGACGAACCCGGGCGCCGCCCGCGAAGGCCGCTGGACTGGCAGCGACCGGACCGAGTGCGGCCTGCACACGCCGTGATCGAGCCGCCGATCCACCTTTCCCACCTCGACGAGCTCGAGGCGGAGGCGATCCACATCATGCGCGAGCTCGCGGCCGAGCTCGAGCGTCCCGTGCTGCTGTTCTCCGGCGGCAAGGACTCGATCGTGTTGCTGCGCCTGGCGGAAAAGGCCTTCCGGCCGGGGAAGTTCCCTTTCCCGGTCATGCACGTCGACACGGGCCACAACTTTCCCGAGGTGATCGAGTACCGCGACCGCCGCGTTGCCGAGCTCGGCGAGACATTGCTCGTCGCGTCGGTCCAGGAGTCAATCGACAAGGGGCGGGTGATCGAGGAGACCGGCCCGCGCGCATCGCGGAACCAGCTCCAGACGACGACGCTGCTTGACGCGATCGAGGAGCACCGCTTCGACGCAGCGATCGGCGGCGCGCGCCGCGACGAGGAGCGCGCGCGAGCCAAAGAGCGGATCTTCAGCTTCCGCGACGACTTCGGCCAGTGGAACCCGCGCGCACAGCGCCCCGAGCTCTGGAACCTCTACAACGCGCGCGTCCGGCGCGGGGAGCACGTGCGCGTCTTTCCGATCTCGAACTGGACCGAGCTCGACGTCTGGCAGTACATCGCCCGCGAGCAGCTCGCGTTGCCGCCGATCTACTTCGCCCACGAGCGCGAGGTGTTCCGGCGCGACGGGATGCTGTACGCGGTCAGCGAGTTCGTCGAGCGGATGGAGGGCGAGGAGCCGTTCACCGTCTCGGTTCGCTTTCGCACGGTCGGCGACATGAGCTGCACGGGCGCGGTCGCGTCGAAAGCGCGCTCGCTCGAGGACGTCGTCACCGAGATTGCAGCGACCCGGATCACAGAGCGCGGCGAGACCCGGGCCGACGACCGCGCCAGCGAAGCGGCGATGGAGGATCGGAAGCGTGTCGGTTACTTCTGAGTCGCTGCTGGCGACCGGTCTGCTCCGCCTCGTCACCGCCGGCTCGGTGGACGACGGCAAGTCGACCCTGATCGGGCGGCTCCTCTACGACACGAAGCAGATCCTCGCCGATCAGCTCGAGCACATCGAGGAGACGTCGAAGCGCCGTGGCGACGGTTACGTCAACCTCGCGCTCCTCACCGACGGCCTCCGCGCCGAGCGCGAGCAGGGGATCACGATCGACGTCGCCTACCGCTCCTTCGTGACGCCGCGGCGCCGCTTCCAGCTCGCGGACGCGCCCGGCCACGTCCAGTACACGCGGAACATGGTCACGGGCGCGTCGACTGCCGACGTGGCGATCATCCTCGTCGACGCGCGCAAGGGCGTGATCGAGCAGACGCGCCGCCACTCGTACATCGCTGCCATCCTCGGCATCCCGCACGTCGTCGTCGCGGTCAACAAGATGGACCTCGCAGGTTTCTCCGAGGAGCGCTTCCGCGAGATCGAGCAGGAGCTACGCGGGACGAGCGAACGGCTCGAGCTGCGCGATGTCCGTGTGATCCCGATGTCTGCGCTGCGTGGGGACAACGTGGTCGAACGCGGCGAGGGGATGCTCTGGTACACCGGCCCGACGCTGCTCGAGCACCTCGAAACCGTAGAGATCGCCGGCGACCGCGACCTCGACCACCGCCGCTTCCCGGTCCAGTGGGTGATCCGGCCGATCTCGGACGAGCACCACGACTACCGCGGCTACGCGGGCCAGGTCGCCGGCGGCGTCTGGCGCACCGGCGACGTCGTCGTCGTTCTCCCCTCGGGGCGGCGGACCTCGGTTGCGTCGGTCGAGACCGCCGACACGCCGCTCGACCTGGCCGTTCCGGGTATGTCGGTGACGATCCGGCTTGCCGACGACCTCGACGTCTCCCGCGGCGACATGCTCGCCGACCCCGAGCAGCCGCCGACGGTCGCGCGCGAGCTGGAGGCGACTGTCTGCTGGATGGCAGAGAAGCCGCTCCAGCCGCGGACGAAGCTCGCGATCAAGCACACGACGCGCACCGTGCGCGCGGTCGTCGACGAGCTCGTCTCTGTCGTCGACATCCACACGCTCGAGGACGAACCCGCGCCGGAGCGGCTGGAGCTGAACGAGATCGCGCGCGTGCGGCTGCGCCTCTCCGAGCCGCTCGTCGTCGACCCCTACGCCGAGAACCGCACTACGGGCGCCTTCATCCTGATCGACGAGGCGACGAACGACACCGTCGGGGCGGGAATGATCCTCTCCGCGGCGAGCTAGCTCGCCGCTTCAGGCGAGAGCACGCTCGCCCATGCCAGTGTTGGTGTATGTTACTTGAGTGGTTCAGGCTGGCATCTATGCGCGGATCTCGTCCGATCGGGAGGGCGATGGGTTGGCGGTCGGGCGGCAGCTGGAGGATTGCGAGTCGAGGGCCGCTGTGAACGGTTGGCGGGTGGCGGATCGCTATGTCGACTCGGATATCAGCGCTTATTCGGGCAGGCAGCGGCCCGAGTACCGGCGGCTGATCGCAGATATCGCAGCCGGTCTGATCAATGGTGTCATCGTCTACAACCTGGATCGGTTGCACCGGCAGCCGAAGGAGCTTGAAGAGTTCATCGAGGTCTGCCGACGAGCCGGGATTCAGGGCAACCTCGCAAGCTGCCAGGGTCACGTTGATCTCTCCACCCATCACGGCGTGCTGACCGCGAGACTGTTGGGTGCGGTGGCAGCGATGGAGAGCGACGACAAGAGCAGACGGATCCAGCGCAAGCATGAGCAGATCGCGCAGGAGGGTCGTCCGAGCGGTGGCGGCTCGCGTGCCTACGGCTTTGAGCCGGACGGTTTGAGTGTGCGCGAGTCGGAGGCAGTCGTTGTCCGTGAGTCTGCGCGCAGGGCGCTGGCGGGGGAGTCGTTGCGCTCGATCGCAACAACCCTGAACGAGCGCGGGATCGGTTCGGCGCAGGGTGGCAAGTGGTCACCGCAGACGCTTCGTCGCATCCTGTTGTCGGCCCGGATCGGCGGGATCCGCGAGCACCGGGGTGAGATCGTGGCGGAGGGGGTCTGGCCCGCGATCATCACGAGAGCGGAGTCAGCTCAGCTGCGGGCGATGTTGACCGACGAGACTCGCCGCACGAACCGAAGCGCCCGCCGCTACCTGATGCCGCGACTATTGCGCTGCGGCCTCTGCGAGCAGACGCTCGTCTCGCGCCCGACCGCAGACGGGACACGCTGCTACGTCTGCGCGAAAGGACCGGGTTCCGGCGGCTGTGGCCGCATCTCGGTA
>Ga0183260_10004307_pt1 | contig 11317 bp, 12 predicted proteins | sample AntDrymUQ4972206_2_FD_129768 | JGI IMG/M metagenome (GOLD analysis project Ga0183260, IMG submission 129768) | Polar desert sand microbial communities from Dry Valleys, Antarctica - metaG UQ497 (22.06) (version 2) (version 2) | ecosystem: Environmental > Terrestrial > Soil > Desert | place...
CTACCGCCTCCGTATGAATCCTGTCGACAGTTCGGGCAAGCAAGTCCGCCGGGACCTTCACGTTGCCACGAGAACGGAGATACGCCGCGACCTCCGGCTCGACTGACCCGAACGGCTCGACCGGCTCGAGTTGATCGCTCACTGCCCTTCCGCCCTAAACGCAGCGCGCAATCTCTCCACGCCCGCATTTATCCGTGATTTCACCGTGCCCTGGGGAATGCCGAGCGACTCGGCGATTTGCGGCACTGAGAGGTCCAACGAATAGTGGAGCGCGAGGCAGACGCGCTGGTCTGCGGAGAGTCGCTCGAACGCCCTGTCGAGTCGGTCGCGCTCAGCAAACTGAATCGCGTGATCGGGTGAAGATCGCACGGCCTCGTTGGTCGGCTCGGTCGAGACTGGGATCAGCCGCGGCCGGCTACGTGCCGCCCGGAGGTGCTTTCGCGCACGGTTGGCGAGGATCGCGTGCAGCCACGGTCGCGCGCGCTCCCGATCGCGCAGGCGCGCAAAGCCACGCCAGGCGTCGAGGAGCGCGTCCTGGGTGACTTCCTCGGCCTCGTGCGTTCCCACGATGGCCGCTGCAGCTCGATACATCTCATTCACCCACGGGCCAACGAGCGCCTCGAAATCCGCTGACCTCGCATCCGCAGAGGCCAACTCGGGCGTCAGCGCTGGCTCCATCCGTACTTAAAGACCCGCGCGACGAATGATTCGTTCGGCCGCCCCATCGGCCGCAACCCGGGCAACCTCATAATCCATCGCAGTGTGCGGGATAGCCGGGGTAGTTGCGCTCGACGATCGTGAGCTGGCGGCCGGCGTCGCCGCCCGGATGCGCGACCGCATCTCCCATCGCGGGCCTGACGGCAACGGTGAGTACGACGCCCCGGGTGTGAGCCTCGCCGCGTGCCGCCTGGCGATCGTGGACCTCGAGCCACGCGGGCTGATGCCGATGTCGTCCGAAGACGGCCGCTTTCACATCGTCCACAACGGCGAGATCTACAACCGACTCGAGCTCCGCGACGCGCTCGAGGCGCGCGGTGCACGGCTGCGCACGACCACCGACACGGAGGCGATCCTGCAGCTCTTCGCGCTCGACGGGCCTACGATGCTGGATTCCCTCGACGGGATGTTCGCCTTCGCGATCTGGGATGCCGCGAAGCGCGAGCTCTTCGCCGCCCGCGACCGGGTCGGCGAGAAGCCCTTCTTCTATGCGATCCACGAGGGCAGGCTCTACTTCGCCTCCGAGCCGAAGGCCCTGTTCGAGGCCGGCCTGCGGCGATCGTTCAACGACGAAACGTGGCTCGAGCTGGTCAGCTTTCGCTCCGTGGCGGGCGAACGGACCGTGTATCGCGACGTAAAGAGCCTCCTGCCCGCGCATTGGCTCACGGCTGGTGTGGCTGGCGTGGAAACGGGCGAGTGGTGGCGCTATCCGACGTCGGGCCCGCAGCCGACCAGGAAATCGTTCGCCGCACTTCTCGAGCGCTCGGTGGATAACCGCCTGATCGCCGATGTCCCGGTCGGCACGCTCCTGTCGGGCGGGCTCGATTCGAGCGCCGTCACCGCCGTCGCGGCGGCGCTCAGCAAACACAAGATTCCCTCGTTCACGGTCCGTTACGACGGGCTCGCCATGGACGAGGGCGAGTTTGCCTCTGCCGCCGCAAGGATGGCCGGCGTCGAGCACCACGAGGTGCGCGTGCCAGCCGGCGAACGGCCGCAGCTGCTGGTCGACTCCACCTGGCACCTGGACGAGCCGATCAACTTCCCGGCCACCCCGGAGATCCTCGCGGTCAGCAGGTATGCGCGACAACACGTCCGCGTGCTGCTGACCGGCGAGACTGCCGACGAGTTGTTCGGTGGTTATGGGCGCCTGAGGCTGTATAGATATCCGCGCCTCGTCGACCTCACCGGTCGCCTGCTTGCGCCCTTCGAGCGCCGCCTGCGGTTCGGATCGCGCTGGGCGCGGGCGGTGTCGTCAACCAAGCTGAGCAAGCCGGAGTGGATCGCCGCCAGCTATGCGGATGGGGACCCGACGCGCTTCACGCGCACACCCCTGGCCGAATGGGCGCCGTACCGCGCTCAGGTGGCGGCGACTGCCGTCCGGGATTACAGCGAGCCGGTGCGCCAGGCGATGGCCTACGAGCGCCACACCCACCTGCCGTCGATCGTGGCCACTGGCGATCGGATGACGATGGGCGCGGCGATCGAGGCGCGGCTCTCCTTCACTGATCCAAGGTTGCTGGACTTCGCCGGCCTGGCCCGCACCAGGGATCTCTTCAGCGGCCCGCACGGCAAGCAGCCGCTGCGCGAAGCTATGGTCGGCAGGCTGCCACGGAGCGTCCTCGATCGCCGCAAGCAGGGCTGGACAGGGCCCTACTCGATCTACCTGCGCGAGATGCCCGAGCTGCGCCAGTGGCTGTCGAAGGTCCCAGGGCACGAGATTGTCGCCCGCTCGGAGCTCGGGCGTGAGGGCACGCAGCAGGTCATCGACGCATTTCTTGGCGGTGACACCTCGGCCACGCGCGACTCGTGGATGATCGGCCGGATCGTTCTCTGGCACCAGTCTGCGTCGAAGGCATAAGCAACCCGTTCAACCGCCGCGCGCAGTGATCGTCGGTCGGACGAGTCCGCTGGAATTGCTGCGATCTCGTCCGGGCCGCCTTGAGCTGAAACGCCGCTATACCACCTGGCTATGGCCCATCGCCGCGCGCATCACGGGGCTGTATCGCCGGACGCTGGCGCGACGCATCCGGATCGTCGCCGTGACCGGCTCGGTGGGCAAGACCACGACGATGCGCACGGTCTCCGCTGCGCTCGGGCTGCCGGTCAGCCGGGCAGCGCTGTTGAACTCGAACAGCACCGCTGCTGTGGGCAGGGCGCTGGTCAGGACGCCCCCGTGGCGACGGCGAGCGGTATTCGAGCTGGGGATTTCCAGCTTCGGCCACATGCGACAACTGGCGCGTCTCACACGGCCGAACATCGCGGTCGTAACCGCGGTCAAGAGCGATCACTGGCGCTCCTTCAAGACCCTCGAAGCGACGAGAAACGAGAAGGCCGACATCGTTCGTGCGCTTCCACAGACAGGCGTCGCCGTTCTGAACGCGGATGACGAGAACGTTAGGTGGATGGCCAGCCAGACAAGGGCCAGGGTGGTGCTCGCCGGCGAGGCGGAGGACGCCGACGTGCGCGCGACGGGCGTGCGGCTGGACTGGCCACATGGGATGCGCTTCGAGGTGCACGTCGACGGTGAGGTTCGGCCGGTGAGCATCCATCTCGTCGGCCGCCACATGGTCTTCGCCGCCCTGGCGGCAATAGCGGTGGCTCACCTGGTCGAGGGCCGCGCGCTCGACGACGTGATCGCGGCCGTGGAGAAGGTCGAGCCCACGCCCGGGCGGATGCAGACGATGGCGCTGCCCAACGGCGCATTTGCGCTGCGGGACGATTTCAAGTCCACCGACGACTCGTTCTCAGCGGCCCTCGACACCTTTGCCCAGATTCCCGCCAGCAGGCACCTGGTCGTCTTCGGCGAGATCGCCAGGTGACGGGCAGACAGGCCTATCGAGACGTCGCGGAACAGACGGCCAGGTTCGTCGATCGCGCGATCTTCGTGGGCTCGAAGTCGAACCTTCAGCCCTTCCGGTCGGGCACGACCGCGGCGGGCATGGCCGTCGACAGGGTCCGTCACGCGCGGCATGCGTGGGAGGCAACGGACATGCTCCGCGATGAGTTGGGACCCGGGGACGTCGTGTTGATCAAGGGCCGTTGGCAGCAGGCCCTCGGCCGGGTGGGGCTGGAATTGGCCGGTCGCGACGTTCAGTGCCGGGCGGACCCGTGCCCGTTCAAGCGGATGCTGTGCGACGTCTGCCCGTTCCTGGGACAGCCTTTCACGGGGCTGGGCGGATCAGTCTCGGCCGACTGAATCCCCCGCCCGACGGCCATCCTGCTGCGCTGTGAGGCCCGGACCGTGCTGTGGGGGCCCCCGGACCGTGCTGTTGGGCCGCCGGACCGTCAGATGTTCGGATAATCAACGTTACGCGGAAGCCAGGGCGGGTTCACCGGCCGCGGGAGCAGGCATGAGGCATCGTTCACGCTCAAATCGGGGACATTTCCCGGCCAGACGAGGATGCGCAATGTCCGCAGGCCAGACGCGACCGGCTTAGCGTTGAAATGGCGAACAAATGACGCATGACCGGCGTTCGCATGACCGGCGCACGTCGTGGGCCCGGCCTCCGGCAGGCGCCGGAGCGCCCCTAGCCCTTGGGCTCGACGGCGATCGTGACCTCGGGCGTCAGGCCCGGGTAGACCTTGATCGCGACTTTGTACGTGCCGAGCATCTTGAGCGGCTCTTCGAGGTCGATCTTGTGGCGATCGATCTTGATGCCGCGGCGCTCCAGCGCGTCGGCGATCTCCTTCGAGGTGATGGATCCGTAGAGCTTGCCGCCCTCGCCGACCTTGACGCCCATCGTCAGGGTGGTCGATGAGATGCGCTGGGCTGCGATCTCAGCCTCTTCCTTTTCGCGCTTGCGCTTGTCCTCGCGGCTGGCGATGTCGTGCTGCCACGCCCGAAACGCGCCGCCCTTGGCGGGCACGGCCAGTTTGCGCGCGAGGAGGAAGTTCCGCGCGTAGCCCTCGGCGACCTCCTTGAGCTCGCCACTCTTGCCGAGCTTTTCCACGTCCGAGGTCAAAATGACCTTCAAGCTGTGCTCCCCTCGCTATCGGGCGTCCGACTGGCGATCAGCCCGCGGACCTTTCGATCAATACCACTCTCGCCAACTCGCTGAGCCAGCCGATCGATGACGGCAGGAACCCGACCGACCATCGCTCGGACAGGTCCAGGCACCAGCTTCCTGACGCGCGCGAGATCCGACTCGAGCTCCGACGGCGGGATGCCCAGCTCGACGAGCTTCTCGGTGACGAGCGTCTCAGGCAGGCCCTCCAGGAACACGTCGATGGCCAGGACCATGACGGCCACATCGTCGAGCGCGCCCACGAACGGGATACGTTCCGGGATGAGGTCGAACGGGCTGACGATATACGCACCGGCGAGCCCCAAGAGTGCCTTGCGCGCCGCGGGTACGCGCGGGTCAGAGGCGAGCGCCCACAGCAGACGCGCGTACATGGGCGCACGTCCGGCAAGCGGCAGGAACGGGATGAGGTTCAGCGCGCGGAGCATGCCCCAACCGCGTGACTTGTTTCTTCGGGCCATCGGACGGCCGAGTATAGCGACGGAACCCCTTCGACCCTCCGGCGACTCCTAGGGGATCGCCACGAAGATGGCCGTGGCCGACTTCGACTTGCCCAGCCGCACGGTGCACGTCCGTTGCGTCCCCGAACAAGCCCCGGGTCCACTTCTTGAAGCGAGAGCGGGGCCTCGTCAACCTGCGGTCGCGCGCCAAGGCCGCCGGTGGAATGCTGTCTCTGACGAGCGAGCCCGGTGGCGGTACTCGTGTCGTAGTCGAGATGCCGACAAGGACGGAGGAATGACTGTCGAATGACTTCGGAACCGACAGCGCAGACCCGGCACCGGCTGCTGGTCGTGGACGACCACGAAGTCGTCCGCCAGGGGCTGGTGTCCATGCTCGGCCGCAGGCCGGGTTTCCAGGTCGTCGCGGAGGCCGGAACCATGGCCGAAGCGATCGAGATGGCGCGCAAGTTCGAACCGATCTGGTTGTGATGGACGTTCGGCTGCCGGATGGATCGGGGATCGAAGCCTGCCGTGAGATTCGCGCCGAGTTTCCCAAGACGCGGGTCGTGATGCTGACCAGCTATCCGGACGAAGAGGCCGTGTTCTCGGCGATCGTCGCTGGAGCGAGTGGCTATCTGCTCAAGCAGGTACGCGCGCGGGACCTCGTCGCGGCGCTGGAGACCGTCGGGCGCGGCGAATCACTCCTTGATCCGGCCGTCACCGAGAAGGTCCTTGAGCGTGTGCGCCGCATCGCCTCAGGTGGCGCGGCCGACGAGCTGGCGCAGCTGACCGCCCAGGAGCAGAAGATCCTGCTGCTCGTCGCCACTGTCTTGTCCGAGAGGAAAACCTCGGCGGCGACCTCCTTATTTGTCTTGCCCTCAAAGAACTACGTCAGCTCGATCCTCTCGAAGCTGAACCTGCAGCGCCGCGCACAGGCTGCGGCGTACGTGGCAAAGCGACACGGGTCCTCGGACTGATCTCCGCCGTCTCGAGCGGGATGAGGAACCTCGGTGCGCCGTCGTGACGCGCCGGGACCATCGCTCAGATTGACCCCACGCCGTTGGCGCTGTCTATTGTCTTGACAATCGAACAGGCGTTCGGTATCTTGCCTCCGGAAGGAGGTGTCGGTGACCAAGCACGACGCCGCTCGCAAGCAACGTATCGTCCAGTACATCGCCAACACCGTTCGTGAACGGGGCTATCCGCCGTCTGTGCGCGAGATCGCCAAGGCGGTGGACCTAGCCTCAACTTCGGCCGTCCACCACCACCTTCAGGCCCTCGAGCGGGAGGGATACCTCGAGCGTGGCGCCAGCCACTCGCGCGCCATACGCGTCACACCCAGCGCGACTCTGCGCAACGGCATGCCCGGTGGCTTGATGCCGCAGCTGGCGGTCGACAGCCATCTCCTGCCAGTGATCGGCGAGATCGCCGCCGGCGGTCCCATTGAGGCGTACCAGGACGCGAGCGAAACCCTGTCAGTGCCAGGGGTCGCCGGAGGTAGCGACTCGTATGTCCTCCGCGTCCGCGGCGATTCGATGATTGACGCCCACATCACGGACGGCGACTACGTGGTCATCAAGCCGCAGCAGACCGCCCATGACGGCGACATCGTCGTCGCGCAGGTCGAGGAAAACGCGGTCACCCTCAAGCGCTTCTTCAAGGAGAAGAACCGCGTCCGTCTCCAGCCCGCCAACGAGCAGTACCCGCCCCAGTTCTACGAGAGTGTCAACATCCAGGGGAAGCTGATCGGCGTAATCCGCCGAGTGGACTGAACGCCGCGCCCCACGGCGCAGGCGAGTGGCCCCGCACTTTACCCATCCACACAATCCACACCCCGTGGAAAAACGGGGGACGCAGTTCGTGCATAAGGCCGTCGCCGCGCCGTTCTCGTCAGCCGAGCATTCGACGCCAGTGCCGTAAACGGCCCCTCGGAGATGCCGCCTTGTCCATAGACCGCCTTCCGCCTCAGTCCATCGAGGGTGAGCAGTCTGTCCTGGGCGCCCTCCTGATCGATCGCGACGCGGTGATCGAGGTGGCGGACTTCCTCAGGCCCCAGGACTTCTACCGGCAGGCGCACGGCACCATCTACGCCGCCATCCTGGAGCTGTACGAGCGGCGCGAGCCGGTTGACATCGTCACCGTCTCGGAAACCCTCGAGCGCAGTGCCGCGCTCGAGCAGGTCGGCGGTTCGGCCTATCTGACCAGCCTGATCAACCTCACCCCCACGGCGGTTAACGCAGTCCACTACGGCCGCATCGTCGAGCGCAAGGCGGTCCTGCGGAACCTCATCGGTGCAGCGGGCAAGATCGCCTCCATCGGCTACGACGATTCCGCGGACGTGAGCGAGGCAATCGACCGCGCCGAGCAGGAGCTGTTCAGCGTCAGCGAGAGACGAGTCGACAGCGGCTTCGCGCCACTCAAGACGCTTCTCCATGCGGCATACGACCGGCTCGACTACCTCCACCAGCACAAAGGCGAGATCAGCGGCATTCGAACCGGTTTCGCGGATCTCGACACGCTGACCAGCGGGCTGCAGAAATCGGACCTGGTGATCGTGGCTGCCCGCCCCAGCGTCGGTAAGACCAGCCTGGCGCTGAACTTCGCCGAGCACGCGGCCGTCCAAGAGGGCAAGAGCGTCGGCATCTTCAGCCTGGAGATGAGCAAGGAGCAGCTCGTGCTGCGCCTGTTGAGCTCGGTCGCGAACATCGATTCGCAGCGCCTGCGCACTGGTTTCCTGGAGGAGATGGACTTCACTCGCCTCGCGCCGGCGATGAACGCCCTGGCGGAGGCGCCCATGTACATCGACGACACGCCAAACATCAGCACCATGGAGCTGCGCACCAAGGCGCGCCGGCTCCAAGCCGAGGCAGGGCTGGACATGATCGTGGTCGACTACCTCCAGTTGATGCAGTCGTCCATCAACTCACGCGACTCCAACCGCGTCCAGGAGGTGAGCGAGATCACCCGCGGGCTCAAGGCCCTTGCGCGCGAGCTCCAGGTTCCGGTCGTCGCCCTTTCCCAGCTCTCCCGTCAGACGGAGATGCGCGAGTCCAAGGAGCCGCGCCTCTCAGACCTTCGCGAGAGCGGGAGCATCGAGCAGGATTCAGACCTCGTCATGTTCCTGTGGCGCGAAAAGGAACGTGGCGGCGAGGACGAGGACCCCGAGGGCGAGGTCATCAACTTGCGCCTTGCCAAACACCGTAACGGCCCCACCGGTGAGACGAAGCTCTACTTCCGCAAGCGCCAGACTCGGTTCGTGTCAATCGCCGACGAAAGCCGCTATGCCTCCGCGCCAGCCTACAACTAGTTGGCTACGACTACCTTTTGCTCATCGGGGAGGAGAGGGCGAACACCAAACTGAACCAGGTTGCCGTCCGGATCTTCGACCCAGATGCCTGGATGGCCGCCGTTAGGCACCTCGAGCAGGTTGGAAACGTGCTCAGCGTCCAGGTGAGCGATACCGCCCGGCTCGTCCCCGGCCGGGAAGTCTGCGACAGTCAGGTCGTCCCACGGCCACTCGAGCGGCTGGCCAACAGGTTGGCCGAAGCCCTCGAGCAGGATGACTCTGTAGAGCTCCGGCTCGTAGGTGGTGACTTCGCCCAGACCACCCTGGCTCTCGAAGTTTTTCAAGGCCGCGGAGAGTTGGCTGAACCCTGCCCGATCGGCCTGATCGGGAACGTTCGCATCGGGCATCTCGAAGAGCGCGTAGATATTGACGACCTTCTCCATGCCGGCGGCGTTCAGGGTGAAGATGGTGGAGCTGGCGTCGGCGATTGTCGGGTTGTCATAGCTTTCGCGCGCGTTCGCGAGCCGACCGGTGGACAGCGCGAACTGGAGCAGCGCCTGAATGCCTTCCTCGTTGAGGTGGCCGACGACCCACGGTAGGTAGGCCACGCTTCCGAACGGCGCGCCGCGCGTGTCGACCTGCTGGAAGATGACCGTCCCGTCGCCGTACAGAGTGAACTGAGGTGCCTGGGTGACCAGGAAGCCGAATGGGACGAAGCCACCGCCCTCCTCCATGCGCAGGACGATCTCATTCGCGCCGGTGGGGTGCTCGATCTGGTCGGCGCCAAAGCTCGGCGTGGGAGTCGGTGCGGGGGTGGGTGTCGGGCCCGGAGTTGAAGTCGGGCCGGGAGGGGTCGTCGGCGGACTGGTCGGCGGTGACGTGGCACCTGGGCCGAAGTTACATGCCGCGATCAACCCGGCCATTGCCAGGGTCAAGAGAGCAGCAGGACGATGGGCACGGGAAGGCAATGCGGTCAATCTAGACATGGGCCGTCAGACGGTCCGCTCGACCTGATGGTTCCCTCGCACACGCGCGCGTACACTCGCTCACCGGTCGGAGGCACTGAGGGGAGATTGAGATGGGCGTGGTCATCATCCGTGAGCTGGTCGGCACGAGCCCGAAATCGTGGAGCGACGCCGCGCGTCAAGCAGTCACCACGGCGGCTCGCACGGTGCGCAACATCCGCGAGATCGAGGTCGTGAAGTCGAGCGCGCGCGTGGAGAACGGCGAGATCGTCGAATACCGCGTTGAGCTCAAGCTGCACTTCGAATACGAGGGCGGGTGAGTTCGGGCCGGTCCGGAGTAGTTATCCACAGTCAGCGATAAGGCATCGGTAAGGAGTCGTCCCGATGATGCCGGCATGGTCCGACGCCCGCTGGCCCCCGCCGTGACCGAGCCGACCCGCACCGGGTCTCGCATCGCCCGTGCCGGCGCAACCGCCGGCCGATCGCCCGGGCGGACACCATCGCAGTCTGGCGCGCCCAGTCCAAAACCAGGCAGTGACAACGTCCGTCCGGAGCGCGCCGGCGTCATCCGCTCGAAGATCCAACCGCCACCGCTTCGCAGCACCACTCTCTCTCGACAGAGATTGCTCGATCAGCTGACCGACGCGGTCGGGTCACGCCTCACACTGCTCATCGCTGAAGCCGGCTACGGCAAGACCACACTGCTCGCTGACTTCTCGTCACGCGCCAGTGCGCGCTGCCTCTGGTACAAGCTCGACCCTACGGACGCAGACCCCGTCACCTGGACGAACCATGTGATCGCGGCCGCTCGGGAGATTGACCCCGAGTTCGGACACAGCACGCTTGCGCTACTCGGCCAGGTCGCACCAGGAGGCCCACCCGAGAGCGTGTTCATTGCCAGTCTGTTGGGCGAACTTCCGCGTCTGGGGGAAGCCCCGACCGTGCTCGTGCTAGACGACTTCCACGCGGTGGATGACAGCGTCGAAGCACGCGACTTCGTGACTCGCCTGCTCAAGGATTCACCATCGTGGCTTCATTTCGTCATCTCGTCCCGTCGGCGACCGACCCTCGAGCTCGCCCGACTCGCCGGGATGGGCGAAGTCGTCGAGCTCACGACCGAGGATCTTCGCTTTAAGGGAAGTGAAACGGAGCGTCTCTTCGCAGATGGCTACGGACTGGCGGTTGATCCGGACGTGCTTCGAGACGTGGAATCACGCACACAGGGCTGGGCGGCAAGCCTTCAACTCTTCCACGGATCAGTTAGGGGACGGCCGTCGAGCGCCATTCGAGCCTTGGCAAAGTCGCTGTCGGGCGCCAGCAGCCCGATCTACGACTTCCTCGCTCAAGAAGTTCTCAACAACCTGCCCCCCGAACTCGAGGAGTTCCTGGTTCGTGTCGCTCTTCTCGATCGGATCGTCGCCGCGCACGTTGTCGCGTTGTTCGCGGAGCGCCGCGGCCTCGCTCCCGATGAGGATCACGCCCGTCGATGGATCGACGACGCCGATCGCCTCGGACTGCTGAGCCGAACCAGCCAGTCAAGCGAGGCGCGTCAGCTCCACCCGCTGTTGCGCGATTTCCTCCTCCGAACACTGACACAGCGCCACTCGGCGGCGGCAATCCGAGAGATGCATTTGGCGCTTGCCCGCGCTGTGGCCGAGGCTGAGCCACTTATCGCCAGCCGACACTTCATCGAGGCCGGCGACCAAACGGAGGCGATGCGGAGTCTCGGGCGGTCGGTGATGTTGACGATGGGTTCGGGTCAGTGGGGCATGGCCTCGTCGCTGATCGACCGCCTTGATGGAGTGCCCGCCGATCCGGCCGTGGCTGCGATCCGCGCCCGACGTTTGATCGAGGAGGGAGACCTGTCTGAGGCCGAAGCGCTCCTTA
>Ga0183260_10004308_pt1 | contig 11317 bp, 16 predicted proteins | sample AntDrymUQ4972206_2_FD_129768 | JGI IMG/M metagenome (GOLD analysis project Ga0183260, IMG submission 129768) | Polar desert sand microbial communities from Dry Valleys, Antarctica - metaG UQ497 (22.06) (version 2) (version 2) | ecosystem: Environmental > Terrestrial > Soil > Desert | place...
ACCAGCCAAGATCCAAACCGGCACACCGTCACGGGCCCTCCAGAGATCAAACCCGGCTCAACGGCCCAGCTCAACCGGCCCCGTGAATGGACACCCGTAGGGTGAGCGGCATGTTGCCATGGTCCGCTCCGCTTGCTGGCCGGCTCGACGAACTCGTGATCGATAGTGCCCTTCTCCAAGGCAATCCCTTAGGGGATCCTGCCCGGCGCCCGCTGTGGGTCTATGTCCTTCCTGGCTATGAGGACACGGGGCGGCGTTTCCCGAGTGTCTACGTGCTGCAGGGCTACACCGGACACGTGGCGATGTGGAGGAATCGCAGCCCGTACCGGCAGCCGTTTCCGGAGACCGCCGATGCTGTGTTCGCTGCTGGTGAGACGCCACCGGTGGTGGTGGTGGTGGTGGTGGTGGTGGTGGTGGATGCTTGGACGACCTACGGCGGCAGCCAGTTCGTGGACTCCCCCGGCACCGGTCGGTACCACAGTTATCTGTGCGATAAGGTTGTGCCCTTCGTTGATGCGCGTTACCGGACGCTGCCGCAGCGGGAGCATCGGGCGATCAGCGGCAAGTCCTCCGGCGGATTCGGTGCGATGATCACACCGATGCTGCGGCCGGATCTGTTTGGCGCGTTGGCTAGTCACGCTGGCGATGCGTTGTACGAGTTGTGCTACTTGGCTCAGTTCGGCAAGGCGGTGCGCTACTGCGCTACCTGCGTGACTACGACGGCGACATCGGTGCATGGTGGTCTGACTTCCGGTCAAGGACCGCGTTCACCAAGCCCGCAGACGGGGAGCTGCTCGAAACTGCTGGGCGTCTCCGCATGCTTCTCCGCCCGAGAAGACGTGCACCCCAGAGTTGCCGTTCGATCCGCACTGTGGGGTGCTGCGTGAGGAGGTCTGGCAGCGGTGGCTGGACTGGGATCCGGTGCGGATGGCGCCGCGTTACGCCGAGGCGTTGGGCTCGCTGCGCGCGGTGTGGCTAGACGCCGGTACCCGCGATGAGTGGTACCTCGACCTAGGTGCGCAGGCATTCCGGGACCAACTCCGCGCCTGGGTGCCGTAGTTTCGCCGAATCACGTCCTCGCGAAACGTCATCCACGGATTGTCGTAGACGACACGCGACGAGACCTGCTCGATCGCCTGCCGCCCAGCGCCACGGGCGCCGTCAGGTCGTGGAGTCATATCGGCACACAAGCTTTCCCAATCGCCATTCACTCAAGGTCGATCGTGTAGTCGAGCGCGGTGTCGGCGGCCGGGATGACGATGTTGGCCGCCTCCACAGGGGGTCGGTCACCTTCCGGCCCAGTGAGCATCCGCCGAGCGACTAGCAGTACCGGCACGCCTTCCGCGATGTTCAGTGTGCGTCGTTCGTCCGGTGTCGGCATACGAGATCGGACGCTCTCTTCGACGCGAGTAATGAAGATTCCTAGCGTTGCGAGCTGGGCTAAGTTGCCTCCTGGCCAGGGCTCGTTGGTCGGGTCCGCAACTGGCGTATCCCGAACCAGATCGAACGGATAGTAGGACCAGCTCATCTGCTGCGCTCGATCGTTGGCGTAGAAAACGAACCGACGCTGTAGCACCTTGGTACCGAGTTCAGGATCAAGGTCTAGCAACTCCGCGACCTCGCGCGGTGCTGACACCACTTGGAAATCCTTGTCGAGGCGGTACTGATCCCACGTGATGCCGTGGTCGCGAGTGAATGAGGTGCCCTTGGGTGGATCCGGCGCGCCATACCGTTTGATCTGCGCGAGATCGTGGCGGTACCGATCTCCAGCGATGCGACGGACGGGGCCGTGCTCCCGCACAAAGGTGCCCTTGCCCTGGCGGCTGTAGATCAAGCCTTCGGCGCGGAGCTCCCCGACAGCCAGCCGGACGACGACGCGCGAGACGTCGAACTCGCGGATCAACTCGACTTCGGTGGGGAGCTTCGACCCTGGCGCGAACGCTCCGCTTCGGATGCGACGGCGCAGCTCGTCAGCGATCTGTTGGTACGCCGGGCCGCTCGTCGGGTCAACCACGTGGGCCAACTTACCCGGGCTCGTTCGGTCGACGGCACCTCTCTCTAGCTTGTTGTAATAATTATGATGACCTGCTAGCGTCGCCCTCGTCGCTCGGGCCGCAGGCTCGACGCCAGACAGCAGGAAGCCCCGGCCGGTGCTGGAACACCGGCCGGGGCGTACATCGAACCGTGGGAGGGCATCGATGCAGGTTGAGGCTACCCGGATGTACCGGGTGAGGGACGTGGCCGGGCACTTCGAGGTGTCGGTCGCGACGATCTACCGGGCGATCGAGTCCGGGCAGTTGGACGCGTTGAAGCTGGGGACCGGGCGGGGCGCGCTGCGGGTGCCCGGGGCGGCGGTGCTGGCCTTCACGACGACCTGCGCGCCGACTGGCGCCGCGGTGGTGTCGTCGTGATCCGGCGGGCAGCGGAGTCGGTGTCGGGGGGGCTGGCCGAGTTGCTGGGGTTGGTGGACTCGCCGTGGTGGTGGGCGCAGGGATTATGCGCCCAGACCGACCCGGAGGTGTTCTTCCCGGAGAAGGGCGGGTCCACCCGAGAGGCCAAGCAGGTCTGCCGGGCGTGCCCGGTGCGTGCCGAGTGCCTGGAATACGCCCTGGCCCACGATGAGCGGTTCGGGGTGTGGGGCGGGCTCTCGGAACGGGAACGCCGCCGGTCCAAGCACGACGACGCCGTCAGCGCTGAGCCGCTGCGCCCAGGGGCGCGACAGGCCGGACCGTCCGGGTCGGCGGCGGCGTGATGGCCCGGCTCCGGGGTCGTGAAGTACCCGACGTGACGTTCGGCGCCGAGGTCGAGGGCATCGGCTGGGTGGACACCGCCTGGACCGAGGGCGGCCTGCCGACCTGTCATTGGAACGCCGCCCCGGCCGGGCTGGCCACGCGGCGCCAGCTCCGCGAGCTCGGGCTGGCCCCGGGCGGGGCGCCGCCGATCGCCGCGCTGCGCCGCCGCCCCGGGGGCTACCTGCACGCCTACCTATACCGCATGGACCTCGCGGTCCTCAAACGGGAGGCGACCCCAGCAGTGCTGACCGCGCTGGGCAAGGCGATGCGGGCCCGCCGCACCTGCCCCACCTGCGGAACCGACACCGGGGCGTGCCTGCCCCGCTCACTGGGCGAGTGCTGGGACTGCTTCCTCGCCGCCCCCGCCCGGGTCCGCGCCGCACCCGACCACGACGACCACCCACGCACCGAGACCGCGAGGGGAGCGGCGGCATGAGCGGCGACCAAGAACCCGGCGGCCCCGCTCCCGCCGCTCCCCCCGTACCAGCAAGCACCCAGCCCGGTGGCCCTTCCGGCAAGAACGCCCACCGGGCCGGGCTCCCCTCCCACCTTGTGACGACGTGAAGGGACCGACGATGTTACAGACCCAGACGTGCGTGATCGCCCGCTGCGACGAGTGCGGGCACGGCCCATTCGACCCGGACCTGCCCTACCACCCCGACGTGGCGCGGCACTGGCCCACCGAAGGCGCCGCGCTCGACGCGCTCGCCGAGCAGGGCTGGCAAGCCGGCGGCCCACGGCTGCGGTGCCCGGACTGCGCCGCCGTCGCGGTGTGCGAGGCCGACGGCCACGACTTCGGCGAGTGGGTCCGGTGCCCCTGCCCCGGTGCCCGCCCCGGGCACCGGTCCGGCCCGGATCGGCGGTGTGAGCGCCGGTACCGCTACTGCGACCGGTGCGACCTGGCCGAGACCACCACCACGACCGCCGCGGCCGGGACGGCGGTGGCGTGATGGGCGAGCGCGTGTGGACCGGGCTGGACCCGGTGGCGGCCGACGGGCTGGCGTGTGTGGTGTGCGGCCGCGACTTCCGCACCCCCGGATCCTCGGCGGTGCCGGTGGGCCGCTCGCACACCGGCTCGCAGGTGTTCGCCTGCGCCGGACAGTGCGTGGCCGCCACCGGGGAACCGGTCGTCGGGCACCGGGCAGCGCCCGGGGAGACGGCGGGGGCGACCGGGGGAACCGCGGTACCGCCGCTGGTGGTGGTGCCGGTGGAGGCGGTCGACGCGCTGTGCGACGCCACCATGTCGTTCTACCGCGAGGACCTGGCGGTGGCGTTGCGGGAGACGGCGGCGCCGCTGGTGGTGGCCGTGGAGCTGCGCCGCCTGGCCGGGGAGTGGGACCCGCACCTCGACGACCCGCACGTCACCCCCGGTGAGCTCCACCACCGGGAGAGCATCGCGGCGCTGTGCGCGGCGCTGCGGGACCGCGCCGCCGAGCTCGACCGCGCCGCGGGGCGCGCCTCGTGACCGGCCCGCAGCACTACGCCGAAGCGGAACGCCTCGCCCAGGTGGTCAGTGAGTACCCCGAAGCGTTCGACACCGCCGTGCTGGTCGCGCTCGCGCAGGTCCACGCCACCCTCGCGGTGGCCGCGGGGACCGTGTGGCCTGCGGTCCGCGAGTACTGGGGCGATGTCGAGGCCGACGCGCACGACTGGGCGCGGGTGACGTCATGAGCGCCCGGCGGATGCTCGCCGCGCTCGCGCCCCGCCTCGGTGGGCGTCGCCCGACGTGGCCGCTGCCACCGCTGGACGGCTGGGATGCCTGGCACGCCGACCCTGACTCGGGGGTGTGGTCGCTGACCCCACCGTGCGGGCACGGGTGGTGGTCGTTGTGGGCGCCGGGCAGCGCCGACCCGGGCATCGAGTTCCCCTATGAGGACCGCTGCCCGGACGCGCGGCACCCGGCGCGGGACGGTGAGAACGGCGAGGAGGACCTGGCCGCTATCCGCGGGTGGCTGGTGCCGTGGATCGAGGAGGTCACCAGTGGGCGGGTGGTCGACCTGGTGGAGGACTGGTCCGCGCCGTACGGACCGGCACGGACCTTCCGGGAGTACGTGATCTACGCACGGGTGGTGACCTCGTGACCGCCCCGGTGGTGGCGGCGCCCGGCCGCGCGGTGCGGGTGGTGACGGTCGCCGCGGTACTGCTGGTCGCCGCGGTCGCCGCGGTCGTCTCCTACGCCCACATGCAGACCGTCAGCCAGCGGGCGGGGGAGCAGTGGCGCGCCTGGCTGCTCCCGCTCTCGGTCGACGGGCTGGTGGTGGCCGCGAGCATGGTGCTGCTCACCCGCCGTCGGGCGGGACTACCGGGCGGCTGGCTGGCGTGGGGGGCGCTGCTCGGCGGGGTGGGGGCCTCCCTCGCGGCGAACGTCGCGGCCGCCGAGCCCACCGCGACCGCCCGGGTGGTCGCCGCGTGGCCCGCGCTGGCGTTCGCCGTGGCGTTCGAGCTGCTCCTACAGCAGCGCCGCGTGCCGTCGGGCGGCCCGGTGGTCGAGGACCCACCCACCGCTCACCCGGCGGGTGACCTGGTGGACGACGTGGGCGATCACCCGGGCGACGACCCGGGCGGGGTGGGTGAGCCGACCGCGCCCGCGGGTGAGCCGGTGGCCGCACTGGACCCGGTGTCGGACCGGCTCGCCGAGTTGATCGACACCGCGCGCGCCGAGGGGCGCCCACTCGGGCGCCGGGTGGTCGCCCGGGAGCTGGGGATCACCGAGCACCAGGCACGCGGGCTGCTCGCGCGCACCAACGGCAACGGGACAGGAGGTGGCAGGCGATGAGCGAGACGGACCGCGACGACGAGCGGGACCAGCCGGGCGGCACGGTCGTCCCCTTCCCGGGCGCCCGGGCCGTACCGGTGCCGGAGGTCGCGCCGGGTGCGGAGCTGGCCCCGGTGCCGGATGCCCTTGAGGGCGAGATCGTCACCGAGGAGGAGTACGCCCGGCGGACCGGGCGGTTGCAGCGCTACACCCCGGTCCGAGTGGTGCGGCTGGCCACGGTGATACGGGAGTCCGAGCGCACCACGGGTGCGAGCCGGGCGGCGCTGCGGGCCGGGCTGACGGTCGGTCAGGGGGTCGGGTCCTGGGCGCGACGCGGCCACGACGCTGCCACCCTCGGGGTGTACCGGCGCCAGATCGCCGCCGCCGAGGCGGCGGGGGACACCGAGCGGCTGGCGGACTGGACCACCCGGACCGAACAGGCCAGGGAACGACGTCACCGGCGGCTGATGGACGCGCCGAAACTCGCGGGCGGGCTGGCCCTGGTCACCGCCGGGGGGCTGGTCGCACTGGTGGCCGGGGTGCTGCTGGTGGGCCTGCTGGTGCAGGTCTCCGGCGCGGGCCGGTTCCTCGGGGTGATCCACGGGGTGATGAACGCGGTGCGGTGGGTGATCGGCGCGGTGCCGGTGGTGGGCACGGTGGTGCTGATCGTCGGACCGCCGCTGCTGCTGGCCGCGGCGTGGCGGGAGGGTCGGCGCCGCGGGCGGCTGCCGGGCTGGCTGGCCACCGCCGCCGAGGCCGACGCTGACGTCACGATCGACGAGACCACGATCGCGGCCGCGCTGGCCGCGCTGCGCATCCCGCAGGTCAGCGACCACTTCAAGCGCGGCCTGGCGCTCCAGTATCTGACGACGGCGCGTAAGGATGGGCGGGGCACTCATGCGGTGATCCGGTTGCCCGCCGGGGTGACCGCCGAGAAGATCGCCCGGCGCCGGGCGGACCTGGCCACCGGGCTGCACCGGCTCGCCAAAGAGGTGTGGCCCACCACCGGCGGTGAAGCCGGGATCTTGGATCTGTGGATCGCGGACAAGGGCGCGCTGGCCGAGGGAGCCGGGTGCTACCCGCTGCTGGAGGACGGCCAGGTCGACGTGTTCAAGGGCGCCCCGTTCGGCAAGACGCTGCGCGGGGAGCCGATCGTCGCACCGCTCATGGAACGCAACACCATCTGCGGTGGGATGCCCGGCCAGGGCAAGTCCGCCGCGGCGCGGGTCATCATGTGCGGCGCAGCATTGGACCCGACCGCGGAGCTGCGGATCTGGGTGCCGGATTCCAACTTCGACTTCGAGGTGTTCCAGCCGCGATTGTCCCGCTACGTGATGGGCGCCGAGAACGAGCACATCGCCGAGATTCTTGAACACCTGCGGGAGCTGCACGCCGAGGTGCAGGCGCGCGGTGAGCTGCTGGTCCGCTATGAGACCCCGGCGGTGACGAGGGAGCTGGCGAGTAGGAACGTGGGGCTGCATCCGCTGTTCTGCCTTCTGGAGGAGGCGCACGTTGCGATTCAGCACCCCGGCTACGGCGGGGAGATCGCACAGTTGCTGGTCGACATCGTCCGGTTGGGTCGCAAACGGGGCATCCACGTCATCGTGTCCACGCAAGCGCCGACGAAGGACTCGATGCCCCGGGACGTGACCCGTAACTGTTCCAACGGGATCGCGTTCGCGGTCGGGGATCACGTCGCCAACGACGCGCTGCTCGGGCAGGGCGCCTACGCGGGTGGGCATCGGGCTACCGAGCTGATCCCGGGCACCGACCGGGGAACCGCCGTGGTCAAGGGGTTCAGCGGGGCAAGGTCAGAAATGGTCCAGGCCTATTTCGTGGACGTCGCGAAGGGCAACGATCAGGTCGGCCCGATCATCGCCCGGTCCCTAGCGGCGATCACCGGTACCGGCCTGTCGATCCCCGGCACCGGGTCCGCGGCACCGCAGATCGAGACCGCCCGGGACCTCCTGGCCGACCTGGACGAGGTCCTCGGCACCGAGCCGGTGCCCTCAGCGGACGTCCCGGCGCTGCTGGCCCGGCTGGCCCCGCAGTGGGCGCCCTACCGGGCCATGAGCGGTAAGGCGCTGCGCGACCAGCTCGCCGAGTGCGGGGTCAAGGTGCCGAGCACCGGGAACCGCTGGCCCCTCGACCCGGTCGCTGTCCGTGACGCCCTCGCCCGGCGCGCCACCGCCGACCTCGACGACGACGGCTAGCGAGTTACCCCTCGGCGCATCCCCCGCGCACCCCGATCTCGGCCCCTGCGCGGGGGTGCACCGGGGGGACCTAACTCAGCCCCTCGACCTAACTTCCGGCAGGTCACGGCCACTACCACGCCGCTAACCCGCCGAGTTACAGACCTAACCCGCCGCGCGGGAGCTAACTGCCCGCCGCGGCACTACCGGAGATACGCCATGACCCCGTTCCTGCTACTCACCGCCACCACCACGACCACGGCCCTGGACCCGCCCGCGCTGGCCGCGCTAGCCGCCCTCGCCGTCCTCGGCTGGCGGCTCCTGACCGTCTGGCTGTTCCCGTTCGCGCCGTGCCGCCACTGCCGCGGCAGCGGCAAGCACCGCTCCGCCCGGTACTGGCGGCCCTGTCGGAAGTGCAAGGGCACCGGGCGGCGAATCCGCACCGGCCGCCGTATCTGGGACTGGACCCGCAGCACCGACACCGCCCGGAAGGGACGGGGACCGTCATGACGCGCAAGCGCAACACCGAGCTCGTGCCGCGGGCAGACACCCGGCTCGTCCCCCGCCGGGCGCGCATCACCACCCGAGTCCAGGCGCCACCCACACTTCCCACCCACCGGTGCCCCATGGCACACGCACGGGCATGGCTCCGCGAGCTGCTCACCCCCCCGGCGCCCCATTCTTACCTGGCGGCGGGTGAACACTGCCTCGTCAGCACCCGGCGCCACTGGATAGCGCCACTCCGCACGATGGTCCGTGCGGCAGTACGAATGTCACTCATCGGGACGCTGCTGGCCATTCTCGGCTACCTCATGCCCGGCCTGCGCCTCATCGAGATTGTCCTCGTCCTCGGCGCCCTCAGCCACGCGGCCTGGATCGGATACGTCATCCTCCGATGGCGCAGCGACCGGATCACGGTCACCAACACCCGGATCATCCGGGTCAGCGGCATTCTCAACATCACCGTCGACGCCATGAACCTGAACCAGGTCACCGACACCACCCTCACTCAGTCGATTCCCGGGCGCATCCTCGACTACGGCACCCTGCGCATCGAATCCGCTGGGCAGCGCCAATCCCTCGAAACGCTCGACTTCCTCCCCGCCCCCGGCGCGATCTACCACGCCACCCTCACCCACCCCGACACGCCCTGAAACGGCGACGAACACCCCTCTCCGCCCCGCCCGCGAGAACAGTGACAGGAGACCCGCCCGTGAGCACCGATCGGTACCTGCACGACTGGGCGCAGCACCTCGCCGCCCGCGGCTGGCCCGTGTTCCCCCTCACGCCCGCCGCCAAGCGCCCCGCGATCCGGGACTGGGAACACCGCGCCACCACCGATCCCGGCCGTATCCGGCGGTGCTGGTACGGGGCGCGGTTCGGCATCGGGCTGGCCTGCGGCCCCGCCCGGCTGGTGGTGCTCGACCTCGACCCCGCCAGCCAGGACGCCGGGCCGGACGGCGCCGCCGGCCTGGCCGCGCTCGCTCAGGCGCGCGGGGTGGCGCTGCCCGCCACCTGGACCGTCACCACACCGCGGGGCGGGACGCACCTGTACTACCGGTGCCCGCCCGGGGTGCGGCTACGCAACACCGCCGGGACCCTCGCCCCGCACGTCGACACCCGCGCCGAGGGTGGCTACGTCGTCGCGCCCGGCACGATCCTGCCGAACGGCGGCTACGAACTCGCCGACGACACCGACCCGGCCGAGCTGCCGGCCTGGCTGGTCCAGGCCCTGGCCGAACGCCCCGCAGCGTCGCTCTCAGCGCCCCCTCACCGCCCGGTGACCGACCGCGCCGGGTACGTGGCCGCCGCGGTCACGGGGGAGACCGACAAGGTCCGCCACGCCCCACCCAGCCAGCACAACGCCGTGCTGTGCCGCGCCGCCTACGCCCTCGGCCAACTCATCGGCGCCGCCGTGCTCGACCACGACGCCGCCCGGGCCGAGCTGCTCTCCGCGGCCGGGTTCCTCATCGGCGCGGACTGCGACTGCACCCACGCCGAGGTCACCCGGGTCATCGACGCCGGCCTCACCGCCGGGGCCCGCAACCCGCGGCGGCACACCGGAACAGCGGAGGTCGCCTGATGACCCCACCCGCCCGGGTGCTGCGCGCCGTACCAGCCCCCACCCCTGAACCCCCGACCCCGGCGGCGCCGGTCGACGGTGCCGCGGTCCTCGACGAGATCGGAGCGTTCGTGGCCCGGTTCAACGCCTTCCCCCACCCGCACTGCGCGCCGATGCTCGCGCTCTGGTACGCCCACACCCACGCCGCCCAGCACTTCTACATCACCCCCCGGCTTATCCTGGACTCCCCCGAACCCGGCTCCGGCAAAACCCGGGTCCTCGAGGTCGCGCAGTACCTGGTCAAGCGCCCCGAGATGACCCTCAACGCGACCGCGGCGGCCATCTTCCGGCTGGTGTCGTTCGGGCCGATCACGCTGCTGTTCGACGAGGTCGACGCCATCTTCAACCCCAAAAACAGCGGCAACAACGAAGACCTCCGCGCGCTGCTCAACGCCGGATACAAACGCACCGCCACCATCCCCCGCTGCGTCGGCGACGCCAAAACCATGCGCGTCGAACGATTCCGGGTCTACGCGCCGGTGGCGCTGGCCGGGCTCGCCGGGAACATGCCCGACACCATCACCACCCGCGCAATCACCATCCACCTGCGCCGCCGCGCCCCCGACGAAACCGTCGAACCCTTCCGGGAACGCGACGTCCTCCGCCAGGCCACCCCGTTGCGGGACCAGCTCGCCGCCTGGGTCGACACGATCGGCGACCAACTCGCCGACGCCGCCCCCGCCATGCCCCACGGCGTGGAAGACCGGCCCGCCGAAATCTGGGAACCCCTCCTCGCGGTCGCCGACGCCGCCGGCGGGCACTGGCCACACACCGCGCGGGCGGCGTGCACCCATTTCGTGGCCCAATCCCGCGACCGCGCGGCCAGTGTCGGCACCCGCCTGCTCGCCGATCTGCGCGCCCTGTTCACGACCGCTGGTACCGACCGGATGCGGACCCCCGACATCCTCACCGCCCTGCACCGGCTCGACGAAGCACCCTGGGGCGACCTCTACGGCAAACCCCTCGACGCCCGCCGCCTCGCCCGCGAACTCGCCCGCTACGGCGTCACACCCGGCACCTTCCGCGACCACACCACCACCGCCAAGGGCTACCAGACCAGCGGCCCGACCGGGCTCGCCGACGCCTGGCGCCGCTACCTACCCGCCCTACCCGGTAACAGCGGTCACAGCGGTAACACCGCAGGTCAGCCCGTTACCGCAACCAGCCATGTTACCGACGTTGCGGTAACACCCGATTCCTCGGTAACGCCCTCACCAGGCCCGTTACCCCTGTTACCGCAGTTACCGCACCCGCCAGCCCCGCGTGTAGCGGACGAAACCAGGGAGACGCGATGACTACCGACCCACGGACTACGGAGATCGCCGACCTGCTGGCCCGACTCACGGTGCTCATGGCTGACCAGCCGACCGCAGCTCAGGCACCGGCCTCCCGGCCGATGCCTGAGCGAGTGCTCCTGACCGTCGAAGAAGCCGCCGAACGGCTGCACATCGGCAAG
>Ga0183260_10004309_pt1 | contig 11317 bp, 16 predicted proteins | sample AntDrymUQ4972206_2_FD_129768 | JGI IMG/M metagenome (GOLD analysis project Ga0183260, IMG submission 129768) | Polar desert sand microbial communities from Dry Valleys, Antarctica - metaG UQ497 (22.06) (version 2) (version 2) | ecosystem: Environmental > Terrestrial > Soil > Desert | place...
CCAGTACCCCCAGAGCTATCTCTTGCGGTCGCGCGTCCCGCAGGTCGCCGCGTCCCCCACCACGCACGCTACACCCACGGTGCCTGTCACACCGGGTGCTGGTGCGGGCGATCCTAAAGGATCGCCCAGGTGATCCTTCGGGTTTCCGGGGGTGCCCGACGCTGTCGTCGTCAGAAATGTCATGGCCCCGTAGATGCGCGCTGCGGTTAGGTTTGGGCCGGGTGTCGCGAGCGTGAAACCATGACTGTCAAGCAGGCGACAGCACCGCGGAGAACTATCGCCGGGCACCGCCTGCACATCGTGGCGCAGCCCGCACCGCGACCGGAGCCGATGCATCCGGCTGAGTGTCGCATGCCTCACGCCGGCGGGCCGGATGACCGCGCCTGCTACTCGTGCGGCTGCACCGGCTTCCTGCCCGCGATGAGCACCGAGGCGCTCAAAGCCAAAGGCGCCGAGCTCCGCGCGATGCGGATCCACCGGCGCACCAACCTGTCCCTGGACGACCTCGCGCGATGGCTGAACCCCATCGTGCGTGGGTGGATGAACTATTACGGCCGGTTCTACCGGTCGGCAATGGCTCCCCTCCTCCTGCGCGTCAGACTTCTTCCCAGCCCAGCGCCTCAGGTAGGCTCGGCGACTACGGACCTACAACCGGTTCAAGCGGTGGTGGGCCGGGCTGCTCAAAAGAGATCCCGGCCTGTTCGCCCACTGGCGCTGGGTCCGCGCGTACTGATCGGCTGGTGAGACGAGCCCGGTGACGGGAGACTGTCACGCCGGGATCTGTGGGAGCCGGGGGCTGCGATGCCCCCGGCCACCCGACCCATGGCAGCGGGGTGACGGTGGACGCTGCCTGCTATCCGACGTCCGGCAGCTGGTTCAGCCAGTACGACGCGGTGACCCTGACGAGCCCGTCGAGCGTGGACATCGACCACGTCGTGGCGCTCGCCGAGGCGTGGCGTCGGCGTGCTCGACCGCCCGAACTGCTGAGCGGCTCGCAGAGGCACTCAGCGCACCGCGATCTCGTGCGCGAGCGCGAACGGCTCGACGAGCTCGATCCGATCGCCGCTCCAGAAGCGCCCGGGGTCATACCAGCTCGCCGGCCTCCGGTCGGGCAGCAATCCCATGTGCTGGTAGGTCGTGGCGACAAGCTCGGCGCAATAGACCGTCTCAGGCGACGATCGACGCCGGATCCGGCCCGTGATCCATTGCCTGGCAAGGCCGAGGCTCGTCGGAAACGCGCGCCCGTCCAGGCGCTCGATGATCTCGATCAGGCGGTTCTCGTGCTGGCGCTCGAGCGTGCCCTTGAGCTGGCGCACCCAGGCGCGCTGCCCGTAGCGCGCGCTCCAGGTCGTCGCCGCGTTGCGCAGCATGTGCAGTTGCACCCCGCGCTGACGCTCACCGGTCCAGACGTCGGGCAGCGAGCGTCCGAGCTCGGCGTGCCACAGCAGCGGCGGCAGGTCGTCGATGGCCACGACCATGCCGACGTGGTTGACCGGGCTGTTCGTGACCGTCTGGATCGCGCGGTCGGCGATCGAGCGGCCGCGAAACAGCCAGATGTCGCCGGTCGAGGCGGCGGCGACGGCATCGTCGAGGGCAAGCGATCTGACGGGCATGTCCGTAACCTACGCAACGGATGAGGGTGCCCTGGAAATGGCTCGGACTGGCCGGCGCCGCCGGCGTCGCGGCGACCGGCGCCGTCGTCGTGCGCAAGCGCCGCGGGCAGCGCGACTACGACCCCGAGGAACTGCGCGCACGGCTGCACGAGCGCCTGGCGCAGGTGCGCTCCGGCGAGCCGGCAACCGACGAGCTCGGGCCCTGAACGGCTGTGCCTAAGCGCGGCGTCGAAGTGCCGGAATCTGGTAGCGTCGATCCCCGGCCCGTCCTCCCATGTAAGGAGCTTCACCGTGACGACCCCGTTGCTGTTCGATAAGCGCCGCCCGGTCGCCGCGAGCGCGGCCGCCCAGTACGTCGGAACCGACGCTGAGATCGACGAAAAGCAAGCAAAGGGTCGCTGAACGGCGGTACGTCAGTCTCGATGAGCGGGCGTCAGGATGACTCCGGGGCCGGAGGCGGAAGCGGATCTTCGGGTTCGCAGGAGCGAGACCGGGCCGGCGACGAGCGGGATCGAGCCAGCGACCAGCGAGACCAGGCCGCCCGGCAGCGAGATCAGGCATGGGACCGGCGCGACCGGGCCGCAGGGCACCGCGACCAGGCCGCAGAGCACCGCGACCAGGCCGCAGGGCACCGCGACCAGGCCGCAGAGCACCGCGACCAGGCCGCAGAGCACCGCGACCAGGCCGCAGAGCACCGCGACCAGGCCGCAGAGCAGCGCGACCGGGTCGCCGAGCGGTCCGAGTCGCGGGTAGGCGCAGGGATCCCGACAGACGCCCTGAGCCACTCGGCGGTGGTGCGTCGGGAAGCTGCTTCGGAGCGCGGGCGGGCCTCGCAAGATCGCCAGGCGGGGGCCAGCGAACGCACCGAGCCCGAACTCGATCGCAACAACGCTCTGGCCGATCGCAGCGCGTCCGCGAGGGAGCGAGAATCCTCGTCGCACGATGATCTGACCGGTGTGTATCTGCGGGGCGCCGGGTTGGTCGAGCTCGAACGCGACATAGCGAGGGCGAGGCGGACGAAGCAGTCGCTCGTTCTGGCATTTGTCGACGTCGATGGCCTCAAGGAGGTCAACGATTCGCGCGGCCACGCGGCCGGTGACCGGATACTGCTCGAGGTCGCCAAGACGCTCAGCGCAACGCTGCGCTCCTACGACCTGATCATTCGCTATGGGGGTGACGAGTTCGTCTGCGCAATATCACGTCTGGACATGGCCGATGCGACGAAGCGCTTCGCGCTCGTCAACGCGACCCTCGCTGAAGCCCCCGAGCCGGGGTCGATCACGATTGGGCTTACCGAACTGCAACCACACGACTCGCCCGAAGACCTTCTTGCACGGGCGGACGCCGAGCTCTACCGAGAACGTCAGCACGGCAACACACGCCCGCGTTGAGACCTCGTCGTGAGCGACGCGCTCCTGCTGACCGCGATCGCCGTCGGGACGGCGCTTGCAACCGGCTCGGCGCGCTGCCCGTGATCGCCCTCGGCAGCGAGCGCGCCCGCGCGGCGCAGGGCGTGCTCAGCGGCCTGGCGGCGGGCGTCATGGCGGTGGCGGCGATCGTCGGGCTACTCAATCAAGCCTGCCGCCGAGCAGGGCAGCGCCGCAACGGTGGTCTTCGCCGCGGCCGCGGGCGTGGTCGCGCTCGTCCTCTCGCGGCGGGCGCTCAGCCACCGTGCGCAGGGCGGCGGGCGCAGCGAGGCCGGCACGCGGTCGCTGTTCGTGATCGGCGTCCTGTTCGCCCACAGCCTGCCTGAGGGCCTTGCGATCGGCAGTGCGTTCGCCTCGAGCGAGGCCGGCCTCGGCGCTTTCGTCATCACGGCGATCGCGATCCAGAACGTACCCGAGGGCACCGCCACCGCAGCGACGATGCAGCCCGCCGGCTACGGTCGCTGGCAGCAGATCTGGGGCGCCGTTCTGACGAGCGTGCCGCAGGTGCCGGGTGCGCTCGTGGCGTGGCTCGCCGTCGAGCAGATCCACGGCCTGCTGCCGGCGTCGTTCGCGCTCGCCGGCGGCGCGATGCTCGCGCTCGTCGTCGTCGACCTGCTGCCCGACGCCTGGCAGCACGCACCGCACCTGCGTGTCGTCGCCGGCACGGCAGTCGGCGCGGCGCTCATGCTTGCCGTCGGCGCGGCGCTCGAGGTCTGACGTCAGTCCGCGCGCCGCCTGAGCCGTCCCTGCGCCATGCCGCCGAGATCGATGTCGTCCAGCGTGCTGACGACGATGTCCGCGTCCGCCTCGGCCAGCGGCGCCTCGTCGTCGTGTCGCGCGAGGCCGATTGCTGCGAACTCGCCGGCCTTGGCGGCCTGGACGCCGGAGACTGCATCCTCGACGACGAACGCCGCGGGCGGATCGATGCCGAGCTCGCGCGCGGACGTGAGAAAGATCTCCGGATGGGGCTTGCCCTGCTCGAAGTGCCGTCCCGAGGTGTCGACGTCGAAGGCATCGAGCAGGGTCAGGCCGGGCTCGATCCAGTCGTAGTCCAGGCCCTCCTCCTCGGCGAATGTGTCGAGACGGATCTGGCGCAGGAAGAGCCCGGCGTTCTTCGACGACGACGCCGCGGCGACGGCGATCCCGGCGTCCTTGACCGCGAGCAGGAAGCGCAGCGCGTCGGGGTAGGCGGAGAACTTCCCCGCCTCGATCAGCTCGACGACCATCTCTTGCTTGTGCTCGGCGTAGGCGTCGACGCGCGTCTGGGGCTCCGGTACGCCGAAATGCTCGAGCGCCGCGAGCGCACCGTCCATCCGCGGCTTGCCGGAGAGGACCTGCTGGTAGACCTCGGCGGTGAACGCCTCCGGGGTCCAGGTCGTCTGGTCGCGGATGTCGGCCCAGTCGCTCTCCATGAGCTCCCGGAAGGCGTCGCGCCAGGCCGCCTCGTGCGGCGAGTCGACGAGCACGCCGTCGACATCGAAGATGGCGCCGCCAAATCCTTGCTGCATCGTCACTCGCCTCCTTGGGTGTCGCTGCCCTGGCCCACGGCGGCCTGCTGCGCGAGCTTGAACGCGCAACGTTCGCCAGGGCCAAGCTCGCGCACGTCGTCGCCGAAGGCGACCTTGAGCGGCCGGCTGAAGCCGCCGGTGATGACGACCGTAAGCTCGCCGTTGCCGACCGTCACGCGGATCGGCGTCCCGTGGACCTGCATCGGGAACGACAGCCCGTCGAGGCGGTCGGTCAGCGTGGGCGCGAAGTAGAGCACGCCGTCGCGGATCTCAGCGCCGGTGTAGGCGCGCTGGACGAGGTCGACCGTGCCGGCCATCACGCCGAGGTGGATGCCCTCCTTCGTCGTGCCGCCCTGGACGTCGCCGACGTCGCTCTCGAGCGCGACGAGGAAGCGCTCCCACGAGCGCTCCGGATCGATTGGCGCGAGCACGCCGGCATGCGCGATGTAGCTCAGCGTCGAGCCGTGTGACGTGCGCTGGTCGTAGTAGTCGATGTTGCGGCGTGTGCTGTCGGGCTCCCAGGGATAGCCCAGTCGCTCGAACAGCCGGCGGATCTCCTCCGGCGAGAAGAGGAAGAACAGCAGCACCGTGTCGGCCTGCTTGGCGAGCTTGTAGCGGTCGGGGTCGTCGCCCTCCGCGCGCAGGATCCGGTCGAGGCGCTGGATGTTGTCGTGCTCGGCGCGGTAGCCGTCCCAGTCGAGTTCTTCGAGATCCTCATAGCCCTCGAACTGGCTGATGATGCCGTCGCCGTGAAACGGCACGTACATCTTGGCGCTCATCTCCCGCCACCTGGCGATCTCCTCGTCGGTGAGGCCGATCTTCGCCCGCAGATTGTCGCGCCGGCGCTCGGACAGCAAGCCGAGCACGACCAGCGCCTGCTCGCAGATCCACGCCACCATGACGTTCGTGTAGGCGTTGTTGCGCAGGCCGCTCTCCTCGGCGCCGGGGTACTTCTCGTGAAACTCGTCGGGGCCCATCACGCCGTGGATCTCGTAGCGGTCTCGCTCGGGGTTGTAGTGCGCGATCGAGCCCCAGAAGCGGGCGATCTCGAGCATCATCTCGGCGCCGTTATCGCGCAGGAACTCGAGGTCGTTGGTCGCCTGGTGGTAGTGCCAGACGTTGTAGAAGATCGCCGCGTTGCCGTGACGTTGACGATGGCTGAGGTCGGGGTCCCACTGGCCAGAGAGGGGATTGAGGTGAACGATCTGCGTCTCCTCGCTGCCGTCGCTGCCGCTCTGCCACGGGAACATCGCGCCCTCGTAGCCCGCCTCGCGGGCCGCAGCCCGTGCCTCGCCCAGGCGCCGGTAGCGGTACATCAGCAGCTCCCGCGTGATCTCGGGCAGGCGCGAGGTGAGGTAGCGAAAGACGTACAGCTCGTCCCAGAAGACGTGGCCGCGGTAGGCCTCGCCGTTGAGGCCGCGCGCCGGGACGCCGGCGTCATGGTTGGTCGTGTGCAGCGAGCAGACCTGCAGGATGTGGGCGATGTGCAGCCGCAGCAGCTGCTGCACGCGCTCGTTGCCGGGCACGCAGACGTCGCTCGAGCGCCACAGCTCGTCCCAGGCGCGGGTGTGGCGCCCCAGCGCCTCGGCGAAGTTGGGGTAGCGTCGGACCGACTTGCCGGCGTTCGTCAGCGGCTCGTTGATCGCGCGGTCACGCGAGGTGTACACGGAGACGAGCTTCTCGATTCGCAGGGGGACCCCCTGCTGCATCTCGAAGCCGAGGACCTGCTGGATGTAGTCGTCCATCTGGTACAGCGAGCGCCCGGCCTCCAGCTGCTCGGAGTCGCGGAAGACGAGCGTGCGCGCCGCCTGCGCGACGTAGATGTTCGACTGGCGCGTCTCGGCGTGCAGCGCGATGATCTCGGGGCCGAACGTGCGCGGGGAGACGGGGTCGAGGTGCCGGCCCTCGAGCTGGCGGTAGCGCGCGACGTTGCCGTTGGTGACGCGCCCGTCGAGGGCAGACACGACTTCGACCGAGCCGGACCAGTTCTCCGCCGTCAGCGTCCACTCGATCGCCGCCTGGTGGGAGTGGGCCATGCTCGTGAAGCGCCGGCTGCGCAGCGCCGTCTCGCGCCCCGCGCGGTCGCGGAAGCGCAGCTCGCGGGTGACCGTGGCGGTGGCGATGTCGTACGCGTGGCGATAGTCGAGTAATTCGACATTGCCCAGCCGGATCGCGTCCTCGTCCTCGATCTTCAGCTTCAGTACGAGCCAGTTGGGCAGGTTGACGAGATCCTCGTTGAGCACCGGCCGCCCGCCCATGATCGTCGTCTCGCGGTTGTAGAGCCCGTGCGCGTACGTGCCGGGGTAATGGACGTCGTCGGCGTCCTCCCACTCGGCCGTCCCCCGCGTGCAGAAGTAGCCGTTGCCGGTGGAGGTCAGCGCTTCGCGCAATCCCTCGTCGGCGGGCTCGAATTCGTCGTACCCCAGCGCGCACTCGTCCACGCGACGAGACGCTAGCGCACCGCTGCTGCGAGCGCGTGGGGGGTCAGGCCGAGCGCGGCGCGTAGCGGCAGTGGAACATCAGCGCGTTGCCGTCCGGGTCCGCGAAAATGGGCCATATGGCAGACGCCGCTGTCGAGGGTGTCGGCGGGGAAGGCGACGCCGTGCGCCTCGAGCTCGGCGCGGGCGGCACCGACATCCTCGACGTGCAGCGCGATCGGGTGCGTGTGCGGCTGAAACTCAAGGCCGAACGCGTCGGACTGCATGACGGCGATGGTCAGGGTGCCGTCTCGAACTCTGCAGCGGGCATGCGTCCCCACCGCGCCGAGCACGGCATGCCGAGCACCGTGCCGTAGAACTCGCTGGCCTGCTGGAAGTCACGGGTGGGCACCGTGATGAAGTCGACGCCGCTGATCTGCATCCTGACTGCAGGGTATCGGCGAGGCGGTCTTGGAGGAGCTGCTGGAGCGATGAGCGCCACCCGCTGGACATAAGAACCAAGCCTCGCCAGCGCGACTCATGGCCGCAGCGCTGATTGTTCGATACGAGCACAATGCATTCTCTGCTGCGAGAACGCGTCGTCTCGGCGCTCCCTGTTCTCGCTGGCTGCGCGATCGGCCCCGTCGCACTCGTCCACTTCTTCGGCCCCCGCGACGTCGATATCGCCGCGGAGGTGCCTTCCTGCCGATCGCCGTGAGCGCAGGACTCGCGGCCGGTGCCGCCGTGGCACTCACCGTGGTCGGGGCGCGCCGCGGGGACGGCCGCGCCGTGCTGGTTGGCCCGGCCTTCTCGGCCATGGCCGCGCTGCTGGCCATTCATGGGTTGACCACGCCCGGCCTGCTGGCCGGCCAGAACGGCGTGGTTGTCTTCTCGGGCGCCGCCACACTCCCGGTGGGCGGGGCGGTGCTGGCACTCTCCGCCGTGCCGGAATCAGGCAGCCGTGGAACATCAGCCGGCCGGCATCCTGGCCCCCGCCATCGTTCCCAGTGCGCTCGAACGCGTCCTCTCGCGCGAGGCCGCCCCCCAACCGTCCGTTGAGCCCGTGGCGCATTCTACACAGTCTGCTAGCATTCTGCGACATGAAGACGCTCTATCTGCGTAACGTGCCGGACGACGTCAGCGATCGTCTCGCGTCGCTCGCGGCCCGCGAGGGGCTGTCCGTGTCGTCATTCGCACTGAGGGAGTTGAAGGATGCCGCGCGTCGGGCCGACAACCCCGCGCTGCTCGGCGAACTGCCCGACCTCGACGTGTCGGCGGCCGATGTCATCGGCGATCTACAGGCCGGACGCTCCGCGCGTTGATCGTCCTCGACGCGTCCGCCGCAGTTCTCGCGCTGTTGAACGACGGGGATGCGCGGCGATCGCTTGCAACCGGGACCGTCGCCATACCGCACCTCGCCGACTCGGAGGTAGCCAGCGCCCTGCGGGCGCAGGTGCTTCGCGGTCACGTTGGCGCGAGCAACGCCGGGGTGGCGCTCGCTCGGTGGGCGAGCCTCGGGTTGCGCCGGCTAGCGGTGGTCGGTCTCTTGTCGCGGATCTGGGAGTTGCGCGACAACCTGAGCGCATATGACGCCACCTACGTGGCGTTGGCCGAAGCGCTCGCGTGCGAGCTGGTCACCGCCGACGCTCGGCTCGCCCAGGCGCCTGGGCCGACGTGCGCCATCACCGTCGTTCGGCGCTGAGGCACCCTTCCCATAGCGTCCCCGGGAGAGACCATGGCGCGAAGGCCTGGGAGGCCGTAGCCCGGCGGCGGCCCACTTCTCGTCGCGCCTATCCTCATCTACTCGGAGTCCTGGCTGAGCACATCAGCCGAGCGCGAATCCTGGAGGATTGCCGATGAACAGCTGGGACATCAACAGCCTTGACCTCAAGCCGCACGCTCCGCAGATCCTCTCCTCGACGAACGATGCGCGCGCCATCGCGTTGGCCATTCCCGCGGGGGAGAGCCTTCGGGACCACCAGGTCCACGAGCGAGCGTGGGTCTCGGTTCTAAGTGGTGAGGTGGAGATCTCGACCGCGGCGGGCGACCGCATCCCCGGCGCGCCGGGGCTGGTGGTGCAGTTCGAACCGGCTGAGCGCCACGCTGTCCGGGCCCTCTCGGACGCTCGTCTGCTGCTGTTGTTGACCCCGTGGCCGGGAGCCGGTCACCCAGGATCCATGCCCCTGCACGACAAAGACCACGCACGGGAGCGAGCCGCCGAGCACCGCCACCAGTCTGAGGCGTCGGGTACGAAAGTAATGATCCGCCGGGACTTCCCCGCCGGGCACGACGGCACCTACGTTCAGAGCCGTCACGGAGCTTGAGCACGATGCCGACCCCCGTGCAGCGCCTAAACGTGGTCATCGCCGGTGGTGGTGTTGGAGTTCCCGAGGAAACGCACGCGGTGCTGCGTCAGCGGGCCGCGGGCGGCGCGCCAGTCGCTGCAGGAGTACCTGCGCACAAGGCTCATCGACTCATCGACGAGGCGGGCACCCCGACCATCGAAGAGATCTGGACCGGGCGGGAGGGAGGGCCAACGGCTCAGTCCCGTTCTCCGCGGCCGCCGAGGCGTTGCGGGAGGACCGTGCTCGCTGTTGACGCCAGCGTCCTGGCGCCAGCACTTGCAGACGACGGGCCTGACGGCGACGCCGCACGCGCGCAGCTACGCGGGCAATCGCTCGTCGCACCCGAGCTGATCGACCTCGAGACAACCTCGGTGATCCGTCACCAGCTCCGGGCAGGGCACCTCGACCTGCGTAGAGCGGCTCGCCATCACCGATCTCGTCGAGATGCCCCTGCGCCGGGCTCCTCACCGGCCGCTGCTGGCTCGCTGCTGGGAGCTAAGAAGGAACCTCACCGTCCACGACGCCTCCTACGTCGCCCTCGCTGAGGTACTCGACGTCGTCTTGCTCACCGCCGATGCACGGCTGGCAAACGCGCCGGGGCCACGCTGTGAGATCGAGCTGCTCGAGTCGTAGGGCGACGATCGGATGAGCCGATCGCCGAGCGCCGCTGGGACGCCCGCCGCGAGGACGCCGCCGAGGACAGCTTTGCCCACGCGGCGTGAGCGACGGCTCCGGCTGCGTCCTGGACGCCTCGGCCCTGCTCGCACACCTGCTGGCAGCGCCCGGCGGCGATGTCGTGCACGACACCTCGCCGAGCAGGGAGCGCTCATCAGCGCCGTCAACCTGGGCCGAGGCGCTCTCGCGGCTGGCCGCGATGGGTCTCCAAAGGCGCTGGCCCGCGTCGCGCGCGCGTGATCGGCGCTGCAGAACGACAGTCGACGACATTCGTTGTCGAACATGATGCGATGATGCGCTAGCATCACATAATGCGCACGACACTTGACATCGATGACGACGTCATCGCCACGGCTCGAGAGCTTGCACGGGACGAGGGCACCTCGATCGGCGCAATCGTGTCCGACCTCGCGCGCCGTGGGCTGATGCCTGCGCGGGTCGAGCGTCAGCATGGGCGGCCAGTCATCCGCTCGCCGGCTGGGGCGCCGCCTATGACGCCTGAGATGGTCCGCAGAGCTCTCGACGAAGATTGAGCCGCATGGCCCTGCTCGATGTCAACGCGCTCGTCGCGCTCGCGTGGGATACCCATGTTCACCACGAAGTCATGTCCGCGTGGTTCGATGAGCGGACGGGACCGTGGGCGACGTGTCCGGTCTCCGAAGCGGGCTTCGTGCGGATCACATCCAACCCCAAGGTCATCGTCGGCGCGCTCGGCGTCATCGAGGCGCGTAGCGTTCTGCGCGACCTGCGTGAGGTTGGCGAGCACCGCTTTCTCATCAACGACGTCTCCATGACCGACGCCGACGCACCGCGGATCGTCGGTTACCGGCAGGTAACCGACGCGCTGCTGCTCACCGTCGCGCGCCGCGCGGGCGTTCCGCTCGTGACGTTCGACGCCGCGATTGCGACCCTTGCGGGCGGGAATGGCGTTGAGTTACTTCGGCGCTGATGTAGAACGACAAGGTCCGGTGTAGAACGACAGTCGAATGACAGCGGTGCTTTTGGTTTGACATGCGCGAGTTCTCTGGCAACTCGCTGACATTTCGCGGGAAGCAGCTCAAGCTCGCCCGCCACCAGCGTGAAGTGCTCGACCAGCTCCTCTAGCTTCAGCGGACTTGCCATGACCGCGATGGCAACGGCGAGCAGCCAGGCAGCGCACGCGAACCCGGTGTAGGCGTTCACGGGGTGTCGCCGTTGTGAGCAGGAGTCCTTCGCGGTGAACGGAACCTTGCATCTGTGCGACGAGATGAAGCGGAAGCGATTGCGCTTGCTGGCGGTCTGCCCGCGAGGGCGCTCGTCGCAGAGCTGATCGAGCAGTTGGAGGCGCTGACC
>Ga0183260_10004311_pt1 | contig 11311 bp, 13 predicted proteins | sample AntDrymUQ4972206_2_FD_129768 | JGI IMG/M metagenome (GOLD analysis project Ga0183260, IMG submission 129768) | Polar desert sand microbial communities from Dry Valleys, Antarctica - metaG UQ497 (22.06) (version 2) (version 2) | ecosystem: Environmental > Terrestrial > Soil > Desert | place...
GAGGTCGCACTTGTCCGCGAGTGCCCGCTCGTCCGCAAATGTACCCGTCTCGTACCCGCGAGACGCCTGCATGGCGTCTGGTCAGACAACAGAAAGACCCATTTGCAGGGCTTTTTCCGAAGCCCTCTGACGGACTCGAACCGTCGACCCCCTCCTTACCATGGAGGTTCAAGCGCGGAGCTAGCGTCGACGGGCGGGCATATGCGGTCACGTTGTCCCTGCAAATCAACCGTTCGAGCCCTGTGCGCCGTGCCCGCGCATGCCCGCGCGTACCCGGCCTGATGTACCTGTCTCGTACCCGCGGCGCGTTGTCGGTTCTCTAAACACACAACGAAGCCACGGGCTTTGGCTGTCGTCGTCCGCGTGTGCCCGACCGGGACGCGATGGAACGCGATCCTGTTGGTGTTGCGGACGGGGATTCAGTGGAACGCGCTGAACGCGACCGGGGTCTGCTCCTCCAGCGCCGCCAACCGCCGCTTCCAGGAGTGGGCGGAGGCGGGCGTGTAGGCAAAGGCGATCAAACACGATCCCGGCTTTCGGGCCCGGCCGCTGGGTGGTCGGATGCACCCACTCCTGGCTCAACCGCTTCCGCGGCCTGCTCACCGCTGGTCGAAAAAGCCCGAGAACCACCGCGCCCTCCTCCAGCTCGCCTGCGGACCGAGGGAAAGCCGAGTAAAGAGGGCTGGCGCCCGGCTGCCGGAGTACGATGGGGGCATCAAGAAGGCCGTCGCTCATCATGTCGAGAGCCGGTTCCTCTACGAGATCATCTCGACCGTCGGTTCGTCGCTGGAGCTCCGCGAGGTGCTGGGTGGCGTCGTGCGGCTGCTCTCCGAAGCGAGCGCCGTGCACGCCTGCTTCGTCTACCTCCTCGACCCGGCCGGCGAGCGCCTCGTGATGCAGGCGGCGTCGGAGCCGTACGCGCACCTCGCCGGCACGATTGCGCTCGATCGCGGCGAGGGGCTCGCGTGGTGGGCAATCGAGCGCCGGGAGCCGGCGTTCATCCGTGAGAACTTGATCGCCGACCCGCGGACGAAGTACGTGGCCGAGCTCGACGAGGACAGATTTCAGTCGCTGCTGTGCGTTCCGATCCTCGGCAGGGACGAGGCAGTGATCGGCGTGATCTCGGCTCACACCGAGGCGCCGCGGGAGTTCACACAGCCGGAGGTCGAGTTCCTCGTCTCGAGCGCGTCGCTCGTCGCCGGCGCGATCGAGAACGCGCGCCTGTACGAGGAGATGCGGACCAGGGTGAGCGAGCTCGAGCAGGTGACCGGGCTCGCCGAGGCGATCGCGCAGTCGGAGACGCTCGACGAGCTGCTGCCTGCCGTCACCGGGCGTGCGCGCGACCTCCTGCAGGCCCGCGCTTGCCACGTCTATCTGCTCGAGCCGGGGTCCGAGGAGCTCGAGTGGCGCACGTCGCACCCAGCGGGCGAGCCGCGGCGGGCAATCCGGCTGGCCGAGCTGGGGCCGGAGCTCGCGCGGGGCGGACGAGTCTCGCGGGTGTCGATGCCGCTGATTGCGAACGACGAGCTGCTCGGGCTGCTCGTCGCCGACGGGAGCACTGCGGTCGACCTCGCTCGAGCCGTCGCCAGCCAGACGGCTGTCGGGATCAAGAAGATCCAGCTGATCGAGCGCCTGACGGAGAAGAACCTGATCAAGGACTTCTTCGAGGAGCTCGCCGGCGGCCGCGTTGGCAGCGAGTTCGAGGGGCGCGCCGCGCGCCTCCGCTGCGACCTCGACCAGCCGCACATCGTGCTCGCCGCCGAACCCGCCGACGACCCGCTCGAAGCGGCCCTCGCCGCCCAGCTGCCCGGCTCGCTCTTCGACCGCCGCGGGGGCTCCCTCCGGGCGCTGCTGCGCGTGCCGCCGCCGGGCCCCGAGCAGCTGATCGAGACCGTCCGGCGCGTGCAAGGAGGCCTGGCCGCGCCCGCCGCGATCGGCCTCTCGAGCGTCTGCATGGGTGCGTCCACCTTCGCGGAGGCGTTCGAGGAGGCCCGCCAGGCGCTCCTCGGGACCGTGGTGCTGAAGCGCCAGTCCTCCGTGGTCAGCTTTGAGGAGCTCGGCGCGTACAAGTACCTCCTCCGCATCGCGCTCGAGGGCGGCGTGCGGGACGAGACGATCGAGGCGGTCTCGCGGCTGGCCGTCTACGACCGCGAGCGCGGCGCCGCACTGCTGAAGACGCTCGAGGAGTTCCTGCACCGGCACGGCAGCATCAGCGCGTCCTCCGAAGCCCTCTACGTGCACCCGAACACGCTGCGCCAGCGGTTGCGCCGGATCGGCGAGCTGTCGGGTCTCGACCTGCGTCGCGACGACTGGTTGATGGTCGAGATCGCGGTCAAGCTCGTCCAGCTCCGGCTGGTGCTGGGAACGGCGACTCCGCACATCCGGCGGCTAGAGAAGTAGAGGTTCCGGCCATCGTCCCTGGCGGCGCGGGAGTGATAGGAACAGTGAGCAGCTCCGGCTGATCCCCCGAGGAAGGAGACCGATGGCCGCCGACACCGCCAAGCTCGACCAGATTCGCTCGACGATCGAGGATCGCGGCGTCGAGTTCATCTTCGCGCAGTTCGTGGATATGTACGGTCGTCCGAGTGCCAAGCTCGTCCCTGCCGGGCAACTCGACGGGCTCGTGGCGGACGGCGCCGGCTTCGCGGGCTTCGCTGCGGGCGAGATCGGCCAGCTGCCGAGCGACCCGGACATCGCGGCGATCCCCGACCTCGAGAGCTTCACGCTCGTGCCCTGGCAGCCGAACCTGGCTCGCTTCGCGTGCGACATCACCGTCGAGGGCGAGCCCTGGCCGTACTGCCCGCGCACGATCCTTCGCAACGTCCTCGCCGGCGCGCGCGAGCAGGGCTACGAGTTCAAGATCGGCGCCGAGCTCGAGTACTTCCTCGTTCGGTTGAACGAGGACGGTTCGCTGGAGATCGCGGACAAGCTCGACACGCTCGAGAAGCCCTGCTACGACATGGCCGGCCTGACGCGCCAGTACGAGTTCCTGACCACGGTCTCCCGCTATTGCAACGAGCTCGGCTGGGGCAACTACGCGAACGACCACGAGGACGCCAACGGCCAGTTCGAGCAGAACTTCGAGTACGCCGACGCGCTCGTCACGTGCGACCGGGCGATCTTCTTCCGCTACATGGTGCACACGCTCGCCGAGCAGCACGGGATGCAGGCGACCTTCATGCCGAAGCCGTTCACCAATCTCACCGGGAACGGCTGTCACTTCCACATGTCGCTCTGGAAGGACGGCGAGAACGTTTTCCTCGACGAGGCCGATCCGCGCGGGCTCGGCCTGTCCGAGCTCGGCTACGCGTTCGTCGGCGGCCTGAAGGCGCACGCTCGCGCCTACAGCGCGCTGACCGCGCCCACGGTGAACTCGTACAAGCGGCTCAAGTTCGGCACGACCTCGAGCGGGGCGACCTGGGCGCCGGTCTGGATCTCGTACGGCTACAACAACCGGACGCAGATGCTGCGGATCCCGGGACCGGGGCGGGTCGAGGACCGGACGGTCGACGGCGCTTGCAATCCGTACCTGGCGGCGGCTGCGATCCTGGCGGCAGGCCTCGACGGCATCGCCAACTCGCTCGACGCCGGCGAGCCGAACTCCGAGAACCTCTACAGCTTCTCGTACGGCGAGCTCGTCGGGCGGGGCCTCAGGGCGCTGCCCGCGAGCCTGCTCGAGGCGACCGGCGAGCTCGAGGGCGACGCCGTCCTGCGGGCGGCACTCGGCCGAACGCGCGAGGACGAGGAGTACGTCGACTACTACCTCCGGGTCAAGCGCGACGAGTGGTTCCGCTACCACGAGCAGGTGACCCCGTGGGAGGTGCGGGAGTACCTGACGCGATTCTAGCTATGGAGGTTCTCTCCACCTGGACGAGGTGAAGTCTGTGTAGTCAAACCGAATTTCTCCGTTAGCGTATGGAGAGATCCTCCATACGCCGTAGGAAGATGGAGCCTCGCCATGTGTGGAATCGTCGGTTTGTTCGCCAAGTCGCCCGCGATCGAGGAGAGCCTCGGCCGGCACCTCGCCGCGATGCTCGCGCAGATGAGCGCCCGCGGTCCCGACAGCGCCGGCGTCGCCGTCTACCGGAACCCCGTCACGAGCGGCTCGAAGCTGACGCTGTACTCCCGCGACACGTTGTACGACTGGGACGCGCTCTGCGGGCAGCTCGACGGCGCCTTCGGCGGTGCGACCGTGCCGAGTGTCCGCGCGAGCCACGCCGTCGTCCTCGTCGAGGCGGACGCCGCCGAGGCCGAGGTGTGGGTGCGGAGGAACTTCCCCGACCTGCGCGTGATGAGCGCGGGCTCGGTGATCGAGATCTACAAGGAGGTCGGGCGGCCGGAGGTGTTCTCGGAGCAGTTCTCGCTTGCGGACTTCCAGGGCACGCACGTGCTCGGGCACACCCGGATGGCGACCGAGAGCCGCGTCACGACCGAGGGCTCGCATCCCTTCTCGACCGGGCTCGACCTCTGCCTCGTCCACAACGGCTCGCTCTCGAACCACAACCGGCTGCGACGCACGCTTCAGCGTGACGGAATCGAGTTCCACACGGAGAACGACACCGAGGTCGCGGCCGGATACCTGGCGTGGAAGCTGCGCGAGGGCGCCTCGCTCGAGCAGGCGCTCGAGGAGGGGATCGAGGATCTCGACGGTTTCTACACCTTCGCAGTCGGCACCGCGGACGGGTTCGCCGTCCTGCGCGACCCGATCGCGTGCAAACCCGCAGTGCTCGCCGAGACCGACGACTGGGTCGCGATGGCATCCGAGTACCACGCGATCGCGGTGCTCCCGGGCGCCGACGACGCACGTGTCTGGGAGCCCGAGCCTGGGATCGTCTACGTCTGGGAGAAAGCGCCGGTCTGATGGCGGCAGGCACCGCCTCCGGGACCGCAGTCGAGGTGGTCGACCTGGCGACGACGCCGCTGCGCGAGCTCAATCAGCGCCTGCACGACCTAGCCGGCGGCAAGGAGGGTCCGACCCACTGGCGCGTCCTCAACCCGCGCGGCGCACATGCGGTCGCGTGTGGCCTCGACGCGGAGATCGACATCGAGATCGACGGCCACGTCGGTTATTACTGCGCCGGGATGAACCAGCTCGCGAACGTGTGCGTGCACGGAAGCGCGAGCACCGGACTCGCCGAGAACATGATGTCCGGGACCGTCGTGATCGAGGGCAGCGTCAGCCAGTCGGCAGGCGCGAGCGCACATGGCGGACTGCTCGTCGTGCACGGCGACGCGGCCGCGCGCTGCGGCATCTCGATGAAGGGCGTCGACATCGTCGTGCGCGGCTCCGTCGGGCACCTGAGCGGCTTCATGGCGCAGAGCGGCTCCCTCGTCGTCTGCGGCGACGCGGGCGAGGCCCTGGGCGACTCCCTCTACGAGGCGCGCATATACGTCCGCGGCGAGATCGCGGGCCTCGGTGCAGACTGCGTCGAGAAGGAGCTGCGCGCCGAGCACGTGGCCCAGGTGCGCGGCCTGCTCGAGCGAGCCGGGTTCGACGACGTCGACCCGTCCTCGTTCCGCCGCTACGGCTCGGCTCGCGAGCTCTACAGCTTCAAGATCGACAACGCCTACTGATGACGATCTTCGACGAGCAGGCGCAATGGCGCCCCGGCCTGCGCGAGTCGTATCTCTTCGACCGCAACGCGATCGCCGAGATCCAGCGGGCGGCGCGCGAGGGGATCTACGACATCCGCGGCTTCGGCGCCAAGCGCCGCGTGCCGCACTTCGACGACCTGCTGCTGCTCGGCGCGAGCATCTCGCGCTACCCGCTCGAGGGCTATCGAGAGCGCTGTGACACGAATGTCGTGCTCGGCAGCCGCTTCGCGAGCAAGCCGATCGAGCTGAAGATCCCGGTCACGATCGCCGGCATGAGCTTCGGCGCGCTTTCGGCGCCCGCAAAGGAGGCGCTCGGTCGCGGCGCCAGCGAGGTCGGCACCGCGACGACCACCGGCGACGGCGGCATGACCGCCGAGGAGCGGGAGCACTCGCAGACGCTCGTCTACCAGTTGCTGCCGTCGCGCTACGGGATGAATCCAGACGACCTGCGCAAGGCGGACGCGATCGAGGTCGTCGTCGGCCAGGGCGCGAAGCCCGGCGGGGGCGGGATGCTGCTCGGCCACAAGATCTCCGACCGCGTCGCGGCGATGCGTGACCTGCCGCAGGGGATCGACCAGCGAAGCGCCTGCCGGCACCCGGACTGGACCGGACCGGACGACCTCGAGATCAAGATCGGCGAGTTGCGCGAGCTCACCGACTGGGAGAAGCCGATCTTCGTCAAGGTCGGCGCGACGCGGACGTACTACGACGTCCAGCTCGCCGTGAAGGCGGGGGCCGACGTGATCGTCGTCGACGGCATGCAGGGAGGGACCGCCGCGACGCAGGACGTCTTCATCGAGCATGTCGGCATCCCGACGATGCCTGCCGTGCGGCTCGCGGTCGACGCGCTCGAGGAGCTCGGCCTGCACCGGCAGGTCCAACTGATCGTCTCCGGCGGCATCCGCTCCGGCGCCGACGTCGCGAAGGCGCTCGCCCTCGGCGCGGACGCGGTCTCGATCGGGACGGCGGCGCTCGTCGCCATGGGCGACAACAGCCCTGAGTTCGAGCAGGAGTACCGCAAGCTCGGCAGCTCGGCGGGGTTCTACGACGACTGGCAGGCGGGCCGGGACCCCGCCGGTATCTCGACCCAGGACGACGAGCTGTCCGGGCGGTTCGACCCAGTGCTTGCCGGCCACAAGCTTGCGAACTACCTGCGCGTTCTCAACCTCGAGACGCAGACGCTGGCCCGCGCGTGCGGGAAGTCGCACGTGCACAACCTCGAGCCGGAGGACCTTGTCGCGTTGACGATCGAGGCCGCGGCGATGGCACGGGTGCCGCTCGCCGGCACGGACTGGATCCCCGGGGTGGGTGAGCACGGCTCCTAGGAGGATCGGCGAGATGACCCCGTCGGAACGGGCTGCTCCGCCGGCGTTTCACCTAGGGATCTTCGTCCGCCTCTGCGGATCCTCAGCCTGCGCCGACTAGAGCTAGAGGAGCGCGACGCCGGCGGCGACGCCGAGTGTCGCCAGCGCCGGGGCGTGCCAGTTCCGGTGGTGCGCGACGCAGCCCGGGCACGCCCGCACTGTCGAGCCGTGGACGGCCGGGTGCTCGAGGGCGACGCCCGGCGGCAGCGCGAGCGTTCCCCACGCGGCGCCGGAGAGCAGGCCGTCCGCCTGCTTGCGGCTGCACAGCACGCAGTGGAGGTACAGCCTGCCCATCGCCCCGACTAGCCCCAGGGGCCGATGAACGGCCCGTCGAGCCCGGCCAGCAGCATGATCACGACGACGACGATACAGAGGAGCGAGAGGCCGAGCATGAAGGGGGCGACTCGTGGATCCTCCTTCTGCAGCGGCTGGAAGTCGATCTGCTTCTCGGGCATCGCTCCTCCTCAGACGGAACCGGTCGGGTTTGCGGGCGGGGCGGGGCCCAGGCCGGCCGCGCCCCGCAGCGCCTCGGCCTGACGTTCGAGCTTGCCCCGCTCCAGGATCACGAAGCCGTACAGCGCACCGACCATCAGGATGATCCCGAGCACGGTCATGATGTACGTGCCGGTGGAGTTCGCGCCGCCCCAGGCCCAGAAGTCGGCGATGTCCTCGCCCCACTCGTCGTACGGGAAGCTGTCGAACATCGTCCCTCCTCACCTCCTCGACCGGATCACGGCTCGGTAGTCCTCGAGCAGGATCGGTCCGGCTTCGACTTCGTGGCCGTCGGGGGTCACGATCACCTCCGGTACGCGCTCGAACTCAGGATAGAAGTCCTGCTGGAACTCGGCAAGGTCGAGACCCTCGAGCTCCACCTCCGGCGGGACGCGCAGCAGGTTCGCGCGCTTCAGCAACCAGCTGACGGCATAGCCCGGCAGGAACGCGAGCGGCAGGAACGCGAGCATCCCCATCAGCTGCCCGCCGAACGACGAGGGCACGTTGTTGATCCCCGTCGGGTAGCCGCCGGCGAAGATCCCGACCAGGAGGACGCCGTAGAAACCGCTGAAGCCGTGCACCGCGACGGCTCCTACCGCATCGTCGATGCGAAGCGACTTCTCGATCCAGGTGCCGACCCAGACGACCAGCATGCCGCCCGAAGCCGACAGGAGGTAGGCGAGCGACGGGTGGTAGACGTCGGCGCCGGCGGAGACAGAGATCACCCCCGCGAGGCCTCCGGACAGCGTCCAGAAGGGATCGCCCTTGCTCGCGAACCAGCCGCCGGTGAAGCCGCCCGCGAAGCCGAAGGTGATCACCATCGCGATCGCGCCGAGCGTCGTCGGGGAGAGATAGATGTTCAGCCACCCCGGGAACGCCGTCGACTGGATCACGAGGCACGCCGCGTAGAAGCCGTAGAAGCCGGTGAAGATCAGCATCAGGCCCATCAACGTGATGTGCAGGTTGTGGGGCCTGAAGGACCGGGCTCTGCCGAGGGCGTCGTACTTGCCGATCCGCGGCCCCAGATTGAGTAGCACGCCGAGCGTGAACGCGCCGGCGACCCCGTGGACGACGAGCGACGCGATCGCGTCGTGGAAACCGAAGCGCGTGACGAGCCAGCCGCCGGAGCTCCAGCCCCAGGCGGCATCCATGATCCAGACGAACGAGCCGAGCACGACGCTCAGCAACAGGTAGGCGGAGAGCCGGACTCGCTCGATCAGGGCACCGGACATGATCGAGGCCGTCGTCCACGAGAAGAGCAGGAACGCGAGGAAGAAGACGAGGCTGACGTGATCCTGCAGGTTCGGTCCGAGCCCGGCGCTCCACGGCGCCGTGAGGCCGCAGAAGCCGGGGAGCGCATCCGGGCTCGCGTGGCCGCTTTTCGGCCAACCCTCCTCGAAGCACCCGTAGACGTACCAGCCGAAGTAGTAGAAGGAGGGCGTGACGACGGCGATCGTGAGGATGTTCTTCATCGCCGTCGACATCAGGTTCTTCCGGCGTGCGATGCCGCCCTCGTAGGCCATGAAGCCCACGTGGATCAGCCACATGACGACGACCGTGTAGAAGTAGAACTGCTCGGTCAGGATCTGCGAGTCCAGCCGCACCTGGTCGGCGAGTTCCTCGATGGTCGGCCCGGCTTGGGCGAGTAGCGACGACAAGATCGACGAAACCATGCGTGGGCCTCCCTCGGCTCACTCCGGCGGAACGTGGGCAACCGTACGGAACGGCGCTCGTTCGTTCCATGTGCCAACGGGCCAACCTTCCAGCCCCGCTTATGGAGGTTTGTCACATAGTCCGGAAGGCCTATCCGTCGACGATCGCGCCGGTCCGCCCGTCGACGAGCACGACCTTCACCCGCGTCGGGTTGTCGTTCACGTCGACCTCGTAGAGCGAGACCGCCCAGACGGCTCGCGGCGGGATCCCCCGCTGGACGAGCCGGATCTGCACCTTGTCGGGCTCAAACCGCGTCGCCTCGCGGGCGATCGCGATCGCCCGCTCCTGCGAGACCTCCCGGTCCGAGGCCGCGCAGCTGCGGGAGACGAGCAGCGCGACGAGCAGCAGCGCGCCGAGCGCGACCGCCCGGAAGAGCCGGCTGTCGCGCAGGTCGCGCGGGACGCTACGCGCGTCGGGCCTGGAATCGTCGGGCAAGGGTGTAGGCACGCAGGATCAGGTAGCCGGCGAAGTGGGTCATGACGACGAGCAGCAGCCACCAGAACCACCAGACGTAGTGGGGCCGGAACTCGCGGAGCTCGACCACGGTGAGATAGAGCGCGACCGCGAGGGCGAGGACGAGCACCCACGGGACATAGCCGAGCAGGATGAAGATGAGCACCGGCCCATCCTCCGGTAGTCGGGACGCCCCTGCAACCCCGGACGCGCCGAGCAGCTAGACCGCGCCCTCAACGCGTCGCAGCCAGACGGAACTTCTATGAGCTCGTACCCGCGAAGAATCCGCGTCTCGCCTCCGCAGGCAACACTGTATCTCTATTTGCAGGGATTTTCTTCAAGCACTCTGACGGACTCGAACCGTCGACCCCCTCCTTACCATTTCTGGGGAGGGAAGCGCGGGTACGGGCGGGCATTCACGGCCAGGAAAGTCCCGCACACCGGGAGGATCGGAGGGCGAGACGTGACCCGCGCGTGGACGGGCGCGGTCTGGCTGATGTTCGCATCACGTTCGCACGAGGCTCAGCGCGATGTGGCAAGGATCAGGAGGGGGCGGATGCGCTCGGCGAGTTGTTCCGGCGTGAGGCCGCCGCTGAGCCCGATGATCCATTCGGCGAGTTCGGGGTCGGTAGCCGTTCGCTTCGAGGAAGGTCAGCATTGCCACGATCGCGAGGCGCTTGTTGCCGTCGAGGAACGGTTTACCCTCGGCGATGCCGCGCGCGAGGAGGGCGGCCTGGAGGCAGAGGTCTGCACCTTGATAGTGAGCGTAGCTCGCAGGTCGTGCGACGCGACGGCGGCGCTCCGTGCGCGCTCGACCCTCGAAGGGGCGCTCTGCGCGGTCGTGCCGTCGACGATGGCCGCATACAGCTCGAGGGCATCGTCGAGCGTGAGATAGACGAGCTCGATGTCCTCGTCCGGCACGGACGGAGGGCTATCGGCTGCTGTCGGGGTCGTGCTCGGCGAGGATCTGCAGTGCCTCCTGATGGTCGGCGACGACGCGGTGGCCGATCTGCTTGATCTGCTCGCGCAGCTGTTCGGTCGGCAGGATGCGGAGCCCTCCGCCTGGGAGCTCCTCGACGAGCACGCTGGAGCCGGGCGTGTAGCCGTTGGCTTCGAACTCGCGTGGGATCGAGACGACGTTGCTGTTGCCGACGCGGCGCACCTTCACGATTCTCATATTCCGAGTATATACGCGGATGTCCGCGCTGAAAGAGCGTCGGGCGGACGGGCTGCGCGTGCGAGACTCGCTGCGTGCGCGTGTTCTTCGAGCGGGGCGGCCACCGGTTGCGACCGCTCGGCTCCATAACGCTCCATCCTTCGTTGTCGCCTTTGGCGACGGCAAGGTGCGGATGGCGGCATGGGCGGCGGACGGACACTTCTGTGACGTCGCGGCGGTTGCACAACCGCCGGCTGCGGCCGAACGGCCGAACCGGCCCGAGCCGGAACCTACGGCGCGAACCGTTCGTCGGTTTCATTTGGTCGCGGTCACAACGTGCGCCGATATCGGCGCTTCCTTGCCGTCCCAGGGGCGAAGTTCCGCGGTGACTGCATTCACCGCGCGGTCGAGAGCGGTTGAAGCCAGCCGCGACCAGATCTTGCTTGATGAGCGTTGGATTTGAATAGCTGAACGGGCCGCGCTCCATGTACTGAGGCGGGTCGTCGGGAAACAGCGCGGCGACCGCGTTCTCTGCGGC
>Ga0183260_10004312_pt1 | contig 11310 bp, 16 predicted proteins | sample AntDrymUQ4972206_2_FD_129768 | JGI IMG/M metagenome (GOLD analysis project Ga0183260, IMG submission 129768) | Polar desert sand microbial communities from Dry Valleys, Antarctica - metaG UQ497 (22.06) (version 2) (version 2) | ecosystem: Environmental > Terrestrial > Soil > Desert | place...
GATCCTTGAGGAAGCGGACTGGGGCGTGCGGGTGCTGATCCTGACAACCTTCGACCCCGACGAGTACGTCTATCGAGCGCTACGCGCTGGCGCAAGTGGCTTCGTCCTCAAGGACATCCCGCCCGCCGAACTCGTCTCCGCCGTGCGCACGGTGGCCGATGGCGGCGCGCTGCTCGCCCCGTCGATCACGAGACGGCTCATCGGCCAGTTCGCCGAGCGGCTGGCTGTCGACACCGCCGTGTCCGGACGCCTCGAGCGTCTCACCGAGCGCGAGCGCGACGTGCTGACCGCCATCGCACGCGGTTCCAGCAACGCCGAGATCTGCGAAGAGCTCTTCATCGGCGCGGCGACGGTCAAGTCGCACGTATCGAGCATTCTCACCAAGCTTGGTCTCCGCGACCGCGCCCAAATCGTTGTCTTCGCCTACGAGAGTGGTTTGGTCCAGGCCGGCGAACTCGACATCGGACACTGACGTGTCGGACCGTTCGGCGGGAAAGGTGCGGTGCGTGCCTACCGACGGCGAAGGCGGACGGGGCGGCGGATCACCCACTCGGCCACGGCGGCGTTGATGATCCAGCCGGCGCTGAGCGAGACAGCTTTGCTCATGTCACCGGTCCCGAGTGCGGCTTCACCGAAGCCTTCGGTGAAGACCTGGGTGCCGGCGCCCAGGCCGAGGGCGTACGCGCGAATCATCCACGCCCGGTGCGCGGCGATGTCGCCACGGCGGATGGCGGAGAACCCCAGGACAAGGCTGGCGCCCATCGCCGAGCCCACGACGAGCCGGACGGTCCACAACAGCGCACCGCCGGGGGCGCCGGGGTAGAGCAGCGTCAGCCACAGACCGGAGACGGCGACGACCAGTCCCGCCCCCACGAGCACCCGGCCCGCTCTGCGGTGCCAGCCGGGGTGCCGTCGACGCCATGGGGCCGAGAACTGGAAGGCTCCCACGAGCGCATAGCTGGCCGCCGCGACGACGTGGATGACGACTGGTGCGGGCGAGGCATTGACGCGTGGATTATCCGGAAGGAGGTGGGGTCCGCCAAAGATTTCGACGATCCGGAGGACGCCCGCGGTCACCGGAATGAGACTGAGCCCGACGAGGGCGACGGGCACGCTCCAGGAAAAACCGCCCGCGGGCCCCGACCGGCCCGGCCCCGCTCGGGTCCCGCGGGCAACGGTTGCCTCGGCGGGCAAGGTCACTCCACACCGGCCGTGGTCAACTGCGGCGCGGGGGTGGCGTCGAACGCCGGGGCCCTGGTGCGCGTGCTTCGCCACAGCGAATAGCCCAGCGCCACCAGTGCGATACCGTTGGGCCACGCCAGGAAGCGGTAGAGGTCGTCGGGCATCACCGACAGCGCCACGGTGACCAGACCGCTGACTGCCAGGAGCGCGGACGCCCAGCGAACCAGCACGCGTGCGCGGTACAGCGCGATGCCGAACAGGAGCCCGCCAGCAAGGTAGCCCACGCCCTGCAGCGCGGTGACGGTCGCCAACAGACCGATGTCACCGTCCGGAGTACGGCCGAGGGCCACGGCGATGGCGTCGTTGACGTAGCCGGGGTTGGTGTCGGCGATCGCCGGGAGCACGAAGGCACCGGCGAACGCTGTGCCCAGCAGCAGAAGATAGCCAGCTGCGAACACCAAGTATCCCACCAGGCCGAGCACGCCGATCTCCTTCACCTGGCGCAGGTACATCCCGGTGATGCCGGCGAGGGCCAGAGCAACCATCAGGACCTTGAGTGAGCTGCGGATCACAACCTCGGTTGTGGTGATCGACTGGGCGTCGAGGTGCGGGTGGTTCACCTGCACGCCGATGAAGAGGAGGCCAGCCGTGACGGCGGCGACTTGCGGCGAACCGGGTGAGGGAGATCGGGGTGATGTGCATGTCCAGCTCCTTGTTCTTGACCTGCGCCCCATGTCTGGGAGCGCCCTGTGTACGACGTACACTTGTTAGTCGCCACGGTACGTGTACGATGTACACTCTGTCAAGCAAGTCGTGGAGAGGAGCGAAACCGTGCCGCCGCCGAGCACCGGGGAGAAGCGAACGCCGCTGAACCGCCAGCGGGCCTTGCGAGCTGCCGTAAAACTGGCGGACAACGAAGGGCTCGAGGCGGTCAGCATGCGCAACCTGGCGTCGCGACTCGGGGTGGTCCCCATGGCCCTGTACAGGCACGTGGTCAACAAGGAAGACCTGCTCAACGGGATGGTGGAGACGGTCTACGCCGAGATCGACCTTCCCACCGGGGTGGACTGGAAAGCAACGATGCGACAGCGGGCGACCTCGATGCGCGAGGCGCTGCGGCGCCACCCGTGGGCGGTCGAACTGATGGAGAACAGCTCCCCTGGACCCGCCAACCTGCGTTACCACAACGCCGGCATCGCATGTCTGCGAGAGCAGGCCGGTCTGCCCATCCCGGCGGCTATCGAGGCGTACAGGCTGATCGACAGCTACATCTACGGCTTCGCCCTGCAGGAGAAGACGCTACCCGGCGACATCGCCGCCGCAGCCGAAGCGAGACGTGACAGCCTGACGAGAACCGACCCGTCCTTGGCCAAGAAATACCCCTACCTCATGGAGGTGGCCAAAGCGCTCGGGGACTCGGGGTACGACCACACGGAACAGTACGAACGAGGCCTCGAGCACATCCTCAGTGCGATCGAACTGCTCCGCCCGTGACCAGCAGCGTCGGCATCGCCAGTTTGAGCCCGATCCAGGCTCGGCTCCCGCCGCCCGGACCGGAAGACACCTACCTCGGCCTGACCGCAACCGTGTATCACGTTGTCGGTCTCTATGCGGGGGCGGTCCTCATGCTCCTGAGCGCTTTGGCCCTGACCGCTGGCTCGACCAGCGGGGACCAAACGCAGGTCGTCAGGCCAACAGGCAGGCGCTGTCGCAGAACTCCCCGTCAAGGGATCGGCGGTGTAGCCGAGGTCTGCTGATGGGCGTCGGGATCGCGTCGCGCAGGATCCCTTCGTAGGTGCTGCGTCGATCCTGGCGGTTGGCGGTCAGCGCAAGCCGAGCCGCACGTCCAAGCGCACCTGGTTGCTGACCCGGCCGCGACCGATGCGGAGCGTGTGCTCGACCTTGGTTAGGAAGCCCTCGAGGTCGCCTGTGCTGGTTGGCGGTCCAGCCTGGAGGCGCAGCTCGACCTCATCGCCCTTTCGGCGCACCCATGCCTGAACCGGGGCCGGCCCACGCCGCTCTGCCGTGGGTAGCGAGCAGGCTCCATGAGTCCACACTACATGTTGTGTCCTGAGACAACCGGATAAGCATGAGCGCTGTTAATGCGCTACTGAGATCTTATTCAGTATGGAGCTTTTCCAGCTCCAAGCGTACCAGACGATAAACAGTAAGGTGGCTACTTCAACAATCACGAAGAATACATAGAACATTGTAGGAGTCCCAACGAAAAGAGACGCCAAAAGACCTAGAGTATGTAATATGGCTACGCTTATGTTTGCCCAGCGATTTATGCCATGCTTCAACAATCGTGAAAGGACGATCATAACCATCGCCACTTCCAAGAAGATGGCTGCACCGAGCAACATCGCAGGGGATGTCAAGGTATCAATTAATTCCGAGGCTTCTGCTGTTGTGGTGGCAAAGACCTCTCCCATCAAATTGAAAACATCGGCATAAATGATGTTTACTACGTAAAACACCCATAGCGTGGACAAGATTGCTCTTCTATCACTTGTCTCTCTTTTCTTTTCCATTGTCTCACTCCTAATGTTTCGGCTAACCGCATGCTCGGATCGCCCGGATGAACCACGCTGCGCACCGGCTCACGCCGCCGGGCGCCTCCCGGCTACGCAGATCGTCACACCGTACGGCCGGGCTTGAGGACGTGCCCCACCGTCAGCTCGGCGAGAGAACGGTGGGTAGCGGTCGGTGACGAGTGGGAACGCGTATGCCTGGACGCGCAGCGCCCAGCGCTGGACGCCTTCGATGAAGTCGGAGATGCCCCTGTGGTGGCGGCCGGTGAGGAGCAACGCGAACCAGGCGCTGATTAGGCGCGGCTGTCAACGCGGTCATTCGACAGTCCGCAGGATCTGCTCGATTGCCGCCGTCCGCGTCCGCAGCTCGGACAGGTCGGTGGCGGTGCGTTGCTGAGCGTCGAGGGTGTTCTCTGCCAGGTGCTCGTAGCGGCGGACGAGCTGGCGCAGCTCGTCCTCCTGGCCGGACACCATCCTGGTCTTGCGCAGGTCGACGAAGATGGCCATGACCCCGCTGATGAGAATGATCGCGGCCAGGATCAGGGCGATGAACACGGCAGCTTCGGGGCCGGTGATTACGACGAGCGGATCCATCAGGTCACTCCTTGGGTGCTTGCGGGCCCGTGTCGGGCCCCGGGGGTGGTCAAGGTCTGAGCCGCCTCGGCGAGGCTGCTCGGTGTCAGGTGCAGGTCGAAGTCGGTGACCGCGAAGTACTTCATGGCCTTGCCGTCCTCGGAGAGCTCGAGATGGCCGACGACCAGACCCGCGGCCTCCAGCCGTTGCAGGTGCATGTGCAACAGCGGACGGCTGATGCCCAACTCGCGCGCCAGATGGCTGACGTAATCCCGCCCCTCGGTCAGCTTGGCGAGGATTCGCACCCGGATCGGGTTGGCGAGCGCGGCGAAGATCTCAACGAGGTCATCCCCGCTTTCGCTCATGCCTGTCATCACGCTCCTTTACCTATCAGTGAAAACTTACATGTGAAGGAAGCAGATGTCAAGGGCACCTTACAGTCGGCCGCGCTTGCTCCGTGAGCACGGCAGTGATGTGAGCGCTTTGCCGTCACTGAGGCGGACCAGCCACGGTGCCTTGCCAGCCGCGCCGTACAGCCGACGGTCGTCAGCGCTCCAGGTCGCCCGAGCTCCGGGCAGGTCGAACGAGCAGGTCGAGGACACGAGCGCCACTCGCGTCACCCGCTCGACAAGCCGCCACGCGCACGCGCAGGCGTACCTCCCGCCGCCTGAGACACCGATGACCGCGAACCGTCGTAGTCCCCCAGGGCATCGGCGAAGCCCTGCACCAGCAGTGGGTAGTCCGCGATCGAGTAGCGAAAGAACGCCGTGAGGCCCATGCCCGGGCGGTCCGGCGCGATGACCCGAATGCGCAGATCCTGGGCTGCCTCTCCGATGCCCGGAAGCTCGACCTCCAGGCGAGAGCTCGGGCTACCGTGCAGGTACAGCAGCGGGAAGCCTGCGGGGTCGCCAGCTTCCGCGTACCCGATCACCGACCCATCGATCAGTTCGACGCGGAGGTCGGGCTGGATCCGGCGCTTCACTCCCGGTGGCTCGGCTCACCATAGACACGCTCCACCCCCATTGGTTCGGAGGATGTCTGCCTCGTTCACTGACGGCATTGGACAGAGCTCTGCGCCGTAGAAGTCGGTGGTCCGTAGTGTCGAGCATGCTGAGGCACACCGGCAGCAGGAACGCGTAGGCGGTCACGCGCAGAGTCATTCGGCGCTCCCGGACTTCCGCCACGCGCCCCTTCGTCCGGCGACTCCTCGAGCCGAGAAGACGGCGCGACGTGCTCGCCACGCTGTCGCCGCGCTGCGCTGTGGCTGCTGCTTTCTACACCGCCTCGCGAGGCACCACGCCGACGAGGGCTTGGCTTGTCTCAGCGGGTTGCAAGCTGTCGCAGCCAGGCCTCGCTATCGGCGTCGGCGGGAAGCAACGTTTCGATGCGCAGCTCTTCGAGGGTGATGTCCTGGGCCGTACCGATGGTGGCAATCGTCGTGAAGAGGCGAGCCTCGACGCCGCGTCCTCGAAGGTGGATCGGGACCAGGAGGTCACCCGCGCTCGGCAGTCGCGGACGCCGCGGGAGGTCGCCCACGCCGGGGTAGGTCCTGAGTTCGGCGGCGAGGTCTCGCAGAAGATCATCGTCGGGACGGGCCGAGATCTCGCGATCAAGGCGGTCGAGCAGGACGGGTGCGACAGCCTCCCAGTTGGCGATCGATCGACGCAGCCCGTCGGGATGCAGCAAGAGGCGCGCGATGTTGAGGCCGCCAGCCACGAGCGGAGATTCGGGCCTTATAAACCAAGCGGTGAGGAGCCTCGCGGAGCGATTGGAGAGCACGACCGTCCATGATCGGTCGACGACGTATGCTGGAATCGGCCCGTGGGCGGCGATGATCATTTCAAGGACATGACGAACCTGGCTCAGCTTTTCCGAGTCGAGCCCGTGCTCGGCGTAGATCGGGGCGTATCCGGCCGCGCGCAGAAGCGCGTTGCGATCGCGAAGCGGCACGTCGAGGGCCTGTGCGAGTTGGACCACCATGTGGCGACTCGGGCTCGCCCGCCCCGACTCGAGAAAGCTGACGTGACGCTGCGAAACGCCAGCGTCGAGCGCTAGGTCGAGTTGGCTCACGCGCCGTAGCGCGCGCCAGCGCCTCATGGCGGCTCCAAACGAAGCTCTCCCGACCTCGTTCACCACCCGATCATAGCGGACAACGGGACGGTTGCGACTACCTCAGAGGTAATTGAATGGCCGTCGGAGCCGCCTACCATGAGGCCATGAACGTCACCCCACCTGCCGACCGAGCGCAATCTTGGCCCGGCTATCCCCTCCGGGCGGCGCTGGCCGCCAATGCTGCATTCTCCGGGCTCAGTGGCGCGGTCCTGGCGCTGGGATCGGCCCACCTAGATGCCTTCCTCGGGCTGGACCGAGTCGTCCTCGTGGCGAGCGGACTTGCCCTCCTCGGCTTCGCCGCGCCCCTACTCGCCGGCGCCGCGCGCCGCCAGCTAACGCCCGTTGTGGGATGGATGGCGGTCTCCGCCGATGTGGCCTGGATTGTCGGTGCGATCGTCGTGATCGGGCTCGGACACGTCCTGACCGCCGAGGGGAACCAGGGCCTGGCGCTGGTGACCGCCGTGGTAGCGGCTCTGGCGGGCGTCCAATGGCTGGGGCTCCGACGACTCCGTACCGAGATCGTGAAGGTGGCCCGATGAACATCGAGTTTGTGCCCGATCGCACGCTCTACCCGTTCAAGTCGCGCTGGTTTGACTCCTCGGCTGGCCGGATGCACTACATCGACGAGGGCTCGGGAACGCCGATCCTGTTCTGTCATGGCAATCCAACCTGGAGCTTCCTCTATCGCGACATCGTGGCGCGGCTGGCTGACCGCTTTCGCTGCATCGCGGTCGACTATCTGGGGTTCGGGCTCTCCGAGCGTCCGGAGAGGTACGACTACACCATCGAAGAGCATGCGCGGACGACGGGTGAACTCGTTGACTACTTGGGCCTCGATGGCCTCATGGTGATGGGCCAGGACTGGGGCGGGCCGGTCTCGACCGCGGTGGCAACGCAACGGGCTGATCGCGTGTCGGGCGTCATCCTCGGCAATACCTGGTTCTGGCCGCCGAGCCTGCCGTTCCGGTGGTTCAGCCGCCTCATGGGTACGGGGCTGATGCAGCGCAAGATCATCGACGACAACTTCTTCGTTGAGCGGATCATGCCGATCTCGAGCGCGAAGAAGCTGAGCGAGCTGGAGAAGGAGCACTATCGGGGGGCCCAGCCTTCCCCTGCGGCCCGTTGCGGCGTCGCCGTCATGCCGAGACAGATCGTCGACGCGACGCCACTCTTGGAGCGACTGTCCCATGACGTGCCTGACAAGCTCGGGTCAAAGCCCGCTCTGATCGTTTGGGGCATGAAGGACATTGGCTTTCGGCCCGCTATGATCACCCGCATGCGGGCAGCCTTCAGCGACGCGCGCGTTCTCAAACTCCCCAACGCGAAGCACTACATCCAAGAGGACGCTCCAGCCGCTATTGCCGAGGCCATCGCCGAGCGTTTCGGCTGACTCGACGGATGGGGCGCGCCCATTGGGCCGCCCGTCGCCGCCAATCGGCGATGGGCCTGCAAGTCGTCAACGCCTCGGCCGGTTATGTCGACGAGGCTCTGCCCGGTCGAGGTCATGAAGGCCGAGGCCGGTCGTCACCGTCGCATGGCCCGTCCCTTTGGGCTCATCGCGAGCGGACCACATGGCCTCCTGCTCACTTGCCGGGCGTAACACCTGCATTCCCTCGTCAAGGAGGAGACGAGATCCTTGAGCATCAGATCCTTCGGAGGCCGTAAGGCATCAGACTCTTTCGGCCACCGACGAGGGCATCAGACTCATCGGAAAGGCGAGCTCTATACTCACCGGGTTCTCACCCCAATCCGGGCCGTCCGGATGGTTCGGTTGAGCACGAAATAGGGGAGCGAGGCGGCCTCCGCGGGCATCGGACTTCGGATCAGCCGGTCGGGGGTTCGAATCCCTCCCGGGCGCGCCAATCTCCTCGTTTCACGCACCAAGCGGCCTTGAACTGCCTCCATACCGGGGCAGCTGTTCGAACGCGTGACCTGCTGATCCTGGCCGTGAACGCCGTGACTTTCCGTGAACGCTGCCCTTCGACTGGGCCGCCGACGCGTGGGAGCCCGTGCGGATGCTGGAGAGCGGACCGGGAAGCTTGCTACCGGTCGCGCTCAGCCCGGACGGCAGTCGGATTGCCTTGGGCTGGGACCACCACGTGGGCCTTTGGAGCGTCGACGAATCGCAGGCGGGCGTGACGATCGAGGGCCTTCCCAAGGGTGTCTACGGGCTCTCGTTCTCCCATGACGGTCGCTGGCTGGCCGCCGCGGCCGCGGACGGTCGGGTTCGCGTCTGGTCGGTCACGTAGAAGGAGGTCGGTGCCGGGGATCCCGGACGCGATCCATCCGCTGCTCGCCTCGTTCGACACGTACGACTCGCCGCTGGACACCAGCGAGCTGGCACGGAGCTTCGGGGTCCGCCTCACGAGCATCGACGAGTACGCGCGCCAGATCGCCGCCGTGCCGGCTGGGTAGCGTGGCTCTCTCCCTGATGGCGACCGCGCTGGCGCGCGCCCCCAGGTGTCAAGGAGTGACCGCTCGGAAGTTATGTCGCCTCCGCGCGCTGGCTATGAGCCGAACAGCTCATGCGCTGACAGGCATGTGCTCAAGTCGGCAGTTGAGGAGGGGTGTCTGGCCGGAGGGACACCGTGCCCGCGCGCGGTATCGTGATCACGTGAGCAAGCTCCGCCGTGGCTACGACTGGGGCGAGCGACACCCCCGCTGGGCGGGCGTGGTGAGCGAGGTCGTCGACGTGGGCGGCGTCCGCGCGCACTACCTGCGGACCGATGCGGCGGAGGGCGCCCCATCGGCCGCGCCGCCGCACCTCCTGATCCACCCGATGGGGGCCGGCTCATGGTCGTGGATGGACGCGATCCGGCCGCTCGCGGCGTATGGGCCGGTGATCGTTCCCGACCTGCCCGGGGCGGGCAGGACGAGGCCGAACGATCGGCGGGCCGGGAGCGGCCCGCATGGAGCCCGCTTTCTGGTCGACTTCACGGCCGCCCTCGGGCTCGACCAGGCGGTCGTCCACGGTCACTCGATGGGCGCCCTCGTCGGCGCCCTGTTCGCGGACGTTGCGCCCGAGCGCGTCGGCCGCCTGGTGCTCGTCTCGCCGGCCCTGCCCGGTCGGCCGGACCCGCCGCGCTACCCGGCCTTGTGGCGCTTCGCCCTAGCGGTCGCGCCGACGCTCGCCCTCATCCCCATGCGCGCCGGGATCCGGATGAAGGCTGGCATGTGGCGCCGCTGGCGCGACGATCCGCGGAATCCGTTGCTGGCCCGCGCCATGGCCAGGCTGGGGACCGATCCGGCGCGCATCTCGTCCGAGCTGCTGGCCCTGCTCGACGAGGAGATAGAGCGCTACGACGTGTCGTGGCGGATCGACGGTGCCATCAACGCGGCCATCTCGGTCATCGCGGCCATGACCGTGGACGAGGAGCCTGTGCGTGAGGCGCTCGGCCGCATCACCGCCCCAACGCTGCTCGTATGGGGTGCGGACGATCGTGTCATCCCGCGGGTGCTGATTGACGAGCTGGTTGAGGAGCATCCCGCATGGACGTTCCAGGCTGTCGACGGCATCGGGCATCTGCTGCCCGTGGAGGCTCCCGAGAAGTACGTCGACATCGTCGGTCGGTGGGCAACCACGTCCCCCTGACCTTTTCGCGGGGCTGGAAGCTCTCTCGCCGAGGTCGTGAAGCTGAGCTGGACCCCTATCTGAGCTCCTATCTCGTCAAGTCCCGTCGGCGACGGCCAGCTGAGTGTCGGCCAGCATCTGGCGGTACACGACGTCGGACAGGTGCCGCTTGAGGCTGCGCAGCGCCTCCTGCCAGCTCCGGCCTTCGGCCCGCTTGCGGGCGAGGTAGGCGCGGGCCCGGGCATCGCTGCGAGCCTGGACCAGGGCCATCAGGTGCAAGGCCCGGTTCAGCTGTCGGTTGCCGCCCCGGTTCAGGCGGTGGCGCCGGACCTGGCCGGAGCTGGCCGGCAGCGGAGCCGTGCCGTTGGCCGCGGCGAAGGCGGCCGCATCGCGGTAGTCGCCGATCGCGCCGCTCTCGGCCAACAGCTTGGCGGCGGTCAGCAGCCCGACCCCCGCTAGGCTCGGCAGGCGCGAGCCGAGCGCGGCGACCAGCCGGCCGATGCGCCGCTCGAGGGCGCGAGCCTGGTCGCTCACGGCCTCCAGCCGCGCCAGGCGCTGCCGGGCCAGCTCGGCGCGCACCCCGGGCTGTTCGGCCAGCCAGATCCCCAGCCGCTGGCGATGGCGAGCCGCCACCAGGTTCGGCAGGCGTCGGGCGTAGCCGGGAGACAGCACCAGCAGGTCGGCGTGGAGCTGGTTGACGAGCCTGGTTTGCTCTGCGACGAGCTGGTCGCGGGCCGCGACCAGCAGCTTGAGGTCGGCCAGCGATCCATGGACATGCACCGGTCGCAGGGCCGGCTCCCGCGCCACCAGGCGGGCGATGGCCAGGGCATCTCCGGGATCGGACTTGCCTCGCTGACGGAGGGTGCGCCGCTCGCGGGCGGTGAAGTGGGGCGGTACGTCGACCACCGGCTCACCGGCGGCCAGCAGGGCCTGGGCCAGGGCGAAGCCGAAACTGCCGGCGCCCTCGATCCCGAAGCGGCGCTCGGATCCCAACTGCACCGCCCAGCGCAGCAGGGCCGCGTGCCCTGGCGGATCGTTGGCGAAGCTGCGGCCGGCCAGCTGCCGGCCCAGCTCGTCGACGGCGCTGACCGCCAGGCTGGCCTTGTGGGTGTCAATCCCGATGCTGAGCATGTCGTGTCCTCCCGCGCCGCAGCGCTAGACTCGGTGTGGTGCGCGCCGGGCGGACAACCATGCATGTGGTGTGGGGCCAAGCTCCTGACTTGTTTAGATACCCCCAGCACCTGGGCCTCGCGGGCCGTAGGGTGCGAGGTCGGTGACCGCCTGGCTCCCACGCTTCTTGCCCGCCCGTCGGGTGTGGCTCTCTCATAGCGTGCCGGA
>Ga0183260_10004313_pt1 | contig 11309 bp, 6 predicted proteins | sample AntDrymUQ4972206_2_FD_129768 | JGI IMG/M metagenome (GOLD analysis project Ga0183260, IMG submission 129768) | Polar desert sand microbial communities from Dry Valleys, Antarctica - metaG UQ497 (22.06) (version 2) (version 2) | ecosystem: Environmental > Terrestrial > Soil > Desert | place...
GGTGTACGGTCCGGTCGACGAGTCCACGTACCCAGGCTTCGACCGGATCGGGTGGCCGGGGGAGTACCCGTACACCCGCGGCCTTTACCCCACCGGCTACCGCGGCCGGACCTGGACGATCCGGCAGTTCGCCGGCTTCGGCAACGCCGCCCAGACCAACGAGCGCTACCGGATGATTCTGCGCTCCGGTGGCGGCGGGTTGTCGGTCGCGTTCGACATGCCGACGCTGATGGGCCGCGACTCCGACGACGGTCACTCGCTGGGCGAGGTGGGACACTGTGGTGTCGCCATCGACTCCGCCGTCGACATGGAGCGGCTCTTCGCCGGCATCCCGTTGAACTCGGTCACCACCTCGATGACGATCTCCGGCCCGGCGGTGCCGATCTTCTGCATGTACCTGGTCGCCGCCGAGCGCCAGGGTGTCGACATCGCCGGTCTCAACGGCACCCTGCAGACCGACATCTTCAAGGAGTACATCGCCCAGAAGGAGTGGTTGTTCACCCCCGAACCCCACCTGCGGCTCATCGGTGACCTGATGGAGTACTGCGCCTCGCGCATTCCGGCATACAAGCCGCTGTCGGTGTCGGGCTATCACATCCGCGAGGCCGGCTCGACAGCGGCGCAGGAGTTGGCGTACACGCTTGCCGACGGCTTCGGCTACGTCGAGCTCGGCCAGTCACGCGGGCTCGACGTCGACACGTTCGCCCCGGGGTTGTCGTTCTTCTTCGACGCGCACATCGACTTCTTCGAGGAGATCGCGAAGTTCCGAGCGGCCCGGCGGATCTGGGCGCGTTGGCTTCGCGATGTCTACGGTGCAAAGACCGAGAAGGCGCAATGGCTGCGGTTCCACACACAGACCGCCGGCGTGTCGCTGACGGCGCAGCAGCCGTACAACAACGTCGTACGCACCACCGTCGAGGCGCTGGCCGCAGTGCTCGGCGGCACGAACTCGCTGCACACCAACGCCCTGGACGAGACACTGGCGCTGCCCACCGAGCGGGCCGCGGAGATCGCCATGCGGACACAGCAGGTGCTGATGGAGGAGACCGGCGTCGTCAATGTCGCCGACCCTCTCGGCGGCTCGTGGTACGTGGAGGCGTTGACCGACCGGATCGAGGCGGAGGCCGAGGCGATCTTCGCTCGCATCAAGACGATGGGCGGCGGGGACGACGTGACGCACAGCATCGGACCCATGACGTCGGGCATCCTGCGCGGGATCGAGGACGGCTGGTTCATGTCCGAGATCGCCGAGTCCGCGTTCCAGTACCAGACGGCGTTGGAGAAGGGCGACAAGCGGGTCGTGGGCGTCAACTGCCACCAGAGCTCGGTCACCGACGACCTTGAGATCCTGCGGGTGTCGCACGAGGTCGAGGTCGACCAGGTGGCGGCGTTGCGGCAGCGCCGGGAGTCCCGGGACTCGGCGGCGGTGACGGCCGCGCTGGACCGCATGGTCGATGTGTCGCGTACCGAGGACAACATGATCGAGGCCATGCTGACGGCCGTGCGGGCCGAGGCCACGCTGGGCGAGATCTGCGACGCCCTGCGCGCCGAGTGGGGCGAGTACCACGAGCCCGCCCGCTTCTGACCACCGCCGCCCACCGCCTTCCCGCTGAGCCCCGGGCGTCGGCGTTGCCGGGAGCCGGACACAATGGCGTCATGACCTCTTCGCCGTTCTCGCGACCTGGCGCCATCGACCTCTCGGGGCTGAGACGACCGGCCGCCAGCGTCACGTCGCCGGCTGGGCCGGCCAACGCGGGCGCGTACGTCATCGACATTAATGAGCAGACGTTCCAACGTGACGCGCTCGAGGCGTCCATGGACCACGTGGTCGTGGTGTCGCTCTGGAGCCCGCGAGCCCCGGCCAGCCGAACGCTCAACGACACGCTTTCCCAGATCGCAGCCGAGCTGGCCGGCCAGGTGCTGCTGGCGTTGATCGATGTCGACGCCAATCCGCAGATCGCGGCCGCCATCGGTGCGCAGGGTGTGCCGTTCGTGCTCGGGCTGCTGCGCGGGCAGCCGGTGCCGTTGTTTCAGGGGACGGTCGACGAGGCCGATGCCCGTCGCTACCTCGACGAGCTGCTCAAGGTCGCCGCGGCCAACGGCATCACCGGCCGGGTCGCGCCTCGCTCGACGGCGGAGCCGCCAGTGGAGACTGATACCACCGACGATCCCCGGTTCGCCGCGGCCGACGAGGCGCTCGCGACCGGTGACCTCGACACTGCCGTGGCGACGTACCAGCGGCTCGTTGACGCCGACCCCGCGGACACCGAGGCGGCTGAACGGCTCGCGGGTGTGAAGCTGATGCGGCGTACTCGCGATGCCGACTCCGCCAGGGCTCGGGCGGACGCGTCCGAGCGCCCTGGCGACGTCGCCGCGCAGCTGCTGGCCGCCGACTTCGATCTGCTCGAAGATCGCATCGACGAGGCCTTCGAACGACTGCTCGCGGCAGTGGCCCAAACCATCGGCGAGGAGCGGGACGAGGTACGCCGCCACCTGCTCGAGCTCTTCGCGGTTGTCGGCGCCGATGATGAACGAGTTGCGACCGCGCGTCGCCGGCTCGCGAGCGCCCTGTTCTGAAATGTCCTGACCGCGGTCTACGGAAGCGGTGGCTCGGCTCCGATCTCGAGGTATGACGCATGTTGCGGGTGCTGCGCCAGATAGCCAAGCAGCGTCGCCGTCGCGGCAGCGGCACGGGAAGCGACCGTCTGCGGCGAGCACCAGTGCGCCGCGACCACCTCGGCCGGCTGCAGGCGCATTCGCTGGATCAGCTCGGAATCGTGCCTGCCCAGGTCGAAGACGAACGTGCACGCGTCATCCCATCCACGCCAGGGCGGCAGCCAGTTGACCGTCACGAGTCGAGTCGCCACGACCTCGATGCCAAGCTCCTCACCTACTTCACGCACGACTCCTTGCGCTGGTGACTCACCTTGCTCGACCACGCCGCCGGGCAGGTCCCATTCCCGCTTGTACGTGAGCTCGCACAGCAGCACATGGCCCTCTGGGTTTTGTATCAATCCCTGCGCGATCACGCGCTTTGTCGGCAGGCCGGCGTTGAGCATGCTGATGAACCCGTCACGGCTCTGCGGATCCGGGTCCTCGACCAGCCGGGCGAGCAGCACATAGTCGCGTCGTTCAGCACCTGTCGTCTCGCGCCTGCGCAGCACGCCCTCTCGGCGCAGACCGCACCGGGAGGCCAACCGTAGGGAGTGAGTGTTGTCCGGCTGCACATACGCTTCGAGCCGGATGAGACCCAGCTCGTCGAACGCATACTGGATCAAGAGGCGCAACGCCCGGATGGCGACACCGCGGCCACGATGGTCGGGAAACAGTGCCCACGAAAGCTGGCCCCGACCGTCCCCCACCTGCCGCAGCTCCACCATCCCCGCCGGCTCACCGGCGTGCTCGACCAGGAAGTTGACCATCCGTCGGTCGTCGGCGTAGGCCTCGCGCCAACGGTCGACCGCAGCTATTTGCTGCTCTGCGCTGGGGACGACAACGGGGAACCCGAACCAGTACGCGATTTCTTCGTCGTGGGCCAGACGGGCTGGCTCGATATCGGCCTCCGACCAGGGCCGTAGCACCACGTCCCCGTCACGCAGCGTTGGCTGCTCGGGCATCGGCACGGCGTCAGCGTACGGCGCTGTCTGGCGCTCCCGACGGCCGTACTTCGAATGGCCGAGGAGCACTTCCCATGGGTTCGAACCCATGGGAAGTGCCCCTATCCCACGTGAACATGGGAAAGGGGCGGCGCTCAGCCGTGATGGTGGAGCCAGAGCGTCGCGAGGGGTGGGACCCGCAGGGCGGCCGAGGCAGGCCGCCCGTGCCACGGCTCCGCTACCGCCGTCACCTCACCAAGGTTGCCGACGCCCGAGCCGCCGTACGCCTCCGCGTCAGTGTTGAGCAGCTCGCGCCAGGCCCCTGCCGCCGGCAAACCCAGCTGGTGGCGCTCGTGGGGTACGGCGGCGAAGTTCGCCACACATGCGACCACCCCGCCGCGACCGTCGCTGCGCAGGAAGCTGAAGACGTTGTTGGTCGCATCGTTGGAATCGACCCAGGCGAAGCCGTGCGGATCAGAATCAAGTGTCCACAGCGCGGGCGTCGCCGTGTAGGCCGCGTTGAGATCGCGCACCAGCGCCTGCACACCGGCGTTGTCCGCGTTGTCGAGCAGTCCCCAGTCGAGCTCTCGCTCCTCCGACCACTCCGACTCCTGGGCCAGCTCGATTCCCATGAAGATCAGCTGCTTGCCCGGGTGCGCCCACATGTACGCCAGGTACGCCCGCAAAGTAGCCAGTTGGCGCCACCGGTCGCCGGGGGCCTTGCGCAGCAGCGAGCCCTTGCCGTGCACGACCTCGTCGTGCGAGAGCGGCAGCACGAAGTTCTCCGAGTACGCGTACATCATCGCGAAGGTCATCTGGTGGTGGTGGTACGTACGGTGCACCGGGTCGCGGCCGAGGTAGCCGAGCGAGTCGTGCATCCACCCCATGTTCCATTTCAGCCCGAACCCGAGCCCACCGAGGTGAGTGGGTCGGGTGACGCCGGGCCAGGAGGTGGACTCCTCGGCGATCGTGGTGATGCCGGGGACGACGCGAAAGCAGGTGGCGTTCATCTCCTGCAAAAAGGCCACGGCGTCGAGGTTCTCGCGGCCGCCGTGGACGTTGGGCGACCACTCACCGTCCTCTCGGGAGTAGTCGAGGTACAGCATCGACGCCACGGCGTCCACCCGCAGCCCGTCGACGTGGAACTCCTGCAGCCAGTACAACGCGTTGGCGACGAGGAAATTGCGGACCTCGCGCCGGCCGTAGTCGAAGATGTACGTCCCCCAGTCCGGATGCTCGCCACGGCTCGGGTCGGCGTGCTCGTACAACGGTGTCCCGTCGAATCGGGCCAGTGCCCAGGCGTCCTTGGGGAAGTGGGCCGGCACCCAGTCGACGATGACGCCGATACCGGCCTGGTGCAGGGCATCGACCAGTGCTCGGAAGTCGTCGGGATCGCCGAAGCGAGCGGTCGGCGCGTAGTAGCTGGTGACCTGGTAGCCCCACGACCCGCCGTAGGGATGCTCCATGACCGGCATCAGCTCGACGTGGGTAAAGCCCATCGAGGTGACGTAGTCGACCAGCTCGGTGGCCAAGTCGCGGTAGGACCGCCCTCGCCGCCACGATCCAAGGTGCAGCTCGTAGATGCTCATCGGGTGCTCGTGCGGAGGCGTGCTTTCCCGTGCCCGCAGCCACTCGTCGTCCCGCCACGAGTAGCTGCTGTCGACGACGACCGAGGCCGTTTCCGGCGGTTGTTGGGTGGCGCGAGCCATCGGGTCCGCCTTCGCGCGCCACTGCCCGTCGGCGCCGAGCACATGGAACTTGTACAGCGTGCCGCTGCCCACATCGGGGACGAAGAGCTCCCACACCCCGGATGCGCCCATCGACCGCATCGGATGCGACGTGCCGTCCCAGTAGTTGATGTCGCTGATCAGCCGCACGCCGCGGGCATTGGGCGCCCACACCGCGAACGACGTGCCGGTGACCGACCCGGCGACACCGTCGTAGCTGCGGACACGCGCGCCGAGCACCTGCCAGAGCTGCTCATGCCGACCCTCGGCGAACAGGTGCAGGTCGACCTCTCCGAGCGTCGGCAGGAATCGGTACGGGTCGTCGGCGACATGCGTGGCGTCCGGCGCGTAGCTGGTGCGGACCCGGTAGTCCACTACCGACCCGGTGTCGAGCACGCCGACCCAGACGCCACGGTGCTCGTGCTCGAGGTCGGTGGTTGCGGCGCCGTGCACCACCTGAACCGCCTGGGCGCCGGGCCGCAGCACCCGGATCGTCAGCGCTCCGGCATGCGGATGGGGGCCGAGGATGCCATGCGGGTCGGGATGCATACCGTCGACCAGCCGACTCAGCTCGGCGACCATCGGCCGTGGCTTGCTCATGACCTGCCCACCGCCGCGAGCCGCGCGATCGCCGCCATCGGGATCGGCAGCCACGATGGCCGGTTGTGCTTCTCGTAGACCGCCTCGTAGACGGCCTTGTCGATCTCGTACGCATTGAGCAGCGCGGCGATGGCAGCCGACTCCGCCGAATGCCCGGCCGCAGAGACGTAACCGGTGGTGAATGCGGCCCGGTTGCGCTCGGTCCACTCGCTCATGCGGTGAGCCTGCTGATGGTCTGCGACCTCCGGAACCACCACCGACTGAGCCGCGTAGTCGAAGGAGCGGAGCATCCCGGCGACGTCGCGCAAGGGCGAGTCCAGCGCGGTTCGTTCCGCAAGTGGCTTGGCCGGCTCGCCCTCGAAGTCGATGATGCGCCAGCCATCCACCGTGCGGAGAGTCTGTCCCAGGTGCAGGTCGCCGTGGACCCGTTGCACCACGACTGGGTTGCGGATCGCCGCCACCTCGTCGTAGGCAGTGCCCAGCGCAGCCGCCTGGTCCGACAGGGCGGGCAGCTGGCCGACCGCCTCGGCCAGTCGCTGCCGCAACCGGGTCACCAGCTGCACCAGCTCGTGCTCGCCCCAGTGAGCCGTCGGCAACACCTCGGTCAGGTCGCGGTGCAGGTGCGCGACGGTGGCGCCGAGGCGTTCGGACTCGGCCGCGAAGTCCCCGCCGACCTCGTCGGCGTGCAGATCGCCCTCCGCCAACAGGTCGCGGACGCTGGCCCGCGCGTACTCCCACCCGTCAGTGCCGCTGCGCAGGTAGTCCTGCAGCATCGCCAGGTCGTAGCCGTGGCGGGTGACCTCCGGGTCGGTCTCGATCCACCCGCGTAACGGCGCCACCGCCTCGGATCCCACCTGCGACAAGGCCGCGTGGACCTCGATGTCTGGGTTGTGCCCGGGCTCGACCTTGCGGAAGACCTTGAGCAGCAGGTCGTCACCGAAGATCAACGAGGTGTTGCTCTGCTCGGCGGTGAGCAGGACCGACGGGCTGTCGGACTGCAGCTCCACCGCGCCGGTGGTCCGGTGGCACAGGCCACCGCTCCTTGGTTCGGGCCGATCCTCGCCGCCGACGAAGCCACGCACCAGCGCCCCTATCGCCAGTCGGTCGTGCAGCGCGTCGTACGCCAACAGCTGGCGGTCGTCCTCGGCCTCGAACAGTCCGACGAGGGCGTGTTCCAACTCGGGTTGCTCGGTCTCGTAGTACGCCAGCGGAACCTGGTAGACGAGCCGACGGCCGTCGTCGCCCGAGACGGTCACCAGCTCGACTCGTACTCGCGGCTCCTCCCCAGCCGACAGCCAGGGAAATCGTTCGACCTGCTCGAGGGTGGACGTGGCGCCCTTGCCCGCGTACCAACGCTGCCGGCTCAGGTAGTCGACCAATGACGCCTCGAATCTCTCGGTCATGTCGGCATGCCCCCTCGAGTCGCGGCCGCCTTCGGCAGCCGGAACCAGTAGAAGCCGTACCCGGCCAGCGTCAGCAGATAGGGCAGCTGGCCGACCGCAGGGAACTCGACCCCACCGAGAGTCTCGACCGGGCGTACCTCGTCGAACGCGCGCAGGTCCAGCTCGACCGGCTGCGGGAAGCGGGAGAGGTTGTTGACGCAGAGCATCACGTCGTCGCCGAACTGGCGCAGGTACGCCAGCACCGCCGGATTGCTGCCACCCAGGTCGTGGAACGAGCCGGGCCCGAAGGCGGGATGCTGCTTGCGGATCTGGATCATCCGCCGGGTCCAGTGCAGCAGCGAGGAGGTGTTGGCGAGCTCCGCCTCGACGTTGACCGACTGGTAGCCGAAGACCGGGTCCATGATCACTGGCAGCTGGAGCCGCCCCGGGGTCGCGGTGGAGAAGCCGGCGTTGCGGTCGGGCGTCCAGTGCATGGGTGTGCGCACGCCGTCTCGGTCACCGAGCCAGATGTTGTCGCCCATCCCGATCTCGTCGCCGTAGTAGATCACCGGCGACCCGGGCAGGCTTAACAGCAGTGCGGTGAACAGCTCCATCTGGTCGATGTCGTTCTCCAGCAGCGGTGCGAGTCGGCGCCGAATGCCGATGTTGGCCTTCATCCGCGGGTCCTTGGCGTACTCCGCCCACATGTAGTCGCGGTCCTCGTCGGTGACCATTTCCAACGTCAGCTCGTCATGGTTGCGCAAGAAGATGCCCCACTGACAGTGCTCGGGGATCGGCGGTGTCTGCGCCATGATCTCCGACACCGGGAAGCGTGACTGCCTGCGGACCGCCATGAAGATGCGCGGCATCACCGGGAAGTGGAAGCACATGTGGCACTCGTCGCCGCCCGCTTCAGGGTCGCCGTAGTAGTCCACGACGTCACTCGGCCACTGGTTCGCCTCGGCCAGCAGAACCCGGCCGGGGTAGTTGTCGTCGACCCAGTGCCGGACGGTGCGGAGAAACTCATGTGTCTCCGGCAGGTTCTCGCAGTTCGTGTCGTCGCGCTCGTACAGGTACGGGACGGCGTCGAGTCGATAACCGTCGATCCCGATGTCGAGCCAGAACGCTAATGCCTCGAAGATCGCCTCGTGCACCCGCGGGTTGTCGTAGTTGAGGTCCGGCTGGTGGCTGTAGAAGCGGTGCCAGAAGTACTGCTGTCGGACCGGGTCCCAGGTCCAGTTGGACTGCTCGGTGTCGACGAAGATGATGCGCGCCTCACGGTAGCGGTCGTCGGTGCCCGACCAGACGTAGAAGTCACCGTACGGACCGTCCGGGTCGGACCGGGATGCCTGGAACCACGGGTGCTGGTCGGAGGTGTGGTTCATGACGAAGTCGACGACGACCCGGATGCCGCGGGCGTGCGCGGCGGTCACGAACGCTCTGAAGTCGTCGATCGTCCCGATGTCGCTCGCGACCTCGGTGTAGGAGGACACGTCATAGCCGCCGTCGCGTAGCGGCGAAGGGTAGAACGGCGGCAGCCACAGGCAGTCCACCCCCAGCCAGGCCAGGTAGTCGAGCTTCTCGACCAGGCCTTGGAGGTCGCCGACACCGTCGCCGCTGGTGTCGCGGAACGAGCGAACCAGCACCTCGTAGAAAACCGCCCGCTTGAACCAGTGCGGGTCGTCGTGGTGAAGCGGGGTGTCTTCCCTTTCAGCGGTCATGCCGGTGCTCGAACCGTGAGCACGTGAGCAACCTGCTTGGCCGGGTCGAGGCGTACGTAGTTGTGGTCACTCCAGCGCCAGGTCTGTCCGCCGAGCTCGTCCAGGACGCTGAACGTGTCGGCCCACCGCAGTCCGAGCGCGGGCATGTCCAGGTGGATGGTGGTCTCCTGGGTGCCGTGCGGGTCGAGGTTGACGACGACGATCAGCAGGTCGTCGTCGGCGCCTGTGGAAGCCCGCTTCGAGTAACAGATGATCGCGTCGTTGTCGCCGCGGTGCACGTGCAGGTTGCGCAACAGCTGCAGCGCCGGATGCGCTCGCCGCAGCTCGTTCAGGCGGGTCAGGTACGGCGCCAACGACCAGCCTTCGCGCTCTGCCCGGTCCCAGTCGCGAACCCTGATCTGGTACTTCTCGGAGTCGAGGTACTCCTCACTTCCGGGCCGGACCGGCAGGTGCTCGCACAGCTCGTACCCGGCGTACACGCCCCAGCTCGGTGACGCCGTCGCGGCCAGCGTCGCGCGTATCCGAAAGGCCGCCGGACCGCCGTACTGCAGGTAGGCGTGCAGGATGTCGGGGGTGTTGACGAACAGGTTCGATCGCAGCACATGGCTTGTCTCACCCGAGAGTTCGGTGAAGTACGCCTCGAGCTCGTGCCGAGCGTTGCGCCAGGTGAAGTAGGTGTAGGACTGGTGAAAGCCGACCGCCGCCAGCGCGCGCATCATCGCCGGGCGGGTGAATGCCTCGGACAGGAACAAGACATCGGGGTCGGTGCGGCGGATCTCGGTCAGAAGCCGCTCCCAGAAGGGCAGCGGCTTGGTGTGCGGGTTGTCGACCCGGAAGATCCGCACGCCGTGGTCCATCCAGTGGCGAACGACGCGCAGCACTTCGGCGTAGATGCCGTCGGGGTCGTTGTCGAAGTTGATCGGGTAGATGTCCTGGTACTTCTTCGGGGGGTTCTCGGCGTAGGCGATGCTGCCGTCGGCGCGCCGGGAGAACCATTCGGGGTGCTCGGCGACCCAGGGGTGATCGGGAGCGCACTGCAGGGCCAGGTCGATCGCCACCTCGAGACCGAGACCGCGCGCACTGTCGACGAAGGCGTCGAAGTCGTCGAGCGTCCCGAGATCGGGATTGACCGCGTCATGCCCGCCCTCGGCGGAACCGATGGCCCACGGGGATCCTGGGTCGGCAGGCCTCGGGTTGAGCGTGTTGTTCGGTCCCTTGCGGTTGACCCGGCCGATGGGGTGGATCGGCGGCAGGTAGACAACGTCGAAGCCCATGGCGGCCACCGCGTCGAGGCGCTCGGCTGCCGTTTTCAGGGTGCCGCTGACCACGGTCCCGTCGCTGGTGACGTACGCACCCTCCGAGCGCGGGAAGAACTCGTACCAGGAGCTGTAGAGCGCGCGCTGTCGGTCGACGTAGAGCGGGTATTGCGACGAGGCGCTCAGCAGGTCGCGCAGCGGATGGCGGTGGAAGACGTCGACGACCGCGGCGGCGGTGCCGGCCGCAAGGCGTGCCGCTACAGAGCGATCGGCGTCCCGCAACGTTGTTGCCGCGGCGTGCAACCGGAGTGCGTCCGCGGCCGCGGAACGGGGCAGCGCGCCGGCCGCCCGGTTCACCACCTGGGCACCCTCGATCAGCATCAGCTCCACGTCGACGCCGGCAGCGATCTTGACCTCGGCGTCGTGAGCCCAGCTAGCGTACGGGTCGCTCCACGACTCCACCCGGAAGGTCCACGCGCCGGTGCGGTCGGCTTGAACGGTTGCCGTCCAGCGGTCGACCTCGGCGGCCGGCACCATCTGCAGCAGCGGGCGGTCACTACCTTCGGGGTCGGTCAGCACCACCGCGGCGCCGAGTTTGTCGTGACCATCGCGAAAAACGGTGGCGGACACGTCGAAGGGCTCGCCCACCACCGCCTTGGCCGGGAACCGGCCCGCCTCGACGACGGGCGCCACTGCCAGAATCGGGATCCGCTCAACCATCGGCTTCAACCTAGTGCCGGCGGTCCCCCACCTGTGCACAACCCTGCCACGATTCGCGCGTCATGACATCCTCGGCAAGGGCGTCGGCGTAGTTGTCCTGTGCGAGGCCAACCAGTGCGGGGCGTGGGTGAGGTTGGGGAAGTAGCCGAGTCGTACATCGACGCCTTCACCGGAGAGGGCTTCGCCCGCGGCTGTCTCGGTGCTGTCCGCATCATCGCCACAGGCGGCGAGGCTGACTGCCCGCACAGTAGACAAGAGCGACATAGGAATGGCAAAACTCGTGCGTGTCGTGGATCAGGGGACCTAC
>Ga0183260_10004314_pt1 | contig 11306 bp, 9 predicted proteins | sample AntDrymUQ4972206_2_FD_129768 | JGI IMG/M metagenome (GOLD analysis project Ga0183260, IMG submission 129768) | Polar desert sand microbial communities from Dry Valleys, Antarctica - metaG UQ497 (22.06) (version 2) (version 2) | ecosystem: Environmental > Terrestrial > Soil > Desert | place...
ATTCTCTTCGAACCTCGCCGCCACCGCTCGCGAGTGATTCGGAAGACCCTCGACTGCCGCCAGTACCTCGATCACACCGGCCGCTTCTTCGAGTGATTCTCGCGTGTGTTTGATGATGGCAGTTGCTCTCTGGAAATGCGAAGTTCGAAGGCCCGACCAAAAGCGTCCGGTACCGCCCGTGGGCAAGACGTGGTTGGTGCCCGCCAGATAATCGCCAAGAGACACAGGCGAGTAGGGGCCGGCGAATATGGCGCCGGATGTCCGGTATGCGCTCATTTGGTCTTCTGCACCCACAAACAGAAGTTCCAAATGCTCGGGTGCGAAATCGTTCACCGCTCTCGCCGCGTATTCCTCGTTTTCCACCACGACGCCGCAAAGTCCGGCCCCCAGCGCATCTATCAGCTCCGGGGAGGCATTGATCTCTCCGAGGATCTTGTCCAGTGCCCATTGCACATCGTCCAGTAACTTCGGTTCCCAAGTGACGACAGCGAAGGCGCCGCCGGGACCGTGTTCGGCCTGGGCCACAAGGTCCCACGCGATAAGCCAAGGATCAGCTTCGCCGTCCGCGACGATAACGATTTCGCTAGGGCCGGCGACAGAATCGATGGCAACGATCCCCGCCAGCTCGCGTTTGGCCAGTGCAACATAGATGTTGCCGGGGCCGGCGATAACGTCGACGCGGGGAATCGTCTCGGTACCGAAAGCCATCGCTGCAATCGCCTGGGCCCCTCCGACGGAGAAGACCCGATCTACTTCGGCAATCGAAGCCGCCGCTAGGGTTGCCTGTGCAACGGACCCGTCTTTTCCGGGCGGTACGCACATCACAATCTCTTCGACTCCGGCGACGCGTGCGGGGATGGCGGTCATAAGCACCGTGGACGGGTACGACGCCAGGCCTCCCGGGACGTACAGACCGGCGTGGGCAACGGCGAACACGGCTTCTCCGATGATTCCTCCACCGATGTTCTCTTCCCAGGATTTCAGAGATTGTTTATCTGCAAATAGTCTGATTCGCCTCGCGGCTTCGAGGAGGGCCGCCTCGACGGCTTTCGAGACCGATAGTCGGGCGTGGCTTATTTGCTCTTTGGGCACCTCAAGCGCCTTCAGTTTGACTCCGTCGAGGCTCTCCGTCAGCTTCATGAGGGCCGCATCGCCTTCGTTTCGGACAGAGGAGATGATCTCGCGGACGGCGTCGATTGGCTCCCCCGAAACAGCTGGGCGCGGGATTGATGCGTTGGGGTCAAGGGTGAAATCGATAAGCCGCATGGGAGGAGGAGTGTAACCGCCGGGCGGCCGCTGAGTCGTCTAGGGAACCTCGTCCGGGAGAGGGTGGCGCTCAGTCTGCATCGCCCACCACACCCACAGCAATACAAACCAGATGATCACCGGAGCAAATACCAGAGGCAGGTCGATGATCCAGTGCTTCGCCCCCACGCGGCCCGACACGATGTCGGCTACGTGACCTATGGCGTGGGCGAAGTAACTTATGAGAGTAACGATCAAGGCGATGCCTCCGAAGCGAATCGGATTTGAAAGCGCGAACAACAGCATCACGCCTCCGGCGGCGTACCATCCACCAAGATCGCGGATGAAATGCGCGTTCTGGGGGCCGAAGTCGCCGATGGATCCGGGGAAGACCAGGAACCAGTTTTCGGGGGCAAACAGCATCCAACCTCCCCCGGCTAGGCTCAGAATTCCCCCCAGCCCGAATCCAATCTTGAGCAGACGCTCCAGCGTCGTCGAAGAGTTCCTTGCGGGCAAAGTCTCGATGCTCACAATGCGAATTGTAGGCGGCCCCATGGCCTAAAGTACGGAGCCTTAAGACGTTCGTAATGCGGCTTTGTTTTAGTGGAAACTCGTGCGCTCGAAGTCGTGTCCGCAGTCCTTGCAGACAACCGAACCCATGACGACCGAGAGTTTGGGGCTTTCACACTCCGGGCAGCAGTCGGAAATCGATCGCCATTTGGGGTCTTTGTCCTGACATTCAGGGCACATGAGTACCTGTTCGCCCTTGAGGACAAAGCGCGCCCACGGAGACTTACCTTTAGCCGGGTCAGTCTGCCGCTTCTCGCAGGAATAGCAAGCCATACCCTCGTATCTTGCTCCTTAGGGCCTGGCTTTGTCTATCCCCCAATTTAACTTCGGGGGTTCGCAGCTTCTGGCGCGCCGAGGAAACTCAACCTCTCATCAGTGACTCAATTGCGTCTCTTGGAGCCACTCCTCCGTGGAGCACCGAGACAACGGCCGCGACGACAGGCAAGTTAATCCCGTAGCGGCTGGCCAGTGAGGCGGCCTCCTGCGCGCTATCGTAGCCTTCGACGGTTGTGCTCATTTGGGACAGAGCCTGGCGTGGGTCGAGGCCCCCACCAACGAGACGGCCGAACGTGCCGTTTCGTCCTCCCATCACCGTCACGAAGAAGTCGCCGGCTCCCGCAAGACCCAACACGGTGTCTTCCCGACCGCCCATCGCAAAGGCCAAGCGCGCCATATCGACCAGACCGAGCGAAAAGACGGCCGCCTTAGCGTTATCCATGTGCGTCCCAGTCAGGCTCGCAATGCCCTCGACCATTCCAACCGCGACCGCGAGGACGTTCTTTAGCGCCGCCCCCACCTCAACTCCGATGACGTCATCGGTGATGAACGTGCTCAATGAAGATGACCGGATGGCATCAGAGACCGTGCCTGCCGAGGTTAAATCTCGACAAGCGCAGAGCAGTGCAGTTGGGGATCCAACAGCAAGCTCTGCCGCGAGCGTGGGCCCCGCCAACATCACCACGGGGTGGTCGGGAGACTCCTTCTCTATAATTGCCGAAAGAGGCTGCGCATTTTGGGAATCCCAACCCTTAGATGCGACGGCCCAGATCGCTTCAGGCCGGAGCCATTTCGTTGCAGTTCTTACTACGTCCTGCACCCCAATCGATGCGACAGCTACAACGACGATTGAGGCGGATCGGATGCTGACTTCCCAATCGCCTGCATCAACGACCGACAGTCCATCTCTGCGAAGCGAAGCGACAAGGGGGGCATCGAAAGCGGTTGCGCAGATCGTAACGCGTTGGCCCGCTCTCTCGATACTCAGCGCAAGAGCGGCTCCCATCGCCCCAGCCCCAATGACGGTGATGTTCAAAAGCCTAAACGGCTACTTTTGAGGATCCTTTGATTTCGGAGGTTCGCACCTTCTGGCGCGCGCAAGCCGTACCGGTTAGCCGCTGCTGCCCCCCGAGCCCCCGTCAGATCCTGCACGTGGAGAGGCCGCGCTTCTCCAGGTACTGCTGGTGGTAGTCCTCGGCGATGTAAAAGTCGGACGCCTGGGTGATCTCTGTGACTATCGGTCGTCGATACTTCCCCGAAGCCTCCTGCTTGGCCAAGGAGTCGACCGCAATCTGCTTCTGTTCGTCGTCGTGATAGAAGATCGCCGAGCGGTACTGTGTTCCAACATCGGGCCCTTGACGATTCTTTTGAGTTGGGTCGTGCTCGGCCCAGAACACGTCGAGCAACTGCTCGTAGGCAACTCGCTCTGGATCGTAGGTGACTTCCACTACCTCCGCGTGCCCGGTACTGCCGTTACAGACGTCTTTGTAGCTGGGGTTCTGCAAATCCCCACCGGCAAAGCCGACGGCCGTTGAAATGACGCCCTTTATCTGGCGGTATGCGGCTTCGACTCCCCAAAAACACCCTGCTCCGAAAGTGGCCCTTTTCACTGTTACCTCCGTTGTTCCGAGTGGTAGGACATTTTGAGTTTACCTGCTGCTCAAATCGCAAGGATCAGGCTATGGCCCCCGGGCCTAGAACCGATTTGATTTCCGCAAATAGACCGTTTCGCAACTCGACGTTGAAGTCGTCGGCAAGTTTCAGGACTGTTGTCGTCTTGCCCGACGAAGCCAGATGAAGGAGCACCGGAGAGGCGCCGGGGTGGGCAGTCAGCACACCTTTGAGTTCCTCGAGCCTGGCCGGTGTGCAGGACGTGGCCGGCATCTTTATCCGAAGAGGGGTTACCGCTCCCGACAGATCGGGTCCGGTGATTTTGGTGGCCATCAATTTGACATTCTCGTCGCGGACTTCGACCCTGCCCTTCAAGATAACGATCGCGTCGTCCATCAGCAACGCAGGAGAGGTCTCCGCAACGGTCTGGGGCCAGAAATTTACTTCCACTTCACCCTTCATGTCCTCGAGGAATCCGTTGAACCACACGTCTCCCTTCTTTGTGAGCTTTCGTGTCATCCTCGTTAGGATGCCCCCGACAGATTTGATCGCTCCGTCTTTTTCCTCAGCCAGGCCTGCTACCTCGCAGTCCGCCTGATAGCGCAGTGCGGACCAAACGGCCTCCAAGGGATGCTCGGAGACATATACCCCAAGCATTTCCTTCTCGGCCTTTAGCAATTCGGTTTTTAGAATGGCGTCGGACGGCACAAGGGTCTGTTCGAAGTTAGCCGCGGGGGTAACAACAGCCCCTCCGTTCGAGTGGGAGGCAGTTGGCTGCCCAGCGAACAGAGTAAATTGACCGGCCTCCTCGCTTCGCCGCTCCGCGAGGACCGTTTCGATACCCTTCAGGGCTTGCTCAGATGCAGTGAGTCCAGCCGGATCCTTGTAGTCGGGCGCAAGCAACTCAGTCCTTGCGATCCCCAAGGCATCAAATGCTCCCGCCTTTGCGAGGCTCTCGATGACCTTCTTGTTTAGACACGTCGCCTCGACTCGCCGTACAAAATCGTAGAACCCGGCGAAAGGCCCTCCCGAAGTCCTCGACTTGATGATCCGCTCGGCGACACCCTCCCCCACATTGCGAATAGCGGAAAGTCCGAAAAGGATCTCGCCACCCCGCGGAGTAAAGTCCATCAAACTTTCGTTGACGTTGGGCGGCAACACTTTTATGCCCAAGGCTTTGCACTCTGCGAGGTAATAGGGCATCCGGTCCGCGCGGTCTTTGACAGAAGTCAGTAGCGCCGCCATGTATTCGACCGGGTAGCGTGCTTTGAGCCACGCAGTCTGGTAAGCAATAAGGCCGTAACCGTTGGCATGGGCTCGATTGAAGGAATAACCGGCGAAGGGGCGGATCAACTCCCAAAGGCCATTGGCCTCGTTCGGAGTGAGCCCGGAAGTCTCGCAACCTTGTTGGAACTGATCCTTCCACTTGACCAGTTCATAGCTCTTCTTCTTGCCGATCGCCCAACGGACCATGTCGGCGTCAGTCGCCGAAAACCCCGCCACGACCTGCAGCATTTCAGTCACCTGTTCCTGATAGACGATGACGCCGTTCGTATCTTTTAGGACTTCGCTCAGCAGCGGATGAAAATACGTGACCGTCGACGGGTCGTGCTTTCCTTTGATGTAGCGTGGGATCTCTTCCATCGGGCCGGGTCTGAACAGGGCAATCAGGGCCGCGATCTCCTCGAACCGGTCAGGCCTCAACTGTCGGCAGAGACGCACCATCCCCGGTGACTCCATTTGAAAGATTCCCGCGGAAGCCCCGTCTTGCAATAGTTTGTATGCCGCCGGATCGTCGAGGGGCAGATTGTCGATGTCGACCTCGACACCCCGATGGGTCTTGATATGTTCCAACGAGTCGCCAATCACGGTGAGGTTTCGAAGGCCCAGAAAGTCCATCTTCAGAAGACCGATCGCCAGGACTGCACCCATCTCGAATTGAGTAACTATGCCGCCGTCAGTGCGTTGCACCGGAACGAAATCTGTTAGCGGTCCGTTCCCAATGACGACACCCGCGGCGTGGACTGAATGCTGTCGCCGCAGGCCCTCGAGCTTGCGGGCGGTATCGATCACCTGACGAGAAATTTCGTCGCCTTCGTAGGTTCGTCTTAGCTCCCCGGCGTTGGGGAAGGCGTCGTTTCGAGCGGAATTCTCCGGCCACTCGACCGCTTTATCGAAGCAAGCGGCGAAGGGGGCCTCTTTGCCGAGCACCAGCGGCGGGTACATCTTGGCCAGGCGATCTCCGACGGAATACGCCATACCAAGGACTCGAGCCGCGTCTCGAATGGCCGCCTTCGCCTTGATTGTTGAGAACGTGATGATCTGCGCGACCCGATCCTCGCCGTACTTTTGAGAGACGTATTGGATAACTTCGGACCGGCGGCGCTCGTCGAAGTCGATATCGATATCCGGCATCTCCTTGCGGCCGGTATTCAAGAACCTTTCGAATCCCAGATTCCACCGGATCGGGTCGAGATCGGTGATGCGCAGCGCATAGGCGACGATCGAGCCTCCGACCGATCCGCGGCCGGGACCAACCCTTATTCCGTTGCGCTTGGCCCAGCCAACAAAATCGGCCACTATCAAGAAGTAGTCGACGAGCCCCGTCTGCTCGATGACCGCAAGCTCGCGCCGATATCGGTGCTCCACTTCCGGCGTCACCGGATTAAAGCGGCCCGCGATTCCTTCTTCGGTCAGCCTGCGCAGATACGATGCATGATCCTCACTGGTGGGGACCTCGAAGGCAGGCAACAGCATGTTGTTCAGGGGGATCTCGACATTGCACATCTCGGCAACTGCAAGAGTGTTTTCAACCGAGGCCGGGTATTCGGTGAAGGCCGCCGCCATCTCGACGGCGTCCTTCAAGTAGAACTGATCGGTATCGAATTTGAGACGCCCCGTATCCGAGAGCTGCTTGCCCGTCTGAATGCAAAGAAGGATGTCGTGGGCCTCGGCATCTTCCTTGTGGGTGTAATGCGAATCGTTGGTTGCGACAAGCGGAATATGCAGGCGCTCGGAAATCCCTGCGAGTTGGCGATTCAGCTCGTCCTGCTCGGTAATTCCTTGATTCTGTATTTCCAGAAAGTATCGGTCCCCGAACAGTTCCTTGTATTCGGAAGCCACGCGCTCGGCCTCGGTGAGTTTTCCTCCCACTATGTTCTTCGGCAGTTCACCCGACAAGCATCCAGAGAGCACAACGATTCCTTCCGAATACTGCGACAAAAGTTCTTTGTCGAGGCGTGGTCGTCGTGACCGACCGTCGTATCCCTCGAGGAATCCCAGCGACGACAGCTTCACCAGATTGCGGTAACCGCCGTCGGTCGCCGCGATCATCGTGAGGTGGTAATACCAGTCCTCGCGTATAGCGGGCTTGTCGAATCGGCTGCGGGGCGCTACGTAAGCCTCCATTCCGATAAGCGGCTTAACCCCGGTGGCTTTGCCCTCCAAATAGAAAGGTATGGCGCCATACATGACACCGTGATCGGTCAATGCAAGAGCCGGCATCCCAAGGTCGGAAGCGCGCTGGAACATCTCTTTAACCCGGCTTGCTCCATCTAGCATCGAGTATTCCGAGTGCGAATGAAGGTGAACGAAGCTCAAACTCTGTCTAGCTCCTTGTGTCCTGGCCGGAGGAAGTCGGCGGCGAATTACAGCTCTGTAACTTCTAGTCGTATCTTACTCCCGTGGCCCGGCGGGTCAAGCTCTTAATCTAGAGCTGCTCAGGCAAAATCCCCACAAACTCAGGTGGCGCCGGGCCTTCAGGCAGATCGACGAGCCGGACATCCGAAACAAGCCCCACCTTCGCCAACTGGCTCAACTGCGCTTTCACGACCACCGCAAAAATGACTCCTGGGTCGGACTTGAGCAAGGCTATCGCTTTGCGGTGGGATTCGGCGTCTTCTCGATAAACGGCCTCGAAATCAGGATCGTCTACGTCTCTCAACAAGCTTTCTAGCTCTTTCAATTCGGCCGTTAGTTCGGCGATGCGCTGGGGCCCTATCGCATCGGCGACCGTCTCTGTTACGGATCGGCCCGAAGTTGGAGCCTGCATCGGCTCAAAGATGGGAAGCGGGATGCGCCAGTGAATCACCAGCGCTTCCACCTTGTTGGATCTAATGAAGTTGGCCACATCGCCAACTTTGCGATAGGAGTCAAAGGAGATGACCGCTTGCACGACTCGGCGCGGCTGCGTGGCGGCACTCTGGGTCAGGAGGGTCCGCTTCCTGGAGATATAGGAATCTAAGGGCTCGCCGCCCTGAGGCCCGGTCCGCGCCGGAGCCGTCCCGGCCGCGGCAACGGAGGGCCGTTGCTCTTGCGATGGCGAGTCGCCGGAGCCGGCCCTCGTCAGGAATACGGTGATCAGTCCGGCGGAGAAAATGAGGGCCCCCACGGCGAACATGGTTACTTCAGGATGGGCTCGCAAATATCCTTTGGAGCGGTCAACGAAGTTGGGAGGAATGTCTCTCATGGAACGAGCTTTCGGGCTGTCTCCAGAGCCTCTTCAAGATCTTCGGGCAATGGTTCGTGAACCGCCACCGACGCGCCCGTTGCCGGGTGGACAAACTCGAGACTTTTTGCATGCAAGAACATCCTTTGGAGTCCGATCGATTCGGCCATCACCTTAGTGGAGCGGCCATAGATCTTGTCCCCAAGGACCGGGTGGCCGATGTGAACAAAGTGCACGCGTATCTGATGAGTGCGACCGGTCTCAAGTTCGATATCTATCAGGCTCATGTCCCCCAGGGGTTCGGCGACACGAAATAGCGTAGCTGCGGCCTTGCCCTTGGGTGACACGCTGTTGCGTGTTGGGTCCCGCTCGGAGCGCGCCACGGGCGCTTCAATCCTTCCCGCGGGGAGTTCGAAGCTGCCTGCAACGAGGGCCGAATATTGTCGCTTGATCTCCCGCCGGCGCATCATGGCGATAAGTTGGTGATACGTGGCATCGGTCTTCGCCACAACGATCGCCCCGGACGTGTCTTTATCGAGCCTGTGCACAATCCCGGGTCTATGCTCACCGGCCCCAGCCGCTAGCGGCATGATTCGGGCAAGAGATTCCACGAGAGTCCCGCTCGAGTTGCCGGGGGCCGGATGCACGATGACTCCCGCTGGCTTGTAGACAACTGCGAGGTAGTCATCTTCGAATCTGATTTCGAATGGCACTTCGGTTCCGTCTTTCGCGGCCGAGTCTGGAGTCTTCAATTCCACCCGCTGACCCGCGGTGACCTTATGGGACTTAATGGCCGTCGAACCCCCGATGTTCACGAGACCCGCGCTCACGCGTCGCTGCACTTCGCTTCTGCTGAGTCCGGCTACAGATGCAAGCCACGCGTCCAGGCGATTGCCGTCGTCATCTGCCTGAACTTCGAAGGTCGGAATAACTCAGCGCTCCTGTTCTCTTCCGGAAAGCAAGGAACCCGCGAGTAGGAGAATCACCCCAACGACTATCGCGCTGTCGGCCAGATTAAACGTTGGCCAGAAGGAAAGGTCGATGAAATCGATCACTTCGCCCCTGCCAATTCCCGGGGGGCGAAAGAGCCTGTCGAGCAGATTGCCCGCTCCGCCGCCGGCGATGAGTCCAAGACGAAATGCCCCCTCGCCGGACCGGAGTCCCCAAACTACAACTAGGACCAGCACGGTCGCGCTGGCTAGAAAGATGAGAAAGGTGGCTCCCTGGAATAGACCAAACGCCGAGCCGGGATTTCTGACAAGTCGGAACCCCAGAACCCTGCCTGCGATATCGATGCGCCGCCCATCCGAAAGCGTGCTGAGCGCCCACGCCTTCGTGAGTTGATCCGCCACGGCAACCAGCAGCGCCACGGCCCCAAGAATTACTTTGGCGCGACCTCCGGCGACTACCTCCGCTCTTCGGCCGTTTTGCATCTGATACACAAAAGAGCATGCGGAAGAGCCTTTAGACGCTCCGACGAAATCGGGTCGCCGCAGGATTCACATCGCCCGTACGAGCCATCGGTAACCTTGCTCAAAGCCTTCTCCGTCTTGTCGAGCAGATCTTGCACGTTGGCAGCGATCGACAACTCTTTCTCTCGTTCAAAAGTCGCCGTACCGGCATCAGCATAGTCGTCGTCGTAACCAGCTTCACCGGATGCCTCGACTTGGGCTGGATCAAATGCTTCCTCTATTTCGCGAAGTTGAGCAACCAACTCGCCTTGTTCGATCATCAGCCCTTCCTTGATCGACGCGAGAGCCTTGGCATCGAACTTGACCGGTTTCGGCTTTCGTGGCGCCGGGGCGGGTTTCGGTTTGGGGGCCGGGGCGGGTTTCGGTTTGGGCTTTAGCGTGGCCACCGGCCTAGTCTTGAGTACCCGACGACCCGGCGGCGAGGCAGCTTTACCCTTTTTTGGAGCGAGTTTTGCTTTAGTTTTTGCTTTCACGGGTGCGCGGCGTGCCGCTACGACTCCTCGCTTCGTCTTCACTGATTTGCCTGCCATATCCTCAACCTGATCGCTTGAATTGATGAGACGCCGGGGGCCCCCAAAGTCGGCGCACCATAGCACAGTGCACTAAACCAGTCAACGCAGACGCCTTTCTCGCCCCCGGCCGGCCGGAACTATATTCTTTGGGTCCTCCAACAGGCGAAGGATATGTTCGACAAAGTAACCGCTGAGCCCGGCCTTGTTGCCGGCGAACACGAAATGCTGAAGTTCTGGGAAAAGGCCCAGATCTTTGAAAAGTTGCGCGCCCAAAATGCGGGCGGACCCAAGTGGTCTTTCCTGGACGGTCCGATCACGGCCAACAACCCTATGGGGGTTCACCACGCCTGGGGCCGCACGTACAAGGACGCCTTTCAGCGCTATTTCGCCATGAACGGCTACGACCAACGCTGGCAAAACGGTTTCGATTGTCAGGGACTCTGGGTAGAAGTACAAGTCGAAAAGGAGATGGGGTTCAAATCCAAGCGTGATATCGAAGCGTATGGGCTGGAAAATTTCATCAACAAATGCAAAGAGCGAGTTATTAAGTTCGCGGACTTGATTACCCAGCAGTCAATACGCCTTGGGATGTGGATGGACTGGCCTAACTCGTACTTCACGATGTCCGAAGAGAACAACTATTCGATATGGGGGTTTCTAAAGAAGTGCCACGAGAGGGGCTTCGTCTACAAGGGCCTCGACTCGATGCCGTGGTGCCCCCGTTGCGGAACGGGCATTTCCGAACAGGAACGAAAGGACGGATACAAAGAAGTTACCGACGACGCCGTCTATGTCCGTTTTCCTCTCCGGGACCGGGAACGTGAGTACCTCCTCGTTTGGACGACGACGCCCTGGACGCTTGCCGCTAACGTCGCAGCAGCGGTGAACCCCAAACTTATCTATTCAAAGGCCCTTCAAGGAGGCGACGCATACTACATCGCACGTGATCGTCTGGATGTTCTCAGCTCCGAGAAAAAGGCTCGCGGTGAGCCGGAAGTTATTGGAGAAGTCTCCGGCGCGGACATGGTCGGATGGACATACGACGGCCCGTTCGATGAACTCGAGGCCGCTGCCCAGGCGCAGCTGGTGCATCAGGTAATCGCCTGGGATGACGTTACCGAAACAAGCGGCACCGGAATCGTTCATATCGCGCCCGGTTGCGGGAAAGAGGAC
>Ga0183260_10004317_pt1 | contig 11299 bp, 12 predicted proteins | sample AntDrymUQ4972206_2_FD_129768 | JGI IMG/M metagenome (GOLD analysis project Ga0183260, IMG submission 129768) | Polar desert sand microbial communities from Dry Valleys, Antarctica - metaG UQ497 (22.06) (version 2) (version 2) | ecosystem: Environmental > Terrestrial > Soil > Desert | place...
CACCGCCGGCTGGGCCTCGGCGACCGGCTCTAGGAGCCTCGGGAGCCGCTCGTGAGCACCTGCAGAAACGTGGCCGCTGCCGATTGCCGCCGCTGGTGCGACGGGAGGATCGTTGTGCCGTGGCCTACGAGCCTGGTGTCGAACGCTGATATCGCGCTGAGGGACGGTCGGAGGATCGCGTACTGCGAGTGGGGAGACCCAAAGGGGCGGGCGATCTTCCTGTGTCACGGAGCGCCTGGGTCCCGGGTCTTCGGTCCGGACTCCTAAACGACCGTCGAGGCCGGCGTCCGGTTGATCACGGTGGACCGGCCGGGCTACGGCCGATCTGACCCCGCGCCTGGCCGGCAGATCCTTGATTGGCCGGCCGACGTTGAGGAGCTAGCCGCAGCGCTCGGCGTTGAAGAGTTCGACGTCGCAGGCCACTCCTCGGGAGGCCCATACGCGCTGGCCTGCGCCTACAGCTTTCCTGGGCGGGTCAAGCGGGTGGCCTTGATCAGCTGCATCGCGCCCTACGCCGAGCCTTCATCGACGCAGGCTGACAATGACCAGGAGCTGACCAGACTTGCCCGGCAAGATCTTGGGCGCGCAGCGGAGGGAATCGCGAAATCCGGTGCATGGCTGGTAGAGACTCCGGAGCGTTTCCTCGACCTGCCCCGGCCGGAACCGGACCTGCAGCTTCTGGCAGATCCGGCCATCCGGAGCATGTTCGTCACTACCGTCCGGGAGGCGGTCCAAGCAAGGAGTCGACGCGTACGGATGGGATTGTGCACTTGAGCGTCGACCTTGGGGCTTTGCCCTCGACGAGATCGGCGCCGAGGTGTGGATCTTCCAGGGTGACCAAGACCGGGCGGTCCCGACATCGCAGGCGCACACCCTCGCCGGTACGCTCCCGTCCAGCCATCTCCGGTTGTTCCCGGACGCGGGTCACGGACTCATCCTCGGCCATTGGCGCGACATTCTGAGCGACCTCCAGATCCAGCATCACGGTCTTGAGGCGAGGATCGACACCATGACCAACGACCTCGAGGGCTAGCCCCGTCTGGCGACACGACCCAGCTGATCGGCGATGTCCTGTCGTGGGGGCGGGAAACTCAAGGGCACACATGGCCTTGGAGTCAGCCAGATCAGGCCACCGCACATCGCGGGTCGACACCGGGCAGGTTCCGTTCGGCATCGACAGTCCGACGGCGAGGTGGTGGTGCGCATTGTGACGTTCGTGTTCCGACCCGTGCTCACTCCACGGACGCCGTGAGCCGCGCGTTAGGTCAGGTCCCGGCCTGACGGTGTCCGACGTCGACGTGGACGTAGCTGGAGGCTGCAGTACGCCTCCCGCCGGGTGACCCGGCCTGACGATGAGGGCTGGGGGCGGTTCACGACGCCAACGCGCCACCGTCGAACGACGGCGCGGTAGCGCGCCAGTGCAGGGCGTTCGGCGACAATGCCGGCCACGGCCTCGCGCGACTTCCCGGGGTCGACCTGGCCACCGTAGTCTAGGAGGTCGCCGAGTTGCACGCCGGCGGCCCACAGGTCGGGCCTGCGACCAGCCCGGTGGCCGCCGTCTCGGCGTCGCGCCGCTGATACTGCTCGACGACGCCGGCGAGGCGGTCCCGGTCGGCCTCGGTGTCACGCAGCCGGCGGCGGTACTTGGCGGCGTCCCGGTCCGTGACCTCGTGATCGTTGTCGGTGTTGTCGGCGGCCTGCTGCGCCTCCGGCGTGTGCCCTCGGGCGGAGCCGCACCCTCGGGGGCGGCAGGCTGGTCGTCGTCGGGCAGCTCAGTCGTCCTGGTCTGTCAGGGTCACCGGGTCGTCGTCGTTGGGGTTCCAGGTCCGGAGGTAGTCGGGCAGGTCGACGACTCCGTGATTGGAATTGGCGGTCACTCCGGCGGCAGCGGGGATGCCGTCAGGGTGCTCGATCACGTCGAGGACCTCACGGGGCACCTGATGGTCGGCCAACGCCAGCAGGTCGGCGCGCTCGGCCGGTGTGTGAGCGGCCCACCATGTGCGGTAGTGCGTCTCGTCCATGTGTGTCCCTTGTGTCGGTGCTGAACGGGCGGTCGGGTTGGTGCGGTGAGGTGGAGCGGCGGGTCAACGATCACCCCAGCGCGCTTCGACCGCCAGTCGGCACCGGTCGAGGTAGGCCGACGGATCATCGGTGACCTGCGGCAGTACGGCCCCTACATGGCGGCGAGCACGGTGACCATCTCCAAGGTGTTGCAGCTGGCCGCGATGCTCTGCCGGGCCTACTCGTCCTCAGCGATGCAGGCCTTGGTCCACGCAATCGCATCGAGGTGGAGTCCATCGGCCCCGCCTTCCTGACAGACTCCCCGCATGGCCGCTTTCCAAGTCGTTCTGGCCGATGGCAGCACCCGGGACGTAGATAACGCGGGATACAAGATCAACGAAGGAGGCGCGCTCGTCATCACCTTTGACGATCGGACTCAGGTCACCTACGGCCCCGGCTTCTGGGCTCGCATCGATGAGACCCTGCCCCCACCAGCACGACGTCGCGGAAATGTCAGCTCTGCTACTCGGCCGCCCAGAATGGGCGACAATCGGGAACCTGTGTGACCTGGACCCCGTCCTTGTCGACAGTAGAGGTGCGTTGATCGTTTTGGGGTGTCGGGGTCGGGTTGCCAGGGGGCGGCGACTTCGGTGTGGGTGCGGTAACCGGGGAGATCCCGCTGCGTCGGCGGCCGAGCAGCATCGTCGTCGGCGAGGTCCGCAGGGGAGTGCCTAGACCTGCTCATCGCGCTGAACAGCAGCCTGCCCGACACGGTTTCGATCCGAGCCGGGTAGCTCGCGAGGCGGTAAGGACTTGTCGACGCCTGGTTGAGTTGCGCTGCCCTACGATTCGCTCCAGGCTACAGGCGACCCGGGGGGTTCGTGACGGTGGCTGCGGGGGCGGTGTTCGCGGGATTCACGATCGAGCGGACGCTCGGTGTCGGCATGGACGCCGAGGCGCTGGCCCAGTGCATCGGGCCGAGGGTTCACTTCTTTCACAGGGGTCGCTTGCGCGCGCGTGCGCAGTGGGACCTGTCACGCCGCAGGAGGTAAACGATGAACCGCGAAAGCCGACGGCCGATCGAGGACTGGGAGCGGCCGTGGCTGGAGGGCCTGGGAGCGTTGCTGCGCCGCGTCCGGATGGCGTCCGGTCAAACCCAGGCCAGGACCGCGATCCGGGCGGGGCTTTCGGAGCGTTCGCTGCGCCGGATCGAGCATGGTCAGCGGAGGACCCGCGGGAGCACGCTGGCCCGCCTGGCGTCCGCCGCCGCCGATGTACCTGCACAACCCTGACACCCGTGGTGTCGTGGCCGACAGCGCGAACGAAGACCCTGCCGACATCGACCGCGACCACGACCGTCGAACCCATCCGGACCGACTGCTCCGCCTGACGGCTCACAGCACGTTCTGACACGACCCACCTCCGGGGCGCCGGAAAGCCAGGCGCGGCAACACCCGACCCTCAAGGAAGAGACCTGACGGGTCCCTTCTGGCACCTACGGAGGTGCCCGTGAAGGACGAAGCCCGAGTCACATCGGCCTATGCGGCTACTGCGGGATTAGAGGACCCTGACGGCCAAGAAGATTATCGCCAGGACGACGAGGACGACGAGAAGGATGTACAGGAGGTTTCTAGGCACAATGGATCCTCTCCGAGTGAACGCAACTGGGCGGAACGCCAGCCTAGCGGTGCAGGACGCAGCAGTGGTTGTCCGACTGATGGCGGCGAGGCGCGCTGTGAACCTCCCGACGGTCCGGCGAACGGCACTGGCGGCGTCCGCGGTCAGGCCATCTACATCCAGCACGACAACGGTGACGTGACGGTCTACGGCCACATCGAAACGATCTACGTCGATGCCGGCCGGCAGGTGGTGGCCGGCCAGGAGATCGCCGGGGTGGGCAGCCGCGGCTTCTCCACCGGTCCGTACCTGCACTTTGAGGTGCAGCAGGGCGGAATCGGCGGCACCCGGGTCGACCCGCTGGACTGGCTCGCCGCACGCGGTGTCTACCTCTGGTCGCTGGGTCGCAAGCCGGCCAAGGTGACCTTGACCAGCCGACGGACCGCGGCCTTCGACGGTAGGGCGTTCGCGGCGGACAGGGCGTGCAGGCAGTAGCTCGCCAGCTCGTCGAGCGCGACATCGTTTCGGAGGTCGCCGGTCGCGACGCCGGCCCTCAGCAGCTCTCGGATCATCTCGTGGAGCTGATGCTGCGCACGACCGACCTGCTCGTCTCGATGCAGCAGCGCTTCGAGCGCGCCGTCGTGGTGTCCGTGTGACCCGTGGGAGATGAGTGCGTAGGCGTCGAGCACTGCTTCGAGTCGCTCGCCCGCTCCGCCCGGTCGGTCTCGGACTTCAGCGAGGTGTTCGAGGTGCCCGGTGATTTGCCGTTCGTGCCAGGCGATCAGGATCGCTTCGACGTCCGGAAAGTACTTGTACAGCGTCGCCCGTCCGATGCCCGTCTGCTCGGCGATCTGCGACATCGTGACGGACCGGAGGCCGTGGTCGGCCACCAGCGCATCGGTGGTCTGGAGGATGGCGTCTCGTACGGCGCGGCGATGCGCCTCGATCGTGCTGTTCCACAGCCTTGGCACCCGTTGAATGTACGGCGTGATCTTGCAAGACATCGCGTCTTGATAAAGACAAACTGTCTTGTAAACTGCCTGGGCAAACCGGAAACCAGTGGAGGACGTCCGCCATGACTGAGCCGCCCCTCGACCCCGACACCGATCACGATGTCGCCGCGCAGCCCCGCCGCGCAGCGAGCACAGCCACCCCGCGCTGGGTGAAGGTCGCGGGGGTCGTCGCCCTCGTAGTGGTCTTGGTGTTCCTCGCCTTGCTGCTCACCGGTGGGGGTGACCACGGCCCAACTCGCCACACCCAGCTGAGCATGGTCACGGCATCCACAGCAGCGCAGCCGTGACCATGCCGCCCCGGCTCCGTCGCTTCATGCTCACCGCACACGTCGTTTCCTCGGTCGGCTGGCTGGGCGCGGTGGCCGCCTCCCTGGCCCTCGGCCTGGCCGGGCTGACCAGCCGGGACGCTGAGACGCTGCGCGCCGTCTACCTCGCCATGGAGCTGATCGGCTGGTTGGTCCTCGTTCCCTTGAGCCTGGCCTCCCTGCTCACCGGGCTCGTCCAGGCCCTGGGCACCAGGTGGGGGCTGTTCCGGCACTACTGGGTCGTGTTCAAACTCGTGATCAATGTGTTCGCCGCCGCCGTTCTGCTGCTGTACATGCAGACCCTCGGCTATCTGGCCGGAGTCGCGGCCTCCGCGGGGTCAGATCTCAGCGAGCTGGAGAGCCCTTCCGCCGCTCTCCACGCCGGCGGTGCCCTGCTGCTCTTGCTCCTGGCCGCGATGCTGTCGGTGTACAAACCGCGGGGTCTGACCCGGTACGGACAGCGCCGGCAGCACGAACAGCACGCAGTGTCGCGGTCCTAGGGCCCGAGCCTCAGCGCCCACTGGCGGCCTCGGTGTCCCGAGGGTGGGCCGCCGGCTCGGATGCCGGCTGTGGCCTCGGCCCGCGCAGCGTGAGCGCGGCCAGTACCGCGCCGGCCAGGGCGACGAGACCCGCCCCCAGGAAGGCGGCGGAGAACCCGTCCGCGAGGGCGGGCCGACTGCCGAGTTGATCAGCGCCGTAGGAGGCGGCCACGGCCGTCATGACGGCCAGCCCGAGGGCGGAGCCGACCTGGTAGCTCGTGTTGACGAGGCCCGCGGCCAGGCCACCCTCGTCGGGGCGAGCCGACGAGATGGCGGTGCCCAAGGAGGGGATGAACGCCAGCGACATGCCAAGCGCGGCGACCAGTGACGCCGGGAGGACGTCGACCCAGAACGTGCCGCCGGGGCGGATCAGTGACAGCCAGCCCATACCTACGGCGAGGACCGTCAGGCCGGCCACGATCATCGTCTTGGGCCCGAACCGGTTGATGGCCGGCGGCGCCAGAGCGATCATGCCGATCATGATCAGGATGGTCATCGGCAGCAGGGCAGCACCGGACGGGAAGGCGCTGTAGCCGAGCACCTGCTGCAGGTACAGGTTCAGGAAGAACCACATGGGAATCCACGCTGCACCGAGCAGCAACTGGGCGAGGTTGGCCGCACCGAGGTTCGGGGTGCGGAAGATCGACAGCCGCATCAACGGCTCGCGGCGCGTGCCCTGGATGCCCAGGAAGACGCCGAGCAGCACCACGGCGGCGAGGAGCACTCCCCACGTCTGCGCTGATCCCCAGCCGACGGCGGGGGCGCGCACGATGGCGTACACCGCAGCGCCGAGCCCGGCGGTGACAGTGACCGCTCCTACGACGTCGATCGAACCGCGGGCGCCCGTGCTACCGCCGGGCATCAGCTTCGGTGCCGCGACGAGCGCGACCAGAGCGATCGGGATGTTGATGTAGAAGACCCAGGGCCAGGACAGGTATTCGGTGAGCACGCCCCCGAGGAATACCCCGGCGGTGCCGCCGGCGGGTGCCGCGGCGCCGTACAGGGCCAAGGCCCTGGTCAGCTCCTTCGGATCCGCGCCGAACAGCATGAACAACAGCGTCAACGCCGACGGAGCGATCAGCGCCGCACCGACGCCCTGCAAGGCGCGGCCGGTCAGCTCGACGCCGACAGTGCCGGCGACGCCGGCGATCACCGATCCGATCAAGAGCACCGTCCAGCCCGTGCTGAACATCCTGCGGGCACCGAACATGTCCGACAGCCGCCCACCCAGCAGCAGCAGACCGCCGAAGGCGACGACGTAGGCGTTGAAGACCCAGGACAGGTTCTCGGCGGCGAAGCCGAGGTCTTCCTGCATCCTGGGCAGGGCCACCCCGATGATCGAGGTGTCCATGATGACCATGAACTGGGCGGCGGCGATCAGCCCCAGCGCCCACCCTCGCCGAGCCTGCCGTGTGGTGTCGATTCCAGACATTGCACATACTCCCTACCTGTAGAGGGTATCCTGGTGTTGCGGAGCATACGCCTGGGGGGTATGATGTCAAGAGATCGTCGGAGGGCCGCCGACTCGGATCAGAAGGGAACGGCGTGACAGTGACGCGACAGACCGCCGAGTACGGATACATCCACCGCAAGGACGACTACCTCAAGCGGCTGCGCCGCATCGAGGGCCAGTCCCGGGGCCTGCAACGGATGGTCGAGGAGGAGCAGTACTGCATCGACATCCTGACCCAGGTGTCGGCGATGACCAAGGCGCTGCAGTCCGTGGCCCTGGGCTTGCTCGAGGAGCACCTGAGCCACTGCGTCGTACAGGCCGCGGCGGCCGGCGGCCCGGCCGCGGAAACGAAGGTCAAGGAAGCCACGGAGGCCATCGCCCGGCTGGTGCGCTCCTGACCCGAAGTTCAACCCGAAACACACCCCCACCACGGCGAGCTTGCCCCGACAGCCGCCCGAAAGGAACTTCCTGACATGAGCTCATCGACCTTCACCGTCGTCGGCATGACCTGCAGCCACTGCGTGAACGCGGTGACCGAGGAGGTCAGCCAGCTTCCCGGCGTCACCGACGTCGACGTCGACCTCGCCTCCGGCGGGCTCACGATCACCAGCGACGCCCCCGTAGACGAGTCCGCCGTACAGGCTGCCGTCGAGGAGGCCGGCTACGAGCTGACGGTGCGATGAATGCTCCGACCAAGATCGGCGTCTTTGCGCTGGGGCTGGTCGCCGCTTTCGGCGCCGCCGTCGGCATCGGTAGCGCCGTAGGACCGATCGGGGCGGCCGGCGCCGCGTCCGAGCACGACGCCGCCCCCGACGGGCACAGCGACACCGACGCCAGCAGTGGCGATGACGGTGGCCAGGGAGCCGACAGTTTCCCCGGCGGGCTGATGGTGTCCGAGCAGGGCTACACGCTCGCAGTGAGCCAGGACGACCTGCCTGCCGGCGAGGCGGTGTCCGTGGGCTTCCGTGTGCTGGGACCGGACGGTGAACCGATCACGGAGTACGACGAGACCCACGACAAGGACCTGCACCTTATCGTCGTCCGCCGCGACCTGAGCGGCTTTCAGCACGTCCACCCCGAGCTGTCCGACGACGGGACCTGGAGCACGGACGTGGCCCTGACCGCAGGGGAGTGGCGCATGTTCGCCGACTTCGCCCCGGCGGGGCACGGGGGCGCCATCATCCTGGGGGCCGACGTCTCGGTCGCCGGTGGCTACCAGCCGCAGGCCCTGCCGCCAGCCGCCGCGACCGACGATGTCGACGGGTACGTCGTCACGCTCGACGGTGAACTGATACCCGGTCAGGAGTCCGAGCTGACCCTGTCCGTCAGCCGGGACGGGCAACCGGTCACGGACCTACAGCCTTACCTGGCCGCCTACGGGCACCTGGTGGTCCTGCGCGACGGTGACCTGGCCTACCTGCACGTCCATCCCGCCGGCCAGCCCGATGACGGGGTCACCGAGCCAGGTCCGGGCATCACCTTCTACGCCACCGTTCCGAGCGTGGGGGAGTACCGGCTGTTCCTGGACTTCCAGCACGACGGCGTGGTGCGCACCGCGGAGTTCACCGCCCGAGCGGACGGCGGCCACGGCGGATGACGAGGAGAACGAGATGAGCACCGCACCGCACACCACGACCGCAACCGTCGAGGCTGGGGGTAGCCAGGTCGAGCTCGTGATCGGGGGCATGACGTGCGCCTCGTGCGCGGCGCGAATCGAGAAGCGGCTCAACAAGATCGACGGCGTTACGGCCACGGTGAACTACGCCACCGAGAAGGCCAAGGTCAGCTACGCCGACGGCATCGGCCACGGCGACCTGATCGCGGTGGTGGAGAAGGCCGGCTACGCGGCCCGGGTGCCCGAGCCACCGCGCCCGGCCGGCACGCCGGCGGAAGCGGTGGACCACGACCCGGTCCGGTCCCTGCGTCAGCGGTTGCTCGTGTCGCTGGTTTTGACGATCCCGGTGATCGCGATGGCGATGGTTCCGCCCTTGCAGTTCACCTACTGGCAGTGGCTGTCGTTGACGCTGGCCGCGCCGGTCGTCCTGTGGGGCGCCTACCCGTTCCACAAGGCCGCGTGGGCCAACCTGCGCCACGGTACGTCGACGATGGACACGCTGATCTCGATGGGCACCCTCGCCGCCCTGGGCTGGTCCCTCTACGCGCTGTTCTTCGGCACCGCCGGCGTACCCGGCATGCGGCACCCCTTTGAGCTCACCATCTCCCGGATGGACGGCGCCGCCAACATCTACCTGGAGGCGGCCGCCGGCGTCACCACGTTCATCCTGGCCGGCCGCTACTTCGAGGCCCGTTCCAAGCGGCGGGCCGGCGCCGCCCTGCGGGCGCTGCTGGAACTCGGGGCCAAGGAGGTCTCGGTCCTGCGCGACGGGCGGGAGGAGCGGATCGGTGTAGACCAGCTCAGAACCGGCGACCTGTTCGTCGTACGGCCGGGGGAGAAGATCGCCACCGACGGCGTCATCACCGACGGCTCCTCCGCGGTGGACGCATCCATGCTCACCGGTGAGTCGGTACCCGTCGAGGTCGGGCCCGGTGACACGGTGGCCGGCGCCACCGTCAACGCGGGCGGCCGGATCGTCGTGCGCGCCACCCGCATCGGCTCCGACACGCAGCTGGCCCAGATGGCCAGGCTGGTCGAGGAGGCGCAGAACGGCAAAGCCGACGTCCAGCGCCTCGCCGACCGGGTGTCCGGGATCTTCGTCCCGATCGTCATCGCGCTCGCGGCGGCCACCCTCGGGTTCTGGATCGGCACCGGGGCCGGCCTGGCCGCCGGGTTCACCGCGGCCGTCGCCGTCCTCATCATCGCCTGCCCCTGCGCGCTGGGTCTGGCCACCCCGACGGCGCTGATGGTCGGCACCGGCCGGGGCGCGCAGCTGGGCATCCTCATCAAGGGCCCCGAAGTGCTCGAGTCCACCCGGAAGATCGACACCGTCGTGCTGGACAAGACCGGCACCGTCACCACCGGACGGATGACGCTGCTCGAGGTCATTCCCGCCGCCGGGGAAGACGCGGAGCAGGTGCTGCGACTGGCCGGGGCCCTGGAGGACGCCTCCGAGCACCCCATCGCCCAGGCCATCGCCGTCGGCGCCGCCCAGCGCACCGGCACCCTCCCCGCCGTGGCCGACTTCGCCAACGTCGAGGGGCTCGGCGTGCAGGGCCTCGTCGACGGGCACGCCGTACTCGTCGGACGCACCCGGTTCCTGGCCGACTGGTCGCTCCCGCTCTCGACCGAGCTCGCGGCGGCGAAGGCGGCCGCCGAGGCGGACGGCAAGACCGCCGTCGCGGTCGGCTGGGACGGGCGCGCGCGCGGCGTTCTCGTGGTCGCCGACGCCATCAAGACGACCAGCGCCGAGGCCATCACCCAACTCCGCGCGCTCGGCCTCACCCCGGTCCTGCTCACCGGGGACAACGACACTGTGGCCCGGACGGTGGCCGCGCAGGTCGGCATCGACGACGTCATCGCCGAGGTCCTGCCGCAGGACAAGGTCGACGTGATCAAACGCCTGCAGGGCGAAGGCAGGACCGTCGCGATGGTCGGCGACGGCGTCAACGATGCCGCCGCTCTGGCCCAAGCCGACCTGGGGCTGGCGATGGGCACCGGCACCGACGTCGCGATCGAAGCCTCCGACCTCACCCTGGTGCGAGGGGATCTCCGGGCCGCCGCGGACGCCATCCGGCTGTCCCGCCGAACCCTGGGAACCATCAAGGGCAACCTGTTCTGGGCCTTCGCCTACAACGTGGCCGCCCTCCCGTTGGCGGCCGCCGGGTTGCTCAACCCCATGCTCGCCGGTGCGGCGATGGCGTTCTCGTCGGTCTTCGTCGTCACCAACAGCTTGCGGCTGCGACGGTTCAAGGCACTGGCCGCCAACCGGGTCGACGGTGGCACCGGGGTGGACTACCGCCCCGGCGGGCCCCAGCCCGTCATCGGGGCAAGCGCCTCCGCCGGCTGACCGTCACGCGCCCGGCCACACGGGTCGGGCGCGGGCGGCAGCGTCGAGGAACGGCTGCGCGTCGAGGTCGTGCACCGTCTGGGCGATGTCCTGCTCCGCCCACTGGCAAACGATGCGCCCCCGCCCGGGCGGGGGCAACGGCCACAACCAGTAGTCGCGGTCGACCGACCGCGGCCCACCGCCACCGCCTCCGCCGGTGAGCACCGGGTGGTCGGGTTCCCACTTCCAGTCGTCCGGGTGGTGGGGCCGGTGGTGGTCCTGGTTCGGCTGTTCGCACCAAGCCGCCGGATCCACGTTGGTGACCCGCCGGCCGTCGGCTAGCTCGAAGCCCCACTTCAGCCGCCCGGCCTGCCAGGCCGGGCCCATGTCGTGGGGATAGGGACCGTCGAACACCTCGCTGCTGAGA
>Ga0183260_10004318_pt1 | contig 11299 bp, 7 predicted proteins | sample AntDrymUQ4972206_2_FD_129768 | JGI IMG/M metagenome (GOLD analysis project Ga0183260, IMG submission 129768) | Polar desert sand microbial communities from Dry Valleys, Antarctica - metaG UQ497 (22.06) (version 2) (version 2) | ecosystem: Environmental > Terrestrial > Soil > Desert | place...
AACGACCGGCTCGCGGGCGGAGGCGGCGACGACCAGCTGTACGGCCACGAAGGCAACGATCGCCTCGTGGGCGGCCGGGGCCTCGACACGCTGGTTGCCGGGCGCGGACGCGACCGTCTCAGCGGGGGGCCCGGCGACGACAGACTGAACACCCGTGATCGCCGCGGAGGCGACCGGGCGAACTGCGGCAAGAGCCGGCGCGACCGTGCGCTAGTGGACGGCGGCGACCGCGCGCGCGACTGCGAGCAGCGCCTCTTCCGTCGCCGCTGACGCTGGCTACGCCCCAGTGGCAGGGCCGGCCTGCTCGGCCGGTGCCGGAACGCGACCCCTGGCGCCGGTGCCGTCTCGCCCGGGCAACGAGGGCGGCGGACCGGCGAGCGCGTCGACCTCGTCGAGCGTGAGCGTCTCGCGTTCCTGGAGGGCCGTGGCAACCCGATCGAGAGCATCCCGTGAGACGGTGAGCGCGGCGCGGGACAGCTCCTCGGCCTCCTCCACCAGCCGGTTCACCTCGGAGTCGATCAGGCGCGCTGTCGCGTCCGACAGCAGTTGCCACCGGGACCGCGAATCGTGACCCGAAGGCAACGCGCGCACCCGCTCGCTCATGCCGAAGTCGCAGACCATCGCGCGGGCGATGTCGCCAACCCTGGCGAGGTCGTCCGAGGCTCCTCCGCTCGACTCTCCGAGCACCAGCTCCTCGGCGGCCAGTCCGGCGAGGAGGGTGGCCATCCGCTCGATCAACACCGAGCGCGGGTAGAGCAGTCGATCCGTCGCCTCGGGCAGCCACGCGACGCCCAGCCTGCGGCCGCGTGGGAGGACGCTCAGCTTGTGCACGACCGTGTCCCGCAGGAGGATCCGAGCTACGAGGGCGTGGCCGGCCTCGTGGTAGGCGACCGCGCGGCGCTCCTCGCCGGACATGATCCGCCCGCTGCCGACGCCTGTCACCGCCCGGTCGATCCCCTCCTCGACAAGGCCCATGTCGATCTCCCTTGAGCCGCGCCTGCCGCCGAGCAGGCCCGCCTCGTTAAGAACGTTCGCGAGGTCGGCTCCGGAGAGCCCGCGGGTGAGGGTGGCGACGCGATCGAGGTCCACGTCGGCGCCGAGGCGCTTGTCCTTGGCGTGGACGTCGAGGATCGCTCGGCGACCGCGCTGATCCGGCAGATCGATCGCGATGTGGCGGTCGAACCGGCCTGGGCGGACGAGCGCGGGGTCGAGCATGTCCGCACGGTTGGTCGCCGCGATCACCACGACCCCGTGCCGCTCACCGAAGCCATCGAGCTCGATCAGGATCTGGTTGAGGGTCTGATCGGTCTCACGACTTCCCGCGTCTGCGCCCGCTCCCCGCTTGGCGCCGATCGCGTCGATCTCGTCGATGAATACGATCGCCGGCGCCACGCCCCGCGCCTGGGCGAAGAGGTCGCGCACGCGGGCGGCGCCCTCGCCGACGAAGATCTCGGTGAGCTCGGTGCCGGCCACTGCGAAAAAGGCCGCGTTCGCCTCTCCGGCCACCGCTTTGGCGAGCAGCGTCTTGCCACAGCCCGGCGGCCCGTTGAGGAGGAACCCGCGGGGGATCCGCGCCCCGAGGCTGGTGAAGCGATCCGGATCGGACAGGTAGTCGCGGATCTCGGCCAGCTCGACCATCGCATCGTCCACTCCCGCGACGTCGGCGAAGGTGACCTGCTCGTGGCTAAGGGACCGCTGGCCGAGGGTGCGGCCGCGCAGCGACAGCCGGCGCTGGCGTTCCGGCGCCTCCAAGATGCGCGTGAGGGCCTCCTCGAGCAGTGCGTGAGGGATCTGGCGCTGCCCCGCCCGGGCCGCGAGCAACCCCGCCTCGTTCACGACGTTCGCGAGATCGGCCCCCGTCATCCCCAGCGCGCGGTGCGCGATCGCCTTCAGGTCGACGCCGCCGGCGAGCGGCTTGCCGTTGGCGTGAACCTGGAGGATGGCGAGGCGCCCAGGCTCGTCCGGGGTCTCGAGGCCGATGCTGCGGTCGAAGCGTCCCGGCCGCAGCAGCGCGGGGTCCAGGACGTCGGGCCGGTTGGTCGCGCCGACGACGATGATCCCCTCCATCGGCGAGAAGCCGTCCATCTCGGCGAGCATCCCGTTCAGGGCTTGGTCCTGCTCGTCGCGCGAGCCGGTCGCCACGGGGCCCTGCCCTCCGCCGCCGCGGCGGCGACCGACGGCATCGAGCTCGTCGATGAACACGATCGCCGGGGTATTCTCGCGGGCCTCGCGGAAGAGGTCGCGCACGCGGGCGGCGCCGACGCCGACGTAGAGCTCGACGAAGTCGGAGCCCGAGATCGAGTAGAACGACGCTCCCGCCTCGCCAGCCAGCGCCCTCGCGAGCAGGGTCTTCCCGCACCCGGGCGGGCCGAAGATCAACACGCCCTTTGGCACTTGGGCGCCGACCGCCTTGAAGCGCTCCGGATCCGCGAGGAACTGTGAGATCTCGCGCAGCTCCGTGACCGCCGAGTCCTGCCCCGCCACGTCGTCGAAGGTGATCGAGCCCTGCTCCTGGGTCAGCTGGCGGGCCCCGCTGCGCACGCCGAAGATACCGCTCCCCTTGCGGTAGGAGAAAATGAAGTAGACGAAAACGATCACCAGGATCAGCGCCGGGATCAGCAGCGAGATGGGGGCGACGAACCGCTTGCTGCCCTGCTGGTCGACGGCGGTGGGGATGTTGTTGGGGATGACGACGTCCAGCAGCTCCGAGCGCAGGACCTCCGACTTGAAGTACGACGTGTTGTAGTCGCGCGTCTCCCGGTTCCCGGTGAGGTACTTGCCGACCACGAAGCCGTCACTGTCGAGGATGCGCGCGTTGCGGATTCTGTCCCGCTCGGCCAGGTCGACGAAGCGGTCGTACGACAGCCGCTCGCCCGACACGTGCGGTCGCGAGTACTCCAACAAGCCGACGTAGGCGGCGAGCAGCACTACGATCGCCAGCAGCGACCACGTGCCGGCGGAGAGCTGGGGCATCCATCCGCTAGGCGCGCGGGTGCGCTTGTTGGCGCTCATGGGGATCTCAGCCTAGTGCGCTCTGTGCGGTGGATGCCGAGTGCGCGCCGATCTAGGTCTACGGGCTCCGCCGAACAACTCCGACCGCGATGACCACGACCACGACGCCGAGCATTCCGAGGGCTATCACCCCGAGCACCCCGATCCCGCCGCCAGACGCGCCCGCCGCCCCGAGCGGAGCGGCCTTGGGCGCGCGGCCGTCAGTGCTGATCTCCCGCGGCAGGAAGGACCGCTTGTCCAGGATGCCCCTTCCCGCCACGTAGATCCATCCCTCGTAGATGCTGGGTCGAAAGACGAAGGCTCCCTCCGGATAGAAGAGGGGGACCACTGGCACGTCCTCCTGGGCGAGCAGCCGCAACTCGGAACGGATTGTCTGGCTCCGCTCACGCGGGTTCGTCTCGCGAGCCGTGCGCGCTGCGAGCCGATCAAACTCCTCGCTGCGATAGCCCGAGTAGTTGAGCGGTGCCTGGCGCTCGTCTCCGCCGAACACCACCCGCAGGTAGTCCGCACTGTAGGACGCGAGCGGCGAAGTGCTCCAGATCGCCGCCTCGAAGGTCGGCTTCGCGTCGCCCCCACCCACCGCAGCGACCAACTCGGCGCCCGACACGGTCTTCAGCTCGGCGTCCGCGCCCGCCCGCGTCAGCGCCAGAACGACCTGGCGGCCGGCCTCGCTTCTGACCGGGTCGTTGTCGGGCGCCAGCACCGTGATCCGCGGCAGGTTGAGCGCAGCGAGCTCCGAACGGGCGCGGCTCAAATCGAAGCGGTGCAGCGGCCCCTCCGAGGCCGCGCCCGACTCCGGATGGAGGTAGCCGCGGTCCGCCTCAAAGGTGCGCTCGCCGAATCCCACCGTGTTCTGCGTGATCCGCCTCACGTCGAGCGCGCTCGAGACGGCTCGCCGCGCTCGGGTGGAGTCGAACGGCGGCTTGCGTAGGTTGAACATCAGAGCGGTTCCGGTGTACAGATTTCCCCGCTTCATCTCGAAGGACGGCCCCATCACCTCCTCCTGCGTGCCCTTTGGCAGGGTCGCGGAGATCATGTCGATGTCCCGGCTGCGGAGCTCGCGGACGGCCCCTTCGAAGTCGCTAATGAACGGCAGCTCCAAGGTGGCGACGCGCGGGCGACCGAGGAAGTAGTCGTTGTTGGAGCGGAAGACGTAGCGCTTCCCCGGGCTCCGCTCCACGAGCCGATAGGGACCGCTTCCCACGGGCAGCCCGGGCGGCGTCTGGCCGGGCCGGAGTCCCTCCCACAGGTGGCGCGGCAGAATCGGCAGGTCCGACAGCGGCTGGCTGAAGCCCGGCGAGGGGTGCTCGAGGTTGAATGCGACGGTGAGCTCGTCGACGACCTCCGTGCTCTCGATCGCTTCGAGCTGCGGCGTGAAGCGCGGGTGGTATCGCTCCGCGTAGTAGTCGTAGGAGAACTTCACGTCGCGCGCGGTGACCGGCCTGCCGTCGTGCCAGCGTGCCCCTTCGCGCAGCAGTACGGTAACCCGCCTGCCGGCCTCGCTCTTGCGGAGCCGTCGGCCGAGCCACGGCTCGGCCGACCCGCCCTCGCCGCGCCACATGAGCGTGTCGTAGACGAGCGTCATCAGCGGATAGCCCACCTCGAAGGTGTAGGGCGTCAGCGTGCCGTCGTCACGCGGCCAGGCGATCCGTACCCGATCGGCCGTGTTGCCCTGATTCTGCGCCTGTGCCGGCCACTCCGCGAGCACGGCTACCGCGACGACGAGACAGGCAAGGAGTCGCGCGCGGATCACTAGTCGAGCGACGCCGCCTCGCCCTTGCCCGGGAAGCAGCAACCATGCTCGAGGGGCGCCACTGGAGCGATTCTGCCTAACAGCGGAACCATCTGCGCGGACAGCAGCGCTCGGTGTCTCCCACTTAGAGATTTCGCGTGTCACATCCCCTCCTTTGCGAACTGCTTCCCCGCAGCCACCGCGTGCCCGCGTATGGCGGCGTCACGACTCGCCGTCCAAGTGTCGAGGGTATCGGGCGAGCGTTTTCGCTGTGCGGAGCGAGTCGCTGCCGAGGGCCGTCGTGCCCCTCATGAGCGCCGCAAGGAGCGGGCTAGTAGCCGCACCCGCGGCATCACCGTAGACGCGACCAGCGCCAGGCCGATCAAGCCCAACGCAAAGCCACCGAAGCGCAGAGCGCCCCGTAGGCCGGACCCTAGACGGACGTCGTTGCCGGACACGGCCACCACGCCGCTGGAGATGTCCTGCTTGCCCGAGGCCGGCCTGCCGGCGCGCGTATCCGTCCAAACGGCGAGCGCCCTCGAGTCGTTGGACAACAGCCCGAGGCGGCTCCCCAGGTCCGGCAGGCCGCGCTCCGAGCCGAAGCCCACGCGCGAGTCGAATGAGCGCTCCGAGAGCCGCGCGCGGGGGGCGAAGCTCTCGCCCCGGTCGAACGAAGCCTGGAGCGAGGTTTCGGTGAGCGTGTCGTTCGCTCGATCGCCGCGCCGGTCGTAGTAAAGGACGTCCAGCCGGCCATCGGGCGCGATCGAGAGCTTGGGCAGGTACTGGGAGGTCTCGTCGTCCGCCGGGGTGTCGTTGACCCTCACGGGATCCCCCCAGTCACTGTCACCGGGGTCGAGCGTCCACAGCAGCACGTCGCGGTCCCCCCCACTCAGCCCGTCGAAGGCCGCATACAGCCGGCCGTCGTCGTCGACCGCCAGCGAAGGGAATGGCGGGATGAACGAGATGAAACGCTCGGGCGGCACGATGCGGTCCTCCACCACCGACTCCGACCAAGTCTCGCCACCGTCCTCCGATCGCCCTAGCACCAACTCCCAGCTTCCGTCGTAGGGCTTGCCACCGCCTCCGTCGTGGAGTCCCTCGTAATCGAGCCGGTCGTCCTTGACGTCGAGGTAGAGCACGTACAACTCCCCCTCCGGGCCAATCGCCGGCTGCGGGGCGAGCACTCGCTGCCGCCGAGAGTTGCTCACCCGCGACCCGGCACTCCACGTGCGCCCGCCGTCGTCGGAGCGCGCGGCCTTGATCGGGTTGCCGGGGAGCACGATGCTGTAGAGCGCCACGTCGGAGACGTCGAGCCAGGTGAGATAGAGGCGGTCGGGGTTACTGGGGTGCGCCGTGAGGCGAACCTGGAAAGAGAGTGGGCCGAGCGCCTTCCTGGGCTCCGACAGCGTCTCGCCGTCGTCGTTCAGGGTCGAGACCCAGCCTGCGCTCGGGGTGTTGCCGTTCCCCTCCAAAGTCACGAACGCGACGTGCAGCGTCCCGTCGGCCCCGAAGGCCACGTCCGGGGCGAAGCACTTCTCCTCGCCGGCTGGGACGGGAATCTTGACGAGATCCCACGACCTGCCGGCGTTCCTGGAGACGTGCAGCATGCACGAGAAATCGGGTGCATCGATCCGGTTGGCGACGGCCAGGACCCTGCTGTCGCCTGGGTTGCGGGCGAGTGAGGGGGAGTTGTTCGCGCTGAGATCGGTCTCATCGACGGCGCCCTCGTTCACCGGTTGGTTTCCGCCGACGCGCTCGACCGCCGGCTGCTCCTCGTCGACGGTCGAGATGAGGACGCCACCCGAACCGATGAGCAGGAGGCCCAATCCAGCCAGTAGCGGGAGCGGCAGGCCCGTCAGCAGGCGACGCGCCGACGCCCAGAGGCGCTGCGCGCCAACCACCGCCCGCCGCGCCGGTAGCCTGCGCTCGTCTGAGGCGGCCGAAGACGCCTCGGACGCCGCTGCCTCATCCCCGTCCGTGCGGCCGACGCCGGAGGGCGCGCCGCGGCGCCCTCCGCGCCTCAACCGCATGTCAGCGCTGGCGGCTCCGGCCTTGGGCTGAGGACGTCACGCGCCGGCGGCGACGGACGTCGGCGGCGCCGAAGCCCGCGAACAGAGCCACGAGCCCGAGGCCGAGCAGCCCTAGCCCGAGCGTGAAGGAGCTGTTCGTTTCAGCTTCGGGGCCTGCGGCACCGCTGAGGCTGGGCCTCTGTGAGGCCGACGAGAAGCCGCCCCAGAGATCGCCGGAGGCACTGAGCTCGGAAGCGGCGCCTCGATCGGTCCCACCGCCGCCGGGCGAGTCCGCAGCACCGCCGCGGGGGGGCCCCGAGTCCGCGGAGGCGCCAGCGGAAGTGGCGTCGGCGCGCGCGGAAAGGCCCGAGCGCCGGGTCTTCGTGCCAACCGCAGGCGAGACGCCGGTGGTGGGAGCGCGGTTGCTCTCTCTGGATCCCGTGCCGGGACCGGTCACGGTCGCAGAGTCACGACCGCCTCCGGGCCTGACGCCGCCGTTGGTGTTGCCGCGGCCGGCCTGGGGGGCGCGCGTCGAGCCCGGGGACCTCGGCCCCGGGCTGGCCACCGGTGGAGCCCCGGGCGAGGTCGGCCTCGAGCCGGTGCCAGATCCGCCCCCGCCCGCCGGCGCGCCGGCCTCGGTGACGGTGAACGTCGTCCTGGCGACGAAGGTCTTCCCTTCCTTGTTCGTGGTCTTGGCGAGGATGACGTGCGTATCCGCCGGAGCCTGCGGGATCGTGATCGGGGGATCTGTCTTGAACGACGTCGAGCCTGCCGGCACCGTCTCCTTCGCCAGTAGAGGACCGTCCAACTCGTTCCAGCGGATCTCGACCGCCTCCCCGCCGATGAAGCTGTCCCCCTCAAGGGTGACTTGGGAGCCGACGGGTCCCGAGCCGGGCGGGCCCGAAGCGGGTGCTGGCGACTGCTTGGCGATCGTGATCTTGTTTCCGTCGCTGCAGGCCCACGCGAGAGCCGTTCCCATGACCGCGATCGATAGGAGAGCCAGAAGCCCTATAGAGCTGCGCCGCAACGTGCCGTTCATATCTTTAGTTAGTCCCCCCACGGAATCGCGAATCGCCGGACCCCCGGCGGGGCTATCCAACCACAGGACGAGGTGGACGTCAAGGGGGGCTGAATGCGTGCGAGCCCTACCTACACTGCTCCGCGTGCCGGCAATCCGTCTTCGACACGCCACAGCGGCCGCCGTGCTGGCGGCGGCGTGCCTCGCCGTCCTCGCCGGCGCTCCCAGACAACTGGAGCGCGCCTCCGCACAGTCATCCGCGATCCGGGCGGACGTCGTCCGATTGCCGTTTCCGCGCGACGACGGCGCACTGACGCCCACCACGTTCAAGCGCGGCTACCCGCTGATGACGCTCGTCTACGACACGCTCATGTGGCGCGACGCGTCTGGCGCGCCACAGCCGTGGCTCGTGCGCTCCCTGCGCAAGAGCGACGGAGGCAGGCAGATCACGCTGCGGCTCCGGGATGGCGTCCGCTGGCACGATGGCAGGCCGCTGACGGCGAGCGACGTGGCCTTCACGTTCGACTTCTTCGCGGCCCGTCCGCATCCGCGCTTCACGCCCCAGCTGCTGGACGTGCAGCAGGTGAGGGCCGTCGACCCCCTGACCGTGGCGATCACGCTGGGTGAGCCCGCGCCCGGGTTTGCGGACCAGCCGCTCGCCGACCTCCCGATCCTGCCGCGCCACATCTGGGAGGGCCTGCCGGAGGACCGACTGGCGCCCTCCGGGCTCCCCGTGGGCAGCGGTCCGTACCGCCTGGTTGCCCACGAGCCGGGACGCCGCTACCGCTTCCGCGCAAACCGGCGCTACTTCCTCGGCCGCCCGCGCGTGGGCAGGATCGAGGTGCCGATCGTGCGCGACTTCGACTCGACGGTGCGCGACCTCGAGAACCGGCGGATCGACATGATCCCCGTATCCCTCCCAGAAGAGACCGTCGAGCGGCTCGAGGGCTCGGCCTTCAAGTTCGCCGAAGGGCCCCTCTACTCGGGCACCGTGTTGATGTTCGACACGCGCAAGCCCCCCTTCGACCGCGTGGCCGCCCGCCGGGCCGTGGCGCGAGCCCTCGATCTCGACCGCATCGCTCAAGCCCTCGGGCGCGAGTCCGCCGTGGCGGCCGACCGCGGCTACGTCGCCCCGGACTCGCCCAGGGCAACCACGGCCCCCCTACACCGGTTCGACGAGGAGGCTGCGCGCAGGGCGTTGCGGCGGCTCGATCTCCCGCGGATCCGGGTGCTCGCCTCCGAAAGCGATCCCCAGCGCAGCGAAGTGGGACGCCAGGTGGTGCTGGCCCTCGAGCGTGCGGGAGCACAAGCGGAGCTCGTTGAGCTGCCCCGCGAACGGCTCGGGGCCGCGGTGGGGGAGAACGGGTCCACACCTCGGTTCGAGGCGGCCATCTGGGACACGCCCCCGCTCGCCTCCTACGGCACGGACTATCTGCGCGTGGTATTCGGATCCGATCCGCGACGCGCGACGCTCAACTACTCCGGCTACCGCAGCGAGTCCTTCGATGGCCTCGCCGCCCGCGCCGCACGGGAGCTGAACCCCGAGACACGCCCCCGCCTGGTGCGCGACGAGCTGAAGCTCCTGGCCGACGACCTGCCCGTGGTGCCGCTCGTCTACCCCAAGGCCGCCTTCGCCTACCGGCCGGCGATCTACGACGGATGGCAGTTCGTCGCGGGCAGCGGCATCCTGGACAAGCGCTCCTTCCTCCCCCGGTCCGGTCTGCCCGAGAACCGCCCGCTCGGACAGGCGCGCGCCCCCACCAACCCCGCCGGGGGGCTGGGTCCGGCGGGCTACGTCGCGCTGGGGCTGCTGGGGGTGACGCTGGCGCTGGCCGCGGCCGGTCTGGCGGGCTCGGCTCGCCGCCGGCGGCGGCACAGCTGAGCCCCCCAAGCCGGGTTTCGCGGAGTCTTTCAAGCGAGGACGTTCTGCGGGATTCCTGTGTAGGGGGTCGGCATCGAGGCGTACCTATCATCGTCGAGGTAGGTGCCTCCCTGAGGTGTCTTCGATAGCGAGGTAGATGAGTTTGGTGGCGGCCGCTTAGTCGGGGAGGAGGCCGCGGGTCTTACCTCGGCGACGCGGGCTCAGGCGCAGCCGACGACCTCGCAAGTGACATCCGTCGCGGGAGTGGTGTGCGACCTCGGGGTCACGGGCCCTTCCCTCTGAATCCTGCGATGGATCGTGCTCCACCATAGGTTCAAAGCCTTGTGTTCTTGCGGACTGACAATCTGCTTGTTGTCAGGGTCAATCGGGTCGCCGCCGAACTTGATCGGCTTGATCTCGTGGATCTCCTTCCCCTTCAAGGTCGGGTCCGCCTTGTGCAGCCTTGTGGTTCTCGAGGTCGCACCCTCCGCGGGCATCCGCGTCCCCGCTAGGAAGCGTGCCCTCGACGCGCAGCCCGCGCAGGAACTCGGTGAACGACCCGCCCCGGTCGATCTCATCGTCCGGGTCGCCGGAGATGAACGGAAGCTGAATCACACGCGGCGGCACCTGCGAGCGGTCGAAGGTAAACGCCTCGCCACCGCCGTCCGACCCGAAGAGCACCAGCCGCTCGGGCAACGGCGATGGCGACTCGTTGAGCTCGGCTAGCAGTTCGATGGAATAGAGGGCGAGGTAGGCCTTGTCGCCGATGCAGCCCTCGGCTCCGTTCGAGCGCAGCAGAAAATCGACGTAGTCCTGGGGGAAGCTGAAGCCCAGCGCGACCTCCACCTGCTCCACCGCCTGCGGCGAGGCTGCTGGATTCAGCTCCAGTCCATCGATCTGCGGCTCGTTCACGGGCCTCTCTGGATCCGACGTTCGTGGTCTGCGGCGTTCCGGGCAGCAATGTACTCACTGCCGCTCCGGAGGCGAGTCCTTCGACGACCGCGCCGGACAGGAGTAGAACCCCGAGACACCTGACGCCCGCGGGCGGCGCCCCGGCGATCACCACGCCATGGTTCCCGGAGGGACCTTCCCCCTTTCCGCATCGGCCGCTTCCAACATCGCCTGCGCGATGACTGGTTGCAGGACGATGCCGGTCACCCGCCCCTGCTCGAGCACGACGCCGCGGCCGGACCCCTGTTGCAGGCGCCCCAGCGCCTCCGCGATCGGCGTATCCGCGTCGAGGGTCACCGCGTCCTCCTTGCGCAGCATCGCCTCCCCCACGGTCACCCCCGCCCGATCCGCTTCGCCTACCTCGCGCGCCAGCCCGACCGACATCACCCCGACCAGCCGGCCCTCGCGCTCGACGGGGATCGGACTCGTCGAGTGGCCGCGGGCGTAGGCCATCCGGTCGAGGAACTCCCCGACGGGCAAGTCATCCTGCGCGGTGACGGGGCCCTCGCGCAGCAGGTCCGCCACCGTGGCCAGCCGATTGGGGATCCGCGGCACGCGCACCCGGCTCTGGGCGTTCACGAACAGCAGCATCAGTGCTCCCATGACGACGACGAACGAGCCGAGCGCCAGGGCGCCACCGGCGAGCGCGACGATGCCACCCGCGAGGACCGTGAACGCCACGACGAATCCGACGCGGACCACGACGCGGGTCGCGC
>Ga0183260_10004319_pt1 | contig 11298 bp, 6 predicted proteins | sample AntDrymUQ4972206_2_FD_129768 | JGI IMG/M metagenome (GOLD analysis project Ga0183260, IMG submission 129768) | Polar desert sand microbial communities from Dry Valleys, Antarctica - metaG UQ497 (22.06) (version 2) (version 2) | ecosystem: Environmental > Terrestrial > Soil > Desert | place...
CCGATCAGCGGCGGATGGCGCGACGTCAGCGACCTCGACACCTTCGGCCAGGAGCTGCGCGCGGTGTACGGCAAGCGCGCGAAGTTCTGGCTCTCGGAGTTCCTCGTGCCCTCCGACAAGAACTCGCGGGAGTTCATGAACAAGGTGTCGGCCGCCGAGCAGGCAAGTTGGCTGGCCTCCGCTTTTAGGATCGCCGACGACCTGCCACAGGTGGCGGGCATCGGATGGCTCGGGCTGCTGGACGAGCCCGAGGCGCCGGGGTCGGCCAACTACGGGCTGCTCACGTCCGGCGGTGCTAGAAAGCCTTCCTATGACGCCTTCCGGGATGCGGCCGGCGTCCGATACCGGCCCAAGGTCAGGGCTCCCAAGCGCGTGCGCGCCGCCGCGGTCAAGGCCGGGCGACTTCGGGTGAAGGTGGGGCTCCGGCTGTCCGGGCGGGTGCGCCTGGAGCTGTACCGAAAGAACCGGCGCGTGGCCAAGAGCGGCAGGGGCCTCCAAGCCGGCCGCGCGGCCTATGTGAAGCTCCGCTATCGGAGGGCGAAGCGAGGTCGTTACGAACTGGTTATCCGCGCCCCGCGGGGGGAGACCGTGAGGAGACCTGTCAGGTTCCGGTGAGTAGGGCGCGCCCGCTATTGGGTATGGCGCCCAGGGCGAGATCGAAACTGTCGGGTCCTGAAGCTCCTGCGAACCGGCCGTCACAAGGATCGTCCGTCTGCGCGACTTTGCAGCCCGTCGCGAGCGGCAGATGGCCCGTAATGATTCGGCCTAGAGCAAGTTGAGAGTCCCCCGCGTCTCGGGCTGGACGATCGCGCTGGTTGCCCTGGCTGCGTTCGTCTTGGTGCGGGTGGGACCGGCGGTAGTCGAGGGAAAGCTTCTTTCGTCCGCAGACCTCATCGAAGCCCGCGACCCCGCCTTCCAGACGCTGGGCCTGCCTGCTTCAGGGGCAAATCCGTTCCGTTTCGATGCGGCCCATGTCTTCGGACCGGACCTCGAGGCGGCCCGCGAGCAACTGCTGGCGGGCCATCTTCCGCTTTGGACGACGGGCATAGGGGCAGGCAGGCCGCTGCTGGCCTCGCAGCAACACGCCGTCTTCTTCCCCCTGACCACCGTCGCGCTTGCCCTCCCGGTTGACAGGGCCTTGGGTGTGATCGCTGGCCTCAAGGTGCTCTTCGCGGGGTTGGGGATGCTGCTCTTCCTACGGGCGCTCGGACTTAGGGCAGGCCCGAGCCTGCTGGGTGCCGGCTGTCTCTGTCTCGGCGCGTACTTCACGAGCTGGCTGCAACATCCACAGACGAACGCGTACCTGCTGCTGCCGTGGCTCCTCCTTGCAGCTCGGGCAACAGCTGCCCCTGTTGCCGGGAGGCTCCCGGTTGTGGCTCTCGCGTTTCTCGCGGGCCTCCTGTGGCTGGCCGGTCATCCGCAGAGCGCGGTCCTGATGCTGGCGGCGACCGCAGCCTTTTATGTGTGGTCTCTGTCGCAGATGAGCCATCGGCTCGATTGGCGACAGGCCGGGGTCGCCGGCGCCCGTCTTGCGTTAGCGATGCTTGGCGGGTTGGCGATCGGTTCGATCATGATCTGGCCCTTCCTCGACGCCCTCCGACAGGGGGTCGACGTAGAAAGGGGAGGATCCGGTGGCCCCGTGTCGATGCTGCTTTCAGCTCTGGCTCCGGACTACTGGGGGAAGCCCGGGGCCTCTGGCTCGACAAGCGGACCGGTCAACTACGCCGAACGGACGCTTTTCATAGGGGTAATGCCCTTCATCGTGGCGCTGCTCACGCTCTTTCATCCGAGTCGGCTGGAGCGTTTCTTCCTGGCGAGCACGTTCGTGGCGCTGCTCGTCGCTCTCGACTTGCCTCCCGGGCTGCACGAGCTGCCGGGTCTGCGCGTGATCAACCTGCGACGGATGTTCGCGGTCGCTGCGTTCTGCATGTCCGTACTTGCCGCGCTGGGTCTCCAACGGCTGCTCGACGACCCCGGGACTGCTGGAAAGCGATTGGGGGTGATCGGGGCAGTAGCTTCGGTTCTTGCCTTCGCCTTCGCTGCCTTGGGCGCGCGGGGCGGGGGGCTCGTGGTCGGGGGGTCCACTACGGAGAACGCGACAGGCTCGCTTGCTCGGCTGGGAATCATTGCTGGCCTCAGCTGCCTTTTCGGCGTGATGTTCATCAAGGGAGGGCCGCGCCGCGCGGCAGCCATCGCCTGCGCCGTGTTGGTGTTCTCGGTGCTCGACATAGCCGGGCAGACGAGGGGGTACTACTCCTTTCTCTCGTCGGACGACCCGGCACTGGCAGTCCCGGCAGCAGTCGAGCGGTTGAGGACGCGAGGCGGAGACGGCCGGATCGCGGCGGAGGGCGCGCTGGGCCCTAACCTGGCGCTTCGCTACGGCCTCGAGGATGTACGTGCGCACGATCACCCGGCGTTGTGGCGGTACTCCCGGCTTTGGTCCGGACTTGTCGAGAGTCCTAGGATTCGAACCGACTTGGTCAACAGGGGACCCCAGGCTGCCAAAGCGCTCGACCTGTTCTCCGCCCGGACGGTGCTGCTCGGTCCTGGCGGCAACTCGAATGGGCTGGCCAGGATCGAGCGCCTCGGCAAGGTGACCCTGCGGAGCAATGCTGACGCCTTCCCTCGAGCCTTCGTCGCGTCGTCCTGGCGCAGAGCGTCATCTCGCGAGGACGCTCTGCGCCAGGTCGAGCGCTCTGCCGTGGGGTCCCTGCAGCGAGCGCCGGTGATCGAGGGGGCGCTCCCGTCTCCCCCTGGGCGCCCTATGGCCATCCCTCAGCGACGTGTTCCGCACGGCGAAGCGAGGGTGGACATTCGCGTGAACGCCCCTGCGGGGGGCTACCTGGTGGTGGGAGACACTTACTTCCGAGGCTGGAGCGCCTTGGTCGACGGAGAACCCGAGCCGATCCGAGCGGCCAATGTGGCGTTCAGAGCCATCCGGGTACCGAAGGGTGTGCATTCCGTGAGCCTTGAATACGCGCCGACGTTCGTGTCTGTCAGCTTCCTGATCGCGCTCGGCGCCCTCCTGGTGCTGGCGGGGTTCGCCGCTTCGCCCCTTCGGGCGCTCGTCGCTGCGCGCCAGCGTCCCTCACGGGACGGAAGGTCTGTGACGATTCCCAGCCTCCGAGACAAGGTACGGCGGGTTCATGAGGCCTTGGCCAAATTGGAGCGCCGGGCGTTGTCGAGCTTGGGTGTGAGCGATGGCGTAGCGGAGTCGAATGACGATGGGTCGTCGCCTTCTGCTGGAGAACATCGAAGGCGACTCGCCCCGGCGGGTGTCGCGGTGCTGTCGGCGGTCGCAGCGACCGGCGTAGGGGCGGTTCTCGGAGCATCTGCCCATCCGGTAGCCAAGGATAGGTTCGAGGCCGGCGCCGTGATCACGGTCAGCAGGAACGATGCCTCCCGCCGATCACCGAGGGGCAGCCGTGAGACCGTCAACGATCTGATCAAGCTCCCGCAGGTACTCAAGGCGGCAGCGGAGTCGGCGCGGGTGCAGTTCCCGCCCGCCGAGATGGCGGAGCGGGTCCAGGTACTCGGCCACGAGAGGTCGGGGTTCGTCCGTGTGATGGCCAGGGGGCCCAGCCCCTCCGAGGCCGCGTCGTTGGCCGATGCCGTGGCCGGCCAGGTCGTCAAGTTCAACCGCCGTGCCGCATTGGCGAGGATCAGGAGGAGTGGGCCGCAGAGCTTCCGCTTTGGCCGCGGGCGAGAAGGGTGGCGCAGCGCCTCGCGCTACACCCTTCCGGTTCGGACCCTGGCTCTGACCACGGGAGCCACGCCTGGCCTGCGATTCGTCTGTTCGACGAGAAGGGCGGGGTGTGGACCCGGGGTGGAGCTGCGGAGAACTTTCGATATCGGGGTCCCATACGTGGCTAAGGTCGTCGTGCGCGGCTTTGGCGGGAGGAACCGCATCCGCGCAGTGCTGGGCTCCGACAGCCGCGACGTAGCTGCCGGAAAGCCGGTTCGACTGCGGGGGAACCGGTCGCAGGAGGTCAGGGTGTTGTGGAGGCCGCGACGGGGGGCGACGGCAGCGGTGTTGGCGATCCAGACGACCGCACGGGGACCTGTTCGCGCCAGTGTGCGAGGTGGGCGGGTGGCGCAGGTCGGAAAAGGGGCACCGGGGGCGCGTATCTCCAGGCAAGTCGAACGCGCCTTGCAGAGGCGACGAGCCGAGGAGGCAGCAACTGTCGACCGACTGACCGTGGCTTCCAAAGCGGTGCCGTCTCGAACTATCCCGACCTCGTCTGGTATCTGGACTGTCGCTGGAGGGCTATTGGGCTTGGTGGTCCTCCTGCTGGCGGGCGGGGCGGCCCGAGTGGCTCGCCGCAGCCAGCATCAAGCCAAGCGCGATCCAGACTCGGATGTCGAAGCGGTCGGCTGACAGCTCCCCAATGATCACGGCCACGCCAGCGGCGGCCGTGCCAGCCAAGATAAAGCGGTCTGAGCGGGCGAACGCCGTCTGCACAGCGAAGGCAAACAGCGCGGCAAGAAGTGCGATCCAGCTGAAAACGCCCACCAGGCCCACGTCGATCAGTGATGCGGCCCACAGTCCCTGAGCCGAGCCGTAGACCGTCGGCTCGGAGTTGCCGGGCAGGGTGTCTGGTCGGTAGGCCAGCTGCACGGCGCTCTGTCCCGGTCCGTACCCGAAGACGGGCCTCGATTGCCAGCGCTCCAGCGCTCGGTCCCAGGCGTCCAGACGGTTTGTAGTGGTCGTCTGTAGGGCGGAGCTCGTCCTGCCGGTCAAGGTCGAGAGCGCTGAGGGACCGACGAAGAGCACCGGTCCGGCGACCGCCGCGACGGCACAAGCGGTGGCGATGGCGGCCGAGGCGCGCACGTGACCTCGGGAGAGAGCCCACATGCAGCCCACTGCCAGCAGCGCCAACAAGCCCGCTCCCCATGCGAGCGTCGACACGGTGAGCAGCAGGGCGGTCAAGACCACACCGGTCGCCAGGATGAGCGCTGCTCGATGGGGTCGGGGAGGGCCGCGGAAAAGGGCGGCAAAGAACGGGAGTGTGATTACCAGAAACGACCCGAGATAGAGAGGTTCTTTGAAGGTGCCTCGTACACGCTCCCAGCCCAACAGCCCGCTCCCTTGATGGACGTGGCCGGTGGAAAAGCCGTCGGAGTTCAGCGCGTTGTTCACGTCAGCGAGGGGCCAGCCGTAGTGCTGTGCGAACCATTGATAGACGGCGTAGAGCGCAGCCAGGAAACCGGCGATCACAAAAGCGACTCCCGCCCGTCTGAGTATCGATCGGTCGGCGATGTCGGCGAGGATCCCGACGATCCCAAGCCCGACCAACGTGTCCACCACGTACACGAGGTCGCGATGGCCCGAGCGGACGGTCTGTCCCGGGATAGTCGCATCGAGCCCGAACAGCGCCCCCGCTACGTAGACGAGCATGAGCGTGGAAGCCGCGAGTAGCAGCGGCCTAGGAAGGCGAAGCCATCCACGGAGGGCCGCCGGCGCACCGACTGCCACGGCGCCCGCCGCCAGCACTTGGGAGACGGTGAGGGTGAACCCCGCGGTGAAGGTCCCCGCGGCGCTGAGGGGAAGGAGCGCGATCGCCGCGAGGATGAGTGCGGCTGCGGCACGTCGCGAGGCGGAACCTATCCAGGCGTTGACCAAGACGCTCGCGGCGGTGCTGCCGTGGCGGGCGATGGCGCTCATCGGACCTGCAGTATCGCGGTGGTGCGTGCGGCGTCACCGGGCTTCGATGAATCGCCGGACCGCGTCCTGCCGTCCGACGGTGAGACCATAGGCGATATGCTCGCTGACAATGGCCCGCCGGCGGATGTTCCCCCGCCGTCCTTCAGCGGCCCGGCATTGGCGAGCGCGACGCACGCTGGGCCTAGGCGAGAGCGATTTGGTTTGGCGTTGAAGAACGCCGTTCAACGGGCCTTCGTCAAGGGCATCAGTCGGCCGAGAGCGCGCCGCGGGGCGCGCTCTTGCGTCTGGAGGCTCCCGCTCCCTGACGCCGTGCTCGAGCGCCTGCCTATCGCTGGCCGGTTTGTCTTCGCCGCCTACGGGAGCCGGTTCACGTACTCGGCGGGCCTCACAGACCCCGTCGGGCGGGCGCTATTCTGGCGCCGTACTGAGGAGTACGAGCCCGAGACCCTCCCAGTCCTCGTCGAGTACCTGCGGAGCGCTCGGACCTTCGTCGACGTCGGCGCCAACACGGGGGTGTTCTCACTGGTAGCAGTGGCGGTCAACTCCCAAGTCTCGGTACACGCGTTCGAGCCCTCTGCTGATGTCTTCGCGGCGCTCCAGGCCAACGTCGCAGCCAACGGCCTGAAAGACCAAGTGACTTGCAGCCGAGTCGCCGTCGGCGCTGTGCTGGGCTCGGTCCCTCTCCACATCCCCGCCGAGACGTGGGGCAACGCTCGCATCGGGACCGATGGCTTTCGCGGCTTGGCGGGCCACGTGGAGGATGTCCCGTGCACCACGCTGGACGCCTATGTCGCGGACCTTGGCCTAGAGGCCGTCGATGTCGTGAAGGTCGACGTGGAGGGCCTCGAGCACCTGGTGCTCGAAGGCGCCCGTCACACCTTGCGCCGCCACCGCCCCGTGCTCGTCTGCGAGTGCCTGCCTGAGGCAGATACCGAGTCGCTCGAGAGGGTGTTGCGGGACTGCGGTTACAGCTCCTACCATCTCACGGCGACGGGACCGCAGCCCGTTGAGCACGTCGTCCCCGACCCCACTGACCGCTTCAAGAACTTTCTCTTCCTGCCGGTGGAGCGATGAACCGTCAGCGACTTTTCGATTAACGCCCTTCGGCAGATCGTGCGCACGGGCGGCATCGACACCGACTGCCGTGAACCCGTCCCGCCCGGGCGACGCCCTCCAGTTCGGTCGGACCCGGGAGGCGGATGGTGAGCGGAGGTTGTGTGGTGTTCGATGCGCTCGCCGCCCGGTACGGGGGAACGGCCTATGCGGTCGTGCATGTGGCTCGATCGCTCCTCGCGCGAACCGAGGTCGACCGGCTCGTTGTGGTGACTCGCCGTGGCTCAATAGTGGACTCTGGCCTGCGGCCGGCGGAGGGGCTTTCGGTCGTGCGATGCGAGGAGCCGTCGGGCCTTGAGCTTCCGCGTCGGCTTGCGTGGGAGGTCGCCCGCCTGCCCGAAGTAGCGCGGCGGCATGGCGCGGACGGAGTCTTCTCCTTCTCCGGGATGGTCCCCCGTCGTCCTCCGTGTCCCGTGATCTCCCTGTTGGCCAACCCCGTCCCCTTTGAGGACCGGCGGCGGCTGGGAAGCGCCCTGCGCCGCGCTGCGATCGGGGCCACATCTCGGCACGCTCGCGCCGTCTATGTCCCCTCCTCCCACGTCGAGCGACTGGTCGGTCCGGGGGAGAACATCCACGTCGTCCCCTTGGGAGTGGATCGCACGAGCTTCAGGCCGCACGGAGGCTCTGGGACGGAGCTCCTCTGCGTCGCCGACTTCTACCGACACAAGCGCCATGACGTTCTGCTCGACGCGTATGGAAGGCTTGCCAGGCCTCGGCCGGTCCTTCGCCTCATCGGCAACCCCGAGGTCGACCCGGAGAACTTCGAGCGGATTCGAGCACGAGCCGCCAGGATCGATGGTGTGGAGGTCGACGGGCGAGTCGCCTTAAAGGATCTTCTAGCCGCTTACGCGAACGCCCGCATCTTCCTCATGGCGTCGGCACGCGAAAGCTTCTCCATGCCCTTGGCCGAGGCGCTCTGCTGCGGCGTTCCCGCCGTCGCCCTTCGCCATCCGACGCTCTGCGAGACCGGCGGGCCCGGAGCGCTCTACGTGGACGGCCACGACCCTGCCGATTGGGGGGCGGCGATCGAGCGGCTCGTCGGCGACGACAGCCTCCGGTCCAAAGTCCGTGAGGCGGGGCTACAGCATTCGCGACGCTACTCCTGGGACGCGATGGCGGAGCACATCGTGCGTGACCTGCGGCTGGCCGGCCAGGCCGCCTGAGGTGCGCGTCCGGGTCGTCAGCGTGATCTTCCGTGCGGGTGACGCGGTGCTGCGCTGGAATGAGGCCCTGGAGCGATCGTGGCGGAGCTTCGACGCGGGGTCTGAGGACCGGCTGGTCGTGATCGCGGTCGACAACGCGTCGGGCGATGGAACGCCCGACCGCCTGATGCGTCAGGCACCGGGGATCGAGCTTCGGCGACAGGTCCTAAACCGCGGGTTTGCGGCCGGCTGCAATGTCGGGCTGGCCTCTGCGGAGCCGGGCGAGTTGATCGTGCTGCTCAATCCCGATGTCGAGGTCGGCCAAGACTTCTTCGCCGTTCTCGCGACGCTCGACTGGCCGGAAAACCTGGCCGCGAGAGGACCGGCGGTGCGAACGCCTGAGGGGAGGGTCGAGCAGTCGGCCCGCGGATTCCCCCGGGCATCCACGGGGATGTTCGGCCGGACCAGTCTTCTTTCGAAGCTGCTTCCGGAGAGCGCGGCAGCTAGCCGCAATCTGCGGGCCGACCCGCACGCGGGAGCCCGAACGGTCGATTGGGTCTCGGGGGCATGCATGATCGTCCCCACCGAACGGTTCGAACGTGTAGGCAGCTTCGACGAGGGCTACTTCATGTATTGGGAGGATGCCGACTGGTGCAAGCGCGCGCACGACCTCGGCTTCGAGACCCTCTACGACCCTTCGCTGGAGGTCGTGCACCGTCAAGGCGCGAGCTCGGCGCACCGGCCCGTCGCCACGACGCTCTCGTTCCACCGCAGCGCCTGGCGCTACTACGACCGTCACGCGGCGTCATCTCGACTCGTCTCGTGCCTCGCGGCTGTGGCCCTCCTCGGGCTGAGCATGGGCAAGGTGCTGATTGGGGTCGGGCGCCGTGCCGTTGGGACAGGCCGGCCCTTTCGCTCGTCCGTATCTGCGCCAGACCAGTAGTGCGAACCCCGAAAAGCTGAGCATCTCGGCGAGGGAGGTGGCGACCGCCGCACCCCGATCTCCGGCCAGTTGGGCCAGCAGCAAAGTGAGGCTCGCGATGATCGCGAGATTGAGCCCGGTCAACCGGATGATCCCGGCTGTGTCGTCACCCATGTAGACGACCACTGACGTCGCGCTAAGCAGGAGAATGAACGCGGCGCAGGGGGCAAGAAGTCGCAGGTCAGCCCCCGCCGACTCGGCATAGCGACTCCCGAACAAGATCTCCGCGATCGGCTCGGCGAAGATCGCCAGCAGTGCCGCCACTGGGATGGACACCAGGGCCGTGCGCGCGACAACCGAGCGCCAGAGCGCCCACACCTCGCTAGGGGAGTCGACATGTGCGCGCGCGAAGCCGGGGGCTACCACGGCAAACAGAATGGCGCCCAGAACTCCGATGGCGTCGATGACGCGGAACGCGGCGGCGTAGGGGGCCGTCTCCTCGCCTCCACGCAGGAGGTGAAGCAGCACCACCCCTAGACGGTAGTAAACGGTCGTGATCGCTGTAAGCGCGAGGAAGGGAAGCGCCTGAGCGAGGCGCCGGCGCACCCGCAGAGGGCGCCCCCGCAACATTGAGATCTCGTGGGGCGCGTCCCACAGGCCGGCGTGGGCGATGACCTTTACGAGCGAGGCGCCTGCAAGCAGCGCCATGGCGGACGCCAGAGTCACCGCGTCCGCCTTGATGAGGATTGCCAGGCCGCCGAGCAACGCCAGAGCGCCCGCGGACTGCGCCACCACGAAACGCCATGGCCGCTCGGCGCCGACCGCCGCGTTCTCGAAACCGAAGGCAATTGCTTCCATGGTCAGGTATGCGACGGTGAGTAGCGCAAAACCACGTGGGAAACCAGATATCCCAGCCACCGCCACGAGCGTTACGGGGACAGTCACGGCGGTGAGAGGCACAAGGCGTACGGTCAGGAGCTCCCAGACCGTAAGCACGGGGTTGCCGGGCGCTCGCGCGGTCTCCCTCACGAGGAGGCGCGAGAAGCCGCCGTCCGCGAACGCCGCCGAGATGGCGACGAAGGCGATCGCAAAAGCCAGATCGCCATACGCCTCGGGCTGGAGGTAACGCACGAGGACGACAACCGCGACCGCGAGACTGCCCCGACCTAGGGCCTGGCCGAGGCCCAGTGCTCCTGCCCGCGCTCCACGTGATGTCGTTCCACCGCTGGAGTCGTCCGAACTCCAGCGCACCATGGTGCCTACCCAATCACAAGCGAGTCGGGCGCAACTTTCCGCCATAGGTGGGATCTCGCTCTCCCGATCCAGTCCCTGCCCGGTCCTCTGGGCTCACGAGCCGGTCGTGACGGCGAGCGGTACAAGCGACACCGATCTTGTCTCAGGCGACTCTGATACAGGTGAAGGGCGCATGGAGCGGCCACCCGTCGGGGTATCTTGCGTAGGATTGCCCGAGCGCGAGCCGTGACACCACATCTTCGAAGGCGTCGCTGGCGAATTCGTTTCCGAATACTCACCACTGGAGCAGGGGCTTGAGATTTCTCATCACCGGCGGTGCCGGCTTCATTGGGTCGCACCTCGCGGACGGGCTACTCGAGCGAGGTCACCAGGTTTATATCCTCGACGACCTCTCGACCGGCGCGATCGAGAACATCCGCCGTCTCCGCGGCCACGAGCGCTTCACCTACACGATCGACTCCGCGTCCACTCCCGCCCTCGTCGCCGAACTGGTCGACGAGGCAGACGTCATATACCACCTCGCCGCCGCAGTGGGTGTCGAGCTGATCATCGACAGCCCGGTCCGCACCATCGAGACCAATGTGCACTGCACCGAAGTTGTCCTGGCCGCGGCCAACAAGAAAAAGAAGCCCGTCTTCATCGCCTCCACCAGTGAGGTCTACGGCAAGAGCACGAAACTCCCCTTCAGTGAAGAGGGCGACCTCGTTCTCGGCCCTACTTACACCGGCCGCTGGGCCTACGCCTGCTCCAAAGCCATCGACGAGTACCTGGCGCTCGCCTACTGGAAGGAGCGCGGCCTTCCCGTGGTCATCGGCCGTCTGTTCAACACCGTCGGCCCGCGCCAGACCGGCCGTTACGGCATGGTCGTACCAAGCTTCGTGAAGCAGGCACTGGCCGGCCAGCCGATCAAGGTCTACGGCGACGGCAGCCAGCAGCGCTGCTTCTGCCACGTCGAAGATGTAGTGAAGGCCCTCGCCGACGTCATGACCCGGGAGGAAGCACACGGCGAGGTTTTCAACATCGGCGCCACCGAGGAGGTGTCGATCATGGCCCTGGCCGAGCGGGTTAAGGAGATCGCCGGCTCGGACTCGGACATCGTCACCGTCCCCTACGACGAGGCCTACGAGGAGGGCTTCGAGGACATGCCGCGGCGCATCCCGGACACGCGCAAGATCAACGCGCTGCTCGGGTGGGAGCCCACC
>Ga0183260_10004320_pt1 | contig 11297 bp, 10 predicted proteins | sample AntDrymUQ4972206_2_FD_129768 | JGI IMG/M metagenome (GOLD analysis project Ga0183260, IMG submission 129768) | Polar desert sand microbial communities from Dry Valleys, Antarctica - metaG UQ497 (22.06) (version 2) (version 2) | ecosystem: Environmental > Terrestrial > Soil > Desert | place...
CATGTCGGCGCGCTCCTCGTCCGCGCCGAGAAGATACGCGCGCACTTTGAGATCGGTCGCATGCACGGAGACGTACTGCGGCGTCAGGCGCTGCTCGATGACGCGGCGCATCTCCTGTTCAGTGATTGAAGAAAGTGTCGTGTAGTTCCCGTAGAGGAAAGAAAGGCGCACGTCCTCGTCGCGGAAGGAGAGCGCGGGGCGCGCGTCCGGCGGATTGCCTTTGCAGAAACAGAACAGACACTCGTTGGCGCACTGGCGCGGGACGATGTTCTCGAACGAAAGACCGAAGTCTTCGCCCTCGTCGCGCTCAATTTCAATCTCCCACTCTTCGCCGGTTTTTTTAAGGACGTTCAGAACAAGGTCGGTTTCGCCGCCGGTCTGAAAGCGGAAGTCGAGATAATCGCGCACCGTCCGCCCGTTGACTTTGATGACGCGGTCGCCCGCCTCAAGCTCCAACTCATCGGCGAGACTCGCAGGCGTGACATCCGTGACTTCGACGCCGCGCCGGCGGATTTGTGTGACGGCGGGCGTAACAGCAAACTCGTACATAAGTAGAGGTCAGAGGTTAGAGGCTAGAGGTCAGATGGTAGTAGCTTTGCCTTTAGCCACTAACCTCTGACCTCTAGCCTCTAACCTCTATTTTGCAAGGCCGAGTGTTTCGTTAAGCGGGGTGTACTCTAATTCTTGCGCCGCCGCCACCGCTTCGTAGGTGAGCTTACCGGCGTAGGTATTGACGCCTTCTTTCAAGCCGTTGTCTTTCGTGATGGCTTCCATGAAGCCGCGCTTGGCGAGCGTCAGCACGTAGGGCAGCGTCGCGTTCGTGAGCGCGAAGGTTGACGTGCGCGGCACCGCGCCGGGCATGTTGGCGACGCAGTAGTGCAGCACGCCGTCAACGTAGTAGGTCGGGTCGGAATGGGTCGTCGCGTGCGTCGTCTCGATGCAGCCGCCTTGATCCACCGCCACGTCAACAATCACCGCGCCTTTCGGCACGTCCTTCAGCATCCCGCGCGTGACCAACTGCGGGGCCGCCGCGCCGGGCACAAGCACCGCGCCGATAATCAGGTCGGCGCGCGAGATGGCGTCGTGAATCGCGTAAGCCGAAGAAGCGAGCGTCGAGATGCTGGCGAGGAAGATGTCGTCGAGTTCGCGCAGACGATCCATGTTGTTGTCAATAATCGTCACCTGCGCGCCCATCCCGACGGCGATCTTCGCGGCGTTGGTGCCGACGACACCGCCGCCGATAATCACGACGTTGGCCGCCGGGACGCCGGGCACTCCGCCCAGCAGCACGCCGCGCCCGCCGTTCATTTTTTCGAGATACTGCGCGCCGACCTGCACGGCCATCCGCCCGGCGACTTCCGACATCGGCGTCAGAAGCGGCAACGCGCCGCGCCGGTCGGTAACGGTTTCGTAAGCGATGCCGGTCACTTTGCGGTCGAGCAGTTGTCTCGTCAAATCCTTGTCGGGGGCGAGGTGCAGGTACGTAAAGAGCAACTGGCCTTCACGCATCCGCTCGTACTCCGGCTTGATCGGCTCTTTGACTTTGACGATCATCTCGGCCCCTTGCCAGACCTCGTCCGCCGAATCAAGAATCGTCGCCCCGGCGCGCTCGTAAAGCGCATCCTCAAAACCTGAGCCTGAGCCGGCACCGCGCTCGACGATTGTCTTGTGCCCGGCATCGGTCAGCGCACGCACGCCCGCCGGCACGAGGCCGACCCGATACTCGTTATCTTTAATTTCTTTCGGAAGTCCGACAATCACTTTAGTATTAATCTCCACTTCAGGTAAGTTTCGCGCCCATAGCTTCGAGTTCTGCAAACGGCGACGCCGGCTTGCAAAACCGGCATTACTATCGCGCTTCGGAGCATTCAACGAAATACGCATTCCGGTCGAAATCGAAAGCGACTTCCTCATCGAGATGATTCGACACGAACTCGGCATCCTTCGGAGACACGGGATAGACGTTGTACATCAACGGGTCGTAATCGTCTTCGACGGCGAAATGTCGTTTGAAGGTTTCGAGATCGAATGAGTGCAGCGCGTATTCCGCGACGAGTCGCTCGGTCTCGTTGTCGAACACCGCGAGAACCCGCTCGACCGGCGGATTCCGCGACAGCGCGTCAAGTGTTTCAGTTGTCTGAAGCTTGCTCAAGGTTCGATTGTCCGTCCTGCTTCCGCCTCTTTCAGTTGTTCGCCCGTCTCGGCATTGAACTCGCCAAGATGCCGGCCCGCACTGTCATAAATCTCGATTGTCCCGTGCCGGCTGTCCCACTCATAAATTCTGCCGTCCGTATCCTTCCACCTCTTACGCAACCCTCCGCCTCCGTGTACGGATGTTTTGCGTTTGGCAGGCTTCGCTTCAGGAAATCCTGCGAGCGTCTTCGGCGGCGGGACATAAGTCAGGTTATGGAAACTCCTTCATCCTACTGAGGCTCCGCGACGACATCAATCTGCGCGCGTTGCAGTTTGCCGCTGTAGTCAACGTAGACGGACTTCCATTCGGTGAAGATGTCCAAGACCTGCGTGCCCGCTTCGCGGTGGCCGTTCCCCGTCGCCTTCGTGCCACCGAAGGGTAAGTGTACTTCAGCGCCGATGGTCGAAGAATTGACGTAGAAGATGCCGGTGTAGGTGTCGTTCATCGCGCGGAAGGCGCGGTTGATGTCCGCCGTGTAAATCGCCGCCGACAAACCGTAGCGCACGCCGTTCGCAATCTCGACCGCTTCGTCGAGCGAGTCGGTCGGAATCACCGCCGTCACAGGGCCGAAAATTTCTTCCTGCGCGACGCGCATTCCGGGCGCGACATCAGTAAACACCGTTGGCTCGATGAAGTACCCGTGTGCGTGCTCACCCTTCTCCAGACGCTTGCCGCCGCACGCGAGTTTCGCGCCATCCTCCTTCTGCCCAATTTCGATGTAGCCGAGAATCTTGTGTACCGCGTCGGCGTTAATCACCGGCCCCATATCGGTCTTTGCATCAGCGCCGTTTCCGACGCGCAAACCACCCGCGCGCTCAACCAATTTCTGCGCGAACTTCTTATAAACTTTCTTATGCACGACGATGCGCGACGCCGCCGTGCATCGTTGACCCGACGTGCCGAACGCGCCCCACACCGCGCCCTCAACCGCGAGGTCAACGTCAGCGTCCTCCATCACGATGATGACGTTCTTGCCGCCCATCTCCAGCGAGCAGATCGCGTTGCGCTCGGCGCAAGCGCTGGCGACGACGCGCCCCGTCTCGGTCGAGCCGGTGAATGAAATCAGACGCAGCGCCGGATTGTTGGCAATCGCCGCGCCCGCCGTCTCCCCGTAGCCCGTCACAAGGTTGACGACACCGGGGGGCACGCCCGCTTCCTCACATGCTTTGACCAGATTGTAGGTCGAGAGCGGAGTGTCTTCGGCGGGCTTGATAACGACGGTGTTGCCGCACACGAGCGCCGGGATCAACTTCCACGACGGAATCGCCATCGGGAAATTCCACGGTGTAATCAACCCGCACAGACCGACGGGCTGGCGCACGCACATCGCAAACTTGTCGGGCATCTCGGCGGGCGTCGTGAAGCCGTGCAGGCGGCGACCCTCGCCGGCGGTGTAGTAGGTGCAGTCAATTGCTTCCTGCACGTCGCCGCCGGTCTCCTTCAAGACCTTGCCCATCTCGCGCGTCATCTCGGCGGCGAAACGGTCTTTGTGGCGAATGAGGATTTCGCCGAGGCGGAAAAGGATTTCGGCGCGGCGCGGCGCGGGCGTGCGTCGCCAACGGTCGAACGCCCCGCGCGCGGCATCCACCGCGCGCGTCACATCCTCTTCAGTCGAGACGGGAAAGCGTCCGATGATGTCGCGCGTGTCCGCCGGGTTGATGTTCTCGAACGTCTCGCCGCCCGCGCCCGGCGTCCACTCACCGTTGATATAATTGAGGTAACTCTTGACAGACGTGCGGGCGGCATTTACCGCCTGCCGCCCGTTTTTTCTGGTTGTATTCTTGCCGAGTGCTTTTCGTGCTTGCGCCATAACGAGTCTGGAGTCTGAAGTCTGGAGTCTAAAGTCCAAAGCTTTGGATTTGACTCCAGACTTCAGACTCCAGACTCCAGACTGTTACTGATAAGTGAATTGGACGATGAATTGATTGAGCCGGTTGTTGACGTTGCGGGCGACGTTCATCACGACCGCGTCGCCGGGCTTAAGTCCACTGATGACTTTTTCAAATTCGGCGAGCGTCGTGACGGGAATGCGGTTGACGCGCGTGACCACCGTGCCCTTATAGATTCCGGCGTCAAAGGCGAGGCCGCCCGGATCAACGTCCTTCACCCACAACCCGCGCACGCCTTTCAGGTTTTCGTCGTTAGCGATTTGCGGCGTCAGTTCGCTCAAGGTCAGGCCGAGCACGGGGCGGTCGTTCGCCGTCGTGTTCTTACTCTTCGACGACTCTGAGCGTTCCGACTCTCCGCCCGGAAACTGTGGCCCCAGCGAGTCGCGCGTCGGGCGCTCGCCGATGACGACGTTCGCGGTGCGGCGCTCGAACTTACCGTTGACCTCGCGCAGGTAGGTGAGTTGTGCGGTTTGCCCGACGGGTATCGCCGCCACCTTGCTGATTAAATCCTTTTCGTTGACGATCTGCTGACTGTTGACGGCGACGATTACGTCGTTGACTTCGAGTCCCGCTTTCATCGCCGGAGAATTCGCGTTGGGGACATCGCGCACAATCGCGCCCTTCGCTTCGGGCAATCCGTAGACGCGCGCGTACTCCGCTCTGACCCCCTCCGGATAGATGCCGATGTAGCCGCGCCGCACTTTGCCGTCGGCGACGAGTTGGCGATAGACGAAGCCGGCCTCGTTGGCGGGCAGGGCAAAGCCGATGCCGTTGTAATCGCCGGTCGTGGTGGCGATCTGCGAGTTGATGCCGATCACTTCGCCGCGCATGTTGACGAGCGGGCCGCCGGAGTTGCCGCGATTAATCGCCGCATCGGTTTGCAGGAAACGTTGAAAGGCCGACGACTGCGGCGTGTCCGCGCGCTCTCTCGTGGAGATGATGCCGGCGGTCACGGTCTGAGCGAGGCCGAACGGCGAGCCGATGGCAAGCACCCAGTCGCCGACCTGAGCGTCGTCGGAGTTACCGAGCTTGGCGAACGGCAAATCGCGCCCCGCCTTCACCTGCACGACCGCCAGATCAGTCTCATCGTCAACGCCGACAATAGTGCCGCGCAGCAGATCACCGGACTGAAGCTTGACCGTAATCCTCGACGCGCCCTCGATGACATGCTTGTTGGTCAGAATCAATCCCTTCGGGTCAACGATGACGCCGCTGCCGACGCCACGTTGCGGCGTCGGCTGCCGTCGCCGAAACATTTCGAGTATCGGATTCTCGCTCGGACTATCGTCCTGCTCTTCTTCGTCTTCGTCGCCGTCGCTTTTCCGCCCGGCGATTTGCGGCGTCGCCGCGACCGTATCAATGTTGACGACCGCCGGCTCGACGCGCCGCGCAATTTCGGCGAATGAGGCCGACAACGCTTCGGGCGCGCGCGCCGCCGCGATCTGCTGCGCATCGTTTTGCGCGACAACCTGTTTTCCCGTCAACAGCGCGCCGATGGCAATGCCGACGATGAGACACGCCACCGCCATCGCCGCAATCCACACGCGGAGTTTGCGCAGAATATTGCGATCCGCGTCTGTCGTTTGACCTTTGGGGATTTCAAACATATTGCTTTTACCACCCTCTCAAAATGCCGTCTTTATCGTGTTGCACCCACCCGCCGCGCGGGACGTGTGCCGCCCATCCGTGAATTGTTCTTAATGAGAGAATGTCAGCACGGAAACGAGGCTTCTGAGTATAACGAAACCGCGCACGCGCCGCAAAGCGGAAGGCAGAAAGCAGAAGGCGGAAGGCAGTAGGCAAGTAGGCAGAAAGTTGAAAGCAGCGGGCAGAACTACAGTGGTCTGAATTTTTCCGGGTTAGTCATCATGCTTGAGAGCATTCGGCCTATTTCTTCGTAACTCTTTGTGAGTTGTTCGTACCGCTCGCTGGTTATGTAGCCGCAATCATGAGCAAAATCGAGCCACACCTGCGTTTCAGTTGCTTCAGCGTCTGAATCAGCCAACTTGCTAACGAACATATTCGGGTACTGACGTTTCCGAAACCCTTCAGCGATGTTCGCCGTAACGCTACGCGAAGAGCGGCGAATCTGGTCACTCAGTGAGTATCTCTCCTCCTTCGGAAAAGTTTTCGACTCCTGAAAAATCTCCATCGCCAGACGATAGGCCAACTGATAAACCTTCAAATCTCTATGTCCACGCAACATTGTAATTTTCTGCCTTCTTCTGCCTTCCGCCTTCCGCCTTCTGCTTTCTGCCTTCTGCCTTCTGTTCTCTAAGGTCTGAGCAAAACCTTCAACACGCCGGGCGCGGCAGCGCGCTCCATCGCTTTGACGGCGTCGGCGAGCGCGTACTCTTCGCTGATGAGACTTTTGACATCAACGGCGTTTCGTTCCAAAAGTTTGAGCGCGGGCGCGAACCTGCCGCAGCGTGAGCCGACCACACTGATTTCATCAACAACGACACGCGCCGCGTTAAATTCGGTCGCGCCGTGAAATGTTGACTTGAGTACTATCACTCCGCGCGGGCGTATCAGCTCAAGCGCCAGCGCGTAGCCGCCCGTCGCGCCCGAAGCTTCAATTACTACATCAAAGCCGCGTCGGACTTTTTGCAGATCAGCAAGCAAAATTGTTTTGATGCCTTGTCGCCGGGCGATGTCGAGTTTGGAAGCGTGTTTACCGATGAGTGTGACCTGAGCGTTCGTTAGCGCGTTAATCGCCTGCGTGCAGAGGAGTCCGAGTTTGCCGTCGCCGACGACGGCGACGCGAGTTTCTTTCGTAATCTCAACCCGTTCAATGATGCCGCAGGCGGCGGCGAGCGGCTCGGTAAAGACGGCGCACTCGTCCGATACTTCGTCGGGCACCGGCAGCAAGTTCACGGACGGGAGTTGAAGAAACTCGGCGTGCGCGCCGTCGCGTCCCACGATGCCGAGCACCGTCCGGCGCGGGCAGTGGCGCGCATCACCTGCCGCGCACTGCGCACACGCGCCGCAGCCAGCGTTGATCTCGCCAACGACGCGGCGACCTTCGAGCGCGGGCGCTTCGGCTGCGCGCTCGACCACGCCGACGAACTCGTGTCCAAGCGTGCCCTGAAACCCGGCGTAACCACGCGCGATTTCGAGGTCGGTGTTACAAATCCCCGATAGCCTAACGCGCACCAGCGCCTCGCCCGCCGCGTCCGGCTTAAGGGTATTCGCAATTCGCAGGTGGCCGTTCTCAAATCGGAGAGCCTTCATGAGGTAGAGGTTAGATGTCTGATGTTAGAAAGTGGTCGCCGGCTTTAACTGACATCCGACATCTAACCTCTGATCTCTGCTTTAAAAGCTTTTCGCCCGTGTGTAAGAGTTTTCGGGAGTGAGTTCGATGACGCGCTCGCGGCCCGAAATGTTGACCGGCGGCAAACGCCATGAAATGTTTTGTTGCCCGCCTTTAAGCTCGGCATGCACCCACCATTTGCCGGGCAGGACGCTGGCAGTCGCTTCGCCGCGCTCGTCGAACTGTCCGGCGACGGGCTGCCTTTTGCCCATCTGTTGGACGAGAAAATCATCGAAGCGCATGCCGACACGACGCCTCGAGTCTAAATTGCGTTGCGCTTCCTTGCGTTGCGCTTCAAACTTGCGTTGCGCTTCGATGACGTCAACTGAATAGAATCGGAAGGTAGCAGTTTCAATCGGGACGACGTTGTTTGCGGACGGTCGCAAGATAAGGCGCACGGTCGTGCCGCTTGATTCGTTCGTGGCTTCGCTTCCGTTGCCGTGATTGTCGTGCGGCAACCGCCGATAGATGTTCCACCCTGCTCCGAACAGTGCGAGGAGGAGCACGGCACGCAACGCTGCGATGGCAATGGTGTGGATGAAACCGCGCATGTTCACGTCAAAGCGCCGTCGTCACGCGCCGTCGGCGGTGACAACAGGCATTCACCGTTCAGGCCATCAGTCCCTTCTCGCGTAGCGCGCTGTCTAACTCGCGGTTGCTCGGCTCCGACAGCACCTGCCCCGCGATGTCTACGGTCGGTTTACGTTCTTTACCGCCGTTCTGCTTCTTCACCCACTCGGATGCCTGAGCATCCTGCTCGACGTCAATGTATTCATAACTCACGCCGAGACTGTCGAGATGTTCGAGCGCCCGCCGGGTGGCACCGCACCAATCAGCGCCATAGACTTTGATCGCCATTGCTTGTTCTCCCGTCCTGATTGAAGTTATTGCAGACATCATATCATGGCGGTGACAACCCATGCGGCGAGCGGTGCAACTCGCCTCAAGTTATTCGCGCTTGCCCCCGGCAAAGGTGTTAGACTAAGCTCTCGAAAGTGATAAATGATGAGTGACAGGTGATGAATTGCGGCTTCCTGAAGCGCACTGTTCACCGCGACCGCCGGCGCGGACTGACACCTTCGGCGGTTCCGTTTGATTGGCGCTCCTAATCACTTATTACCGTTTACCTATCATTCTTAAAACGATTTTCCGGTCACATTCGGGTTCCATCAGGAAGCGGGAAAACCTCAAGTGTACGATCCAGCAGCAGACGGGTTTCATGACGAGTGCGGTGTCTTCGGTATCTTCGGTCATGCGGAGGCCGCTCAACTCACCTACCTCGGACTCTACCAACTCCAGCATCGCGGGCAGGAATCATGCGGCATCGTCTCAAGCGACGGCGCGCAACTCCGCTCCGAGCGCGCGATGGGTTTAGTCTCGGAAGTCTTCGACGAAGAAACTCTTAACCGCCTGCCCGGCGCGAGCGCCATCGGCCACACGCGCTATTCGACCGCCGGCGAAGTCTCGATCCGCGAGGCGCAGCCGTTTCTCGTCAAAGGTCGCCACGGGCAGACCGCCATCTGTCACAACGGCAACCTTCCGTTTGCGACCGAAGAACGGAAACGACTCGAAGAAGCCGGCGCGATTTTCTCTTCGACTTCGGACACCGAAGTCGTGCTGCACGGCATCGCGCGCTCGCACGCCACGAACATCTTCGACGCGATACCCGAAGTCCTCTGCGAAACCGAGGGCGCGTTCTCGATGCTCTTTCTCACGCCCGACGCGCTCATTGCGATTCGTGATTCACGCGGCTTTCGCCCGCTTGCGCTCGGGCGCTTGGGCAAGGCGTGGGTCGTCGCTTCGGAGACGTGCGCGTTTGATTTGATCGAAGCCGAATATGTCCGCGATGTCGAGCCGGGCGAGATGATTACGATTACGCGCGACGGCCTTCGCTCGTCGTTTCCGCTGCCGGAACAAAAGCGTTCCTTCTGCATCTTCGAGCACGTTTATTTCGCGCGCCCCGACTCACTCATCTTTAGTCGTTCGGTCAACGAATCGCGCCACAAGATGGGCAAGCGCCTCGCCATCGAACACCCGGCGAAAGCCGACATCGTGGTGCCCGTCCCCGACTCCGGCACCGCCGCCGCCATCGGCTACGCGGCGCAGAGCGGCATCAACTTTCGTCAGGGACTCGTGCGCAACCACTATGTCGGGCGCACCTTCATCGAGCCGAAGCATGAGATTCGCTCGTTCGGCGTGCGCCTCAAATTGAACCCGGTGCGCGATTTGATTAAAGGCCGCCGCGTCGTCCTGATTGACGACTCGATTGTGCGCGGCACGACCTCGAAGAAGATCGTCCACATCGTCCGCGAAGCCGGCGCGACCGAGGTTCACGTCCGCATCAGTTGCCCGCCCACTCTATCACCGTGTTTCTACGGCGTGGACACGCCGAACAAGTCCGACCTGATCGCCGCGCAGATGTCCACCGAAGAGATTCGCCGCTTCATCGAAGCCGACTCGCTCGGCTACCTCTCGCTCGAAGGGATGCTCAACGCGACCGGCATCCCCGCCGACTCGGCCTGCGTCGCCTGCTGGACGGGCCACTACCCGACACGCATCACACGCGAAGCCGAAACCATGTTCGCCCGCGAGCGCGAGCCGGTGCCATCAGACTAAAGGATGAATAAGAAGACGCGGAGACACGGAGATAGGGGGACGCGGCGCTCAGAGTCTGACTCGCCGCGTCACCGCGTCGCCCACTCCCCGCGTCCTTCTTCCGTTTCGTCCTTTCTTTCGGAGGTAATCTGTGGCGCAAACTAGACGCGGGTGCGGGTGCGCGTTCGCAGTTCTCGTTGCCGTCGGCATTTTGCTGGCGCTCGTCGTCTGGAAATTCTTCTGGCCGTGGGTCGAGGAGCGTTGGACGAAGCGTCTGCCGCCGCCGTCAGGCAACGCGCTGCAAGTGCATGTCCTCAATGTCGGGCAGGGCGACGCAGTGCTCGTCATTGCGCCGTCGGGTAAAACGGTACTCGTTGATGCAGGCACGCCCGGCAGCGGCAAGAAGATTCTCGATGCGATGCGGCGCTACGGTGTCGGCGAGATTGATCTGATGGTCGCTACACACGCCCATGCCGACCACATCGGCGGGGCCGACGAAGTAATCCGCGCGGCCACCGTGAAAAACGTCCTCGACAGCAAGGTTCCGAACACGACGAAGAATTACCAAGACTTTCTCTTGGCGATTGAAGAAAAAGGCGTGACGTACATCGGGGCCGAGCCGGGTCGCACCTTCGATCTCGGCGACGGTGCAATACTTTCTGTGCTCGCGCCCGTCCCCCCGTTCTTCACGAAAGACCAACTCCGTTCGGGCGGCAACGAGCCGAACGCCAACTCGGTCGTCACGCGCCTCGACTACGGCGAGTTCTCGATGATTCTCACCGGCGACGCCGAAGCGCAGACCGAACTGCGTCTGATCAATAACGGGGCGAACCTCACTGCCGACGTGTTGAAGGTCGGGCATCACGGCTCGAAGTATGCGACTTCGGATGAGTTGATCCGGCGCGGCAAGTTCAAAGCGGCGATCATCTCGGCGAGCGTTGATAACCGCTACGGCCATCCGAGCCAGGAAGTGCTCGACCGTCTGCGCGCCGCCGGTATTCAGCTTTACCGCACCGACTTGCAGGGCGAAATCTCGATTACGACGCGCGGCGATGACGCATACGAGATCAAGACCGCGCGCCAAGCCACCGAAGACATGTGGGCGGGGCGTGCCGCACAAAGAGACGACTCCTCCCGCTCCGGCTTCGTCGCCTACGGCGACTTCGGCCCCGCGCCGAAACCGAAGAAGAGTCCAGAGCAACGGAGCCGGGGCGCGAGCGGCGGAAGGTGACGTGCTCGTGAATCGTAAATAGATAAGCTCAAGCACGCTGCTATCCACCGTCCACAATTTGTGTTGAGGAATTTC
>Ga0183260_10004321_pt1 | contig 11296 bp, 11 predicted proteins | sample AntDrymUQ4972206_2_FD_129768 | JGI IMG/M metagenome (GOLD analysis project Ga0183260, IMG submission 129768) | Polar desert sand microbial communities from Dry Valleys, Antarctica - metaG UQ497 (22.06) (version 2) (version 2) | ecosystem: Environmental > Terrestrial > Soil > Desert | place...
AGCCGCGCCAGCGCGGGCAATGGTTGAGCCGCCCCCACCAGGGCCATCCACCGAGAAGACGCTTCGGTTGCCGATCGGCCGGGTGGGCGGGCCGCGGCGCGGCCTTCCGGCGCGCTCGAGCGCGAGCTTGCGAGCGCTGCGCCGGAAGGCCGTGACGACGGACCGCCCGCGGTCACGCTCGGGCGCTGCTCAGTAGCCGTAATTGCCGTTCGAGCTCTCGGTCGCCGCGGGGGTCGCGGTGGCGGAGGGATCCTTCGCCTTCGCCGGCGCGGTGGTCTGCTCGTCCGTCGAGCCGCAGCCGGCGAGGGCGAGCGCGGCGGTGACGGCGGCGACGGCGATGATCCGGAGGGCGGGGCGGGCCACGGCCGGGTGTACGCGCCGCGTGGTCGCACGGTTCGATCGCCCGACTGCGGCGACGCCCGAGCGCGGCTCCGTCGGGCGCAGCGCAACTCGGCGGCGCGCGCCGGGTCTGAGAGGGCGTCAACCGATCAAGGAGGCTTCGATGCCCTCACGTCCATCCGGCCGCTACGTCCTCGCGACGGCCGCGCTGCTCGTCCTCGGGATCCCGGCGGTGGGCCTGGCCGCGGGGGAGGGCCGCTCCATCCTCGGCGGCAAGCGCAATCCCTCGGGTGGGCAGGAGCTGACCCGCGAGACTCAGGTCATCGTCCGCAACGGCTCCTACGGCACCCGGCAGTCCAACCTGCGCGACGGCGACGGCGGCGGCGCGATCTACGGCTGCCGCTCCGACGCGGGCCGCGAGCCGTGCATCCGCTCCAACAACCTCAAGGGCGGGCGCGCGTTCGAGTTCCAGACCGGCGGCCGGGAAGCCGGCAGCATCGTGGTCGGCGACCCGGCGGGCCCGCCGTTCGTGACCAACGCGACGGGCACCGTGGGCAACCTCAGCGCCGACCGGCTCGACGGCCGCGATTCCGCCGAGTTCGCCACGGGCGCGCTGCTGTTCGCGCGCGTCGCGGCCAACGGGACGCTCGCCGCGCCCGGTCGCGGAGCCGTGTCCGCCGCCCGCACACCGAATACGAACACCTACGTCGTGACGTTCGACCGTGACGTGAGCGGCTGCTCCTACGGCGCCACGGCGACGGGCGGCGAGAACGCCGACAAGCCGAGCCCGTCGGTGGCCGCCGGCGGCGTGCCCGCCAACGTGCGGGTCGACTTCGCGCAGAACGCGGGCCCGACCCCGTTCCACCTGCAGGTCATTTGCTGAGTCGCGGGCCCGGGGTCGCCGCGCCGTGAGGCGCGGCGGCACCGGGAGCGACGTCCGCGACCCACGCGGGAGCGGACGCCGCGAGGCCGAGGACCTTGGCCAGCGCCTCGACGCAGCGCTCGTCGAACGCGGTCCCGGCGTCGGAGCGCAGCAGCTCGAACGCGTGCTCCGGCGTCCAGGCGGCCCGGTACACGCGGTCGGAGGTCTTCCTCGCTCAGCCCGCGCGGGTAGCCGTTGCCGTCGAGCCGCTCGTGGTGGTCGAAGACGAGGTCGCGGACGGTGGGCGAGAAGCCGCCCAGCTCGTCGAGGAGCCTGCGGCCGGCCTCCGGATGGCGCTTGACCGCCATGTACTCCGCGTCGGTCAGGCCCGCCGGCTTGCCCCGGATCTCCAGCAGCACGGACAGCTTGCCGATGTCGTGCAGCAGCCCGCCGACCGCCAGGTGGCGGCGCGAGGTGGCGGGGAGCCTGAGCTCCTCCCCGACCTGGGCGGCGAGCACCGCGACGCGGCGGCTGTGCTCCTCCGTGGAGCCGTCGCGCGCGGCCAGGGTCAGCGTCAGGGCGCGCACGCGCGGGCCGAGGTAGGCCTCCTCGGCCGCCACGAGGTCGGCGGTGGTGAGGTCGCCGACCAGCGGGAGGGAGGAACCGGTGCGCGCGATGTCGCGGGCGGCCGGGATCGCGATCATGGCCACCGCGGCCAGCTCGAGGCCATGCCCGACGTAGTAGCCGAGCGTCATCGGGCCGATCACGAGCGTGGCGACGAGCGCGACGCCGAGCCAGACGCAGCCGACGGCGACCAGCAGGTCGGCCGGGCGCCGCGTCAGCCAGTGCGTCCGCGTCGCGCGATGGACGAGGATCGAGCAGAAGAGCAGGCCGGCGGCGAGCAGCGCGAACGCCGCTTCGGAGCGGGCCTTGGGCACGGCCGGGACCAGCGAGGGGAACGCGAGGCCGGCGGCGGCGAGCGCCACCACCCCGACGGCGAGCGCCGCCTGGAGCGCGAGCAGCGGCCGGACGCGGCGGGTGCGGCGCAGCACCGGCAGCGCGGTCAGGGCCAGCAGACGGTGCCGACGGGTATCGAGAGCCCGCCGGCCAGGGCGATGACGCCGTTGCCGCCGACCAGCACGCCGGGGGTGGTGAGCCCGTGCACCGCCAGCAGGGCGGTCATGGTCGAGAAGGCGGTCCCCATCAGCATCGTGTCAGGCGGGCAGCGAGGCGGTGTGCGCGTCCGCCGCCCGCGCCGCGTCGCGCCGGGCGAGCCGGCGCTGCAGCACGACGTTGAGCCCCATCAGCGCGAGCACGATGACCAGTAGCCCGGTGGCCAGCACGTTGACCTCCGGCGGAACGCCCTGCCGCGTGGCGCCGAAGATGAACAGCGGGAACGTCTGCGTCTGGCCCGCGTTGAAGCTGGTGATCACGTAGTCGTCGACGGAGATCGCGGCCGCGAGCAGCGCCGCGGCCCCGACGCCGGGGGCGATCATCGGCAGCGTGACCTTGCGGAAGGTCGTCCACTCGGTCGCCCCGAGGTCCATCGCCGCCTCCTCGATGTGGCGGTCCATGCCCTCCAGGCGCGCCTTCACGGTCACCACGACGTAGGAGATCGTGAACATCGCGTGGGCGATCACGATCGTCGCGAAGCCCGTGTTGAACGCGAAGGTGAGGAAGAGGGCGAGCAGCGCGGCGCCGAGCACCACCTCGGGCGTGGCCAGCGGCAGGAAGATGAAGAAGTCCACCAGCGTGCGCCCGCGGGAGCCGTAGCGCACGAGGGCGAGCGCCATGAACGTGCCCAGCACGACCGCGATCACCGTCGAGATCAGGGCGATCAGCAGGGAGTTCTTGAGCGCCACCGCGAGGTCCGGGTTCTCGAACGGCCGCGCCCAGTGGTCGAGCGTGAAGCCCTGCCAGGTGAAGTTGAAGCGGCCCCGGTTGTCGTTGAACGAGAACAGGACCACGATGAAGATCGGGACGAACAGGTACAGCAGCGCGAGCGCCGCCCAGCCGCCGAGCAGCCACGAGCGGACGCGGTCGCCGGCCCGCATCAGATCGCCGCCTCGGTGAGGTTGCGCGCGCCCAGGGCGCGGGCGTAGGCGAAGATCCCCAGCAGGATGAACGTCATCAGGATGAACGACAGCGCCGCCGCCGACGGGTAGTCCTGGATGACCAGGAACTTCGACTGGATGACGTTGCCGATCATGAACTGGCGCGGCGTGCCCAGCAGCGCGGCGTTGATGAAGTCGCCGGTGGCCGGGATGAAGGTCAGCAGCGAGCCGGCGAAGATGCCCGGCAGGGCGAGCGGCAGCGTCACGCGCCGGAACGCGGTGGCGCGGCTCGCGTAGAGGTCGGTCGCTGCCTCGATCAGCCGCCGGTCGACCTTCTCCAGCGACACGTACAGCGGCAGCGCCATGAACGGCAGGAAGTTGTAGGTGATGCCCGCGATCACCGCCGTCGTGGAGGCGAGCAGGCGGCCGTCGTCGGCCACCAGGCCGACGTCCTGCAGGCGCGAGACGACCCAGCCGCCGTCGGCCAGGATCAGCTGCCAGGCGACCGTGCGCAGCACGTAGCTCATGAAGAACGGCAGCACGATCAGCAGCAGCATGAAGTTCTTCCAGCGCCCGGCCCTGTACGCGATGAAGTACGCCAGCGGGAAGGCGATGACGAAGCACAGCACCGTCGCCACGGCGGCGTAGACGATCGAGCGCAGGAACTGCTCGTCGTAGTCGGCGACGGCGTCCGCGTAGGTGCCGAACGCCCAGTCGAAGACGTAGCCGCTCTCCGGGTCGCCCGTCTGCAGCGAGACGTTGAGCTGGTTGAGCAGCGGGATCGCGAAGAACACGACCAGCCACAGCAGCCCCGGGCCGAGGAGCAGCCAGGGCAGCAGCCGCCGGCGCCGCTTCAGGGAGAGCCGCAGCATGCCGCTAGGCGCCGGTGACCTGCGCCATCGCCTCCTGCATCTGCCGCTCGTCGCCGGTGGAGAGCGCGGGATAGGGCTTCAACCGCGCCGACACGTCGTCGGGCGGGAAGATCAGCGGGTTCTCGGCCAGCTTCGGATCCTGCTTGGCGAGGATCTCGCGGACGCCCTTCACCGGGCTGATGTAGTTGACGTACGCGGCGATCGTGGCCGCGACCTCGGGCTCGTAGACGTAGTTCATCATCGTCTCGGCCGCGTAGGGGTGCTCGACCTTGGCTGGCATCATCATGTTGTCGGTGAAGAGCATCGCGCCCTCCTCCGGGTAGGCGAAGCGCAGGTCCGGGTTGTCGGACTGCAGCTGGATCAGGTCGCCGGAGTAGGCGAGCGCGACCCACACGTTGCCCTTGGCGAGGTCGGTCGTGTAGTCGTTGCCCGTGAAGCGGCGGAACTGGCCGCCGCGGTTGGCCTGGTCGATCTTCTCGATCGCGCCGAGGATCTGGTCGATCGTCGCCTTCGAGGCGTCCACGCCGTCGCCCAGCAGCACCGTGTTGGCCGAGTCGTAGGGCTCGGCGAGCATCGTCACGCGGCCCTTGAACTTCGGGTCGAAGAGGTCCTTGACGCTCGTGAGCTCGCGCCCGGTCTTCTTGATGTCGTAGCCGAGGCCGATCGCGCCCGACTGCCACGGCAGCGAGAAGCTGCGGTCGGGGTCGTAGTTGATCGACTTCAGGTTGTCGACCAGGTTGGCGAAGTTCGGGACGTTCTTCTTGTCGATCGGCTCGACGAAGTTGTTGCGCACCAGCCGCGCGGAGAGGTAGTCGGTCGGCGTGATGATGTCGCGGCCGATCGGCTTGCCCTGCTCGAGCTGCTGGCGGACCTTTCCGTAGAACTCGTTGTTCTCGTTGATCTCCTCGACGTAGCGGCACTTGCCGCCGAACTCGCGGTTGAAGTCCTTGATGACCTTCTTGTCGACGTAGAGCGGCCAGTTCGCGAACGTCCAGTCGCCGATCTCGGTCTTGGGGTGGCTGACCGCCGCGGCGGGCTTCTTGGCGGCGTTCTTGTCCGCCGTGCCCTCGACGCCGCCGCAGGCGGCGAGCAGCGACAGGCTCGAGAGCGCGAGCCCGGCGGAGCCGGCCCGGCCGATGAACCCGCGGCGACTCAGGCGCTCGGCGGCGAAGAACTCCTCGAGCGCGCGCTCGAGACGGGGGTCATCCGGCATTCTTGGGCTCCTTGGCGACGACGAAGGTGTGACGGGGGTCCCAGGCGAGCTGCACCTCGCGGCCCGCGGCCAGCGAGTCCGGCTCCGAGCCCTCCGAGTTCTGGGCGATCACGGTCAGCTCCTCGCCTCCGGCCGCCTTGACCAGGTACTGGATCGAGACGCCGAGGAACGCGGCGACGATGACCGTGCCGCGCAGGACGTTGGCGCCGGCCGGCGGCTCGGAGCCGCCGCGCACGAGCGTGATCTTCTCGGGACGCACGCCGACGCGCACGCCGTCGGGTTGGTGTCCGATTTCCCCGATCCGCCCGGCGGGCACCGTCAGGCGGGCGCCGTCGTGGGTCTCGACCGAGGCGACGTCGCCCTCGGTGGAGCGCAGCCGCGCATCGACGAGGTTGGACACGCCGAGGAAGTTGGCCACGAACTCGGTCCGCGGGCGCTCGTAGAGATCGGAAGCCGAGCCGGCCTGCTCGATGTGGCCCTCGTGCATCACCGCGATCGTGTCGGCCAGGCTCATGGCCTCCTCCTGGTCGTGCGTGACGTGCACGAAGGTAATGCCGACGTCCCGCTGGATGCGCTTGAGCTCGATCTGCAGCTGCTTGCGCAGGCGCAGGTCCAGCGCGCCGAGCGGCTCGTCGAGCAGCAGCGCGCGCGGGCGGTTGACGAGCGCGCGGGCGAGCGCCACGCGCTGCTGCTGGCCGCCGGAGAGCTGCGCCGGCTTGCGCCGGCCGAGGCCGCCGAGCTGGACGAGCTCGAGCGCCTCGCCGACCCGGGTGCGCAGCTCGTCCCCGGAGACCTTCTTGCGCTCCAGCCCGAAGCCGACGTTCTTCTCGACGTTGAGGTGCGGGAACAGCGCGTAGGACTGGAAGACCGTGTTGACGTCGCGCTTGTAGGGCGGCAGCTGGGTGATCTCCTCGCCGCCGAGGAACACCTGCCCCTCGGTCGGGTCCTCGAAGCCGCCGATCATCCGCAGTGTGGTCGTCTTGCCGCAGCCGGAGGGACCGAGCATCGCGTAGAAGGCGCCGCGCTCGATCGAGAGCGTGAGGTCGTCGACGGCGAGCGTGTCGCCGAAGCGCTTGGAGACCGCCTCGAGATGGATGTCGGCCTCGCCGGCGGGTGGCGCGCCGACCGCCTCCTCGGGTGCCGCACCAGGCTCGGCGGCGGGCTGGGCCGCGCCGCTCACCGTGCGGTCTGCTCCTCGAGTGCGTCCATGGACATGTCCTTGTCGACCTTCTGACCCTTGATCTCGCCGCAGCGGCGTCTCCGCGCCGCCGGCGAGGCGTTCGTCGGTCCAACGGTGGTGTTCCCCTCCGGACACTCCAATCCGGATGGAGCCACCATCCCGTCTGGAGCGCGGCGCCGCAATGTACACGGCGGCAGGTGTTGGCCCCGGGTGGGTGACGGTCCGTATGCCGCCGTGGGCACGCGCGGCCGGCGGGTCACCCGACGGCGAGACGGGCGCCGCAGCCGAGGAAGCGCCCGACGTCCTGCGCCTCGGCCTCCAGTCCCGGGCCCGCCGCATCCGGGAGCGCGGCGAAGGGCGTCACCGCGATCGCGACCCCGTCGCGGCGGCGGCGCAGGCTCCAGGTCCCGGCCGCGCGGCCGTCGACGAGCAGCACCGGGTGCAGCCAGCCTCCGCCGGGCCGGACGCGGCGCGCGTGCTCGGCGGCGACGGCGAGCGCGCGGATGTGGTGGCCGAGCAGGGACGTGTCGAAGCCCGGCAGCAGCCGCACCACGGGAGCCGCCGCCGCCGGCTCGGCGGGCGGTCCGGGGCCGAGCCGCCAGGCTCGCCGTCCGCCGATCGTCACCTCGATCAGCTCCGCCTCGACCTGCCGCCACGCCCCGCGCACATCGGCGGCCGGCAGCCCCGACCACGCCGCCAGGTCGCGCGGCTCGGCCGGTCCGTACGCGGCGAGGTAGCGGCGGGCGAGCTGCGCCAGCGCGAGCTCCCGGGGCGGTGGGGACGGCGGCGCGAGCGCCGCGTAGGTGTCGTCGAGGCGGGCGGCGAGGAGGCCCTCCAGCGCGGCGCGGCGGACCAGGTGCGGAAGGCGCTGCCCGCTCGCGTCGACCCCGGCGGCGGCGAGGCGGCGCCGCAGCTGCGCCCGGCTCAGCGGACCCTCCTCCGCGAGCGCGGCGCCGATCGCCGCCCGCGCGCGCTCGTAGATCGCCGCGTCCAGCCCGAGCCCCCGCCAGCGGGCGCCGGCCCCGCGCAGCGCCGCGGGCGCCACGAGTGCGTGCACCCAGGCGAGGTCCTCGGCCGCGAGCAGGTGCAGCGTCCCGCGCCACGCCCACGTGCGCACCAGCCCGGGCTCCGCCTCGACGCCGGCGGCGGTGAGGCCGGCGGTGCGGACGCGGACGGAGAGCAGGGCGGCGCGCGGGTCCTGAGCCTGGAGGCCGCAGACGGCGCGAGCGAGCGAGGCGCCGCCGCCGTCCCAGCGGGGCTCGAGGCGCTGGGCGCGCAGCCGCAGGCGCCGGGCGTGCACGTCATCCACGGCTGGACCCTGCCACAGCCGCGCGTGGCGGGTCCGGCTCGACGGAGCGGCGCGCCCGACCGCCGGAAAGGCGACGTTGCGGCCACTTGCCTCCGCGCGGAGGCGTGAGACCATGGTCGCCATGACCGCCACGGACCCGCTCGCGACCGCCGACCTGCGGGAGCGCGCGCATCGCCACCTGCTGATGCACTTCACGCGCAACGGCGCCTTCGGCCCGGGGGGCAAGCCGCTGCTGGTGCTCGAGCGCGGCGAGGGCGCCTACGTGTTCGACACGGAGGGCCGGCGCTACCTCGACGGGCTCTCGTCGCTGTTCTGCGCCCAGCTCGGCTACTCGTTCGGCGAGGAGATGGCCTCGGTGGCCGCGCAGCAGCTCACCACGCTGGCGTTCAACACCAACTGGGCCACCGCGCACCCGCCGGCCATCGAGCTGGCCGAGGCGATCGCCGACCGCGCGCCGGGCGACCTCAACCGCGTGTTCTTCACCAACGGCGGCTCCGAGTCGGTCGAGGCCGCGTGGAAGCTCCTGCGCCAGCACTACGTCGCCAGGGGCGAGCCGCAGCGCACGAAGGCGATCGCCCGCGAGATCGCCTACCACGGCGTGACCCTGGGCGCGCTGTCGTTCACCGGCGTGGCGCCGATGAAGGAGCCGTTCGGGCCGGCGCCGATCCCGGTCGTGCGCGTCTCGAACACCAACGCCTACCGGGCCGCCGAGGGCGAGGACGACGCGGCCCGCTGCGGGCGGCTGCTGGACGAGATGGAGCGGGCGATCGTCGAGGCCGGGCCGGAGACCGTGGCGATGATCATCGCCGAGCCGGTCCAGAACGCCGGCGGCTGCCTCGTCCCCCCGGACGGCTACTGGGCCGGGCTGCGGGAGCTGGCGGACCGGTTCGGCATCGCGCTGGTGGCCGACGAGGTGATCACCGGCTTCGGGCGCATCGGCGAGTGGTTCGCGGCGCCGCGCTACGGGGCGACGCCGGACCTGATCACGGTCGCGAAGGGCATCACCTCCGCCTACGCGCCGATGGGGGCCGTGATCGTCTCCGACCGCATCGCCGAGCCGCTCTACGAGGACGGCCGGATGCTGCTGCACGGGATCACCTACGGCGGCCATCCGGTCGCGGCCGCGATGGCCCTGCGCAACATCGAGGTCTTCGAGCGCGAGGGCGTGCTGGAGAACGTGCGCGCGCACGAGAGCTACCTCGGCGACCGCCTCGGAGAGCTGCGCGAGCGGCTCCCGATCGTCGGCGACGTCCGCGGCGCGGGCTTCTTCTGGGCGCTCGAGCTGGTCCGCGACGAGGCCGGCACCCGCTTCTCCGCCGACGAGCGCGAGCGGCTGCTGCGCGGGTTCCTGACCGACCGGCTGCTCGAAGAGGGGCTGATCGCCCGTCCCGACGACCGCGGCGACGCGGTCCTGCACCTCGCCCCGCCGCTGATCTGCGGGCGCCCGGAGCTCGACGAGCTGGTGGACAAGGCGGAGGCCGTGCTGGCGGACGCCTCCGAGAGGTTCTTCGCCGGGTGAACCACACCGCCCACGGCTGGTGGCTGGCGGAGGCCGGCCCGGTCGTGCCTGCGCCGTCCCTGGACGGCGACCTGCGGGCCGACGTCGTGATCGTCGGCGGCGGCTACGCGGGGATGTGGACGGCGTGGCAGCTGCTCGAGCGCGGCGCGCGGGTCGTGCTGCTGGAGGCCGGCGTGTGCGGCCACGGGCCGAGCGGCCGCAACGGCGGCTTCGCCGAGACGCTGTGGAGCAACCTCCCCGACCTCGTCGAGCGCTTCGGCTCGGACCGCGCGCTCGCGGCCGCCGAGGCGTCGTCGGAGAGCGTCGCCGCGATCGGGGCCTGGTGCGAGGCGCAGGACGTCGACGCGTGGTTCGAGCGCCGCGGCTTCCTCCTCGCCTCCACCGCGCAGCCCCACGACGCGGTCGTCGACCGCGTGCTGGATGCGGCGCGCACGGTGGGCGTGGCCTCGCCCGGAGCGCCGGAAGCGGCGCGCACGGTTGGCGTGGCCGCGCCGGGAGCGCCGGCCGCGGCGGGGGACGGCCCCGAGCCGCGGGTCTTCGCGCTCGACGGCGACGCGCTCCGCGCGCGCTGCGCCTCGCCGCGCTTCCGCCGCGGCCTGTTCGTGCCCGACGACGCGACGGTCCATCCCGCGCGGCTCGCGCTCGGGCTCCGCGCCCGGCTGATCGAGCGCGGCGCGCGGATCTTCGAGCGTTCGCGCGTGACCGCATTGCGTGCGGGCGCCGGCGTTGTGGCCGAGACGCGCGGCGGCAGCGTCCGGGCCGGCGCCGCCGTGCTGGCCGTCAACGCCGCCACGCGCGGGATCGGGCCCCTGCGGCACCGGCTCGCGGTCACCTCGTCGCACATCGTCCTCACCGAGCCGGTTCCCGGCGCGCTCGAGGCGCTCGGCTGGACCGGCGGGGAGAGCATCACCGACGCGCGGACGTTCCTGCACTACTTCCGCACCACGCGCGACGGGCGCATCGTGTTCGGCTGGGGCGGCGGCCGGCTCGCCGCCGGGGCGCGGCTGCACGGCCGCGTGGAGGTCGACCCGGCGGTGGCCGAGGCCACCCGCCGGCACCTCGCGGAGATGCTGCCGGCCGTCGCCGGGCGCCGGATCACGCACGCGTGGGGCGGGCCGATCGACGTCTCGCCGACCCACCTGCCGCAGATCGGCGGCCTCGACGGCGCGCCGGTCCACTACGCGTTCGGCTTCACCGGCAACGGCGTCGGCCCGTCGCACCTGGCCGGGCGGATCCTCGCCGCCCGCGTGGCGGGCGAGCGGCCCGACGTCGAGCTCCCCGCCGGCGATCCCGTCCCCGTGCCGCCCGAGCCGCTCGCGTGGGCCGGCGGCATGCTCGTCCGCGCCGCCTTCCTGCGCCGCGAGCGCCTGGAAGGCGAGGGCCGCCGCGCGGGCCCGCTCACCCGCGCCGCCTGCGCCGCCCCGCGGGCCCTCGGCATCCACGTCTCGCGCTGATAGGCTCAGCTGCGGATGTCGTTCCCGCGCCTTTCGCTCCTCCTTCTCCTCCCCCCTCGGGGGGAATAACGCGTGGCGGCCGCGAAGCCGCAAACCGACCGAGAAGCAGGTACGAGAGGCGAAACCTAGGAGCGATTCCGTGAGCGACCGCGTCATCATCTTCGACACCACGCTGCGCGACGGCGAGCAGTCGCCGGGCATCTCGTTGAACCCCGGCGAGAAGCTCGAGATCGCCCACCAGCTCGCCCGCCTGGGCGTCGACGTCATCGAGGCCGGCTTCCCCGCCGCCTCGCCCGGCGACTTCGAGGCCGTGCAGGCGATCGCCCGCGAGGTCCGAGGCCCCGTGATCGCCGGCCTCGCGCGCGCTCATACCGCCGACATAGAGCGCGCGGCCGCGGCGGTACACGACGCCGAGCGCGCGCGCGTGCACACGTTCATCTCCACGTCGGACATCCACATCGAGCACCAGCTGCAGTCCACGCGCGAGGACGTCA
>Ga0183260_10004322_pt1 | contig 11292 bp, 9 predicted proteins | sample AntDrymUQ4972206_2_FD_129768 | JGI IMG/M metagenome (GOLD analysis project Ga0183260, IMG submission 129768) | Polar desert sand microbial communities from Dry Valleys, Antarctica - metaG UQ497 (22.06) (version 2) (version 2) | ecosystem: Environmental > Terrestrial > Soil > Desert | place...
CCCTGGAACGTTGTTCATGCGGCCGACATGGTTGCCTCCAAGCCGGCAATCGGTTACCAAGCGATGCTGTTTCCCGGAGTACCGACCATGCGCCGCGTTCGAATCCTGTTCGCCCTGACCGCCATCGCGATTTCCATGAGTGCAACGGCGGTGGAGGGCATGTGGGTGCCGCAACAGTTGCCCGAAATCGCAGGACCGCTCGCCAAGGCGGGACTCAAGCTCGATCCGAAGCAACTCGCGGATCTCACCGGCAATCCCATGGGGGCCGTCGTCTCGCTGGGGGGGTGCACGGCCAGTTTCGTCTCGGAGCGGGGCCTGGTCGCCACCAACCACCACTGCGCTTACGGCGCGATCCAGCTCAACTCGACGCCCGAAAAAAACTTGATGGTCGACGGCTTCAACGCCGCGCGACTAAAGGACGAAGTGTCTGCGGGACCGAATGCGCGAATTCTGGTGATGGACGAAATCACGGACGTCAGCCGCGCCATCGCCGCGGCGCAGGAGGAGTCCATGGACGGCCTAGCACGCTTCAAGGCGGTCGAGACGGAACAGAAGCGGCTCATCGGGGACTGCGAAAAAACCGGCGGCACGCGCTGCACGCTGTACGCGTTTTACAGCGGCGCGGAGTACCGGCTGTTCCGCATGATCGAAATCAAGGACGTGCGGCTCGCGTACGCGCCGCCGCAATCCATCGGCAACTACGGAGGCGAGGTGGACAACTGGATGTGGCCGCGCCACACCGGGGACTTCTCTTTCTACCGTGCCTACGTGGGCAAGGATGGAAAGCCCGCGGCGTTCGCCAAGGACAACGTTCCGTTCCGTCCGAAGCACTGGCTGCGTTTCGCCGACCAGCCACTCGGCGCTGGCGACTTCGTGATGGTTGCGGGCTATCCGGGTCGCACTTCGCGCTACACCCTGGCCGCCGAGTTCGACGACACGAGCACCTGGACTTATCCCACCACCTCCGCGCACTTCAAGAAGCTGGTCGCGCTGACGGATGCGGCGGGTCGCGATGACGCGGACATCCAGGTCAAGTACGCATCCAGGATGCGCGGCTGGGAGAACACGCTCAAGAATTACGACGGTCAACTCGAAGGGTTCAACCGGATTGGCGCCGCGTCGCGCAAGCTCGAGGAGGAGCGGGCGGTGCTGGGCAGCTTGAAGTCTTCGAATGCGGACCATGCCGCCGCGCTCGCCGCGCATGCGGAATTGACGAAGCTGGCCGCCGCGGCTCGCGCGACGCGCGAACGGGATCTGGTGCTGCAACAGCTCACCGGTAGCGGGGGACTACTCGGCACCGGTGTCGCGCTGTATCGCAACGCGCTGGAACGCGCCAAGCCGGACGCCGAGCGCAAGCCTGGTTATCAGCTGCGCGACCAGGAACGACTCGAAGGCGGCCTGCGCGAGCTCGACCGCCGCTTCGCGCCGAACATGGACCGCGACTTGACCGCGTACTGGCTTCGGGAATACCTCAAGTTGCCCCGCGCGCAGAGGGTTGCCGCCATGGACGCGTGGCTGGGGGGCGACGACGAGGCGGCGATCTCGAGCGCGCTCGAGCGTTCGTATCGCACGACCCGGCTCGGATCGCTGGACGAGCGCATCCGTCTGCTCAATGCAGAACGTTCGGTCTTCGAATCGAGCGAAGATCCGATGATCAAGCTCGCGGTCGCCATGACGCCTTCGCTGCTGGCCATCGAAGCCGAAGCGGACGCGCGCACCGGCGCCGCATTGCGCTGGCGGCCCATCTATCTCGCAGCGCTCAAGAATTACCGCGTGTCGCGGGGCATGGATGCGTATCCCGACGCCAACTCCTCGCTTCGCATCACCTTCGGAAATGTGACGGGATACGATCCGCGCGACGGTGTCGCGTATACGCCCTTCACCACTTTGCGGGGCGTTGCGGCCAAGGCGACCGGCAAGGATCCGTTCGACGCGCCAAAATCGCTGCTGGACGCGGTGAGCTCGAAGAACCACGGTGGCCTGGAAGATCGCCGGCTCGGCAGCGTGCCGGTCAACTTCCTGTCCGACCTTGACATCACCGGCGGCAATTCGGGATCGCCGGTGCTCGATGCGCACGGCCGGCTCGTGGGTCTGGCGTTCGACGGCAACTGGGAGTCGGTCGCGTCGAACTGGGTGTTCGATCCCGCGACCACGCGCATGATCGCGGTGGACGGCCGCTACATGCGCTGGATCATGCAGAAGATTTACCCCGCACCGGCGTTGTTGCGCGAGATGAGCCTTCCGACCAATTGAGTCGGGCGCGCGAGTCCTCTTCCGTCGATGCACAGGTGACGAGCAGCTTCGAGCGGCGTCCGGTCGTGTTCCTGATGGGACCGACCGCGTCGGGCAAGACTGCGCTCGCGACGGCGGTCGCGCAGCACTTCGATGTCGACCTGGTCAGCGTCGACTCCAGCCTCGTCTATCGAGGTTTCGACATCGGCAGTGCAAAACCCGACCGCGCGACGCTCGCCCGGTTTCCGCATGCGCTGATCGACATCCGTGAACCTTGGCAGACCTATTCCGCAGCTGAATTCGCGCACGACGCGGCGATGGAAATCCGGCGCATTCATGGCGCCGGACGGGTGCCACTGCTGGTGGGCGGAACCGGTCTCTACTTCCGGGCGCTGGACCGCGGCCTCTCTGCGTTGCCGACTTCCGATCCTGCGCTGCGCAAGCGACTGTCGGACGAGGCGGCACTGCACGGATGGCATGCGCTCCACGCGCGACTGGCCGGACTCGACCCCGCCGCGGCGTTGCGCATTCACCGCAACGACGCGCAGCGCATCGGGCGCGCACTCGAGGTCATCGCATTGAGCGGACTTGCCCTGAGCGCCCAGCAGGACGCGCTTGCGACGTCCAGCCGATCGTGGCGCATCCTCAAGTTGGCGGTGGCGACGCCCGACCGCGCGCAACTGCACGCGCGCATTGCTTCACGTCTCGACGCGATGTGGGCGGCCGGATTTCTCGACGAAGTCCGCGCACTCATGACCCGGCCGTCCTTCGACGCCGGCAGCACGTCGATGCGCGCCGTGGGGTACAGACAGTCGCTGCAGCATCTGCACGGTGAATTCGACTTCGACGAGTGCCGGCGGCGTGCGCTGTTCGCGAGTCGCCAACTCGCGAAACGTCAACTCACCTGGCTACGCAGCGAGCGGGACTCGATAGGCGTGAGCGGTGCGAGCCCCGACGATGCGCTGCATCGTGTGAAGGAATTTTTGCCTTGACAGCTTTCCTTCTTCCATCGGGAGACTGCAGCCGCAGGAGCGGCTGCGAACAGCGCAGCTGCCCCGAAGGGCGAGCGGCAGGATGCCGCTCGTCAGGTGGCGCGTAGCGCCGGATGAGGGGCCGAGCTTGCCAAGGTTCAATAGAGTGCGACGCAAACTCGGCCTCTCACCCCAACCCACACCCCGGCCTTCGCGACTAGCGCTCAGGCGTTCGCAGTCGCGCGGACCAGTGGTCCGCAAGCGCGCCTCCTCACCCCGTGGGGAGAGGGGTTCGAATCACGCGGCTGATTCGCGTTCGGCGGGCTGCGATTCGACGCCTTCTATTGGTAAATCTCTTCGTCGGTGTCTTCGCCCTCAGCTTTCTCTTCCTCGGCCGGAGCTTCCTCCTGCATCGGAGCCTCGTCCTGCGACGACGGCTGGTCGGAGACGGGATCGATCCCTGGAGCGTCCTCGGGCACGAAGGCGTCCTTTGCATCCTCGATGGGCGGGGCTGCTTCCTCGGCTTTCTCGGGGGCAGAAGCCTCCTCGGCAGGCACGATCGCGGGCGCGACCGGGTCCACTGGTGGAATCTCGGTGGACGCCGACTCAGGCGGCGCCGCTTCCTCGACAGGCTTTACTGCCTCCCCTTCCGTCTGCGCGGCTGCTGGATCGGGTTTGGGTGTTTCCGCGGTACTCGACACGCCGCCGGTTGCGTCGATCGCGTCGGCGGGCTTCGCGTCGATTTCGGACGCGGGCTGCTCGGCTGCCGGATCTGGCTTGGGTGCCTCGGCCGTGCTGGTCATGCCGCCCGTCGCGTCGATCGCATCGGCGGGCTTGGCCACCGGTGCCTCGGCTACGCCTTCGGCCTGCGCGGCGGCCTGCACTTCCGCGGCTTGCGCTGCAGTCTCGGGCGTCGCGGTAGCCGGGGGCGGTGCCGATTCCGCAACGATCTCGTCGCCCGTCACCGAGACAGGTTTCTCGCCGCTCGCCATCGTCCGGGATTCGATTTGGGCAAGCGCCGCCGGCGGAGGCAAGGCAGCTTCCTGCTCGGCCACGACGGTAGCCGCGTTGACCGGCAGCGCTGCGGCCACTGGCACTTCAACGGCCGGTGCGGCGGACATCACTTCCGCAGCGGCGATCGGCGCTGGCGCGGTGTACGCGGTGGTTGCCGCGATCGTGGGCAATTCGGCGTCTGCCTTGCTCGCCAGGAAAACCGAGTGGTCCGAGCGGCCGTCGTACACGATGGGTGGCGGCGGCGCCAGGAACGCAAGTCCTCGTGCGCCGAGGTAAACGTCGCGGCGATAGTGACGGTCGTAGCGCACGTTGCGATCGTTGTAGTACACGTAGTCGATGTTCGAGACATAGGACGGCGACCGGTAATAGTCGTCGTACGTGTCCCACCAGTAATCCTGCGCCACCGGGTAGTCGTAGTAGCGATAGCGCGGGCTCTCGTAGTACTCCACGAAGCGGGTATAGCGCGGCAGCGTGTAGTAGCCATCGTCTGGCGCGTAGTACGAGAAGAAGTACGGAAGATCGCCTTCCCAATTTGCGAGTGTCTGGTAGCTGTACACGGCGCGATAGCGAGGGTCGCTGATATAGACGCGACCGTAGCGGTCGACGGTGTGGGCCCATCCGGTGACCGGGTCGAGGAACCACACTTCGCCGCGGTACACCGCGTACACCGTGCGAGAGTATGGATCGGTCTTCCAACGCATGTTCGGAAGCCAGTACCGGTCACGGACCAGGTAGGCGCCGGGCGGTGGGCGGTCCCAATGCGAGCGGCGGATCGGGGGCGCGATACGACGGCTGGTGCGAACCGTCACGTATCGATCGCCTTGGGCGGCGGTCGCCGCCAGCGCGCGTGTGGCCGCGCTGAGGTAATACGCGTCAGCAGCGACAGGTGCCGCCAACGCAGCGCCCAGGCCGAATCCAGCCAGGCCAACGAGAATCGAGGAACGCAGGGACATGAGATCAGCTCCTTCCTGCCGCGCGAGGGCGCTGGCTGGAATCAGGGTATAGGCCAACTCCCCAATGTCGAGACGACGTGAAATTGCGGTTCAGCGGTCCGTTAGCGAGCGCGCCGTTGGTCGCGGGCGAGGCACCACTGGAAACGCGCTCGTGACAGCAAAATCCGTGCCCGATCCTGCCGAGTTCCGTCTTTGCTAGGATGATTCCGCAAGGCGCCGCGCACGGAAGCGCTGTCCGGGTCCGCACCGACCGCGACACGCCACCCCACAATACGGAGAACGTCATGTCCAAAGGACAATCCCTGCAAGACCCGTTTCTCAACGCCTTGCGGCGCGAACGGATCCCGGTTTCGATCTACCTGGTCAACGGCATCAAGTTGCAAGGCTCGGTCGAAAGCTTCGACCAGTTCGTGGTGCTGCTGCGCAACACCGTCAGCCAGATGGTCTACAAGCACGCCATTTCGACGATCGTGCCCTCGCGCAACGTGAAACTCACCACCGAAGGTTCACCCGGCTCCGCCGGCAGTTCCGGCGAATCGGAGACCTAGGTCCTGTTCGAGCGATCGCGCAAGGGTGAGCGGGCCCTGCTGGTGCAGCCTGCTCGTACCCAGTCGACTGGCGACACTGCGGATGCGCTGAGCGAGTTCGCGGAGCTTGCGCGCTCTGCGGGCGCGGAAGTTGTCGCGACGTTGCCGGCGCGCGTCGACAAGCCCAGCCCGAAGTATTTCATCGGCAGTGGCAAGGCCGAGGAGCTGCGCGACCTGCGCGCGGCCAGCGGCGCGGACCTTATCCTCGTCAACCACGCGCTGAGTCCGGTCCAGGAGCGCAACCTGGAGAAATTGACCGAGTGCCGCGTGGTGGATCGCGCCGGGCTCATCCTCGACATCTTCGCGCAACGCGCGCGCAGTCACGAAGGCAAGCTGCAGGTCGAGCTCGCGCAGCTCAAGCACATGGCGACGCGGCTGGTGCGCGGCTGGACCCACCTCGAGCGCCAGCGTGGCGGCTCGATCGGGTTGCGTGGACCTGGCGAAACTCAGCTCGAGACCGACCGACGGCTGCTTGCCGACAAGGTCAAGATGCTGGAACGTCGTCTGGAAAAGGTGGAAGGCCAACGCGAGCAGGCGCGACGCGCACGGCTGCGAAGCGCGGTGCCCGTCGTCGCACTGGTCGGCTACACGAACGCGGGCAAGTCGACTTTGTTCAATGCGCTGACCCACTCCGAAGTGCAGGCGGCCGACCGTTTGTTCGAAACCCTCGATCCCACCCTGCGCAAGCTGGACGGCCTGCGCATCGGCCCGGCGGTGCTCGCTGATACAGTCGGCTTCGTCCGTGACCTGCCGCACGATCTCATCGCGGCGTTCCGCGCGACTCTGGCGGAGGCGCGTGACGCCGACTTGTTGCTGCACGTCGTTGACGCTGCCGATCCGCTGCGCGACGAGCGCATCGAGCAAGTCAACGCCGTACTCGCCGAAATCGGCGCGGGCGACATCCAGCAGATCGAGGTGTGGAACAAGATCGACCGGATTGAGGGCGCCGCGCCGCGAACCGACCGTCTGGAAGGCCCTGCGCGCGCCCGTGTCTGGTTGAGCGCGGTCCGACAGACCGGACTCGAAGGATTACGTGAAGCGATCGCGGAAGCGTTCAGCGCGGACAGGATCCAACTTGCCCTGACGCTGCCCCCCGAAGCCGGGCGGCTGCGTGCGAAACTCTTCGCGGCAGGCGTGGTCGGCAGTGAACACGTGAGCGACGCGGGTGGCTGGGCGATCGATCTCGATGCGCCGCGGCAGAGACTGGCGCCATTGCTGGGTGCCGATGGCAGCGATGGGGAAATGATGCGGGCGGCGGTGGCGGCGGCGGAGGCGATTGCCCTTACGCAATGAGACCCGCAGGCAGCCACTGTTAGAATTTCGCGTTGGCCTCATATCTAGCGGCGATCGTTTCCGGAAGGCTTCATTTTCTGCGGGCGTGCATTGGAAGTGTGGTGACACGCAACGAGAGGTTCAGGCCACCCAATGATGCAATTGCCTGGCATTGGTAGGTAAAGAGCACCGGTTGATTCACGAGCGGATGGACATGGAATTGGACTTGAGGCGATCTAATGGCCTGGAATGAACCGGGCGGCAAGCGCCGCGATCCGTGGGACAGCGACGATTCGTCGAGGTCTCCGCGCGGCGGAGGCGGCAACTGGCGCACGCGCATCCCGGGTTTCGGCGGCGGCCTGCCAGGCGGCGCCATCTGGGGCGTCGGCATCGCCTTGCTGTTGATCCTGCTTCTCGCCGATACCGTGAGGGCGATCGACGAGAGCGAACGTGGCGTGGTGCTGCGCTTCGGCAAGCTCCACCGCGTGATGGACGCCGGCCTGCATTTCAAACTCCCGCGCCCCATCGAGCGCGTGCTGCTGGTCGAGACCACCAAGGTGCGATCCAGTTCCAACGAAGTGCGCATGCTGACCAAGGACGAGAACCTCATCATCGTCGACTTCAATGTCCAGTATGTAGTCAGCGACCCGTACCAGTTCCTGTTCGGTTCGCGCGATCCCGAGGACAGCCTGCGCCAGGCCAGTGAAGCGGCTGTTCGCCAGGTCGTTGGTGCGAACTCGCTCGACGACATGATCAGTCCCAAGCGACTGGCGATGGAGAACAGTGCCAAGGAAGCGCTGCAGCTCACGCTGGAGCGCTATCGCACCGGAATCAGTGTCACGGAACTCAACTTCCCCAATCCGCGGCCGCCGCCGGAAGTCAAGGAAGCTTTCGACGATGCCATCGCGGCGCGCGAGGATCGCGAGCGCTACCAGAACGTCGCGGATGCCTATGCGCGCAAGATCGTGCCGGAAGCACGCGGTACAGCCGCCAAGATCCGCACGGGCGCCGAAGGCCAGGCTGCCGCGCGAGTTGCGCTGGCGGAAGGCGCGGCGAGCCACTTCAGCCAGATCGCCGCGTCCTATCGCGACGCTCCGGACATCACCCGCAAGCGCCTGCTGCTGGAAACCATGGAAGACATCTACCGGCGCACGCCCAAAGTGATGGTCGACGCCGAAGGCAGCGATCGCATGCTCTACCTGCCGCTGGACAAGATGATGGGGCAGGGGGCGACCAGCGTGCCGACGCAGGTACCTGAAATGCAATCGGTCCCGGTGCAACCCACGACGGGCGGCAGCTCGGCGACCACGCGCGGCACCCGTGCCATCCGTGGGGAAACCGAAGAGGCGATCAGCGACGACCGCGAGGCACGCAAGCAATGAAGAACTGGATGGGATTCATACTGGTCGCGGTGCTCGTGATCCTTGCGAACTCGCTGTTCATCGTCGACGAAAGCGAACGCGCGGTGCTGTTCCAGTTCGGGGCGGTGCAACGAACGGACTTCAAGCCGGGTCTGCACCTCAAGGTCCCGTTTCTGCAGAACGTGCGCAAGTTCGACAAGCGCGTGCTGACGCTCAATTCCGAACCCGAGCGCTATCTGACGTCCGAAGCCAAGGACGTGCTGATCGATTTCTTCGTCAAGTGGCGGATCAAGGACGTGGCGAAGTTCTACACCGCTTCGTCGGGCGACGAAGAGGTCGCCCAGCAGCGGCTCAGCCCCATCGTCCGCAAGGGTCTCGGCAAGGAGATCAATGCGCGGCTGCTGCAGGATGTCGTGTCAGTGGAACGCGGCAATGTGATGGATCGGCTGCTCGCCAACGCCAACAAGGCCGCGAGCGAGTTGGGGGTCGAGATCGTCGACGTGCGCATCAAGCGCATCGAGTTGCCGGAAGAGGTCAGCGGCAAGGTTTTCGATCGCATGCGGACAGAGCGCACCAAAGTTGCAAACGAACTTCGCTCCCTGGCACCGAGGCGGCCGACCGGATTCGGGCGGACGCGGATCGCGAGCGCCAGGTAATCCTGGCCGAAGCCAGCCGCGACGCGGACCGGATGCTGGGCGAAGCGGAAGCCACGGCGGCGTTCACGTATGCGAAGGCTTACGGACAGGATCCAGCCTTCTTCGATTTCTACCGGAGCCTGGAGGCGTACCGCAAGGCGTTCGGCGACGACAACGGCGTGCTGGTGCTCGACCGCGACAGCGAGTTCTTCCGCCATTTCGGCGGTGCCCGCGAATCGCGTTGACGTAGGTCGAACCTGTGCCCCGGGAACTCGGCATCGCGCTGTGCCTGGTGGTGTTGATCGAGGGATTGATGCTCTTCGCGGCGCCGCAGGCGTGGCAGAGGATGGCGACGCAGTTGTCCCAGGTGCCGCCGCAACAGCTGCGCGCGATCGGCGGCATCGCGATGATCGCGGGTCTGTTGCTGCTGCAGGCGGTGCGCTGATTGAACGATTCCAGGGAGGCTTCGCCACGCGAGGCACGCTTTGCATCCCTCTCCCTCCGGGGTGAAAAAGAGCGCTTGCGGACCACTGGTCCGCGCGACGATGAACGCCTGAGCGCTATGCGCGAAGGCCGGGGTGCGGATCGAGGGAGAGGGTCCGATGGCCCTCGAAGTTGAAGCCCATTCAACGATTGCAACCGCGTGATGCGGTCTTGTCGATCGCTACAATAATCACATCTGAGGTTTCCTCGAACCCTCTCCCCAACCCCTCTCCCAGAGGGAGAGGGGCTAAATTGCTCAGCCTTGACCGGAGCCAGGAATATGGGGCAATCAGTTGTTGTTCTGGGTGCCCAGTGGGGCGACGAAGGCAAAGGCAAGATCGTCGACCTGCTCACCGAGCGCGTCGCGGCGGTCGCGCGCTTCCAGGGCGGGCACAACGCCGGCCACACCCTCGTCATTGGCGGCAAGAAGACGGTGCTGCATCTCATCCCTTCCGGAATCCTGCGCAAGGGCGTGCAGTGCCTGATCGGCAATGGCGTGGTGCTGAGTCCGGCCGCGCTCAAGAAAGAAATCGCTGAACTGGAGGCCACGGGAATCGACGTGCGGTCGCGCCTGAAGATCTCCCCGGCGACGCCGCTCATCATGCCGTACCACATCGCGCTGGATCAGGCGCGCGAGAAATCCGCGGGTGGCAACGCCATCGGCACCACCGGTCGCGGCATCGGTCCGGCGTACGAGGACAAGGTCGCACGTCGCGGAGTACGCGTGGCGGACCTGAGCTATCCGAAGGAACTCGGGGAAAAGCTGCGCGAAGTCATGGAGTACCACAACTTCGTCTTGACGAAGTATCTAGGCGTCGACGCCGTCGACTACAAGGCGACGCTGGACGAGGCACTCGCGTTCGGCGAGTACGTCGACCCGATGAAGCACGATGTCGCCGGCATCCTGCATGACTTGCGCAAGCAGGGCGCGCGCGTGATGTTTGAAGGCGCACAGGGCGCGCTGCTCGACATCGACCACGGCACGTACCCGTACGTCACTTCGAGCAACACCACGGTGGGCGGCGCGCTGGCGGGTACCGGCGTAGGCGCGGACGCGATTGACTACGTACTGGGCATCGCCAAGGCTTATGCCACGCGTGTCGGTGGCGGCCCGTTCCCGACGGAACTCAACGATGCGCTCGGCGAGGACATCCGCAAGCGAGGCGCGGAGTTCGGCGCCACGACCGGACGTCCTCGGCGCTGCGGATGGATCGATCTGGTCGCGCTCAAGCGCGCGGTCGCAATCAATGGCATCTCGGGGCTCTGCATCACCAAGCTCGATGTTCTCGACGGGCTGCCTTCTCTCAAGGTGTGCATCGCCTACAAGTACCGGGGCAAGCAGACCGAATACGCTCCGCTCGACGCCGCGGGATGGAACGAGTGCGAGCCCGTGTATCTGGAATTTCCGGGCTGGAACGAAAACACTCACGGCGTTACCGAGTGGGAAAAGCTGCCGCCCGCGGCGCGTGCCTATCTGCGCGCGCTGGAGGAGCTGTCAGGGTGTCCTCTCGCGATCGTCTCGACCGGTCCCGACCGCGATCACACCATCATCCTGCGTGACCCCTACGCCTGAGATGGTGGGTGTTGGCGTAAGTGCTCAGTCGAGCGTGGTGGGCTCCAAGACTGCTTGTGCGATCGCACCGACCGTGTAGAGCTTTCGTCCCGTCTTCGTCGGCGCGCTGTCGCGCAGCAAACAGGGGTGCAGGCAATCCGAGCTGCTCGTTCTTTGCTCGTCATTCCCGCGAAAGCGGGAATCCAGAGCCTTTCGCGAAGTCTCACGCAGG
>Ga0183260_10004323_pt1 | contig 11292 bp, 11 predicted proteins | sample AntDrymUQ4972206_2_FD_129768 | JGI IMG/M metagenome (GOLD analysis project Ga0183260, IMG submission 129768) | Polar desert sand microbial communities from Dry Valleys, Antarctica - metaG UQ497 (22.06) (version 2) (version 2) | ecosystem: Environmental > Terrestrial > Soil > Desert | place...
AGCCACCGCCTCCGCAACACCGGGATCGACACCCTGCCCTCCGCCAGAGCCGAGAACACGTCACACTAAGAACTGCTCACTATTCGAGCGTCAAAAGTGCTCAGTTTTCGAGCGTCACCGACATCAAGAATTTCCTGTAGATCATGTCGGACCCCGGCCAGGCGCACGAGGTCGGGGGCATCAGGCTCTCCGTCAAGGGCGCGAGCGACCTAAGGACCTTGTCTCTTCGCCAAGCGAGACGGCTCCCGCTTTCTCATGCTGTGGCGCGATATCTCCTGTTACGACGCGCTGACGCGGACGCGACTCCCTGTGCCTAAGCAGCCCGTGACCCTCACGTTCACTAAGCGCCGAAAAGTTTCGTTGTTCCGCCCCACGAAGTCCGCGGGCGTTCTCAAGGAGTTCGCTGCGGCGACCAGCGTCAAGGTGCCAGTTGCCGCAGAGCTGGTCATCGCTCGCATCAGCTGATCAGTCGCGACGCTGCTCCCGCTCGCCGCGTCGAGCGAGCTGTTGCAGAACTCGCCAAGCAAGACGGCGCTCTTCGCCAGCTCCGGGAAGCGCCAGGTAGATTGTGGCGAACACCGACCAGCAAGCCAGGGAGGTGACCGTCATCCCCAGCCAGCTGGCCTGCTCAGTCCACCGTTCGCTGAGCCACAGGACGCCTGCACATGCGAACGTAGGGACGACGAGCGGAAGCACAACCTGCCTCAGCAGGTCCTTCCATGCGACCTGGAGTTTCCGCACGCTGAAGGGCAGGGTGAACAGGGCCGCTTCCGCAACCATGGGCACGAGCGTCCCCATGGCCACGCCCGTCAGGCCGTAGGGACCCACCCACCACAGCGTCAGGCCGACGGTGCTGAGTCCTGAGACGAGTGCTGCGACCGAGAGCGCCCCGAATTGACCCATTCCTTGAAAGATGGCACCGGCCGGCCATTGGCTAGTGAAGGCCACGCTCGCACCCACCAGGAGGACAACGAGATCCGCGTACTCTCGGTAGTTCGCACCGACCCAGAGCTCGAGGAAGTCCGCTGCCAGCCAGCTCACAGTCAAGGCCAGCGGCACCATGAGCGTCAGCGTCACACGAGTGGCCACGAGGTATAGGTGACGCAGTGCCGTCTGGTCCTGTGCCGAATGCAGCTCGCTGGCCACCGGCAGGAGCACCTTGATGAACTGGTCGCTGACCAGATGCGGAAGCTCGCTAAGCCTCCGCGCCAAGGAGAAGGGCGCCACTGCTGCCGCCGACAACTGTGTCGCCACGATAAGTTCGCTGCTTCGCTTCTGCAGCAGGATACTGAGCTGACCGACTGTCAGCGTCGCCCCGAAGCCCGACAGGCGCCGGACCTCGTGACGGGAGACGGGTGACCAGTGCAGGGCCAGCTCCGGCTGCACCCGGCGCACGACCGAGGCGGCGACCACCTGGGTCGCCAATGACATCGGGATGGTGATCGCCACCATCCCTACCAGACCGCCTCCGGCGCGCAGGACCAGGACGGTCAACGCCGCGGTCAACAGGACGTTCGCGACTGTGAGAGCGTTGGTGAGGTCGTAGCGCTGCAGACCACGCAGCGTCGCCGTGGTCGGTGTCGAAGCCAGGTTGATCGCGAAGCTGATGGATAGGAACAGCACCACGATCGCGGCGTCGTGGTCGGGCACACTGCCGACATCGACGAGCCTGGTGACCCGGGTGGACAGCAGCCCGCCCATGATCAGGCCGACGACGGCCAGGACGACGTACATCCGGGTGGCCGTGGCGACCAGCAGTCGTCCGGTCGGCAGGTCGTTCAGCGTTCTGGCCTCAGCGACGTACTTCACGATTGCCGAGCCGATCCCGAGGTCGAGCAGGGTGCCGTACCCGATCAAGATCGTCGCGAGCACCCAGACCCCGTAGGCGGCTATCCCCAGCTCGTGCAGGACGAACGGTGTCAGGAAGAAGGTAGTCAGGATGGAGACCGCACGACCGACGGAGTTGCTCAAGGTGTTCCGCAGTATCCGGGCCGAGCGCCGCGCCGTCGTCACCGTCGGCGCAGCCTCGCCAGGGCTCCCGAGCCGAGACCGCGAACGTACTCGAGGTCGTCGCGACAGCGCGCCAGGTCCCCGCTGGCAACCCGCCGGACGGCTCGTCGCAGGTGTCGGACGACGTCGAGCAGGATTCTCCGGGCCATAGACCATTCACGCAGCATCAGGTGCTTCACGTAGAAGGCACCCTGACCCCGGCCATAGTCGAAGCGAAGCCGACGCATGGCTCCTTCGTCGCGCCAGGCGCGATGGATGACGACCATCTCGGGGCGGTAATCGATGGTGTAACCGTGGGCCAGCAGGCGGTAGGCGAAGTCATTGTCCTCTGCCGCTGGCAGATCCGTCCCGACCCCCAGGCTCTCGTCGAACCAGCCGACCTCGTCGAAGACGGATCGACGTATCACCATGCACCCCGGGTAGAGGACGTCGCGGTCCTGACGCCCGGAGTACGACCGGCGCTCGGGATCAGTGATGGTGGACGGCGCCCAGGCACCGGGCACCTCGGGGGTGCCTGGGCGGATCTGACTGGTGAGCACGTGGAACGGTCCCAGCTCTTCCAGCGCCTCAGCGGCCTTCCCCAGCCAGTCACGCTGGATGCGGAGATCGTCGTCGAGGAAGGCCAGTACGTCGCCGGTGGCTGCAAGAACGCCCTGGTTGCGTGCGCGGCTCAAGCCTCGGTCAGGTCTCCACAGGTAGCGCAGGTCGACGCCGAAGGAGTCCAGGGACGCTGAGAGACCCGGATGTGGTTCCTCGCTCTGGTCCACGACGACCAGCTCGGCAGGCAGCGGACGCATGGCGAGAGCGCTCTGGATGACGTCGCCGAGCAGCTCGGGGCGGCCCCGAGAGCAAATGATGACACTCGTTCCGGGAACGGTCTCGGGGAGCCTCACGTCGGCCGCCTGGTCGCCATCACGTCGCCTTGGTCCCCCGCACCGTGACGACAAGCGGGAAGAACGGGTCCGAACTTTCCAGCAGGGCCGCACTCATCTCCTCGACCGCGATCCCCATCAGGAAGGCGGCGCACAGCACAGCGTTGCCGTGACCCGTGACGACGACCCGGTCGCGGCCGAACACGCTACTGAACACCTTTTGCGCACCCACCGGGGTCATCCTCCAGTGGTCGGTGTCGAAGAGCTCGCGGCTCATGCGGCTCAGGGTCGGCACCGTCGCCAGCAACGTTCCTCCCGGACGAAGGATTCGATGGCACTCGGCGACGGCGTCGTCAATCTCTGCGATGAGATGGAGCACCTGGGTCAAGACGATGCAGTCGTAGGACGAGTCCGGGATGCCGGGGGCGTTCGTCAGGTCTGCGACCACTGTCGCCCGTGGGTTGTCGGCATCGACGTCGAGGACGTCGCAGCTGGTGACAGAAGAGCCGTATCGGCGGGTGTACTCATCGCCCTTGACCTCCAGGACAGGTCCTCGGATAACCTCCGACTGGCTGGCAAGGAAGCGCTCGATGAAGTATCTGTCCACGGGCGTGCCACGGTCAAAGCCCCAGTTCCGGCTCACCGGGCCCCGGCGCTTGAGCAGACCTCTTGGTGCCGGCCGACGTATCCGCACCGCACGCTTGCGCCACTCAGGCACGTCGACGTCCCGTCACGCGTCGAGCCGGGTAACCAGCGTCCTTTCCGAGGGTCAGCCGGGCTAGGAAGTCCACGGTCTTGTCTCTTCCGTCCACCTTGACCCGCGGCATGGCCAACGGGTCATCGGTGCGCAGTGCCTTCGCTGGACGGGTCGTGTAACCAGTTACATAGCCAGCGAGCCGTGCTTGCTGCAGCACGCGCTCGTCGTAGGAGCCATGCGGATAGGCGATGTGGCGGACCTCGTGGCCAAGGACGTCCTCCAACACGGCCCGGGAGTCACGAAGCTCGCGTCGGATCCCGTCCGTGTCGAGGGTAGCGAGGCGGGGATGCGTCATGGCATGGGACTCGCAACGCACGCCGGCACGCTCCAGCTCGAGCACCTCGCGGTTGTTGAGGAGCTCCAGCTCGACACCGGTCATCCACCGGCTTCTGCCGCCCAGCTGCCCTGCCACGACGTACATGGTCGCCGTGAGCCCGAGCTCTACCAAAACCGGCGCCGCATGATGCAGGCAGTCCCGGAAACCGTCGTCGAAGGTGATCAGGACCGCCCGGGGTGGCAGTTCACTTCGACCTTCCGAGGCGGCGAGGAGATCGTCCGGGCTGATGCTCACGCATTGGAGACGCCGCAACTTCTGCATCTGCTGCTCGAAACGCTCGGGCGTGACCGTGTAGTCGCTGAAGCCTTGGGGCGAGCGGGGGGACACCAGGTGATACATGAGGATCGGGACCCCGCGCGTCACCCGGGCGAACTTCCTGGGCACCTTCTCCGACCATGGTCCGGTCCCGCGGCCGTGTAGCATTCAGCGAGTCTAGCCAGGCGGAAGCCTTGATCTCAGCCGATTGCGATAACCATGGTCTTGCGTGCGTGGCGTCTCTTGACGAAAGCCTGCCCCCGACCGTCCAGCCCAACAGACGTCGCCGGCGCTGCTCGCCGGGTCGACTGGCGGTTCCTGCTTCCACCGCACGGTCCTCCCGTCGGACCCTCGGCCCTTCGCCTGATCGCCGACGAGCCGGACCTGGTGCCTCTGCTGGAGGTCCTGCGCCAGGATGGTCGAGTGCTAGATGGCTTCGAAGACACCGCCGAGGCCGGCCTCGTAGTGGTGCTGACTGGACGCCTTCGTGACATCGACCGTGCAGTGCGCAGCCTTCCCCCCGAAGGCGTTTTGTACTGCGAGGTCGACCGTGCACGGCGGAGCGGGATCGCGTGGTCGCCCGGCCGGCTCCAAAGGCGACTCACGCGCTCCGGACTCAGCACCACGGCCTACTGGCGTCGCCGTCAGACGGGGCGCGACACCCTGTTCCTCCCGTTGGGTGCGCCGGGTGCACTCACGTGGTATCTACGCGAGCTCATGGACGGTCGTCGGTTCTCGCGTCGGGTGGCGCGACGAGCGCTTGAGAGCGTCGGCGGCGCTCAAGCACTCGGCAGGGCGGTGCGACACTACGGCGTCGTCGGCGTCGCCGGTGTTTCACCCCAGGGGGCGAATGTGACACCCGAGGTGCTCACCGGACGGGCGTTGACCGACGCGCCGCTCCTGCCGCTGGTACTCGCGCGGGGCCAGGGAGCCTGGAGCCGCGTGGTGCTGCTGCCCTTCTCCGAGACCGACCGGCAGCCGCGATGCGTGGTGAAGCTGCCACGAACACCGGAGCACAACGAAGCCACGCAGCGCGAGCACGCGGTACTGCGGGAGCTGGCCGGGCGGCTGGCACCCCCTCTGGTCAGGGGGATCCCGGAAGCCCTGAGCCTGGAGTGCTGGCGCGGACTCTACGTCGGCGCCGAGGAATTTCTTCCCGGACTACCACTCGCTGTTACCGGCAACCTCGCCCCGGCCGCAGACTGGCTCGCCGACCTGCACCGGGCAACACAGGTTTATCAGGTCCCAGCGGAAGGACCACGTGCACACGAGCTCGTCGACGCCCAGCTTCTGGAAGCGGTCGCGACCGTGGGGCTTTCCCTCCCCGCCGCCTCAAGACTCCTGGGCCGACAGGGGATGAGGTCGGCCGCCGGAGCGAGACTGCCGGTGGTGCTCGAGCACGGTGATGTGACGCCGCAAAACCTGCGCTGGGACGGCGGCCGATACTCGTTGGTGGACTGGGAGTCCGCCAGGATCGGTCCTGCCCTGTGCGATCTGCTCTATCTGTTACTCCACTGGCCGTGGCCGGGCCTTCCCGTTTTCGCCGCGGCACCTCTGCAGGTCTTCCGGAGCGTCTTCGCCAGCCAGGACCTTCCTCCCGCCCGGACGGCTGCTGGCTTAGTGCTCCGCTACTGCAAGAACCTGCCCTTGGATCCTCGCCTCGTGCCCCCGCTTCTGCTCGCGATGCTCAGCAGGCAGGCTCTGGACAGGGCTGCCCGGGTGCGGAACAGTGGACAAGACCCGGCCCGCGACCACAACGTCTACGCCGATCTGATCGGTGTGGTCCTCGACGCGCGAGAAGCGCTTCCGGCATGGACGGTCGTGCAGTGAGAACCGTCCCGGTCTCTGTCGTCGTCCCCACCGTGACGCGGCCCGTCGAGCTCCGTAGATGCTTGGACGCGCTCGTGTCGGGGACGGTGCTGCCGACCGAGGTCGTGATAGTCCACCAGGGCGAGGATCGTGACACCGGAGAGGTGCTGGCCGCCCTGCGGGTCGGCGGCCTGTCGATTCGTCACGTGTCGGCGCCTCTGCGTGGACTTTCCGCGGCCCGCAACGTGGGTCTGGCTCACGTCTCCACGCCGTGGGTCGCGTTCACCGACGATGACTGCGTGCCTCACGCAACCTGGCTGGAGGCGATCCACAACAGGTCCTGTCTCGTGGACGCTCCCGACGGGGTCACCGGTCGCGTCCTGCCCCTAGGGAAGGAGTCCCTGGGCTACTCGCTCTCACTGAGGGTGTCGAGCTCGCCGCGGCTCTACCAAGGACCGACGTACCCCTGGCGGGTCGGAACCGGCGGGAACACTGCAATTCGCACAGTCGCTCTGCGCCGTTGCGGCGGCTATGACGAGCGGCTCGGGACGGGGAGCCCCGGCAACGCCGGAGAGGACGTGGAGGTCATCCACCGCCTGCTGCGCCAGGGTCACCGGCTGGCCTTCGACCCCGACGTGGTCGTCCATCACGCGCGGGTGAGTGCCGAGCGCAGGTTGGCGACAAGGCTCAGCTACGGCTTCGGGATGGGTGCCTACCTAGGCCTGTGGCTGCGTGAGGACCGGTGGACCTACCGGGTGCTCGCGCGGTGGACGCTGGAGCGGGTGCTCAACTCGCTGAAGGCGGTCCGTCGGCGCGACGTCTCGCGCCTGCGCGAAGAACGGCTCCTGCTTCGCGGGCTGGCCGGGGGCCTACGCTACGGCTGGCGACTGCGCGACCCCGTTCACTCGCCGGGAGAGCGTTGAGACTTCACCCAGCCCCGAGCCCTGCCGGAACCGGTGACGGCCTGCTCGTAGACCCCGAGCAGCTCTGCTGCCGCGCGTGCCCAACTGAGTCGTCCCTCGACCGCCTCCACCACGCCGCGGGTCAGGTGACCAGCCAGCTCGGGGTCCCTCAAGCACCGGATTAACGCGTCGGCGAGCTGCTCGTCGTCCCCAGCGGGCACGACGATGCCGCTGGTCCCGTCCTCGACGTACTCAGCGAGACCTCCGACGTTGGTGACCACGACGGGGCGGCCGAGGGCGAAGGCGGTCAGCACCACGCCACTCTGCGACGCGTCGGTGTAGGGGCAGACGACGACATCGGCCTCCGCGAAGAGTGCGGGCGTGTCGTGGGCCGGGACGTACTCGAACCGCGTCTCGACCTGCCCACCGTTCTCGAGGGACGGGACCGGGGGCGGTTCGTAGCCCCGCACGGGATTTCCCGCGACCACGACACGGAGGTCGCTTACGGCGGAGGCCACTACGGGTGCGACGCGATAGAGCTGCTCGAGACCCTTGTAAGGAGTGATGCGGCCGAAGAGGAGAATGGTCGGGCGAGAGCGTGGTGTCTCGCGCTCGGGCTGATCCGCCATCTCTTGAAGGAACGTATAAGCACCCAGGTGAACCACACGCACCGGCTTGCGCAGTCGTGGATGACGCCGGCGGAGTGCCGTTGCCCCGGACCGGTGATGGACGACGACCGCGTCTGCTCGCGGAAGAACCAGCTTCCGGACCCACAGCTTCAGCCGCCACCGGCGTTCGCCCGAATGAGGATCCGGGTCATGGCATCCGACCACCAAGGAGTGCGGCGTTCGCCTCCCGGCAAGCGCTAGGGCCAGCCGCGGCGACACGTCGACGTCGTCGAGATGCATGACGTCAGGGTCCAGCTCGCGAATCCAGCCAAGGATGCGGCCTGCCTGGCGCACGGAGCGGGGGTCACGCGCCCGGAAACGACCGGGGACGACCAGGTGGAAACTCGCGGTGCCTTGCCAGGCAGCTCGCACACCTGCCGGATAGTGCGGCGCGAGCACCGCGTCGGCGTCGATGAGGCCGGTCGGAAGTTGCTGCTGGGCGACCTCGAAGTTGGCCAACTGCCACTGGCCGGCCGGCACCTCCAGCAGTAGGTGCACCTCCGCCCTTTCAGCCAATGCTGCGGCGAGGCAAAGCGCTGGCTCAAAGAGAGAATGATGGGTATAAAGTAGCACCCTCATCAGATTTCCTTCACGCTCGGCATAGGCGCGCTGCATGACAGCAACATACGCGCGAGGTGGAGAAAATCTTCACGTCGAGCATGCAGCGCGATAACGCCTTAGGTCGTGCTGGTGCATCCGCCGGAGAGGTTAGCGGGTTGGAAGGATCGGATCCGGTGGTGTCGGGATCACGCGGGCGCACCCCTAGGGGGCGCCCGGAGGACGGCCACGTCCTGATTGCGACAATGCTCCGGCGTAGCGGCACTGTGGGCGTGCAGACGCACGTCACGCAGGTCGTCGAGCTTCTCCGAGGACAAGGTCAGCAAGTCCGCGTCGTCAGTCCCGGCAGGTCATTCCCCGTGGTTGGACCGGCGCTCCTAGTGCCTGGTCGCGTCGCGAGACGGGTGCGCAACGAGGTCGGTGTGCGGGCCGAGCGCTCGTGGAACCGTCACGTGCTGCAGCTGGCTCTCATGCGAGAGTTCCGCAACGTACGACCGTCGGCCATCTACGCACAGGACCCTCGCTCCGCCCACGCGGCACTGACGGTTCGTGGGAGCGAGGACATCCCGGTGGTCGTCATGGCCGTGCACTACAACGAGTCACAGGCTCAGGAGCTGGCTGAGCAAGGCCTGATCGCCTTCGACGGCACGACCGACCGCTCCATCCGCGCCTTCGAGGCGGATCTGCTCCCACGACTCGACGGTTTGGTGTTCGTGTCCAATTTCATGCGAGAGCACCTGCACGACACCGTGCCTGCCACCCGCGGTGTGCCCTCGATCGTCGTCCCAAACTTTCTCGGGCCGCTCGTTCCCGATCTTGAGCGACGAGCGGTCATGCCCCTGCGCGACTGCATCACTGTGGGCAACCTGGTGGAGCGCAAGAATCACCGTTACCTGCTCGAGGTCCTGGCGGCCACCCGTCGTCTCGAGCACCGCTACACCTTGACGGTCGTCGGGAACGGCCCCAATCGGGAGGCGCTGGAGAGACAGGCCCGACTCCTCGGCGTGGCCGACCAGGTGCTTTTCACTGGAGCCCGCCGGGACGTGGACCGGCTGCTTGCGCGACACCGACTCTATGTGCACAGCGCGACCATGGAGAACCTCCCTTTCGCCCTGCTCGAGGCTTTTCGGGGTGGTCTCCCGGTGATCGCGGGACGGGTCGGCGGCATCCCCGAGGTGATCGGTCCGGAGCTCGCGGGAAGGTACTGGGACCTGTCCGACCCCGAGGAGGGCGCCCGGGTCCTCGAAACGCTTCTCGAGGACCCGGCGACCATGAGGGTCGTGTCGTGCCACGCACTCGCCCGGTTCGAGCAGGAGTTCAGCGCGGGAGCCGCCGGATCGGCCCTCGTGGACTTTCTCAGCAGCCCGCCACGTTGAGGAGGCCTCTGCCGGTCACTGCCGGACGAGCCGGCCCCAGAGATGCGACTGGAGAGGCTGGCCGACCGCTGCCATGTCGTGGGCCCACAGCAGGTCGCCCCCGACCAGGCCGTACATCCGGTGGCCGCCGGTCATCTCCCTGGCGGTCTCGGTGCGAGCAACGGCGTCGGTGGTGATCTCGAGCCGCGGGTTCCGATCTCTGCGTTGCGATCCAGATCTCGACGAAGCCGGTGTGGTGGGCAAGCAGCCATTCCAGGCCGCCGCCGGCCTTGGCCCGGACGAAGCCGGTCTCGATGGCGCCGTCAGGGACTGTCGCGCCCTGATCGTCGACGATCCAGGAGCGGCTCATGTATTGGAAGAACGGCCGGCCGTCGTGGGTGAAGATGCATTCCTGACCAAACTGAAACGAGTCTATCGTGGGGTAGTCCCCGTGCCCGCTGCCGCGCCACGTACCGAGCAGCCACGCGACCGGGGCACAGGCCGGGTGCAGGTAGTCCGGGATCTCGAACGGCATCAGAGTTTGTCGGTAGCGTTGTCGGACCTGAAGAGCTTGTAGAGGACGAGCAACGAGACCCAGCCGCTGAGCGACACTACGAGCGCCATTAGGGCGATAAACACGGCTTCCATGCCGGCCAGTCGATTCCAGACGTGGGAAGAGTTTCGGGTACGCGCCGTGGTTTAGCGGTTCTTTCGGCCCCGTGGCCGTTGACGAGACAGTCCTCGGCTCGATAGTGGAGCCGGGGCTGCTGGTGCTGCTTGAGCCGCCGCCGTACGGCTGCACGGTGACTCAGACGCCTAACTCAGGCGGTCCACCAGCGGTGCGGGACGGAGATACCTCAAGTGAGCTAGACCAAGCGAGTCACTTCGTCCGCAGAGTACCGTCGGTGCCCGCCCAGCGCGCGAATCGAACTCAGATTGCCCGTCCCGGCCCCATCTCCACGGTCTTCGGATCCACGCGCATACAGCGGCGCCTCCCACGGGGTCAGACGCTCGTCTGCTCTTGAAGCCGCATGCGACCCACCTCGAAATTGTCGTGCGCCGTCGGCCCGTGTCCCGTGTCAAGTAGTTGGCAGAATTTCTTTGGATTGAAAGGTTGGGATCTTCGGGTCAGCCACACCTAGGTGCACCTCCTTGGGCCGGTTCCAGGCGATGGCCTCGTGTGACCTGAGGGTGTTGCACTCGATGCGGTACTACTCGGCGTGCTTGGCGAGCATGACGGCGTCGTCGATCTCGTCGATGAAGAGCCGCTCGTACTTCAAGGTGCCGAACCCGCGTTCGCGTGACCCGTTCTGGCCTGGACTGCAGACCTTCGTGCGGACGTGGCGCAGCTCGGGGGTGGAGCTCGAGGAAGGCTCGAACCGGAACGAGCGGAACGGGCCGCCGTTGTCGGTCACGATCCTGACCACCGGCAAGATCTCGCCGATCTCGACATCGACTGGGCAATCGTCCACCATCGGGTGGCCGAACATCGCCTCAAACTCGGCCAGCGCGAGCTCGATGGCATCGATCGCGTCGAACTGGTTCGCCGTGGGCGAGACGTGAAACGGATGCTCGTACTTCGACCAGTAGCCCCGACACCCTGCGAGTCGCCAGGTGCCCCCGGTGGTGGTCTCGAACTCGGAGAAGTCCAGCTGCCACACCTGGTTCGGCCGGTCCGGTGGGGTCACGAACACCGCCCGGCGGGCCGCCGCGAGTTGTCGGCGTTCCCGTTGGTAGTCCGCGGCCAGCAGCAACCCGCGGCGGCGCAT